>ERZ773021.5-NODE-5-length-364964-cov-167.86_pt1 | contig 364964 bp, 339 predicted proteins | sample MGYA00511668_ERZ773021 | MGnify/ENA primary metagenome ERZ773021 (study PRJEB29015, sample SAMEA2737961) | human oral metagenome | biome: human oral; feature: human-associated habitat; material: dental | place: China | collected 2032 ...
AGGAAATCGTACCTCTGTCTTAGTTACGTTATCTTGACCACCCACTCCCCACTGGATAGTGAAACCATTAGCAAACTTTACGAAACCAGCATTTGCATCAAGTTTAGATGCCACGATAGCACCTTGTCCTAATAAACTTTTAAGCGTACTTAGATTAAGTACTTTATTAGTATCTCCATCGTTGTAGTTATTTGCAATAAAGTTAATAATTTCTTGTGAATTATCGCCTTTTGTTACTTGTAGCCCTTGATTGTGTTTAGCAATAAATTTAGCGTACTGGTTCGAACTAATATCTAGTTTTTTATTAAAAGCGTCTTGATGTGCATTTGTAGCCGAATTATGTGCATCTAATGCAGCTTGCGTGATGTATAGTTGACTGTTAAGGTTGATTTTTACATTAACATCATTACCAATATAAAAGGTTACAGTAATCAACTTTTCATCTAAGGATGTACCAGCTGGAGTATAGCTTGCTTGTGCACCAGCATTCGTATAAGCGAATAGCTTTTCCGTACCAGTATCACCGACTTTAGCAAACACACCTAATTCACGAGCATAAAAACCGCTTGTAATATTTGCATTAGAAATAGTCGCTACAACGTCAATTTCGCCGTTCACTCGACTGTTAATTGCTTGTACAGAGTTCTGCGCCATAGGGTGCTTTAATGCAGTTAAGCCTTCAATACTTTCGCTTTCGGTTAATGTGCCATCACCTAATGCGATACGAGTAAAGATGAGTGGCTTTTTAGATTTAACCGACTCAACCAATAGATTGCTACCGGCTAAAGTCGGAATAATTTTATTGTAATTACTCATAGTTCAACTCCTTAATAGTGTAAATTAATATTGCTTCGGATAGCGACTGCACCAACAGGGCAAGCATAAATTCCTCGTGCTGTAATTGATTTATCAGATTTTTCTTGCTTGATGTAAATACGTTCGGTATTAGTTACCGCACCAACAACAGCTATCGGTCCTCTAGCGTTAAATTCATGTGCTATAGCATACGTTAAATGTGCCGGCTTATATACCTCGATAACGTTTCGTATCTCGTTTAAAGCGTCGGCTGTATCAAGAAGAACGCTAAAACTATTAGGTCCAGTATTTTCCTTAACTACCGCACTACCAGGAGGATATACAAGGTTAATAAACTCTTGTAATTTACTTTCGGTGATTGTTTGCGAGCCTTGAATTTTAATTAATAAATAAGCTCGCCTATCATCGATTGATAAATTGCGATTGTTTTCAAGTCCGTATACTCGCTCCCAATCATCAAGACCCCAAGTCGCTGTTTCAACAAACAACTGCTTGCATATATCGATAATTAACAAGCGTTGCTTTTCGTGTTCTTCACTTAACGAATCTTGCGTTCCTTTAAAGGTATTATCTTTTGATAGGTACTTAGGCAAGTACCTTAGTACATCGACTTTATACGTCCTTAAAAGGTTAAAAATCATAAGATATTCACCTCGCCTAATATCGCTAAATCATCAACAGCTAATTCGATTGATTTAGTAGCATTATTAATCGTTAAATTTGTATAATCGGTCGCTCCGGCATCTAACACAAGACTGCCGATTTTAGAATAAGCAACTTTTAATAAAGTTGAGTTTTTGATGTTTTGTCGTTCAATGTCGATTAGGTACGCTTTAACTAATTCAGTAAATACCGATTGATTAAAATTACCTTCCGGTTTAACTGCAATATTGATTGTCTTAGGTGTAACAGTTGTTACCGTTACCACCGCACCCATAGGGCGAACAGTTTCAATATAATTAGTTACCTTGTTAATAATTTCTTGTGAAGCTGGACTAAACTCGCTATTCACAATGATTACTTTAACAGTACCGGCGCCGTTCCATACTGGAAGCACTTTGGCACCACCAACACCACCAACAGACATCGCCCACTCATAATAGTGGGTTGCGTTTCCGCTAGTTCCAGGAGTTCGAACATGATTTAAATAACGAGTTCTTAATTCCTCGTCGTTTTCTGCGTTAAAACCATCACCTATAGGCTCTGTATTATTAACACTTAAAATACCAGGAATAGACATTGGAATAACCGTTACCGATTGCGCTGTAACGTTACCGCCTATGCCACCTTCAAGAGCTTGCACTTTAACTTTTGTTGAGTTATTAACTTGTACTGTTTCAAGCGTTTCGAATAAAATGCCGGTTTGAGTTGCAAATTGGCTGCCTTTTGGCAAAGTTCCGTTACCTTTGACAGTAACATAACCAGTCGCCTTAGTTGCCTCTTTTCTAATTACACCACTTTCGGCAGCCCTCATAGTTAAGAAGTCGCCGTATGCAGTATCACCAAAAGCGACCTTGTACAATTCGCCTAATTCAACATAAGTTTTCATAAACTCAATAGCATTAGATGAAAATACATCATATTCAAACGTACCCTCAAATTTACTATAAGGCGATGTACATTGTTCCTGTAAATCTTTTAATATTTCATCGCTAGTTGGAATGTTAAACATTAATATTAAGCCCTCCATATACTGTGGTTAATTCAACGGAACATTCTACCTTATCGCCGTTTTCGTCGAATGTAATGCTATCAATAGACTTGATATAAGGGTTAACCATAAGACATTCAACGATAACTCGTCTAAGCTCACTATACCGTTCATTAACACTCATAACCTTTCCTATAAAAGGCTTTAATTGAATACCATAACGAGTAGAATATGCCAAATATTGATTGCGTTCGGTCATTAGTGCTTTATACACCCAAACTTTTAAGGCGTCATCACCAGTTACTTTTATTCGGTTACCATTAGCGGTGAATTTAAATGAGTTGTTATCAAAATCCCAATCATATTCAACAAATAACGGCAACTCATCGCTTTGATAAGCGTTACTATTCGTTAAGCCGGCGAATGGATATTCTGTACTCATAATTTCACCACCTTTTGACCGATGTAATAAAGCTGTTCACCTTGTGCGTATACTGGGAATACTGTTACCTCATCACCTACTCGTAACGTATCAGTCATGATAATGGTATCGGTATAATCGTTATGAATTTCATGTGTATGACTTTCAAACAATGCCAAGCCACCACCACCGGAGCGAGGTTGTGTTTCACTTATGATGTGGCCTTTTGCTTCCCTGTAGTGGTCCGGTTTCCAGTAGTCATTAAGATATATCTGTTCATTTGTAATGTCGATATTATCTACACGAATAACAAGGTTAGGGAATGGCGATGTAACAAGTCCAATTCGCATTCCCATTGGCTGTTCATCTTTGGCTATACCATGAATAGTATTAACCATTTTAGCCATAGAATGTGCAGCACTCGGAATATCATTAGGCATAATGTATTTCTACCTTTCTTTTGGTTGACTTTCTAGTAGACCTTCGACCTTTTCCTTTAGGAGCTTTTGCTTTTTTGTTTTTCTTTTTAGCTTCACGCTCTAGGCGTTTTTTCTCCTTAGCTTCTAAAGAATGGTCTACCTTTTCTTTCGTCATTAAGTTTTCGAACTCAATCTCGAGCTTCATAGTATGCTGCCCATCTTTGAAAGTATGAGTATCACTTTTGATCCAAAATTTGCCGCTCAACTGAGTGATTATATCTTTAATTTCGATAGAATACGAAGACAAGGCATCATAATCGCCTAAACAATCTATGACCCCTGTTCGTTCCGGACCTTTAAAGATATCCTTAACCTCTTCTTGAGTATTTTTATTTTTACTTTCCTTATAGACAGCCTGTATCATAGAGTACTTTTGAATCTGATCATCTTTGCTTTCATAGCGAATAAAGTTCCCCTTGTCATCTGTAATCATGACTTTATTAACCATCTTCTCTATGGACTCTTTATAAGATGAATCAGTAATATTCCTATATTGGTCTATTACCAAGCCTTCAATCAGCGACCCTTTTTCAATTACATCAAGTTCGTCACCCTCCATCATAGATTGGTATTTCTTACCAGTCTTCTTTGCCGCTTCTGTATACGCCATAAGAATGATTTGATAGCCCGACTTATTATTAGCTATAAAAGTAATTTTTTCTTTGGTTTCGGCGATATTGCCTACTTTGATTCCCATTTCCTTGCATACAGCCTTTGTAATATCTTCGGCAGTCATATTTGTGAATTTTCGAGTAGTCTTAGATTTACTCAATATAAACATGTTGTCATAACACGTTACTGTAATGTTCGATGCGGATGTCTTGCGTTCAGTCGTATATATATTACCTACAAACTGCGAGTCACCATCTTCCGAATACGCCTTTACTGTTTCACCAATGCCTAATGCATAAACGGGCCAATTTGGATCGCGTGGCTCTTGCACATACACAAACTCCAGCTTTCTTGCAGCTTGAATACGAGACCCGGACCATGTAGCCTGTTCAACCAAACGAGTAATATCATTTTCAACAGGAACGTTCTTTTCTTTGCCAGTCTTTTCATCTTTCACTGTTTTAGTGCCAATATGTTTGATTATCATATTATTTCACCTTCAACTTTCTAAGCTGGCTAAGATTATTAATAGCTAAATTCTTTAGGTCGTTAGACTGAACAATACGTTCATAGTGCCTATAATTGCCATAGGCCTTCTTGGCCGCATCGAGCACATCGGAGCCCTTATTAAATAGCGTCGCTGTAGTTGGCTTGTTTTGAATAGTAGGCCTATCTTTTAGACCTGTAACATCATCAACTGTTTTTGTGTCATCACTAGTAGTTGATGTGTTAAGGTCTTTGTACTCTTTTAAACTGAGCGTCCAGTATAAATCACCTGTATTCTCTTGCTTCTTCCACGGAAAGGACATAATGGCCATCATTAAATTAATAGGGCCATCTGATACGATGACCCTTATTGGTTTCTTGGATTCTTTCCATTTCTCAATCAACGAAATAAGCTCGGCAGGCTTTCTTTTATCTCCCACGACAAAAGGATAATCTTTTGCGGGGAAGAACCCGTCAAACGAAAGCGTTTTAAGCTTAGGATTGCCAAACAAAAGTACTTCCCCGACTTGTGTGATATCGACGCTTTTATTTTCTTGTTCTGTACCAACTTCATATTTAATTGGCGTAATTGGCAATACTAAGCGCTCATCCTCTTGCGAGAGAATAATCGTAGGATAGTCACTACCTTCCTTGCCTAGTATTACGGACAGATATGACAATGCACGTCCAATTCCGCTAATGAATTTTGACATTATACACCTCCATAATTACTTTCGGCCGATTCAATCATCGAGAATAAAGAATGAGCGATCCTATCGATGTCAGCTTCTTCACGAACAACGAATGTATTACCGCTAATCGAATATTGGTTACCACCTGCATTAGCTCCGCTTAACTGTTCTGCAATCATTTTTTGAGTAGTGGCATGAGGATATATCCTTGATCCGCTAGGCAAATCTACAATTTCACCACCACGTTCATTAATTTCAGTCCAGCCACCGCCGAAGTAATTCGTACCAGTTGCATGTGCCGGCAAACCAGTTACTTGTACCCCTCTAGCCTGAGCCGAACCTAATGCGTTTCCTACAGCATCGAATACGCCACTCGCTTTAGATTTGATTGGCTGCCATACGTTTTCATCAAACCAATTGGCCACGCCGTTCCAAACACCTTTAATACTTTCCCATGCGCTGCTAAATACACCAATCACATTATCAATTGCAGAACTTGCAAAAGAGTAAACCGGCTGCCAAACTGTATCATTAAACCAACTTGCGACTGGGCCGAAGATCGCCACTATACCATCCCATAAGAACGCATATAACCCGACAATAGTATTAATAACTGGGGCACATGTTGCTACAATACTGTTCCACTTTTCACTAAACCAAGCAGTTAAACCTTCTAGGTTACTTGTAATGCCATCGTAAATTTGCTGTGCAAGTTCTTCACCAAATACAGCTCCTCCGATGCCACCTAAAAGGCCTCCAATAGCACCACCAACAGCAGTTCCGGCACCAGGAATAATAGATCCTAAAGCAGCACCACCCATAGCACCTAGTTTCGCTCCAGCTAAACCACCGGCAAGGCTCCCACCAAGTCCGACACCTGCTTTTGCTTTATCGTCGCTAGTAGCTAAGTCATAGGCGCCCATTGCCAGGGCTAACGGGATAGCAACTTTCCCGCCAACTTTCATAAGTCCTCGACCAATAGCTCCGACACTTTTTCCAATTCCGCGTCCGACCTTACCAAAACGGCTGCCCCATTTCCCTGGTTTGCCTTTCCCATGGGTACCAATCGGGCCGTCGGCTCCTATTGCACCTTGAACAGGTCCAAGTAACCGCGTAGCATTTAGCGTTACGTTCATAGCATTAATTACCATGTCTCCGGCAGCATCTCCGGCGCCAGTTATCCCGGACCCACCTTTGCCTCGGAATATACCACGTATCCCGCGAGCCGTTTTAAATGCTCCCATTCCTAGTACGGCAAGTGCCCCAGCAGATAGAATAGAAGGCAAGCCATCCATCTTTAATGTTTGTCCTACTAGTTCTTTAATCGCGGAAGTAATACCGTCAAGAATGGATCGTAATGTGATGCCATTTTTCTCGACGTTTTCGCTAAATCCTGCAAACCAATTATTAATGCCTTGCACGATATCACGAAACCCACCAATCTTGCCGTCCATAATCTTAATGACAAATCCATCCCAAGCACTGGAAAGGAGTGTCAAATCACCGGTTAAATTGTTAAGCTGAATCGCCGCCATCTCTTTAGCTTTACCATTGGAATTATCAATAGCATCGGCTAATTTGTCGAAGTCTGCATAAGGAGAGTTTACCAAAGCAAGTAATCCTGACATGGCTTCTTGTCCTGCTAACATCCCCGCCACGGCAGCCTTGCTGTCAGGAGTTAATTTGCTCATGCCCTCCCGAATATCTGCAATGATATCTCTTAATGGCTTCATCTTGCCGTTTGTATCAAGAATGCTTAAACCGAGAATGTCCATCGCCTGACCTGATTCCTTTGTTGGTTTAACTAATCGAGTCATCATAGCGCGTAAAGCCGTCCCGGCCTCGCTGCCTTTAATACCCTGATTAGCCATAATACCTACAGCAAGAGCAGTGTCTTGAACACTAAAACCTAATGCACCAGCTACCGGAGCAGCATATTTAAATGTCTGTCCCATTAAAGCAACATTCGTGTTTGAGTTAGTGGCTGCAGCTGCTAATACATCGGCGAACATAGCAGAGTCTTTAGCTTGCAACCCAAAAGCTGATAAACTATCTGTTACGATATCACTTGTTGTAGCTAAATCTTCACCTGATGCGGAAGCTAGGTTCATGATGCCTTCAATACCGCTAACCATTTCGCTAGTTTTCCAGCCTGCCATACCCATATATCTGAATGCTTCTGCAGATTCAGTCGCTGTGTACTTTGTAGCAGCGCCCATTTCTATGGCTTTTTGCTTCAATTGCATAAATTCTTCAGTCGTAGCTCCGGAAATAGCTTGTACGTTTGACATTTCCTTCTCAAAATCAGCGTACTTTTTAATGCCGTTTGCGATTCCAAAACTGATTCCTGCGATACCGGCCATCTGCATCGTAGCGCCAAACATTACACCGCTTAATCTATTGCCAGCAGAACCTGCCATACCAGCGAGATTTTGACGCACATTTACAGTTGCTGTATATACCTTACCTTTTAAACCATTAAGCTCATTCCTTATTTTTCTTACTTTAGATATAGCATCATCTTTAGCCTTGATATTAACACTAAGTCCATTCCCTGTTCGCTTCAACTTAGAGAGTTCATTTTCAGCTTTTTTAGTTGCTTTTGCAACTCCATCAACAGAACGAACGGCGGATTGCATGCTCTTTTCAGCGGATGAAATAGATGGGCTTAATCCGGCAGTTGTCTTCCCTAAATTTTGTGTAGATTGTTGAGCCTTTTGGATCCCCTTAATAAACCCATTGTCAGACAGATATAATTCAACGCCTAACCGTTCATTATTAGCCACCGAACACCTCCTTTATCGCAAGTTTAGCGACCTCAACACGTTCCCTTCTTTCTTTTTCCATAGCTACATGACAAATTACTTTTTCCATCATGGATAGTCCAAAGAAATACTCAAACGTATGTCCCTTTAAAACTAAGTAGGCGGCCGTAGCCGCCTCCCAGTCTTCTTCAATTACTTTTTTGCTTCATCAAAAATGGCATGATCAAGTTTCTGACCAACGCCTACAGACTTAATTAGTACATCGGAAATTGCCTTGATTTCGCCGAATTCGAACAATTTGCCTACAATATCCATAGGTTCGGCGCATTCATACGCTTTCTGCAAGTCCTTATCTTTCAAATTAGGTTCTACTAGACAGTTATAAACGACGTATTCATCATTATTGCCATCTAGCCCTAGCGCCTCTGCCATTAAAGAGTTACTAGGTTTCCTTGCGACGACTTCACCGATAGATGTGTTGATTGTTAATTTTTGACATTTACGGGATTTAATTTCTTCGCGCTTAGCGATTAATTCGTTAATAGATACAGCCATGTTACAATTCCTTTCAATTAATCAATGGATTCAATGTATTGTAAATCTTCCGGAGTAAAGCCAAACGGAATGTCCGTTTCAACTACTTTTCCTTTTTCAAAGTGCAATGGGGTCAATTTAGTGAACCACACATTATCGATGGAAACACGTTCTTTTTGGCCATCAACTGCATCAGGATCATCAAGCAGGCCTGTAATAACAGAGCGTGGGTCTTCCCCTCTGCACCACGCCTCATGCAATTTTCGGAAATTGCGGTTAATTACGTTCTTAATTTTCATCGTGCCTTCGCCCTTAAGCGCAGTCACTTTAGAATCAACAGAGTTACCGATAATAACATCTTCACGTTGAGAGTCGACCGTGCACTCAAAGCTTTCAATTTCAAACACCAATTCACCGTCTAACCACACTTTACCATGCGATCCATTCCAACGGCGGCGGCCACGATATTTAACATCTTCGCTTGCACGGGCAAAAGCCTGTAAATCGAATTTAAATTGCTCTTTTTCCATATCGCTTTATTTCTCCTTTTACATTGTGAAACTAATCTTAAGGTCTTCCATCGCATCGACAAATTTAACTTTGCCGGATAGCCCAATTTCAGAACCTGTATTATATTCCCGGATTTGCATAACAGTCATCTTGGAGATATCTTCGCCCTTGATGATTGCATAATCCTTTTGGAATTGTTCATCGATATCAACTTTATTGCCGGCACGATTATCAAGTACATTACCAGCCAACTGCCCAAAGTAAACCATAATCGCAGATACAAATAGCATTTTATGATCGTAATCATTGATGTATTTGCCGATATAGTATTTTTTGAACGTATCGCGAATATCGTCAGTTACCATGTCAACGCCTTCAATGATTTTGATTTTACGGAAGTCTTGACCTTTGTCGGTTGTGAATGTTTGCAAGGAGTTGCAAGCACGAGCAATCTTAACACCTTCACCATCTTCTTCGTCAAACAAATGAAGTTCGCCCTTATCGATCCGGTCAGTCAAATCCTCATATACTTTAACGGATTCAACTTCCGTTAATTTAAAATACGTTGCGGAACGGTCTAACGCCAATCCGGCCAAGATACCAGCGATACGCGCTGTATATTCGATAGGTGTGTAAGTTTTATAAGTAGTTCGGCCTTGCGTATCTTTCCCATTAGGCACTTTAATTTCTTCTGTGCAGAAATTAATAACGCCTTCATGGTCTGCCGCTACATTAGCGACGACTGCTTTTACAGTTTTACGTGCAATGCTACGTTCAGATTTAACATAAGACGCAAGGTCTTGCTGTTCCTGTGTGGTACCAGTAGGTGCCGCGATATAGTTGTAACGAACATGCTTTAATTGCTTAAGTAATGTTGCTTGCGTATTTTTAGCACCTTGTACATTCGCTTTAGGCAACGTATATACAAGTACACGCAACGGGGTTCCATCTAAGCACTTTTTAATCAAGTCCGTTGTAGCTTCGTCGAATACCTTATCAGGAATTTCGGATACATCAGCGATCTTGTATTTATTGGACACATCTGTTGTTTCACATTTTAAAATCAATGCTACAACGCCACGAGCGGAACGCTTAATAGCAGTTACGCCTTTAGTTTTAAAATCAATTAATACCTGCGGCAATCCAAATTTTTCGGTTTCATTAGCCATTAGTTACCTCCTCGGTTAAATTTATGCCATTAAGGCTAAGCGATAGAGTTTGGATGATTTCGCGACGAATAAATCCAACTTCATCGTCAGTGAAAGCGTCTGTGAACTCTAAATTAAATATGAAGTGCAATGCTTCATCAATAAATGTATGTTCAAAATCGTTGATCGTAATAAATCTATCATCGACTCTGAGCCCTGGTCTAAACATGCAATCCAAACTATCAGACATTTCGTATAGTTCGGAGCGTTTAATTCGCCCGTTCTTATCTTCCATAGTCCGGAAAGTAATATCTACTTGCACGGTTCTATCGAAATATGTATGGTTACCAACGCCTGAATGAACGAACATTTCGACATAAAAATAAGGTACATTCGACTTCTCAACGTTGTCGAAATATACCTTGTATGTCGGGTATTTACTTTTTAATAGCTCGACTAGAGCTTTTTGTATGGATCTTAACTTAATCATTTGTCAATCAAGTTCCTCAATATTGTACGCGCATCTCTTAAAAATGCACTATTACGATGAACAACAGCCCTATGCAACATCTTTCGACCCTTTACAAAACCTCCTTTTGGTGTTCTGTGTCCGTATTCCACATGATTTGCATACTCTGTGTTGTTATATACCTCGACAGAACTATTATTAGGTTCTGTTCGTCTCCAAGCATTACGTAATGTCCCTGTATCAACAGGTGTTTTCGATTTTACATCAGCTACTAATAATTCAGCTTGTTGTGACAATAAGGTGTCAGCATGCTCAGGATATTGAGTTAATATTCTTGCCCACTTATGATTCAAGCGTGCAAACCCGTCAATCTTAATCCCCATTCAAGCCTCGCCATTACGAATTAACGTAATCTCCTGATGTGTCATATATTTAAATGGCGTGTCAGCGCGCATTACAAACGTTTGTCCCTTATGTTGAATTGTAATTATATCATTAGCCTTAACATCGTACTCAGCCGATAGCGACAGCCGCAAATGATCCTTCAGAGAAAAGGCCCGGTCAGTTTCAAGCCCATTCATGCTGCTTTGCCCAGTTTGTCCGAGCTTACACGGAACGTTCGAATACACTGCAACAATATCATAGACATCTGCGCCTATATCATCAGTCGTTTCCATTTGACGAGATATAGTACAGCTGTCTTTATACATAATGTCAGCCAACAACTTGCCGTATATATCAGCCATTGGACCACACAACTTTCCGATATAAATTCAACTTAGGCCGAATAGACTCAAAATCTTTTTCGCTAATACAACCGATTGGCGAAATGTCTGTAACAGCCCACTCGAACTCAACATCATTTTCTTTTAATGACTTTAACGGTCCGCGGGAGTCAGCATGTTTATCTTTGATATATTTAACAGCCAATTCTGCAGCCGTGTAAATCAATGTACGAGGAAAATTTGTTCGATGGCAATAATCCAGGCAATCCAATACAAATTTTTCAGCAAATAAAGTCAATATGGTAGTGTGATCAATATCTTTCAACCCATCAATAAGACTAATTAACCGCTTTGATGTATTAATGACCTCTTGTATTGCACTATCGTACTCTAAATATTGTACGTTGCCCATCGCATCACCTCCTCGAATTTAGGCAATAAAAAAACACCCTGTGTAGAGTGCTTTTAGAATATCAAGTTTTCCCAAGTCTTTTCATCAACCTGCTCCAAAGGAGCCCCGTCCGCTATCGCATTAGCTAACATCCTGGACCCTTTTTCGATAGTATCGACAGTCATATGTTGTGGATCACAATAAATTACTCTGTCTAAAGAATTAGCGCCGAATGTATTCAAATACAATTCTCGCAACGTATTAAATTTATTAATCGCTTCTTGTAATTTCATTGTGTCACCACCTTTTTATACCGTCAAAACCATCCCTATAATGAAATGTAGATATTCCATGTCATCAGAAATATGTACATATTCATATTTTTTAGTATCACGATTAAAACGTTTAGGTTGATTACTGTATCCCTGTGCAAAAATGTTTTCAAGACCAACGCTGAGAACTTCTGTAGCGCCATTTTCATATTCTTTACCGATATAAGGGTTTATAAAATCATCAGGGAGTGTCATTTCTGCCCCATACCCTTTATGGGCTAATATTTCGGACAAGTATTGAGGCTTTTCCCCTCTTGTCCGCATATTGCGAAATTCGTTAGACAGTCTGCTCGCGTGCTTGTTAAAAAATTCTACCATATGCCCGATTTCATGATACGGGGTAGATTTGATATCGCCATCCATATTAATGGTGATATAATCTTTTACCGCGTCACCAGGTACATCTAACAATCTTGGCCGCCTGCCAGCAATCGCGCCGTCTCCGTAGAAATATCCACGGTCAACTTTTCTTGTGCTAATCTTTTTATGGTTAGCCTTTAAGTACTGTACCCAATCACTAGGATACACATCAAACGCTCCTTGCAATAATTTTTTATTTACCGCATTAGACCCCTTAGCCCACATTTCTTTAGGAACAGTTGAACCAATATCACGATATTCAGACAATACCTTCTTTAACTCGTCAGCATTACCTATAGCATCAACGATATTATGTTTTTCAACAACCATCTTTCCTATACTTATTATATCCTGTGGAGTGGCATTTGGTAAATCTATTTTTGCAATTTTATCGCGTATCATTTCAGTTGTAACAGGCTTATCGTGAATAGGGGTAACAGATTTAACGGTCTTAGCCGCCTTTTGCTCACCACGCCACTCAGCAAAAGTCTTTGATTGATCCACATATACAGCTTTCCAGTTATCGTAATCCATATTACGAGGCACCTTTTGATATTGTACAGGGGCCCCTTTTGCTGTTTCCATTTTAGAAATACGTGATCCGCTTGTCGGTTTCTTTGGCCCAATTGTGCCAGCGATCGTAGAGCGGCAACGTGGATGCAGCGGCGGAACATTTGTTCCTACTTCAGCCTCATCAACAGGATAAATATTGTTATCATGTTCACGGCATATAGATGAAGTTCTTTTATCTAGCGTTGCTATAAATTGGAAATACTCCATCTTAGCGCCCTTAATTGAATCCAAAGTGGCCTGATTATTAACATAGTTTAACTCGGTTCTAACCAATCTCACCGCATCGTTTTTCGATACGCTCATTCGATCTTGAACCTCTTTTGCTAACTTATTAACACTAGCCCCGCGATGTAGTCCATTAACAACAGTATCTTGGATAGTCCTAGCAAGCTTCTCAGAATTATTCCAAATCCGCTCGCTATAGTTTTTTCCACTCCATGGCGTACGCAATATACCTTCGATTTGTTTATTGTTAACAGAGACACCTAGCGGGCCGCTACCACGCTTTGCCAGTTCGTATGCGGAGTGCAACCGATTATCTTTGTATGCATTTTTTAAAAAGCCGGTAATCGTTGCGTCTGTTTTTTGTCCTAGCTTATCAATCTCGATAAGAGTATCACCGTACAACTTATCAAGTCTTGATATTCTTGATCTCATTGATAGAGTATTAAGTTCAAGCAATAATTTTGGATTCCCCGTTTTATTGTACTCCTCAATATACTCTTCAATATCCTTGCGCCAGGTCCTAAATTCGCTCCCGTTGATTAACTTGCGAGCATCAGAAATGCTAATGTTGTTATCTGTAGCGAACTTTCCGTATAACTGCTCAATATTAGCCTGGATACGTTGGGCCGACCGTTCATACTGGGAGGCCAATTCTTTTTCAACGGTGGATTGGCTTTTTTTATTCCACTCCTCTTCGCGTTCTATACTTCGCCTAGCCCAATATGAATCGGCTCCCATACGCTACCTCCTAGCCTAATTTATGCACAAACTTAACAATGCGAATTTGTTTAGGCTCGTACACTGCTTTCCAGTTATCTTTATTTGCTAATTCAGCACGAGATACAGATTCAGCATTAGTACGAGTCTTGTTTTGCCATGCAACCCCGCGAGGATGTAAGATAAATGCTTTACGAGAGATTAAGTAATCCACACCGGAGCCCATCTTTTTATCGCGATCAACTTCTGCAGAAATCAATCCTACAGGATGTCCAACGCCGTATGCGATTGCACCTTCACCAAACAAATATGTTGTATAATTTCCGGAATCAACAGGGCACCCATCATCAACAATTACGCGACGTCCCATGTAAGTATCAAAAGATACAGCATCAGATTGGCGAATAGTTTGAATGAGGTTCAACTTATCTAAGTAAGACTTAGTAGCAGAATGCATCGCAACAGCTGTTAAAGAGTTGCGAGCATCACCCATGAGTTGCATTGCATCAATGAATGCTTCGCCAGAGAAATTCGCCGCTTTAGCTGTTTTAGTAGAAATATCCAATACATGATCAGCCATGCTTGTAGATGCAAATACGCCATTCAAGATATTAATCAATTCTTTTTGGTGATCACGAGCCCAAAATCCTGCTACTAAATCACCAATAGCAGACATAGGATCTGTGCCGGATAATTGCGCAGACAAGTCAGTCGCGCCCAACATTTTAGCACGGCGAATAGTTGTGGATGTATCCATTTTAGAACCGATTTTATCGGCAGTAAGGGTTGCACCTTCGACAACATCTTCGGAATCGCCGGATAAGTCAGCAAAGAAAGGCATATTATGAACCTGAGCTGCTTCGCTCGCTAGGCTATCAAACTTTTCATCACGAGCAACGATACCTGATTGGAAAAGAGCAGATAATTCAGATGTACGTCTCACCACATAATCATCAAAAAGAGCTGTAGGCGTAATCACGTCTTTTAAAGTAGTTCCTGCAAATGTCTGCAAGTCAAAAGAGAAGTTTTGATTTGGCATTAGTTACCTCCTAAATAATCAATATTAACGCCCGCTTGCGCCGCTAATGTTTTCGCTTGCGCCGGGTCATCCTTAATTAACTGTGCTTGTTGAGTAAGGTTAAAATGTTCCTTGCTAAACGGATTAATCTTAGGGTCCCCATGACCTTTGTTTGGTTCATATTTAAATTGTGGGTCTCCTTCAGGCTTAAACAAGAACGACTTAGATTCTTTTAATTCTTTAAGCTGTTCACTCAAGCCGGTTACTTTACCGTCTTCGCCAAGAATAAGTTTAGACTTATCAATCAAGTTAGCTACGAGTTCAGCGTCCTGAGCCGTATCACCGATTGCCAATTGAACAGCAGTAGATAGTTTCAACGCCTTCAAATCAGCAGCCGCCTTTAAAGCATTTGCCTTGTTATCAGCTTGCAACTTTGTAATCTGATCCTTTAGCGCTGTAATATCCCCTTCGCTATCCTTCAATGCCTTCAACTGCTTATCTCTATCAGCAACAGTTGTTTCAAGGTTTTTCTTTTCCGCGTTAACCTCGTTAAAACGCGACTTTGGTACATATTCACCATCCAAGAATGCTTTTAATTGTTTTGTTGCCTCTTCCTGTTGTTCTTTAGCAATCCCCAATTGTTCAAGTAATTCCGCTAGTGTCATGTGTTCTCCTTCCGGTTTTTACCGAGGTTTACCTGCCTCGAATAAGAGAATTAAAAATTTATAATTACGCTATTGGTCATCATTATTATCATCATGACCGTTCATAGGCTCATGATTATGATTATTTGATTCCCAATCATCGTAAATACCATTGTTGTTTTCGGCTTCTTCAGCCTCGATCTGCTTAATTTCCTCGTTTACATCCTCTACAAATGGATGATGAGCGAGAATAGTTCGTTTAGATACAACGCCCATCGATTTTGAGCACATATCAACCAAGTCACCATCATTCTTAACTGAAGTCCTGGTCCACGTTTGCGTGATTTTAACTTTATCTGCCCCATGAACTTTACAAATCGCTCGGATTAGTTGGTTAAACCCTAACTGAAACTCTGTTTCCATCATGCCAGCTTTTAACTCCAGTAATGTATATAAGAACTTCATCGCTTCACCGCTAGTGCCGTCTAAGCCTTGCTGTTGAGGGTCAATACCCTGTCCCATATCAAAGATGGCCTTGCGTGTAATGTTGAGCAATTCCTTGCGGGCTTCAATAGGAATATCAATTGTCAGCGTTGAAATACCAGTCCTGTCATCGGGCCCGTTAGAGTCCATTTGGATTGTCTTATATTTTTTCATTCCATCCAAGAAGTCTGATAAATTTTCACCGCCATAGTTAGTAAGGACATATACAACCTCTTGAACATCTTCAAGATCATTAAGAAATCCGCTATACGTTTTATCGTAAACATCGATTAATGACTTAATGCGTTTTAAATCTGGTGTATGTGCTGCATTATTGGCAAACGGAATAAATGGGACTTGCCCCATGGCATGAGGAATAGTATCGACATCCATCATGCCCCCGCTAGGATCAATCATAATAAATGCTGCATACGGTGATAGAGTTTCAATTACGTCCCCTGTACGGAGGGAGAACGCTTGAACTTCTTTATCATTCCAGTATTCATATACCGTAATATTTTCGCCTTCATCGTTAATATCTGCATATACGCGCAATACGCCTTCGAGTTTTATATTAATTCTGTTATCCCAGATAGGAATGATTTCATTTGCAGGTAATACGGCCCATTGAAAGGTGTCTGCTTCATCCATCCAGTAATGCACCCAGGCAATACCGCCATTAGAGGCCTTTACACACAAGTCTTTACATTTCTTTTCATAAGCATCTCCAAGCACATCAGCTATTACGTCGTTCAATTTGTCATCTTTCACATCATAAATTGGCGGCGCAGTAAACATATATGCTGTCTTTTGGTCGACTAAAAGTGGATAAAAAGAATAGGCGATACGATTATCCGCTGTGTGTGCCGGATTAAATGTATCGCCTTGTTGCTGCGCTTCCTCTAAGTTCTTAGGCTTTCGTTTTTCATACAAAATGTCATTGTCTACGTCATAATACCTATCGGCTTCTGCCATAGCACTAACAACGGCAGCATGTCCTAGCGTATGCTTTTTAATTAGCTTTTTGATTAACTCTATTTCCAAGTCATAACCTCCTAAGTTAATAAACGAACGCCTTTACGCCCGTCGAATTCTTCCATTGCATAACGCATGGCATCCATTAAATGGTTAAAATCATCAATTGGCTTATTCACCATGTTATCGAACTTATCCTTGTCCCAGGTGTAGCTACTAATCTCAGTTATAAAGTTTACACATCTAGGATGGATGATAATCTTGTAGTCCTGTATCAAAGCAATACCTGCACGAATAGAGTCAGGTCCTTTTTTAGCGGCCCTGATATTGCGTAATCCATTCTTGCGAAGATAGGCAATCGATTTCGGCTCGGCGCTATCCGCCTTGATTCGCTCTTTGGAATATCCTAGATCAGTTACCCTAGTGATAATGTCTTCGTTACTCATGCCTTTTTCGTACATTTCATCAAAGACATATATTTCACGGGCTACAGTATCAACAAGTCCGCAGAATAACGTACTCGGATCGTTAACATAGCCAAAGTCCATCCCGAATGCAGATTTAACATTGGTGCGTTTGGAGACTTCATTAACATCAAAGGCTCGTTCTTCCCAGTTCTCAAATACCAGCCCTTCTACAATGCCCCATTCCCCTAGGCCGGCAGTTTTATACCGGCGAGGGTTCTTTTTCATTTCCTCGAATAGGACCAAATCCGATTCGCTAAGAAATTCATTGCATAGATAGTTCGTAGTAATTGCCAATACATTCGGATTTTCTTCATCAAAGAATCTCTTTTTCAACCAATGCCTATCTGACCAAGGGTTGAATGTAAGCACCACCTGATGATACATCCCTGGTGGTAATTGTCCGCGGATTGATTCATCTAATCTGTTAAATGCATCCTCGCTTGTAATCTCATAAGCTTCCTCAATCCAAAGCCGGCACAATGAACCAACTTCAACGGTAATTGATGTTACTTTGAGAGGATCATCAAGGCCTCTAAATAAAATTTTCTGGCCAGTAGGAAGGTACGTAATTTCAAGTGGCGATACAGAACATTTGAAGTACTTATCAACGCCTAAACGTCTAATTGCCCATTTTAATTGAGCATAACAGCTATCGCGCAATGTCCTTTCGGTCTTGCGGACCACCAACCAATTAATGCATGGATTTTCCATTATTTCGACAATCACTTTAATTGACTGCGTCGAGGACTTCTTGCTAGCACGGCTGCCCTTAACTGCTTTATACCTGCCATTAAATCTCCAAAATGCACCATATCCTCTGCCGATGACATCCGGAAGATATATCCTATTAGCATTAATCGGCAATCTCATCACCGCCCATGATAATTACAGGCTTAATATCAATCGTTGTATCGCCGGATAAGATCCGATGCCGTTTGGCCATAAGTTCAAGTGCTTTTAACCTGGACTTTTCATCCGGCGGCTTATCCATGATACGAGCTGTTGACCATCCATCTCCCTGGCCTTCAATCACAACTGTCTTTTCTGTTGATAGCCCGAGTGCAATTCTTGTAAGCTCATATTCAACCTGTTTTGCTGTCATGATATTTTCGTCCAAATAAGCGTCTCTAAGCTCGGCAACCCTCATTTTAATGTCATCATTAGTCATCAGACGGCTACCTTGCATCTTGGCTGTTTTTTTAGAATAACCAGTGCGAATAGCGGCCTGTGTCGCATTCATATCCTTGATGTACTCATGACAAAACTTCTCATGACGCTTATTTTTTAATGCAGCCACTATCTCACCTCCTGGCTACTTCAATACACCTTTATTTTGTTTGTACTTACCACGGTCTTTATGAACCTTTGCTGTTTTAGTTTTGATTAAAGAATGAGATGGCGCATACGATTTACACATATGATCAATGTGAATTCCATTTGCTTTACACCAACCCTTAACATTGTTTAAGCATCTTCGCTTTTCACAATACACATCAGTCAATCGTATTCACCTCGCCTCCTTAAATTTGCATATAAAAAGACCACCTAACCGTATAGATTAAGTGGTCTTTTCGTTTTAGTGTTCTAGGTTTCACTGTGTCGTTGAGAGATAGAGTATTTGTTGTCCCATTAACTCACACTATCATTATAAATTGTCAAAAAGGACATGTCTAGGACAGTTTTGGGACAATTTTATTAAGCTATTTTTGTATTCAGCCCAATAACACCCCAGAGCAATACGGATAGTTCTTCAATTCCCCTAGAGATGTAGCGTTTGATGGTACGAACATCTGGCTTTTCAGGAAAGGATTCAGCTATCTGCTCTAACGTTTCTCCATTAATATAATACCTGCGCATGCACTCACAATACTTAAATTGCTTTGTGTTGCACTTCTCAGCATAGATATCAAGCATATTATTCACATGCCTCATCATCAATGCTGTTTTTTCTTTACTTTTAACAATGGCATTTACCCTTACTATGCTATTGTCATCGAACATATCAACTAGCAGTTCATTGAGCCATATATCCTCGGCTTGTGTCGAATCCGAGATAGCATTGTCTACATAAGACTGCAGCTGACTGTAATGCTTTAACAACTTGATCGTGTTGTGTCGAAGTTTGCGACCGAGTTGAGCATTTTCTTGCTTAGCTAATTCATAGTAAGTTTTAGTTGCCACCTCTGTGGCCAACCTTGTGATTTTCTCAATATCATATTCATTCAAATATGTTGCCCCCTTTTACAATTATTTTTTTGTTTTAGTCCGAATTTGTATACCAGCTTCATAAGAAATAATTAAATATAATTAGTATTTACACTACAATAAGCCTGCCTTTGCTATCAACAGGATACGATTTTGTTTCTAAAACCACATGACCTTTATTTTTATAGCCATATTTCTTTTCCCATTCACGGAATACCTTTGTTAATGCTGTGCTCAGCTCATCAAGATGTTCAGTCTTAACATTTGATAAATAATCACAAGCCCATTCAGCTATTTCATAATCAATATCATAATTGATAATGTCTTCAATCACTCGTTCTGCATCAACTTCTGGAGTGTAATAATTAGGATGTCCTATTTTCACAACTCGTTCAAACTCATCTGTGAGCCATATTTCTTTTAAATCAGGTTCCCAATCCACGAAATCATCGATAGCCTCTTGTATTGTATCTTGTGGATCACCTGCATTTCCGTAGTCATCGACCCAACACCATTTATCCTTATCTTCGATTAGCATCAATTTCACATCCAATCAATAGCTCTACACGTTCTTTAAGATTTAGTCTTGGCTCTTCCGGTTGATGAACAACATACTCAATTTCGGAGCCGCCAAACATTTCGTCATACATTATAACTTCAATGTCTTTGTTTTCTACTCTGCTCAAGGCTTCTTCTAACTCTTTAACAGTCATTTTATACCTCCACTAATTTTATAATCACAAGAATATACCCATATTTTCCGTGATGTGTAAGATTACAAAATTCTCATCATCCTGAATAATCTCATCAGCCATAGTGCCGATGAACTTTCGATTATCGTTTTCTAGCACACCTGCTAACTGCAGCCCGTCAAGAATAAACTTCTTAGCAAATGCCACGTTGTCAGGATCATGCCTAGTTGAAGAATGCCATTCAAATAATAGATCCACTTTCCCATTAACAGGTTGTATCTGTTGAGATACGCATTGTTCTTTAACTTGCTCGGTACACTTCTTTTTCATCGCGGCTGCTGCTATAGTAGAACCGCGTTCACAATCAATGTACTCATTCAATGTTGGAAACCGGTCATGATTTTTCTTTCTAAATCTAAACTGGCATCGCAATAGAATTCTCATCGATGTGACTCTCCATTGAATATAGCCACCGCATATTCGCCGCGTAACCGGTCATATACTCTTTGGCTATAATTCTTTTCAGTCCAAGCATCACTATAGTTTGTCGTGAGAATGATAGGTTTCATTCGGTTGTAGCGATCAATAATGATGCTTTCAACTTTGGATGGCACCCAATCAGATTTTGAGTACTCTGCCCCAAAATCATCGAGCAATAAAAGCGGTATGTTCCGCAGCTTTTGCTCAAATCTTAGATAAGCTACATTATCACCTTTAGATAAAGTAAGCATGGTATCTAATAAATTAGGCATAGAAATCATGAGGCACCCTTTGCCTAATGCCATAGCTTGTTTTAAGATACTTACCGCAATCGATGTCTTGCCAGTGCCAGCTGGGCCCCTTAATATGAGACCCTTGCCAGAATCAAGATTAGTTTTCAGATTATCAGAGTACTTTTTAACTACGTCGTAAGCCTCAGCGCTCTCTTTTGGAAAACTACCGTGTTTGCGTAACCAGTCAAAATCCATATCATAATAGCGCTTAGGAATTCCAACTTCAGCATAGGTGGTGTTAACGTTAGTTTGAATGACTACTGGTTCATCGTAGACCGGATAAAAGAAATCATTTTTTACCGTGGACTCTTTGATATTCTTTTTCCCAATCGACGGCTTCGTCCTTTCTCGAATTTTTTTGAGACACGCCTCTAGCATTGCTGTTACATTTGCTTGCTCCAAAATCCTTTTGCACCTCCTGCTTTAAATTCCCTGCCGTGACAGTTTCAACATACTTGATACTATTGCCACCATTATCCGCTGTGGTATTAATAGCAACAATAACTCGTTCTTTGCCATATGATTCAACTAGATCATCTAACCGCTCTTTAATAGTAGGTGATACAACTCCAATTGATTTCATATACAATTCGTAAATGGGTTTATTTTTTACTTCTTCATCTTCAAACATAGATAGAGGATTTTCATCTTCACGCGCGCGCGTATCTCTCTCTATATTATTTTCTTTTCTTTTCTTTTCTTTTATTAGTTGATTTTGTTGAACATGTGTTAAATTTTGTTGAACATGTGTTAAATTTTGTTTTTTTGCTTTGCGAGACTCTGCACTTTTAAGGCCTGCCAATCTACGTTTTTCGCGGATAGTTTCCTCTTTCACCTTTTTAAATTCAAATCTTCGAATTAAGCTTGGCGACCAAAAATATTCGTCATCACAGTCCAATAATTCGTAGTCATGAATCAACAAATAAATTAACAAAAATGAACAAAATGAACACATTGAATTTTGTTCCAACACATGTTCATTTTTGTTGAACACTTGTTGAACACTTGTTAAAATTTGTTCATCATTCATTCTTAATTTATTATCCAGAGCAACGAATGTATATTTTTTTAGTGGTAATTTATAGTCATCAGCTGCGGCTAATTTTTCGACCAATATCCACCACCAGGCATATGAAATCATTCCTAGTTCTGAAATCATAGCAGCGATTTTAGGGTCATCGCTTGCGTTGATGTCATGACTAAAATAGTATGATTGATTTTTCGCCATTTCTATCACTCTTCATTGTCGTTAAATAAACTGTCCTGGGCTCTACGTCCCATAATAAACCTTACGCATTCATCGATTAAGTCTTGAACAGAGATAGCAAATGTAGAGTCTGCATATTCAACATTTAACCAGTCTGTTTTGAACTTAAATTCATTAGGAGTGTTCATATCAGATACAATGCCTTCAACGCAAACCTGACTAATAAGACCTTCAATGTCGCCATACTTAAATTTGAATGTGTTTACCAAAAATGGAATTTTAAATTCTTCCAAGAATTCAAAGTTCTTCTTCACAATAGACTGCAGTTTACTGAATGCTTGCAGAAGCTCAGGACGTGGATCATCTTTAGATTTTAGCGTGAATACATCTGTTAACCCCGTAGCAGATGGTTTCTGATAGGCAATGCTGATATCGTTATTTTTAATTTGAATTGATTTAATAATCATAAGGGGCTCCTTTCTTGTTCTACGATTACTAATTTGCCAGTAGCAGCTTGAACAGCTTGTTTAAATATTTCTGCATCTGAGTTGCCGTCAGATAAATGTAGTAGCCGTATGTCTTGACACTTAGTTAGGTCCATCGATTTGAGGAATTTAATAACGTTTTCTAGTGAAAAGTGAGATTGAATTAATCGTTCCATTCGCTTTTCATCTAAATAACCAGCTTCTACTTGTTGATTTAGGATTTCATAGGAATGGTTGCATTCAACCATGATATGATCAACATCTTTGAACGTATATCGGCAGTAATAGGTATCAGTAATATAGAGTAGTTTTTCCTCTCCGTCGGAAATCAAAAATCCAACATTAGGAACGTCATGCTCTAATTCAAAAGGCAAAATGCTGAAATTACCTATTGTAAATTGAACCTTAGGCGTAATATAGATCGCTTTATGATGCCCTGCTACATATAATGCGTCTGCAGTATCTTTTAACATGTATACACGATGTCCAAGCTTTAATAGATCATTTACGGCCTTACTATGGTCTCCATGTTGATGTGTGAGTAACGTGCCACATAGGTGTAGAAAGTTAAAGCGACAATACCGTTGAATTTCTTTAAATGATAATCCTGCATCCAGTAGCAGTTCATCACCATTTATTGATGTTTTGATTCGGTAGCAGTTCCCTTTCGAGCTACTACCGAATGCTTGAATACTAATCACAATTAATCACCGAACATATTGACTACTTCGCCCGTTTCCGGATTAACGAACTCATTGGTAGGGGTAGGTTCAATATCGATTACTTCACTATTAGCGTTTTGATTAATAGTTTCAGCGACTATGTCAGCTGTATCAATAACCTTTCCTTCAACATCAATGATTTCATCTGCAGTCTGTAAACCCATTGAAATTTCAGGCGCTGTAGTTCTAATCAACCACGCTGCAGCTCTATAGCGTAACATTTGATCCGGCATAGTTTTCCACTTAGAGCCTTTTTTGTCGTACCAGCCTTCCTGTTTGGCTAGTGCAATTGTTACTTCAGGACCTGCGATAATTTCTTCTGAGCCCTTTTCACGAGTGTAAGCAATAATACCTTGAGAGTCTGTTCCTTTTTCGCCAGTAGGTTTATATTTAATAGCTTCAAATCGACCACATTGATTAAAGGTTGCAATCAAAAACTTTGAAGACCAACCAGGATTGCCATATACGATATATAAATTTTGCATTACCATTAATGGGCTAGCGTTCATTCGAGTTGCCATTTCTAATGCGATAATAGCATTCCCCATATTCTGCTCACCCTGGAATTGTTGAGGGACCAACGTGGAATGTGTAAACATTTTTGCTTGTCGTTGTAATAATTCAAATCCTTCTGCAGATTGAAAGCCAGGTAAATTTGTATGTTGCTTTACAGCTACTTCATTTGCCATTATGTACCTCCTATGCCACGTTTTCGCATACAGCGTGGATATCTAAATCAGATAAAATATTATGAATTTCTAAACGGCCTTTTTGAGTCCATTTAGTAGTGATTTTAGAGTCTAAGCGACCATCGCTTCTGCAGAATGTAAAGGTTTCGGATTTAGTGAAGCCCTTCGACATATGCTGTTTGTAGAGAATCCATTGATCGCCGACCTTACGTTGTAGACCAGCTTCGTGTAAAATCTTATTTAGCTCTTGAGCACTCATGCCGTAGTCAGCAGCAATCTGAGTAATGGTTAAGCAAGATTTGCTAGACAAGATTTTGTCTACGTAATCCTTAACCGGCTTGAACTCAGCTATCTGCTGCTCTTGCTGAGCAACAATAGCCTTTGTTGCATTGTGCGATTCCACCTCATTTGCGTATGCTCTAAGAGCTTCAGGTAATGACTTTGGAATGTTCATGCTATAAGCACCAGTCTTACGAATTTGAGGAATCACTTCCGACGTAATCCATCGTTTAAATTGTTTTGCCGTTGGTAGTTTGCTGGATAGTACCAGGGAATAAAGTCCGCTTTCATTAATCAAGATAGTTTCTTTATTTTGATTGCCATCAAACACCATTGTCTTTCTTCTATCTTCTTCATCAGTATGTCGGTTTACATCTCGACTACCGTTTTGGTACCCGAGAGTATCAGCGACATCTTTTGCAACAAACCATAATTCGTTATCTATTTCTAAAATACGAACTTGGCCAAATGTATCATTTTTAAAAATCTGTAAATCAGTCATACCTATACCTCCTTAACGACCAGTTGAGGTGCTGATTCATCAACGATCAACTTAATCGTTTGACTATTAACTGAAACGAATTCAGTTACTGCTTCTGCATTATCGATGAATACTGGAGCATTCACTTTGTAATAACTTGTCAATGCGTTAATGATATCTAAACCTACATTAATGCGTGCTGCGTTATTCATGCTGCGGTATGGCACCCCTTTATAGGTGGTTTCGCAACATTCTTCAACGTTGCCATTCAACATAACGTTGAACATTTTGAAACGAGCTAGTTTAAACCTTGCATTAATGCTTTCTTCCAACATGTTAACTTTGGCTTTTATGAACTCATCCATCAGATAAGAGGATTCATCAAGTTCATTCTTTTCGGCAACAAGTTTTTGTTGTTGGTTTTCTAATTCGATAACACGTTTTTCAATATCATCAATCAATTTGAATTTATTCAATTCAGTCTCGAGATTTGCTTTTTTAGATTTTAAAGAGGATAATTCATCATCAAGTCTTGCAAGTTCTTCGACATCTGCACCTGGTTCCTCTTCAATCTCAAGCAAAAATAATTGCGCTTTTAAATCGGTATACGTAGGATCATCTTCGACATTAGGTTCAGAACATGCCTCATATTCTTCGTGTTTAATATCTCGCTCCTTGCTTTGTAGGGTAATGTCATCTATTAAGCCGTCAGCTTTCATCACCATAGTTTTTTGTTGCTCTTCATAATCTTCTTTTAGCTTAGCAGCGCTATCGATAAGACCTTTCCACTCTTCGAGCTTTTTAGATTTATTAGCGTTAAATTCTGCCTCGAGTTTTTCCTGCTTATCCTCAGGCAATTGCTGCCCGCAAGTAGGGCAAGCCTCTTTGCTAAACTGCTGAGAGTTAAATGTGTCGAATTCAGATGTTAGAGTTTCGATGCGTTTGGCTTCTCGCTCAATTTCTTTATCAAGCTCGTTGCTTCTATCCATGCATCTATCTCTTTCAGCTTCAGTCGCCTTTAATTTAGATAGTGCCGTTTCGTATTCGCTGCGCAAATGTTGTTTGCGTTTATGGTAATCGGATAGTATGTCTGAACGTCTGACGTCTAATTGACGATTAATGTCACGAATTTTAGACTGTTTTTCTGTAGCGCTAAAACCGTTTTTAATAATGGCCTTTTGTTTTTCAACATCATCAATGCCAGTTGATAAAGTTTTAATATCACTGATTAGTTTATCTTTATCAGCCATAACTTCAGGTTTATTTCGCACAGCTTCATCAATACGAACCGGAATCATATCAAGTTCTTTATTAATAGCTGTTTTTTTGCTGGCAATAACTTTACGTTGATCATCAACCGTGCGGCCATCTAATAGCTCTGCTAAGCGTTTTAAGTCTTCACGACTATTAATTACAGCAGCATCGTCAATGTCGCCACACATTTCAAGGAGCAACTTCCGACGATTTTTCCAGGAGTACGTTTCGTTAAAATACAATGGATTTGTAATTAATTTGAAGATGCTTTCATCTACAAGAGAACTAACCATTTCTTTGTATTCTTTTTCTTTTTTAGGGACCCCATCAACAAAATAATCTGTCGTATGGCCTGTTAAAGTAACTTCACCACCACGAGGGGATGAATACTTTTCACGATACACGCGCTTAAGTTCAACTGTGCCCCCTTCGTCCAAAGTAAAGGTTCCTGTTACTTCATGATTAACTTTATGGATAGGTTCGCCCCCATCCAATGTTTTGATTTCAAAATCAGCCCTATCTAGGCTATCTTTGCCGAATAGTAACCAACAAACTGAGTCGAATACGGTGGTTTTCCCGGTAGCATTATCGCCACGAATTACGACATCGCCATTAATATTTATGGCAAAGGACTTTAGACCTTTAAAATTTAGTAATTCTAATTTTGTGAGTTTCATATCATTCTCCTATACAACAGTGGCATCCACATCGATGGTGTGCGGCTCAATCTGTAATTGATTAGCCCATTTCATGACCGTCGAATTAATCTGAGCATCCTTTTTAAGCTTTTCATTAGCGAATAGCTTAGCCTGCACTAAGTCGAACATTTGACGGCCTTTCTTCTTGCCCTTGTTGGCCAATTCTAGGCACGCAACTGGCTTCATGGAATCGTCGGTAACTAACACTATTGCGGTAGTCCCTTTCATAACCCTATCTCGGTATGATCCAACACAATTCTTTAATCGTTTACCAGCCGTCATTAAATCTGCAGCGGTTTTTGGCACCATAAAATGCATGCCGTTTACATCTGCCTGTAGCTGTGGAACTTCCGGAAGAATTACGTCACCGTACTCTTGTTTGTTGTAAACATTAACTACAACATCATGGAAGTCTTTTAACTTGCAATCAGTATTCCAAACTTGAGCTATATACTTACCATTTATTTGACTGTACATATTAACGATATCCCTGATATCTGATGCAGTGACATTTAACAAATACCGCAATAAATTTCGTTCGCCATATCGTTTGGAAAGGCCAATCCACATATTAAAGATTTTTTGAGACCTAACACCCATATTCTCATCTAAATGAGCTGCATTAATTATTTTCGCAGATACATCATCGAACCCTTTGTCTCGATTAAGCGTCAATATTGCCCTTCGATTATTTTCGTCTTTAAAAACATTCAGCATATCTGATAACTTAACAATCATAGGGTCATTAACCATAATGCTACGCAATAATTTACTATCAGGAGCTCGATGATAAATTCGCAATGCTTCTAAGAATCCGGTCCCCTTTTTAGTCATAGTTAAAATCGAATCATCAAAATGTAGATCTCTTATGGAACCCATCCAATAGCGTGGAGTCCATTTAATGTTGCTTTTAATAATTTTAGTGACAGCAGGCATATCAGGAGCTCTAAGCTTTAAGATCATATTAACCAACATAGAAATTCCATATCCGCCATATTCACTAATCGAATGTGGGATATAAACATCTTTTACTTTATATCCACACTGCTCTGACAAGCGTTTTTCAAACGTTAGGCGCAGACTTTTGAAGAGTTTGGCCAAATGTTCTTTATTAACGCCATGAACTGCATAGGATTTTCCTATGTATTTTAAAATTGGCATAATCGGATTATCATACTCACGAATATACTCGACTGTGAGCTCATGTTTTCTCTTATCTTCATCGATATAAAAAGCTTTTCTGGCTTTGAAATCAAAACGCAGGACTTCTTTATAAGAGCCATCTTCAGATGTTCCATCCCAAAATAGCTGGATTCCTTTATATTTAATACGAAAATCGAGAAAGTCTTTGCAATTAACGACTTCAAAAAACATTTCTTTAGGAAATAGTTCCTCATCATCAGATGCAATTACTACTTTATGAACATATGGTTCGGAGCGAGTTCCACAATTAGGACAAACATAATATTTCGCACCTGTATAATATCCGCAGCCCATGCTATATTTGCGGTTCCATGCGCCACCAAATGTATGATTGCAATCGCAATGGTGAATTGTTGTGTAAGCAGCATCATAATGTTTTTCAATTATGATGCTATCGAACATTTTACGGATGTATAAACTTGACACAGTTTCCACAGAACGCCACCGCCTTAATCATCGAACATGGAAAAGATGTTCGAATTTTCTTCTACACTAGGCTCAGCCGTTGGTTGCGTTTCTTCTATAGTTGGTTTGCTATCAACTGGCGCAGGTTCTTTAGCCGTTTTAGTCTTACGAGTACGCTTTGGTTTTTCTTCCTTTGCAGCATCTTCCGTTTTATCCTTAGGAGCAGCTGACTTAGGAGGCTCGACCACATCAAAGGCTTTTACAATCGCATTGGACGCTTTCATGACATCCTCTGTATATGCGATACCCGCCTGGTACTCTTCAGCGTTACCCGGGTCCATTTCAATTGCTTTATGTAATATATCTAACGACTTCTTACATATGTCTGCTTGGCTTTTAAATTGTTGTTTAGCCATATTTAAGCCTCCTTCTCTGCCATGATGGATTTTAAATCTGTGATAAGATCATCCGTTAAAGAGTCGCTAGACGGACGAGTGACCCCGTGCTTGCTAAAAATTGCAAGTGCTTTTTTTGCTTTTACCCCATCTTCGCCCATCCATTCACGGAATTCCTTATAAAAGGCTTTTTTATCTACCGGTTCAGCGGCAACGTCTAATTCTGTATCTTGTTGAGGGGTTTCTGCTGTATCAGCCTCTTTAATTTTTGTCGCTTTAGCAGGTTCAGGTTCTGCTACTGGTTCAACCTTTTCTTCATTTTTAGGTTTTGTTGGTTTGCCTTCGAAGTCTGTCACTGGCACGTCTTGTTTTTGTTCTGCCTTAACAGTTTTAGTTGATGCTTTTTCTTCTTTCACTTCAGCTTTTTCAACCTTCACCACTTCAGGCGCGACCTTAGATGCTACAGCCTCTACATCAATAGTCTCAGCAGGAATTTTACTGTCATGACAATTACCACAGCATTGATGGTTTAAAATTTCATTCCATTCTGCGATTTTAAGTGCAAGATCTTCGGTATCATTGAATTTAATTGTTAAGATATTTTGGTTTTCCATGATAGTTTCTCCTTTAGAATTTAAACAGTAATTCATCATCAACTAATTTCCCTTCCACGATTTTAGGGATTCCAATTTGTTGAAGTTTTTGAATTACGCTACGACTTTTGGATATATAAATAGTATTTCTTTCGATTTGTACTGCTGTTGGTTTAATTACATATGGCTCTGTTGCAAGCGCAGGCGCCACACAAATGACTTTATTATTAATATCTATACCAACTTTGAAATATTCCGGGCCTTTTAATTTTCTGTAAGCCGGCATTGAAAGCTTGATATAGCTATTTGTAGTAACTATAGCTACCTTTTGTAATGGTTCGTGTTTGCCCCTGTTATCTGCAAAGAAATTAAAGTCAAATGCATTTATAGTGGCTTTATGTTTTATTGCTTTTATTTCAGGCATTTTATCTCCTTATCTGGTATAATTTACATAGGATATTTTTTTTATCTTTGCCCTTTACGCATTGCCGTGCGTGAGGGCATTTTTACTTTTACGGCGAACATGTTCATCGTGGCAATGCTTACATACTCTAATTGCCTTTCGATTAATCTCGTCATAAATGTAGTTATGAGTGTGTGGAATTAACCTAACACCGCATTTTGTGCATATTCGAATTGGAGCTCTCATTGCATCAGCACCCAAATCAACCAACCGTAGAACATAATACTGGCAGCCGTTAATACTAAAATAAATAACGCTCCGATTACATCAATATCTTCCATAATGCTCATCCTCCTTAAATGATTTGTACAGCATAACCACAGCCGATACAGTACATGCAATTAATAACAATACTGTCGATGAATGCAGTTCGTACCCTTGTACATCTGAACCCTCTAAAATTCCGAAGCATGCAAGCAACATGATCAACGCTAATGTTTTCATTTTTACTCTCCTATTCTTGCTTGGCATCGTTTAGCCAACCATTCATTGAACGAATCAAGATGAATTAACCGTTTACCGCCTCTGGCCCCGATCTTCATCGATGGAAAATCGAAGTCTTTTGCCCACTGCCGAATAACATCATCTGACACACTAGCGAGCTCAGCGGCCTCTTCGACAGTGAGGCATAATTTGTTCCTATCCATTGTTCCTCCAGTCTTAAGCACTTATGGATTCCATATTGGTGTCCTAGCTTCTATCGCTGCTAATCTATCAGCGCGCCTACATTCTTTAATTTTGCCGTAAATAGATTTCCTATACAGCTTATTTACATGGCGATTAGCAAAGTATTTACTAACCTCTTTACGCTTTACTTTTGCGTATTCAGCATTATGCCCAGCGCAGCCGAATGTAGTTGGAGTTTCACGATACATCTTATTCGCTAATTCCAAATCATTTTGGTTTTGTACTAACATCATTTCCCTTTCTTACACTACTAAATGCGTGGATCCTTGGCAGATAACTTACAAATATCAACTTTAAATGGACTACGAATAGTTTGATGTAAATCTTTCCCTAGAATATCTAGGGTAGATTGTTGTGCGTTTTCTGCGGATTGAATGCTTTTAATCTTCAGTACCTCTTCCGCGGTGATATCAATTGTGATTTTCATATTTTCTCCTTTCTTCAAATTATTTACGGTAAAACCGTAACTCACTATAAAAAAATAATATCATCATAAGCGACATTGAATACCCGTTCTATCTTAGATATGTTTGGTACATCCGGATAAGATCGCTTACGCTCCCAATTCCCCCAAGTCTCAGTAGATACGCCAATTTCTTTTGCGGCTTGAGCTTGTGTCCAAGACTTGGATGCGCGGAGCATTCTAAGTGTATACTTCATAAATTACCTCCTTTCTTATTAACGTCACTTATTATCATGACTAGAGTATACTACGGTTTTACCGTAATGTCTATTAAATTTCCGTAAATTATCGTAAAATTTTAGTTTAAATATTGAATTTATTACGGAAATATCGTATTATGTTATTAATTATTATGAATTTATTATAGAGAGGAAATTTGAGATGAGTGATTTAGGCAATAAGGAAATTATGGCGCAAAATCTCCAAAGGCTAATGGATAGCCGAGGAATAGACAGAAATAAACTATGTGCTGATTTAGGGTTTAAATACACTACTTTAACAGATTGGTTGAAAGGCAATACATATCCAAGAATAGATAAAATTGAAATGATGGCAAACTATTTTCACGTGCCAAAATCAGAATTAGTAGAAAGGCAAGATAAAACCGAAGAGGAATATTACCTAGATAAAGAAGCAGCTGAATTCGCTGAGTACTTGCGCACACGCCCAGGTGCTCGTATGCTATTCTCTGCGGCAAAAGATATTAGTAAGGAGGATATGGAGAAAGCAGTTGAATATATAGAACTATTAAAATTAAAAAATAAATAGTATATAAGGGAGAGTGTTAATTTGGTAGTTAATGTAATTTACTGTGACTTACCACATGCCAACGCTGTGTCAGAGGAATGTGAAGATGTGGATACCCATAATATCTACATAAATAAAAATCTTCCCCATGATCGCATGAGGGAAGAAATTAAGCATGAATTAATTCATATTATTCGTGATGACTTTTATGTGGAACATCACGTTAACTTAGTCGAACGTATGGTAAGGATGTCTCAAATTGAAGATGGGGACCTTAACGGAATCGATTTCTATCACCACATAATTTAACACAGGGAGATGACAATATGAAAAAAGGGTTAGTATTAGCAACAATATTTGTACTATGCGTAACAATGATGGTTAGTGCTAAAGAATTCAATGACGCACGTTGGCAATGGTTTTATTCAAATTCTGATTACACAGGGAAAGTCGATTTAAACACATTGTCCTACGACCCTTCTACCGACACAGCTAGGGCTTGGGCCGTATGGGTACGAACTTTAGGAACACAAGAACTTTTATCTTATAGAATTCATTTCTCTGATAATTCCGTTGATTTATTTGATAGAAACATATATCGAAGCGGATCTGATTCCATAATTAGTAACTATAATTTTAACGGCCAAAACCATGTCGCTGCCCCAGGAATGGGTGATGAAGCGCTTATTGCATCTGTAAAGGGACTAGTCGGCCGTGACGTTAAATTAGCAGACTACAAAAAGCAACAAGCTGCAGAGGCACAAGCACGTGCTGAAGAAAAAGAGCAACTAGCAAAAGAACAACAGGAAGCAAGAATTGCACAACAAAAAGAAGCTGAGCGTAAAGCTAAACACGAACGTAGTCGTAGCATCATTAGAGGGATTTTCGGGATATAAAAATCCCCTGTCCTGCTACGAGGCAAAGGGCTTTATAATAAAGGAAAATATAAAATGTACAACAAGGAGTTTTTGTATGGATTTAAAAAAGTCGGAAAACAAAGGGGCTTTATTGTCGAAAATAACGGAACTTGCGAGTAACATAAGTGCGTTTTTAAAAAATATACTAGGTTCAGATCAACACAAGGCTGCCCTGCTCTATTATTGGCTGCGTAATTATTTAAGATATATAAAACAAGAAGAAACTTTTGATCCAAAGTATTTTCCTCAATTTAAACCTGGAGATATAGTTAAAGTAGACTTGGGCTTTGGGATAGGATCTGAGTTCGGGGGCCTTCATTATGCGATAGTACTTGCACCTAGTAATTCTAAAAGCAGCACAGTCACAGTTGTCCCTCTGAGGTCTTTGAAGTTAGGCAAAGAGAGTCCAAAAACACTATATAAAACAGATGTTTATTTGGGAACAGAATTATTTACAGTTCTACTGGATAGATCCGGAAAGATGTTAGACAAATGCGAAGAGTATGTAAAGGAATTCGAAAATACTGACAAAAAGACGTTAACGGCTAATGATGTTAAACGCTTTGAAAAACAGTTAGCTGAAGCCAAAGACCTACTTGCTAAGCACGATATAATCATGAAAGAAGTGTCGCGGTTAAATGCAGGCACCGTTGCCATTGTTTCTCAAATAAGGACTATAAGTAAAATACGCATACAAAGTCCTAGATATCATAAAGATGCACTTTATAATATGCGAGTAGATAAACATGTGACTGATAAAATTCGAGCAGTTATAAAAGAGTTATACGATATAAAGTAAACCTATAATAAAGTTTAAAACTGTTGATTTTTTTTTACATCTATTCTATAATATAAGAACAAAGGGGTTTAGCCCTAAACTAAAATCATTATAAGCGGTTTAGCCGCAACTAAAGATGAGGCCTTGTTCTTATGGAACAAGGCCTCATCTTTTTATTAATTATTATAAGGATTAAAAATATGGCTAAAAAACGACCCGATGGCCGCTACCAAGTGTCAAAGGTGATAAATGGCAAGCGAAAATACTTTTATGGCAGCACAAAGAAAGCTGCTACGGAAGCGATGGAGAAATATATAAACGCTAACCAATCGTGCGCCAATTTCGATGCTACCATCTCATTAAATACCTGGATTAATATTTGGTTGCAACTAAAAGAAAAGAGCATAACACCAGCTACCTATCAAAGTTATACAGGCATCATAAATCGCTATATTCGAGATAAGATCGGCGGTGTAAAGTTGGCTGAAATCAAGCCAAACACACTAAGATATGTATTTGAATCTATGGATGGTTTATCCTCTCGAACTATATCATACACCATGACGATACTGAGCTCGATATTAGAACAAGCAGTAAAAGATGATATCATCCCAAAAAATTATATGCGTAACCTTGATAGGCCAAAACAGGTTAAAGTACGCCATATGGTAACGTTGTCTGCAGATGAAGTTAAAAATTTCCTATCAAATATATCAAATTCCGAACACCATGCATTATTTAAATTAGCATTTGCAACCGGCATGCGGCGATCTGAATTGCTAGGCCTAAGATGGTCTGATATCGACTTTAAGAAATCGACCATATCCATTTCACAAACAGCACTCAAAATCGGATCAACTGCAGTTATATCAAATACAACTAAAACTACATCATCCAAACGAATAATAGCCATTGATACGGAAACTCTTCAGGAACTTGCAAAACATAAAACAGTCATAGATAAACGCAGAATTAAGACAATGAACTGGATTAATAATAATCTAGTATTCCCTGGCATTAAAGGTGCACCTCGCTGCCCTGATGAAGTCAGTAAGTTATGTAAGAAATACGCCAATTTAATCGGTAAGCCAACTTTTACTATGCACGGTACAAGACATACCCACGCCACACTTCTCATTGAAAATGGGGCAAATATGAAAGCCATACAAGAGCGCCTAGGCCATGCTTCGTTTCAAGAAACAATGGATACCTATTCACACGTCACTCCTAAAATGGAAGATGACATCGTGGAACGCATTGCTAAAATTTTCTGATGTCAAAATGATGTCAAACCCCATAAGACTTTATGATGTCAAACAAAAATAAGGGCTCACAGAATTACCTGTAAGCCCTTATTTTATTAGCTTGGTGCGGTTGGCGGGACTTGAACCCGCACGAGCGTTAGCTCACCACCCCCTCAAGATGGCGTGTCTGCCATTCCACCACAACCGCATGGAATACAAATGGTGCCTCAGGACAGAATCGAACTGTCGACACACGGATTTTCAGTCCGTTGCTCTACCAACTGAGCTACCGAGGCATGATTTTTTGTAAAAAAAAATGGCGACCCCGATCAGATTTGAACTGACGATCTTCGCCGTGACAGGGCGACATGTTAACCGCTACACCACGGGGCCGCGTATCAACTCGCGTTGACTACTTGTACATAATATCATGGATTTTAGAGCAATGCAACTATTTTTTTAAAAAATATTATTACAAATCTATGAAAATAATTGATTATATTTGATAATCGTTATTTTATAGCTTTTATAAAAGTATATCTATATTATATTACAGGAATCCACCCTTTATCGTCATAATTCGTCAGTTTTCGCAATAGTACAATTTTCTCTATAAGCTTCACTAGGTATACCCTTTACTAGAAATCATCCTATTCTTTACTCAATATGCTACAATATGTATATATTCAGTATGAAAATGCCTATATAGAAATATGAAAGGATTCGCTATGAATAAGTTCAATTCAAAAGGTGTTATTATCGCTCTTATCATAGCTATTGTAGGAGCGATGGCCGCAGCATGGTACTTTTTATGGTATATACCACATACACCAGCCTACACATTAAAAATCATTCACCAAGCAGTACAAGATAAAGATGCAGACGAAGCATTGCGCCACGTAGATATAAAATCCATTGTAAAAAACATTGTAGAACGAGAAGGCAATAAATATGTCGATACATCTACCCCACTTGGCAAAGCTACAATAGCAGCTACCAAAACATTTGGACCAGCGCTTCTCGAAGACGTAATACGAACATATATCGAAGATCCTGACAGCTTTAAATCTGAATCACCTACCAATAATACCACTACAGCAAATGATGATAATAAGTCTATGGTAGATCGTCTTGTAGAAGGTCGCCTATTTAAGGAACATGATGTAGAGGTTAAAAACCTAAAGTCAGAAGATAATGGTGATACGGCTACTGTGACTGTAACGATACAAAATAATAAAAAGAATATGACAAAAGATATAAAAGTTTTGATGCGTCATTTAGGAGATGGAACATGGGTAATTTACGATATTCCTGATATTGAAGACCTATATACTATCACTAGAAAATAAATATCTTTGTCTTTCCTAACATTTTAAATTGCAGATCTTAAAAAACGTAAAAAAGAGCTATGTCGTTTTTCTAGACGAGCAATTTACATTGTAAATCCAACAAAGGACAGTATCTACTGAAAAGTATATACTGTCCTTTTATTATCCTATAATCTTAACAATCGTAAGTTCTCATGTAAGACGAAATTATACATAACTTAATTAGCAAATATAACTAAATCCTTTAAAAATGGGATTTTATCTATCAAAATCTACAATAGCCAAGGTTACAGTCACTTGTGAAATAAGGCGTTGTGCATCATCTATCATATCAAAGCGCCATACGTGGGATGTTTTGCCTTTCACTAGTAGTGTTCCTAAGGCTGTTAATGTTCCTTCGCATTTCACAGGACGCAAGTGATTAGCAGTTACAGACTGGCCTACGCCAAATTTATGAGAACCTACCAGCTCATTGCTCATCATGCCTGCAATAATTTCTGCAAAAGCTAAGGTAGCACCACCATTTAAATAGCCTTGCGGTTGTTTATGAAATTCATTTAAATTCATTTTTGCAATACATGTAGTGTCGCTCGTCATACGAGGTACATCAATTTGTAAGGATTCAATTAAATTCATAGTGTTCGTTTCTCCATACAATAGGCTTCTAGCCGGTCATCAAAGACTGTTACACCTAGTCCATCACCATCAGGGACCTGCATAATACCCTCATTAAAGGTTAAATCTGGGAAAATAAGATCTTGTTCAAAATATCGATTTGAATCGGACAAATCCCCTGCCATATAAGAATCTCCTAAAGCGGATAGCTGGACATGAAGCATTTTAGAAACCCCTGACTCTACCATGCTACCAATCCAATATGGAATATGACGTTCTCTACATAGATTAATAGCTGCTTTTGTTGGAATAAGCCCCCCCATGCGCCCTACTTTTATATTAAGCACATCAATCAAACCATATTCGATAGCATAGGACAAATCATCATATCCTAAAATGGACTCATCCAAACAAATTGGCGTATAGATTTTCCAATCACCATGATTAAGACGCTCCCACTTCCAATCTTTATAAGATTGAAGGTTTACCATCGCAAAGGGCTCTTCAATACAAGCTAGACCTAAATCATCATACTGACGGACCTTATCTATTTCTTGATATGAATAGCTTCGATTTGCATCAGCCGCTAAAACTAAATCCGGATAATGTTTGCGAACTAAAGCTACGCGTTCATAACCATCTATAGGATTCACCTTTAATTTAATCCGCTTACAACCATTTACTGCATGATGCGCTACAACATCAAGTAATTGGTCTATTGGTACATCACCGACAACGACACCACTTTCAATTGTCTCTTGTAAAGGTTGATCCATAATGTAGGAAACAGAATTTACACCTATCCGTTCACAATGAAGATGAATGAGTGCATTTTCTAGAGCTGCAATAGCCATAGGCATATTGTCTCGATTGCGCCAAAATTGTAATTGTCGTACATAGGTCATCAGTGGTTTAGGCCGCATCAAGCGCAGATTAAAGATATAATCATCTACTAAGGTTTTCCAACAGGTTTCTACGGTCTCAAATGTATAGAATGGCTCTGTGAAAGCTACGCATTCCCCATATCCTACATATCCTTGTTGGTCTTCAATACGAACAACGATAGTCTCTCTTTCTTTCACCTCGCCTTTGGCAGTCTTAAAATTGAACTTCAGTGGCAATTTAAGGCGATATGTAGTTATACTTTTAAAGTTTAAAATATTATTCATAGGCGCCTCAATTTTATAATTTCAGTTCATTACGCAATATTTTGCCAGTTCCATTTCGAGGCAATGCGGTTAATGCTTTTACATATTTCGGAACCTTATATTTCGCTAAAGAGTTCGTCATAAAGGCTAGAATATCCTCTGGTGGCAAACTTTTACCATCATGAAAGGCCACAAAGAGTGCTGGCACTTGTCCCCATTTAACATCAGGTACAGGCACAACGGCACATTCCTTCACCGATGGCAACGTATAGACCAAATCCTCTAGTTCCTTAGGGTAAATATTTTCTCCCCCAGAAATGATGAGATCCTTACGACGATTCAAAATATAAACGAAACCGTCCTCATCGATGTAACCAATATCATCTGTATTAAAGTCTCCATCAATAGGTTCCTTGTTGATGTAACCAGTCATAACCATAGGGCCCGTCAAATGAATTTCGCCTACCCCATCTGTATCAGGATTATCGATACGAACCTGCATGCCAGGCAAGGGCTTACCTACAGATTCTCGTTTATGAGGATACTCCAATACAGAGAAGGTCACACTTTGACTAAAGGTTTCCGTCATGCCGTAGGTCTTATAGATAGGCAAAGATTTCTTTTCACAAGCTTCGATGAGAGCCATGGGAATGAATTCTCCACCGAGCAATATAACACGTAATGCATGGTGCGTAATATGTGGCGCTAATTGAGTCAAAATAGTGGGCACTAAGGACATCATATTGATTTGCTCAGATTCTATAAGTTTGAGAACTTGAGCTTCATCATATTTAGGCAAAATAGTGACAGCCGTCCCGTTGTAAAGAGACCTCATCAAGATAGATAAACCACTTACATGAAACAGAGGCAGTACCATTAGCCAATTATCCTGCTCCATTTTTCCTAGTACCTCTTGAGAAGCTTGTACATGAGCTTTAATTTGCCCCCATCGAAGCGGTACAGACTTAAATTGCCCCGTAGTAGCGCTCGTATTCATGATAGCAGCTATGTCTGTGTCCACAAAGACCCAATCAAAGGAGTCCTCGACCGCTAAATCCGATAGAATATCTTCTAGAGCTTCAAACTCAATTGTAACAATTGGATTAGAGGCCTTCGAATCAACGAAATGAGATAATTGATTACGTCGTTCTTTACTATGTAATACGGTGGTAACACCTAATTGATCCAATTGGTTTTCTATTTCCTTTGGCTTAAGATGTACATTAAGTAAAAGTACCTCTTTATGAACTAGCATAGCAGCCAACACATACATTGCCATGGTCACAGAGTTATCAGACAAGATAGCCACACGAGATGCATCTAAAGGCAGTAAATTACGAGCCACATGGAGTACACCACGGTATATATCGTTATAGGTATATTCATTTATACATTTACGATTAGGATAGTGCTGTGCACCATAACGTAACCACTCCATCATCTCACCTCGTATCTAAACCTAATCACTAATAAGTAATCACTAATTACCAATTACCAATAAATAGTAAATAGTAAATAGTAAATAGTAAATAATAAGTAATAACTAAAAAATAATAATTGAAATATGATAAATAAAGAGATATTACAAGAAAGGCGCCTCCTATAGAGGCGCACTTGTTGTTTTAACCGTTAATATAGTCCGTCATATAGGACTGTATCGACTTCCGATTAAGGGAATTTAGGGAATTGTTTGAAGTTAGGTTTCCGTTTTTCTTTGAACGCGTCGCGACCTTCTTTCGCTTCATCAATTGTATAGTACATCAATGTAGCGTCCCCTGCGAATTGTTGTAAACCTGCAAGGCCATCTGTGTCGGCATTGAAAGCGCCTTTCAACATGCGCAAAGCCATTGGCGATAATTCAAGGATTTCGCTACACCATTGAACTGTTTCTTCTTCCAATTTGTCAAATGGTACCACAGTATTAACCATGCCCATTTCATACGCTTGAGCTGCTGTGTATTGACGGCACAAGAACCATACTTCGCGTGCGCGTTTGTGACCAATCATGCGAGCCAAATAACCTGCACCGTAACCAGCGTCGAAGGAGCCTACACGAGGACCAGTTTGACCGAACTTAGCATTTTCAGAAGCGATTGTAAGGTCACATACGATGTGCAATACATGACCGCCACCGATAGCATAACCATTAACCATTGCAATAACAGGTTTAGGGATGACGCGAATTAAGCGTTGTAAATCGAGAACGTTCAAGCGAGGCACATTGTCTTCACCTACATAACCACCATGACCACGTACGCTTTGGTCACCGCCGGAGCAGAATGCCTCTTTATCTTCGCCCTTACCGTGGTTAGCACCAGTCAATACGATTACGCCTACTTCGTTATCTTCACGAGCTACTGTGAAAGCATCAATTAACTCCATTACCGTTTTAGGACGGAATGCGTTGCGCACTTCTGGACGGTTAATAGTAATCTTTGCAATGCCATTATATGTTTCGTAAATTACATCTTCATAATTACGATCCAATACTTTCCAATCAAATTTGCTCATGGACTTAACCTTTCTTCTGTAAAAAATCCAATACCGCTTGTTCAAAAATCTGCGGTTTCTCTATATGTACATTATGCCCCGCCCCGTCGACGATGACATGATTAAAACTTGGCAACTTGCCAAATACATCTCTTCCTATTGTAGTATATTTTGTATCTAATGCGCCACTCACATATAAACCTTTAACAGAGAATTTTTTTAATTTATCCCCTACATAAGGCATTACGCCCTGCCCTGACCCACGCAACGTACAAGCTAATGCATATGGGCTATTATTGGAACGACGTAGATAGATTAATTCCTCCACCCCTTCTGAAAGCTGTTTTTGACTCTCAAAAATAGGTGCTTCCGCCCATCGTGCAGCAAACCAAGCACCATCATGCTCTTCGATATGAACTGCTAAGTCTTCATCCGCCTTGCGGCGTGCTGCTCGCTCAGCGTCAGAAGCGATGCCTACCGAGCCACTTTCAAGAATAAGACCTTTGATTTCACGTTCATACTCCAACGCATAGGAAAGTGCAATACGAGCCCCCATAGAATAGCCCATAAGGTAATAGCTTTCACCAACCATATGATAGATAACTGTATGCAAGTCCTCTATCATTTGAGGAATGGTGTAGGCCTTATCCTCATCAGGAATATCTGAATCACCATGTCCGATCAAATCGATACGGACCACGCGATACCCCGGCAGATTAATAGCATCCCAAGTGTAGCTTGATTCAGAAAAACCGTGGAAACATACAATAGGTTCCCCTTCACCTACCACAGTCAAACCGTAGCGATACTCTCCCAAGTCAAAATACATGCGCTGAGCTGGATTACACAAAGCATTATCTACAATACTGCAAAAATACTGACTCATAGTAATGCCTCCATATCAACTGAAACTTTTGTATATTTCCTATGTAACTGACGACTATATTCCCGGTCTGTTGGTATTTCAATAATATGAACGCCAGATTCCTCACTAACTTTAGCTAATACAGGGACCAATTCATCAGGACTAGAGATTTTAGTGTACCCACAGCCATAGAGTTTAGCAGCCCCACTATAATCTAAACCTTGTGACGTAGAGAACAAATAATCAAAATATTTCGTTCCCTTTTGCGGTAAATATTCAAAAATACCGCCTCCATCGTTATTATGCAAAATAATCGTCAAATTTAGATTGTGCGTTTTAGCGACCGCTAAACCGTTTAGATCATGGAATAAAGACAAATCACCCGTTACGAGATATGTAGGCTGATGATTCGTTGCAAGTCCAAGCGCAGTGGAAACTGTACCATCGATACCATTAACACCACGATTACCGTAAAGAACAGCATCGGACTCCCCAGAAAGCCAAAAGTAATCAAAGTCGCGAACGGTCATGCTATTCGCCACAAGTACTTGGCTATTGTCAGGAATATGCTGTTGCAACTCACGTATTGTGCGTCCTTCAAAGCAACTTGGTTCTTCTATAGCTGTACTTAGTTGAGCTTTACCAGCTACGTCTAAACGTTGCCATCTATTAAGATATGCATTAGATTCGTTCTTTACAGCGAACAAATACGTAAACATATCTATGCTTGCTTGCATGTGTATGGTGGTTTTCCCCATAGGGTTCATGGAGTCCATCGTGGGATATACCTCAATATACTCCACATTATCCCAACTTGCCACCATTTGCTGTACCCGTTTCGATACAACGATTTGGCCAAACTGAATTACGCAATCTGGCTTTAGTACAGGCCATAGGTCTTTATCCGCTAAAAACGCATCATACGTAGAAATGACAACATCAGAGAAATGTTTTTTCTGAATCATATCTGTATCATTGTTACGATTGCTAGCAACTTCATGATTGGCAACAATAGCACCAGTCTTATGACAGCGTCTTACATTGGACAATGGATCCGCCAAGATAGGAGCTTGTAAATTCTCCGCAAAGGAATGAATAGACTCAACTTCATCCACATCAATTTGTGGACCAGCTAAAATAAGGACTCTCTTATACTGTGCAAGCAATAGACTTCTATTCTGATAGCTAAACACATCACCGTAATTAGGTTTAAATACTTTGTAAGGGCTACGTCCCGCTTCAAAGTGCTTACGGTCCAGTTCAGGCACTAATGGCTCAAAGAGAGGTATATTGATATGCACGGGTCCTTTTTTAGTATCCATAGCTTTCATATACGCCTTGCGTGCTACTTGTCGTGGATATGTGTAGTAATGCTCATCTTGGGGCACCGATAATTCTTCATAATAGTTTACATCTGTACCAAAGATTTTTTGTTGATCTACTGTTTGTGGAGCCCCTGTATGTAGCAAGGTATAAGGTCTATCGGCAGACAATACGATAAGAGGTACCCCACTATATTGAGCCTCTAAAATAGCGGGCAAATAATGAGCCACTGCCGAACCAGATGTACAAACTAGTACAGTTGGTTCTTTATAAGCCTTTGCAATGCCAAGCGCCATAAAACTAGCAGAGCGCTCATCTATATTCATATATGTTTCAAAGCCTTCATACTCCGTGAAAAGCATAGCCATCGTCGTAGAACGAGAACCAGGGCTAAACACAGCATACCGGACTCCGAGTTGGTAAAACTCATCTACCAAGGCAGCAATATATTCGTTCATTATATTCCCTTTCAACAACTTCTAAGGGTTTGGAAATTTATTATAACGCATCCAAAATGGTGCGCATTTTATTATTAGTTTCTGCGTACTCTTCATCCGCATCAGAATCGGCTACGACGCCACATCCTGCATAGGCATAAAGAACATTATCCATAATGAGGGCAGATCGAATAGCAACGATGACAATGCCGTCCCCCATATCTTTCATAAAGCCAAAAGGTGCTGCATACATGCCGCGCTCATGAGCTTCGTACTTTTGTAGCAATGCCAACGCCTTTTCTCGCGGTTCACCACCGAGAGCCGGTGTAGGATGTAGCAACTTTGCCCATTCCACGAGGGATTTTGTGCTATCCTTTGCAGTAATAATGGTGCGCAAATGATAGAGATGCGCCAGCTCCATGATACCCGTTTCACCTATTATAACCTCCGGAGTAATAGATTTCATGATATCCACAATACGGTCACGGACGATATTATGTTCAAAGAGATTTTTCTTATCCGTTAACAGTTGTTCCTTAGTCCACGCATTTGGTCCATGTTTAGGCGCTGTCCCCGCCAAGGCATAGCTGAGAATTTCACTACCTCGATGGCGAACTAGAATCTCTGGCGATGCACCCACAAAGGTGCGTCCATCCTTTTCGTAACCAAAGATAAAGCAATTTGGATTATTATCTACTAAATTTGCTAAAATACTTGCCACATTGTATGGTGTTTCACTAGTAAACTGTACCTCTCGAGAAGAAACGACCTTCGTCATTTCACCACTACTAATACCATCAGCGATAGCGTTCATCAAACTATCCCAAGCCGCCTTATCATCACTGGTTTCCTTGTAGTTATGGCGAACTCGAGGCACCTCGAAATCTGTAATAGGGACGCTTTCACCAGCGTGCAAGTAGAAAGACTCCCCATTTTCTACGATATAGTAATGGGTGAAAGCAATCATTTCATGGCCCATGCCAGCCCATTTAGGGTCCTTAGAGTTTTCAAAAAAAGTATCTCCATAAAACACGTAAGCGTAATTATGGCGATCTTCATCATCTTTGACCGTCGCCAAACGTTTAGCGCCTACAACGATGCGGTCACTTTGACGATCCACCCAAAATACGCGTTCTTCGTTGGGAAAATTCAGCCAAAAGGCTACCGGACTATTCAGTTCTAACGGTTCTTTATTATATATCATAGTTGTATATCGCTATTAAGAAATAAAATAGACTATAGTAAAAACACCTAACGTGTAGAAGATTTACTTCTACACGTCAGGCGTCATCAATAAGTTTCCAAATTTTTGAGATGAGCCTAACGCCATCACACGTCGATGGGCCCTCTTTATATCTAATTTATTATATCATAGGTAACAGTTAAAAGGTAGAAAATAAAACCTCTACACCGCATGCGTCGTGCATGAATGTAGAGGTTTTCATTATATTCAAAATGTTGTTACTTTATTTAAAAGCCTTAGCCCCAATATCTGTACGATATTGCATGCCTTCAAAGTCGATATGCTCTATACGTCCATAGGCTCTATCAAGTGCCGTTCTAAGGTCTTTGCCAAGTCCGACAACACCAAGCACACGACCGCCATTAGTGACATAATTTTCACCAACAAGCTTTGTACCAGAGTGGAATACAATGGTTGTGTCATATTGTTTAATATCCCCACTGATGACATCGCCCTTAGATGAAGTTTCAGGATAGCCCTTAGAAGCAAGGATAACGCAAGCCGCTGAGGAATCTTTCCATTTCACCATATTAGAGGTTAATGTGCCCTTAGCACAGGCCATCATAATCTCACCTAAATCACTATCGAGCAGCGGCAATACAACTTGTGTTTCAGGATCACCAAAGCGCGCATTGAATTCTACCACCTTAGGACCTTCGTCAGTAATCATAAGCCCCGCGTAAAGGCAGCCTACATACGGCATGCCTTCTTTTTCCATAGCCGCTACCATAGGTTCTAAGATGGTTTTCATCGCTGCGTCCCGCAATGCATCTGTAAGAACGGGGGCCGGTGCATAGGTCCCCATGCCACCTGTATTAGGCCCTTTATCACCATCAAAGATACGTTTATGATCTTGAGAGGCAATCATAGGAACTACGGTCTTGCCATCTACAAAGGCTAATAAACTAGCCTCTTCACCTTCCATAAACTCTTCGATAACAACGGTGCTGCCTGCATCACCGAATCGATTACCACTGAGCATATCTTCTACGGCTGCATTCGCTTCATCGATGGTCATGGCTACTACAACACCCTTCCCTGCCGCCAATCCGTCAGCTTTAACAACAATAGGAGCTCCTGTTTGAGCAATAAAAGCTTTCGCTTCATCTACCTTATGGAATACACCATACGCAGCAGTGGGAATATTGTATTTTTTCATGAGGTCTTTAGCAAACACCTTTGATCCCTCTAGTTGAGCTGCTGCTTTGGATGGACCAAAAACTGGAATCCCCGCCTTAGTAAGTACATCTGCTAAGCCCGCTACTAAAGGAGCCTCAGGCCCAACAACAACTAAATCAACTTGATTATCTTTCAAAAAGCTAATTAAATGATCGCTTTGTTGCCAATCGATGCCAACTAGCTCTGCACAATCTGACATAGCCGCACTACCAGGAATAGCATATACCTTTGTTACGCTAGGGCTGATGGACAATCGCCACGCCAATGCATGTTCACGGCCGCCGCTACCGATTACACATACTTTCATAAGTCCTCCATCGGCGCCTAAACGCCATCAAATTCATAATAATATAAACACATAACGGGGCCACTCCAAACATCAATAATTGTTGACCGTTCAATAGATATTTTGCCCTAATAGTGCTTAACAATCCGCTAAAATTCTTAACTAGTTAATGTTTAAAGTGACGAATGTTTGTAAATACCATAGCGATGCCCGCTTCATCAGCCGCTTTGATGGACTCTTCGTCGCGAATAGAGCCACCTGGTTGAATAATAGCTGCAATGCCATGCTTTGCCGCTGTTTCTACGGTATCTCCAAATGGGAAGAATGCATCGGATGCTAATACAGCGCCTTTAGCGGCTTCCCCGGCTTGTTCAAGAGCAATTTTTGCAGAACCTACGCGATTCATTTGACCGGCCCCAACTCCAAGAGTACGCTTTTCATTAGAAATCAAAATCGCATTGGATTTTACATGTTTTACGAGTTTCCATGCAAATTCAAGAGCTTTCCATTGTTCCTCTGTCGGTTGTACCTTCGTAACAACTTTATAATTGGCGCGGTCTTCTAAGATATCGTCTTCTGTTTGCACTAATAAACCACCAGACACCTTCTTTACTGTCACTTGGCCAGATTCCGGCTTAGATAGTTCAATGAGACGAATATTCTTCTTAGCTTCAAGAATTTCTAATGCTTCTTTTGTGAAAGCAGGTGCCATAATAACTTCTAAGAAAATTTTGCTCATTTCCTCCGCTGTACTTGCATCTACTTCACGGTTTAAGGCTACGATACCACCAAAGGCGGATACGGAATCAGCTTCGTAAGCATTTACATAGGCATCATGTAATGTAGCTGCAGTAGCGGCACCACATGGGTTCGTATGCTTAATAATACATGCAGCTGGCCCAGTAAACTCCCATACCATATTCCATGCCGCTTCCATGTCTACAATATTGTTATAGGAAAGCTCTTTGCCATGTAATTGTTTCAATGCCCCCATGCCATGAGCTGTACCAATTTCTTTGTAGAATGCAGCTTGTTGATGCGGATTTTCGCCATATCTAAGATCTGTTACCTTCTCATAGGCACTCAAATATTCTGGAGGTGTAGAGCCTTCATTCAAAATTCCACTCATATAACTAGCGATAGCTACATCGTAAGCCGCTGTATGAGCAAAGGCTTCTTTGGCAAGTCCAAAGCGATATTCTTTAGTCAATTCACCTTGATCCTTGAGCATCGTAATGATTTCATCGTAATGATTTGGATTTACTACGATGCCCACAAAGGCATGATTCTTTGCTGCAGAACGAACCATCGTAGGACCACCAATATCGATATTTTCGATAGCCTCTTCTAAGGATACATTAGGTTTTGCAATGGTTTCACGGAACGGGTAAAGATTAACTACAACAAGGTCGATTGGTTCAATACCATGTTCTACCATAGCTTTTTGATGCTCCGCATTATCACGGATAGCCAAAATACCACCATGCACCTTAGGATGTAATGTCTTTACGCGGCCATCCATCATTTCAGGAAAACCAGTCAAAGACTCTACCGATTTTGCCGGAATACCTGCTTCGGTTATGGCTTTAAGGGTCCCACCTGTGGAATAAATAGTTACCCCTAAATCAACTAAACCTTTTGCAAAGTCTACAATACCTGTTTTATCAGAGACACTAAGTAATGCATTTTTAATCATCTAACGTCTTCCTTTGCTTACACATCAATCTTCAATATATACAACACGACCTTTTATAGTGAGCTTATCCTCACAAAATAGTCGTAACGCCTCTTTATATGTTTTATGTTCAATAGGCAATAATCTATCACTCAAGGTATCCTCTGTATCCTCTGGTAATAAGGGAACCGTATTCTGCATAATGATAGGCCCCGTGTCCATTCCGGAATCAACAAAATGTACCGTACAACCGGTTATCTTTACGCCCGCATCAATAGCTTGTTGATGTCCATGGAGTCCCGGAAAGGATGGCAACAAGGCAGGATGGATATTTAAAATTCTATGCTCATAGTGCTCAATCAATGGAGCCCCTACAATGCGCATATATCCAGCCAAAACGATACCATCTACCTTATAGGGCTCTAACGCATCTAACTGGGCTTGTTCAAAGCTAGTTTTAGAATCATAGTCGCTACGCTCGATGACAATGAGTGGAATATTCCAAGGTTTAGAACGTTCAACAATCCCTGCATCACCGTGATCTGTAATGATAACTACAAACTCACCATTAATATATCCTTCTTGCATGGCTTTATAGAGGGCTTCCCCATTGGAGCCTCTACCGCTTGCAAATAGAGCTAGACGTTTTTTAGCTATGGAACTAGTCATTAAATACCGCCCCTTTTACAACAACTGGACCTTCGCCTTTAACGATATGACCAATTTCATATACCGCTTCATTACGACTTTCAAGATTTGCCTTTACTCGATCCACATCCGCAGCGTCCACTATGAGGATCATGCCAATGCCCATGTTAAAAGTACGGTACATTTCATGCCAATCTACATTGCCCCATTCTTGTAGCTTTTCAAAAACTGGAAGGCGAGGCCATGTATCACAATCGATCTCTGCCGTTACTCCCGTAGGTAAGACGCGAGGAATATTTTCATAGAAACCGCCGCCCGTAATATGAACCATACCTTTAAGTAGGCTTTCTTTAATCAACGGCAATACAGCTTTAGGGTATAAGCGCGTTGGCGTTAATAATTCTTCTCCCAGTGTTTTTCCAAATTCAGGAATATCTTGACCAATGGAGAAACCCTTGTGATCAAATACAATTTTACGAACTAACGAGAAACCATTAGAATGAACCCCAGAAGATGGTAACCCAAGAATAACGTCTCCTGCCTTGATACTTTCACCAGTAATCAATTTAGGACGATCTACGATACCAACGGCAAAACCAGCTACATCATAATCCTCATCATCGTAGAAACCTGCCATCTCAGCAGTTTCACCGCCTAGTAAAGCGCAGCCTGATTCTTCGCACGCCTCAGCTACACCGCGTACGATATCCGCCACTTTTACAGGCTCTAGTTTGCCAACCGCAATATAATCAAGGAAGAATAAAGGTGTAGCACCTTGTACGAGGATATCATTAACACTCATAGCTACACAGTCTTGACCGATAGTATCATGTTTATCCATCATAATAGCGAGACGTAATTTGGTGCCCACCCCATCTGTACCAGATACGAGCATAGGATCAGACATAGCATGACCAGCTAAGGAATAGAGTCCCCCAAAACCACCTAAATCACCAACAACACCCGGTGTATACGTCCGTTTAACAGATTCTTTCATCAATTCTACGGCGCGATTACCTGCATCGATATCAACACCTGCATCGCGATAGGTTAAACTAGTTTTATTCGAGCACATATTTGACCCCTTCCTCTTGGTCCGCAGGAACCGCTACACTATAATCACCATTGAAACATGCAAAACATAAATCATCTGGCTTTATATCAGATACAGCACGACATAGGCCTTCACGAGACAAGTAATGTAATTTATCAGCCTTGATAAAATCTCTAATTTCATCCACTGTATGAGTAGCTGCTATAAGTTCTTTACGCACTGATGTATCAATGCCATAGTGACAGGAATACTCAATAGTTGGAGAGCTAATACACATATAAATCTCTTTAGCACCAGCCTCTTTTAGCATTTTTACAATGATACCACTCGTAGTACCGCGCACAATAGAATCATCAATAAGGACGATACGCTTACCTCCAACAATATGTGGCAATGCATTTAGCTTCATACGAACAGCTAATTCTCGTTCCTCTTGATTTGGTTTAATAAAGGTACGGCCGCTATAACGGTTCTTAACTAAACCTTCCGCAAAAGGGATACCCGATGCACGAGCATAACCTAATGCAGCTGTTGTACCGGAATCCGGAATGGACATTACGATGTCTGCATCATACTTAGTTTCGTTATATAGTTCGCGGCCCATATTTAGCCGAGATTGATATACGGATTGACCATCGATATGACTATCGCCACGTGCAAAATAGATGTATTCAAAGACGCAAAGTTTTTTGTCGATTTTTTCTGGTTCCGCATACATAGTACTACGCACACCAGAGTCATCGATGATAACCATTTCACCAGGATCTATATGACGAATAAACTCTGCCTTAATCGCATCAAAAGCACAGCTTTCACTAGAGAGCACATAACCATTTTCAGTTTTACCTAAACAAAGTGGTCTAAATCCTTGAGGGTCTCGTACACCTACTAAAGAGTCGTTCGTAGTAATGACTAAAGAGAACGCCCCTTCAATTTGACGCGCCGCATCGGCAATCCGTTCCGCTTGTGTTTCTGCTTTAGAACGGGCTATCAAGTTTACGATAACCTCAGAATCCATCGTCGTTTGAAAGATGGAACCATCGGCTTCAAGACGTTTTCGAATAGATAAGGCATTCGTTAAATTACCATTGTGAGCCACCGCAATTTGACCACCTTGGTAGTGAATAACCAAAGGTTGAATATTGCGCGGATTATTAGACCCTGTCGTAGAGTACCGCACATGGCCAGTCCCCATATAGCTTGGCAATGCTGGTAATTCTTTGATAGCCTCGGTCAACAAGCCCATGCCTTTTTTCAGTTCTACATCATGACCATCGGTAACAGCAATGCCCGCACTTTCTTGACCACGATGTTGGAGAGCAAATAGCCCCCAATATACATAGCGTGCTACATCAACGGTCCTATCATAGATGCCGAATACACCACACTCTTCGTGCCATTTGTCAAAAACAGAATCGTAGTTCATCTTCCCCCCTATTAGGCACGCTCACCTGTAAGACGGAATAACATTTCCTTATATGCTTCTTCAATATTACCAAGATCTCGACGGAAACGGTCTTTGTCGAGTTTTTCACCAGTTGTAGCATCCCAGAAACGGCATGTATCAGGAGAAATTTCATCACCCAATAAAACTTCACCATTATGGGTACCAAATTCTACCTTGAAATCTACAAGGGTCACATTTTTAGTAGCCAAAAATTTCTTCAATATATCATTTACCTTTAAAGTAATTGTAGAAATTACATCAAGTTGTTCTTGAGTAGCCCAACCAAGTGCTGTGATTTGGGATTCATTGGCAAATGGATCGCCTAATTCATCATTTTTGTAGCAGAATTCAAGGATTGGATGTTTAAGTGGAGTTCCTTCTTCAATGCCAAAGCGTTTAGCCATAGAGCCAGCCGCAATATTACGAACAATAACTTCAAGAGGAACTATTTTCAATGCAAGTACTGTTTGGTTGCGATCATCTTCACGACGAACGAAATGAGTTGGTACGCCTTCTTTTTTCAACAATTCAAAGAAGAAAGAGGAAATTTTATTGTTCAAAACACCTTTTCCAAGAATGGTATCATGTTTCTCGCCATTAAATGCAGTGGCATCATCTTTGTAATGAACGATGTACTCATCTTTGTTATCTGTTGCATATACTTGTTTTGCTTTGCCTTCGTACAATAATGTTAATTTTTCCAAATCGATGTTAGCCATGATCTTTCTCCTTTATCATAAATTAATGATACAAACTAATTAATGATACAAACTATGTAATAGATATCTAAATAAACTGTTTTTCTTAACCAATATTTAATCGCCGATGATTTACATGATTAAATATGAATAGCACCTTGTAATTCTGCATTGTCTGCTAAGACTTTTTCAGCCATATCTTTACGATATTGTTGATATTGTTCTTTCAGGTCTTTATTGAAAGCTGCTCCAATTTGTACTGCAAAGAGCGCTGCATTTTTAGCACCATCTACAGCCATAGTTGCTACAGGCATACCAGATGGCATTTGAACGATAGCAAGCAAAGAATCAATGCCTTTTAGAGCCGTTGCATTAAGAGGAATGCCGATAACAGGTAATGTAGTGAAGCTCGCCACCACACCAGGTAAATGAGCCGCCGCGCCAGCACCAGCAATAAAAGCGATAGCCCCTTCATCTTCAAGTCGTGTGACAAAGTTCTTCACAGCCTCTGGGGTACGATGAGCTGAGGCAATAACCATTTCATAAGGGATTTTAAATTCATCAAGTACGGCAGATGCCTTTTTCATTGTGTCTAGGTCAGACTTGCTGCCCATGATAATACCGACCTTCATAGATCCTCCTAATAAAAAAGCCCAGCCAAAACAGACTGGGACAAATACGCGCAAATAGCCTCCGTAGACTTGCTTTGAGTTTGTTGATTTGCATAGTTCACGGTGCTACCTCCTTCTTGTACTCAAATTGTAACACCTAACATTTACAAAATCAATACTATTTTCGAATATTTTTTTATTAAATATTTTTATCATTCGTTATATTCCGAACTATTATAAAAATATAAATTGCATCATACAAAATAATTTTAAATAAATCTGTAAAATAAAATACTGCCTTTTCAATCTTATAATAACACAAACTTACTCTATCGATTAAAATATTTATATGTTTTTTCTTATCCATACAAAAAGAGGATAACCCATTTATAAACAGGTTATCCTCTTTTCATAATTCCGAACATTAGACCACTTAACTTGTATCTATTATTGATTAGTGAGTACCACTTTCAAAGGCAGCTTTCAATTCACCTACAGATTCTGGAATATAATCTACGATAGAAGACATCAACGCATACATCAATGCAGGCTCGAACGCATCATCACCACACATATATACGCAATCCAAGTATAGGCTAGAATCTTGTTCATCAATATATAGTTTATAATTTTTATATGTCGCATTGTCTCGATTAATTAATGCATTCAAGGCATTCATATTTTGTGCTGTTACCTTTTCAGGTCCTAACACTAAACGAACTACACTATAAATACTGTTATCGAGAATGACGAATAAAGGCATATCCCATAAAGGAGACTTGATATAAGAACGATATACTACTGTACCGTCTTCATCATCAAAATCCTTCCGTTCAAAAGATATGATTTCTTCTTCTTTCAAAAACTTATCAAATAATAAGGATTTAGGATTCATAACAACCTCTATTAAGCTAAGCCAGCTACTTTAAGAATATCTTTATGTACAGCATCTAAATGCGGTTGAATAACTTCAAGCATAAGATTCACTACTACAGTAGGATCAAATTGTTCATTCAAACATGGTATAGACACATCCATATAAATGTTATTGTCTTCATTGCTCACGTAATATTTAGATATCTTGTAATCTTGATTTAACGTGTTAAGTTCTTTCAATACCGCAGGAATCACTTTTCTATAAATAGATGTTGTTGTGATAGCGATGCGTACATAGGTGAACGCAGAATCGTCTACAACGATGAACACAGGCAAGCTATGCTCATGAACATCCAAACGACCATGATATACAACTGTGTTAAGATCGTCTGTCATTTCTTCCTTTGTAAACCAAGTGTTACCGCCTTTATTAAGGTCAGCAACGAGTAAGTCGAATTTTTCTGCTTTTTTATTCATAATTCCCTCTAACAATAATCAGACTAATTAGTCTTCGATAAACACACAACCATTATCTTTGAATTCTTTAATGCGAACTAAAGACTCTACACGGTAGCCCGCATTTTCCAAGCGTTCACGACCAGGTTGGAAGGACTTTTCGATAGCAATCGCCATGCCAACTACTTCATCACCTGCGTCTTGAACCAACTTAGCAAGGCCCATAGCCGCCTCACCAGACGCCAAGAAATCGTCGATAATCAACACTTTTTCACCAGCTGGCAAGAATTTTTTAGAAATAGTGATATCATAATTCTCTTCTTTTGTATAAGAGTACACAACACTATGATATACATCATCTACCATAAGGATGGATTTTTTCTTACGCGCAAATACCAATGGTACGTCTAGTTCAAGCGCGGCCATCAACGCCAACGCAATACCAGATGCTTCGATGGTAACAATACGTTGTACACCTGCATCACGGTAACGATCCGCGATTTCTTTACCAATCGCCTTAAACAATTGTGGATCGATTTGATGGTTTAAGAACCCATCTACTTTCAGCACGCGATTATTGAGGACAATCCCCTCTTCACGAATGCGTTCTTTTAATAATTCCATGTGCTCATACCTCCGCATAACTATCTTTAAATTTTAACGTAAACAACCCCTTAGGGTCAACCTATATCTAGTAAAAGTCTTATAATACAACCCATAAATCTCATTGCCAATATGACTTAAATAATTTGTATATGAATTATATAACTCAACTGCTTTATAAGAACATAATATAGCACGGCAAAGCTTACACTAATATATAAAAAGACACACTTTAAGAAAGTTTCCTAAAGTATGTCTTTAAACATGTCTTTTTCTTATAAAACTTTATCTCGAGTACTTTCACGATTAACTAGCAAGGAAGTAAATCTTGCAGCCCCTTCAGATTGAGGAACCAATCGTGAGCGCACAAGCACAATGTCGCGTGTTGGTACCGGAATATCTGTATCGATGCGCACAATCGTCCCTTCTTGCATTTTTTGTTGCACCACATGATTAGGCAACATGGAAATACCCATGTTGATCTCTACAAGATCTAGTAATACATCGACGCTACCCAATTCAAATCGAGGCTTGCGACAAGCACCATGTGTTACATCGTCAAAGAATGTACGACTAGCAGAGCCTTTATGCAAGAGCAAAATAGGCTCGTTAAGAAGGCGCCCTTGATCAAAGAATCCTGCCCCTTTATAGTCAGGGCCCCCAACAAAGACGTCTTGAATGGTAGCTAGCGTAGTTACCTCTAGTTGAGGATTATCTCTTAAGCCCTCATAATCATTAACCACGGCTAATTGGGCCTCTTTATTGAGTACTAATTCTACACAATCAGGAGACGGACGATTAATGATATGTAAGCCAATTTCACTTTCTTGTAATTGCCATTTGTGGAAATAAGGCAATAGAAAATGGCGACACAAAGTATCTGTGGCAGCCAAATTTAAACTTTCATAAGCTTGGCTAACCCGTTCTTGCAATTGGGTAACACCATTATCAAGAATAGAGAAAGCTTTAGCTACCGTATCAAACAATTCTTTACCTTCTGGCGTAAACCCTACAGATTTTGTAGTACGTACGAAGAGAGGCATATTAAGTTCTCCTTCTAATTGTTTAATACTTTGACTGATGGCCGATTGGGACACGCCTAATTCTTTTGCGGCACGGGAAAAAGATAAATATAAGCCTACCCCTAGAAAGGTTCTATATAAATCTGCAGATACTGCCATTTTATTCACCTCTGTTATATACTAATAGTAACGTCTTACTTTTAAATACACATATCATTACCTTATTATAACTATAGACTCTCAATATATAATGAATATGTAGAAATCTTCATGAAAGTTAGGTCTTATGACCTTCATGAACTTTTCATATTTATTAGTATTTCTAATCTTTTCATTAGTAAGATTATCTTTACTTATAAGTCTAGACCGACTATACTTAATTTGTCAATATCCCATAGGGAATTATATACATTACAGGAGGCTACAATGGCTATACAACGATTATTCGTAACAAAACGAGAATCTTTCAACCTAGAAGCGCAACGCATGTTACAAACCTTACAACAGGAATTATCTATGCCTGCTACAGATGTGACTATCTATGAGCGATACGACATCGAAAATTTAGATGCAAAAGATCTAGAGTCTGCTAAAAATTTAATTTTTTCTGAACCTCCTGTAGATACTGTATTAGAAGAAATCCCAAGTGTACAAGGCTTTGTATTTGCTGTTGAATATGTGCCAGGTCAATACGATCAACGTGCTGACAGTGCAGAGCAATGTATTTCTATGCTCACCCTTACATCTGGCCATATCGTACGTTGCGCTCGCGTATACGCTATCGAAGGTACTTTCACCAAAGAACAGGAAAATGCCATCAAAGCATACTACATTAACCCTGTTGATTCCCGCGAAGCGAGCCTTGATGTACCAAATACCTTAGCTCTCGACTTAGAAGATCCAAAGCCGGTGGCAACAATCGATGGCTTTACTACGATGAGCAATGATGATTTAGAAGCTCTCATCAAGAACTACGGTCTTGCTATGACATTAGCAGACCTTCAAATGATTAGACAACAATACGCAGAGGTAGAACACCGCGATCCTACGATTACAGAAATTCGCCTCTTCGATACATATTGGTCTGACCACTGCCGTCACACTACCTTTATGACGGAATTGACGGATATCACTATTGAAGACAGTCGCTTCACAGGCTCTATAAAGGAAGCCCTCGAAGAATATATGGATGGCCGTACCAAGCTCTACAAGACTAAGAAAAAAGCTCGCTCCCTCATGGACATGGCTACATTGGCTGTAAAAGAATTGCGCCACGCTGGAGGACTTACAAATCTCGATGAATCTGATGAAATCAATGCATGTACAATCATCGTCCCTGTCGATGTAGATGGCAAGACTGAAAAATGGTTGTTACTATTCAAAAACGAAACCCATAACCACCCTACTGAAATCGAGCCATTTGGTGGCGCAGCTACCTGCTTAGGTGGTTGCATTCGCGACCCATTGAGCGGTCGCGCCTACGTATACCAAGCTATGCGCATCACAGGCTCTGGCGATCCACATACAAGACTTGAAGATACATTGGAAGGCAAATTACCACAAAGAAAGATCACCCAAGAAGCAGCTCGTGGTTACTCCTCTTACGGCAACCAAATCGGCCTTGCTACAGGTGAAGTAAAAGAATATTACCATCCTGGCTACGTAGCAAAGCGCATGGAAATCGGCGCAGTTATCGGTGCTGCACCTCGCAACCAAGTTCGCCGTGAGGTACCAGTTGCAGGCGATGTGGTAGTATTGCTAGGTGGTAAAACTGGCCGTGATGGCTGTGGTGGCGCTACAGGTTCCTCTAAAGAACATACTGTTGAATCTCTATCCACATGCGGTGCAGAAGTCCAAAAAGGCAATGCTCTTACAGAGCGCAAAATCCAACGCTTATTCCGTCGTGGCGAAGTAACGACACTTATCAAACGTTGTAATGACTTTGGTGCAGGCGGTGTATCTGTCGCTATCGGTGAACTAACTGATGGTGTATCAATCAATCTCGACTTAGTCCCTAAAAAATATGCTGGTCTCGATGGTACAGAGTTAGCCATCTCTGAATCCCAAGAGCGCATGGCCTGTGTTATCGCTGCTTCTGATGTAGAGGCATTCAAAGCATACTGCGACGAAGAAAACTTGGAGTGCACAGTTGTAGCTAAGGTAACTGATACAAATCGCCTTGTTATGAACTGGAATGGCGAAACAATTGTAGATATTAGCCGCGACTTTTTAAATACAAATGGTGCTAGTCAACAACAAGAAGCTATCGTAAAAGCTCCAGTAGATCGATCCTACTTCTTACGTGGTTCTGCTAGTGCAGATAACTTCAAGGAAAAGTGGCTCGCAGCCGTATCCGATTTAAATGCAGCATCCCAACAAGGCTTAGCAGAACGCTTTGACAGCACTGTGGGCGCCAATACGGTCCTCATGCCATTCGGTGGCAAATTCCAAAAAACGCCTACCCAAGGCATGGTTGCTAAATTACCGGTTCTAAACGGTGAAACTACAACGGCTAGTATTATGACTCACGGTTTTGTGCCTGAGTTATCTGCATGGAGTCCTTATCATGGTGCGCAATATGCAGTACTTTTATCTGTAGCAAAATTAGTAGCTCTTGGCGGTCGCCGAGAAGACGCATACTTAACATTACAAGAATATTTTGAACGCCTCAACTCCAAAGAATCTTGGGGTAAGCCAGTAGCAGCTTTACTTGGTGCTTATAAGGCACAAAAAGAACTTGAAATCGGCGCTATCGGCGGCAAGGACTCTATGAGCGGTACATTTATGGATCTTACCGTTCCCCCTACCCTCGTATCCTTTGCGGTTGGTACAGCTCATGTAGATAATATTGTGAGCCAAGACCTTAAAGGCGTAGATCATCGCCTCGTATTCTTTGATGTACCTCGTACATACGATGACACCCCTGATTGGGATCGATTCAAAGAAAACTGCGATACACTACAAGAACAAATTGAAAAAGGTCGCGTTTACTCTGCCTATGTAGTTGATCAAGGCGGCATTCCTGAAGCAGTAACAAAAATGGCGCTTGGCAATAATATCGGTGTTAAATTAGATAAATACGCTGAACGTGGTATCTTCCAACCTGCTCTTGGTTCCTTCATCGTTGAAGTAGATATTACAGCTGTTAACTATCTTTTAGAGTTACCTGATGTGAAAGTTATCGGTGTAACCCAAGCCACACCTGTTATCGAATGGGAAGGACAATCTGTTTCTCTCAAAGAAATACAAGCTGCTTATGAAGCACCTCTAAACGATATCTTCCCTATGCATGCACCAAACGGCTTTGGTGAAGCAGTCGCTTATATTCATGATCAACACGCTAAACCTCGCAGCGCCTCCCTAGGTGCCAAACCAAAAGTTCTTATCCCCGTATTCCCTGGCACAAACTGCGAATTTGACTCTGCTCGCGCCTTTGAACGGGCTGGTGCAGAAACAGATATCGTGCTTATCCGCAACCAAACTCCAGAACAATTAAAAGAATCTATCGACGTAATCAAAGCTAAATTAGCAGAGTCTCAAATTCTTATGTTCCCAGGAGGTTTTAGTGCCGGTGATGAGCCAGATGGTTCTGGTAAATTTATGGCTACCCTCTTCCGCAATCCATACCTTGCAGAAGGTTTAGAAAACCTCTTGTATAAACAAGATGGCCTGGTATTAGGTATTTGTAACGGTTTCCAAGCGCTCATCAAGTTAGGCTTGTTGCCTGGTGGACACATTGAAACGTTAACTGCAGATCATCCTACATTGACATACAATACCATTGGTCGTCACTTATCTCGCATGGTTAATACGAAAGTTATTTCCACAAAATCCCCTTGGATGAGTGATGCTAAAGCCGGTGAAATTTACACAGTACCAATTTCTCACGGCGAAGGTCGCTTTATAGCTTCTCCTCAACAAGTGTTAGAGTTCAATAAAACTGGCCAAATCGCTACACAATATGTAGACTTTGATGGTATTGCCTCCATGGATAGTCGCTTCAATCCAAATCAATCTGTAGCTGCTATCGAAGGTATTTATAGCCCTGATGGTCGCGTATTCGGCAAAATGGCACATTCCGAACGCTGTGGTGCAGGCATCAGCAAAAATATTCCTGGCCAATTAGAAATGCCAATCTTTACATCTGGTGTAAAATACTTCAAATAATTGGTCACTATGAACTTTCATGTGAAAGCCTACTTCTTCAAGTAGGCTTTTTCAATATTGATTTTTTTCGAAAATATTAGTATTATAAATTGATACTATATTTACAGACATGAGTTCTCATGTAAAGCTATACATACCTAGTGTGGGTTAAGAAAGGATTTTATTATGCATTGTGCTCAGAAAATGACTCATAATATCTACTGGATTGGTAGTAATGACTGGACAACAGAACGTTTCGAAAACTTATTTCCTATTCCAAATGGTGTTAGCTATAACAGCTATTTCATCGACGATGAAAAGACTTGTGTGGTAGACTCTGTAGATGCTGAAATTCGTGAAGAGTACTTCGACAACTTGACTCACCTCTTAAATGGTCGTGAACTTGATTACATCGTCGTAAACCATATGGAGCCTGATCATTGCCAAACATTATTGGAAACATTGGAACGGTATCCAAATTGTAAAATGGTAGGTAATGCTACAACATTCCGCATGTTTGAGCAATTCTATAACACTCCAAAACCAGAACAATACCATCAAATTAAAGAAGGCGATGAAATCTGTTTAGGTAAACATACTTTGGTTTCTTACACTATGCCTATGGTTCACTGGCCTGAAGTAACTTGTACATACGAAAAATCTACAGGCACATTGTTCTCTGCAGATGCTTTTGGTACATTCGGTACAGTTAATGGTAATATCTTTGCTGATCAAACCGATTTCGTAGCTACATACGAAGAAGAAGCTCGCCGTTACTATACAAATATCGTTGGTAAATATGGACCACAAGTACAAAATGCGCTTCGCAAAATTTCTAGCCTTGATATCAAACGGATTGCTCCACTTCATGGTCCAATCTGGCGCACCCCTGAATCTATCCAATATATCACGCACAAATACTTACATTGGTCCAGCTATACTGCTGAGAAAAAAGGTGTTGTTATCGCTTTTGGTTCCATGTACGGCAATACTCGTGCTATTGCTCAACAATTGGCTAAACAACTCTCCAAACGTGGTGTTACAGATATCAGAATTTACGATGTTTCCAAAACGAATGCTTCCTACATCATCTCCGATGCTTGGAAATATACTAACTTGGTAACTATCGCACCTACATATAACTTGAATCTATACCTTACTATGGAAAACTTTATCCATGAATTAAAAGCCCTTAACTTCCAAAACCATAAAGTATCCATCATCGGTAACCACTCTTGGGCTTCCGCTGCGATGAAAACAATGGTTTCCCATTTCGAAAATGACTTCAAAGACATTGAAATCGTTTCCGAACCACTAGATATCAAATCCTCTTTGAAAGAAGAAGATCTTCCATTAATTGAAAAAATGGCAGACGATATCAAAGCATCCATTGAAGCTGCTGAAATTAAAGACGTATTCTAATTCCTAATACAAGAGCCGCCTATTTAGGCGGCTTTTTCTGTTTATATGTCAAATTTACACAATCGAAATTAGGTTTTAACCTTCGATCATTCCCCATCATTGCAATCAAATATTGTATTTTAAAAGCCTTGTAAATATGCAATAATTCTACTATTTTTTTGCTTGACATAAATCTAACTTTTTCATATACTATACAAGTACCTGTTACACAACAGAATACATGGAGAGGTGTCCGAGCGGCTGAAGGAGCATGATTGGAAATCATGTGTGCGGTTATCCCGTACCCAGGGTTCAAATCCCTGTCTCTCCGCCATAGTAAAAGCAGTGCTTTCGCACTGCTTTTTTATTTGCATATAAAGAAAAAGCTATTCGAATTATACTCGAATAGCTTTTTGTATGTCACACTATATTAGTTGTGAATTTTCTTTGCAATATCACCGATAATTTCAGGTGTCGTTCTACAACAGCCACCAATGATTTCAGCTCCAGCTTTTCGCCATACCTCAACGTAGTCTACAAATGATGCAGCATCGCCATACCAAGTTTTAGTTTTACTATCATAGCTTTCACCAAGATTAGGATATACAGCAATCGGTTTATCTGTAACAGTACGAATATCTTTTATCAATGATTCTACATATTCCGGTTTGGTACAATTAATGCCAATCCCTGTAATAGGATGTACCTTATCAATCATTTGTGCACATTTAATAATGGTTTCGCCACTAGAAACATGGTGCCCATCTTTACAGGAAAAAGCAATCCATCCGGGAATACCTTTTGATGTAAATGGATCAGACATAGCTCTCGCAATAGCAATCGCTTCAGCATAAGACGGTATAGTTTCAAAGGATAATATGTCTGGATGTTCTTCGCAGAATAATGCTAGCCGTGGAATATGGAATATCTCTAGATATTCTGTTTGCACATCAGGATAACCACGGTATTCAGAGCCATCAGCCAAGAAAGCGCCATAAGGTCCTACAGAGGCTGCCACCAACGGTTTAGGTAAAGCACCTTCAGAAAAATATCTAACCCCCTCAGGAGTCTCTTCACCGAGCTTAATACCATGCAATGTAAGCGCCCCACTCGCCTTTGCTTCTAAAAACTCATTACGAGCTTGCACGGCTAAACGAACAGATAGTTTAACGAGCTCTATCGCTTCTTCCGTTCCATAACCTAAACCTTTAAAGCCTGCTACTGTCGCTTGATAGCCAGAGCTTTGAATGATATCGGCACCCGCAGCTAAATAAGAAATATGTATTTTCTTAATGATATCTGGCTGATCCATGAGAACCTTAGCAGACCACAACTTATGTTGAATATCACAGCCATAACGCTCTAATTCGGTCCCTAAAGCCCCATCTAAGACGAGGGCGCCCTTTTCCTTAATAATATCTAAAAATGCACTTCGTTTAGCCATCATACCACCCATTCTATACATACCTCTTATAACACGAGGCTTACCTAGCATATTATATCAAATAATACATTCTGGTACTATCTACAAACTATTTTAATACCTCTGCTGGAGGCTCCTTACCAAACCATTTCTTATAAATTTCTGCGTATTTACCGTTTGCTTTGATCTTAGCCAAACCATCATTGATTTTGTTAAGCAACTCTGTATTGCCTTTTTTCACAGCAATACCTAGTGGTGCCGCATCATAGTCCTCTCCAGTAACCTTTGCGATACCTTTGCCCTTACCATTAACATAATATTCGTTTACTGGTGTATCATTGATAACTACATCGACGCCTTTATTTTGCAATTCTAAGAACGCATCGACAATTATATTAAACTGATGTACATCGGCATTGGGAATCTTGCTAGCAATCTCTGCACCAGTAGAGCCGATGGATACACCAATGCGTTTACCTTCTAGATCCTTAAAGCTATTAATATTGGTGTTATCTATGTTCACAACGAGACCATTACCTGCAATATAGTACGGTTTACTAAAATCAACGGATTTTGCTCGTTCTTCAGAAATAGTCATATCCGAAATAGCGATGTCGATGGTATTACTTTGTAATGCTGGTAAAAGCGCATCAAAGTTTAGATTTTGAATATCTGCTTCTATACCCTCTTCATTTGCAATCGCATTGATAATATCAATATCAAATCCAGCTAATTTACCACTATCTTTGTCTTTAAAACCAAATGGTGCATAGGTCGCATCAGTACCTACGCGCCATGCCTTCTGACTATTCCCCTCCTGACCACAGCCTGCGATTAATAAACTACTAGCAATGGTGAAAGCCCCTAATAGAGCTGCTATTTTCTTAAATTTCATATTATTACCCTTACTTCTCTCCGTTCTATCTAGAAACAGAGTTCTTCTTAATCAACTAATATATTTATACTTACACTTATGAGCATAATAAAAATAATACCTCTAAAGGTATTATAGTTTTATGATAACATTCGATATAGTACGGGTCAATAAATCCAACTATACCAATAGGTATTGAATTGATATAGTTTTTAGCTATATCGAAAATAACATTCCTAAGTATATAAAAAGACCGCCTTTACCAAGCATAGATGAAACTTGATAAAGGCGGTCATCTCCAAAATGGAGGATTCCTGGTTATTTATAGAATAAATAAGCTATTCAATTCATTTAGGATATATAGTATGTAATTTATTTAGCATGTTTAGCTTTTATATACATAGCTACCTTGTACAAGAACGTACAGAGTAATAAATACATTACGATACTGAGGTATGTCGCTTCAGGTGTTTCTACCCAAGCTTGAGCAAATACATCAACACCTGCAATACGAAGCACTGCACTAAACAAGGAGCCAATAGCACCACCAGCTACGAGACCAGAGGCAATTGTACTACCTTTGGAGAAGCGAAGATCTGCCAATTCTTTGTCTTTTGTACTATTTTGTACAAGATACGCAATCAAACCTCCGATAAGTAATGGTGTATTAATTTCCATTGGCAAGTATGTGCCCAAGGCAAATGCCAACGGTGGAACTCTTACCATCCACAAGATAATTGCAAATAATGCACCAGCCATGTATAGAGGCCATTGAGCACTACCACCAGTCATCATTGGCTCAATGATGGCAGCCATAGCGTTCGCTTGAGGTGCATTTAATGCGTGATCTCCTACAAATCCATAAGCATCGTTCAAAAGAATCATAACACCTACAGAAAGTACGGCACAAAGAATAGTACCAACGATTTGCCATTGTTCCATTTTCTTAGGTGTAGCACCTGTCATATGTGCCACCTTAAGCTCAGACATGAAGTTACCAGCCATCCCAATAGTAGTACCAATAAAGGATGCCATCATGAGGACTGCTATCATACCGACCTTACCAGTCATACCTGCTGCGGTTAAGCATACAGCGGAGATAATAATCATAAAGATTGTCATACCTGAAACCGGTTCTGTACCTGTATAAGCGATGGAGCTAATCCCCACTACAGACAATAGGAAGGACATAATAAGAACGATTAAGAACGCTACAATTGTTTGTCCGAAGCTTTCAGCATACATAAAATGGAAATATGCTGCAAATAAAACTGTACATAACAAGATACCAGCACCAATCCAAGATGTAGGTACGTCACGTTGTGTACGAAGCAAATTAACATCTACAGTTTTAGAACTAAAGATGTCAAGCACTGCATTTTTAACAACATTTGCTACCACTTTAGACATTGTAATTAGACCGATGATGCCTGCCATAGCGAGCATGCCGATACCAATATGACGAACATAATCAAGGAATACCTTGCGAATTGGGGCCTCCCCTAATGGAACTGCATGGCCGCCAATTTGCATGATATGTTCAGGCGCTAAATAGTACACAATCGGAATACATACAAACCAAGAGAAGAAAGAACCGGCTGCAATGATAGCCGCATAGCGAAGTCCCGTAAAATAACCAAGGCCAAGCAATGCTGCATCAGTATCTACCGCTGCGGTTAGCTTAGTTTGATCTGCAAGGGCTGCCCCCCACTTAAAGGTAGCAGTGCGAATAACCTCTTGCCACCACCCCAAACTATTGAGAATAAAGTCATACACAAGAGCAATTAAACCAGAGCCAAGCATGAGTTTTGCTTTGCTACCTTCATTACTCATCAATACTTCCGCTGCAGCACGACCACTTGGGAACGGATACACATAGTGCATTTCCTCAACGAAATAGCGACGGAACATAACGCATAATAAAACACCTAAAACGCCGCCAAGAATGATAGGAATCGCCATTTGTACAAAGGATACATCTGTTACATTCCAGATGTAAAGAGCTGGCAAGAAGAACATAGCCCCTGCCAATGTGTTCGTACTAGAACTAGCGATAGCTTGAATGTGTACCGTTTCGGCAAAAGCATTTTGCCGCTTTAAAATAACTGCTGTACCCATAGCAAGTACAGATACTGGTGCAAAAGCATCTACTGTTTGACCGATTTTCAAACATAAATAGCCAACAGCCAGTGTGAAAACTGCCGCATAGAACAAGCCCCAGAAGACTACATATGAGTTAATCTCTACGTAATCTTTCTTAGGATCTAACACCGGTTCTATGGGTGGAATGGAACGAACCTCGTCCGACATAGTAAAACCTCCTCACAGAAAAAGTACAAACGTATAACTATTCACCTTTATACTAACACGGTACTACACATGGTTCAATGGTTTTCTATGCACTATGCGAATAAAACAATACACCCTCTATAAATAATTATTTTGCATTTTTGGCGTCCCTGTTCTACAATGAAAGTATATTAAGAATCTCTATTATTATGTAACGGTATCGTATACTGCCCTGTATAACACGTATGTTTACTTACGAGGAGGCTCATTATGGAATCAATGGTCGAACGTTTTGTACGCTATACGAGCATAAATACACGGTCTAATGAGGAAAGTACAACCATTCCTAGTACTCAAACTCAAGTAGACTTTGCTACGAATGTGCTCGTTCCCGATTTAAAGGCAATAGGTTTAGATGAGGTTATTTACAATCGTGAAAATGGTTTTGTCATCGGCACATTACATGCTAACACTGATGAGAAAGCTCCTTCCATCGGCTTCATTGCCCATATGGATACAGCTGATTATAATGCAGAAAATATTAAACCTCGTATCGTAGAAAACTATGATGGTAGTGATATTTGCCTCAACGAAGAACACCAAATCTTCACCCGACGTGCCGACTTTCCAAATCTAAAAAATTACATTGGCAAATCTTTAGTCGTAACTGACGGTTTAACACTCCTCGGTGGTGACGACAAGGCTGGAATCTGTGAAATCATGGAAGCTCTCGCCTATCTCGTATCTCATCCAGAAATCAAACACGGTAAAATCATGTGTGCTTTCGGTCCAGACGAAGAAATCGGTACTGGTGCAGACCACTTCGATGTTAAACAATTCCCTGTAGACTATGCTTACACTATTGATGGTGAAAGCCTAGGTCAACTCGAATACGAAACCTTTAATGCCGCAGGCGGTACCGTTATCCTGAAAGGTGTTTCTGTTCACACAGGCACAGCCAAGGGCATTATGATCAACTGTGCTAAACTAGCTATGCAATTTGACGCTTTATTACCAGGAGCAGCTGTTCCTGAGCACACATGTGGTCGCCAAGGTTTCTTTATGCTCATGAGCATGGAAACACAAGTAGATACCGGTAAAATGAACTACATTATCCGCGACCATGATAAGGAATTGTTTGAAGCGAAAAAAGCATTTTTCTTACAAGCAGGTCAAACATTGAACGAAATATATGGTCGTGAAGTATGTGAAGTATCTGTAAAAGACCAATACTACAACATGTACGATATCATCAAAGATAATATGGAATGTGTAAATGTAGCCAAAGCAGCAATGGAAAAAGCTGGGATTACACCTATTTGTGATCCTATTCGCGGTGGCACAGATGGATCCAAAATCTCCTTCATGGGCATTCCTACACCAAATATTTTTACAGGCGTAGAAAACCTACATGGCCGTCATGAATTCGCATGTATCGATGATATGAAAAAAGCTGTTGAAGTTATCGTTAATATTGTAAATATTGAAAAATAATAGCATTAGCAAAGCAGTAGTAGATAACCAAAAGGACTATACGAGCCTAGGCTCGTATAGTCCTTTTAATTTACATATTACGCAAGCTTATTATTACGCTTACGATTTCTAATTTCTTCCTCTTCAGCGCGAGCTTTTAAAGAAAGATCTCTTTCAGTCCCCACATAACGACCATATAATAAATAATAAGCAACTAGTGCAAGGAGCGCCACAACAACGGTTACATGGAACATACTAGTATAACCTACAACCTCTTTAACAGCACCTAAAATATAGGGGCCAAAGCCTAGCCCCATGTCCAAGGCAATGAAGTATGTGGATGTAGCAACACCAATACGATGAACAGGTACTATTTTAACAGTAACAGCTTGTCCGTTGGACATAAATGTACCATATCCAAGGCCAACAAACACAGCCGATAAAAGCACAAGCCATGTGGAGTGAGCGATGGATAATAAGAAAATACCAAGTGCTAAGGATACAAAACAAGGATAAAGAACAAAGTTTTCCCCTTTCATATCAAACACAATGCCAAGCAATGGTCTTGTTATAGTAATAACTACAGCATATACAACAAAGAAGAAGGTACCTGCCATAATAAGATCTAGGTCTTTTGTGTAGGCTGCCATAAAGCCAATAACACCAGAGTAGGCAAAACCGACTAGAATGGAAACAAGACTGATTGAATTCATCCGTGGTTCAATGTAGTCCGAGATTCTAATGCCCTTATGTGCTTCAGATTCGATACCAAGTTTAGGTTCATTAAATTTCATGATTACTGAGCCAATACCACAGAGGATGATAAGTGCAACACAGAATGCGATGATGAAATCATAACCAAGACTATGAAGCATCAAGATACCTAAGAATGGCCCTACTGCAGCTGCTAGAGAGGTAGATAAACCATAATAGTTAATCCCTTCCCCACGGCGTGACGTAGGAATAATAGCAGCTATGATAGTACTTGTAGCAGTAGATGTAATACCATAAGCAAAACCATTTAAGAAACGAACACTATCAAGCATTAGTAAATTAGGTGTGTAGAAATACATAGCCGTTGAAATCAAGTAAATCAATAACCCTAAATAGAGCATCTTGCGACACCCTAGGATACTGATAAACCGCCCTGCCAACAAACGGGCTACAACGGTGCCAATAATATATATACCAACAGCAAGTCCCGCTTGACTAGCCGTAGCATGAAGATTATCTTTTGCTACAACTGCAATAATAACGATTAATAAATAATAAATCAAAAATACTAAGAAATTAATCAAAGTATCAAGGACAAAGGATTTTGTCCACAAGGCCTCCTTAGCCTTATCCATATTATCAACTCCATTTTTTAAATTATTGTCAACCAGTTTGCGACAACGGTTAATTATAAACCTCTCATTATAAAAAACAAGAATTAAAATATTATATATCTCATCAATTTTATTTATAACAAACTACATATTCACAATAAATATGCATTAATTTCCATTTTAATACCTCATATATTTTTACGATATAAAAACACCTTCAATAGCGACAGATGAGACCAAAAGACTCAAAGCCAACTATTAAAGGTGCTACTTTAAATATTTATTTTGTTTTTAGACCACAAGCTTTGAAGAAATTCTTGTACGCTTCAGCCTTTTTCGGTAGGCTCAACGGATAGGCACGTGATGTAGATGGCAAACGTGTCAATGTCAATTCCCGACCATTAAATACAAAAGGAATTGTTTCACCAGTTTTAGGTAATTTAACCTTTTCTGGTAAAAGGCTCAATAAAATCTCCGTAGCCTTGCCGCCTGTTGTACCAATATGCTTACAGTCAGGGATTTGCTCCAGTACGTCCGCAAGTGGAACTGGTTCAACGACCTTAAGAAATGCATCAGATGCATTCCCTTTTTCGCGAATAGCTTTCAAAACAGTAGGACAAGATGCAATTCCAGCTTCAGACAAAAAGGCTTTAATCTTCTCAGGATCCATCGCTTTTTCCTCACCATTTCTAAAATGATCCTTTTCATCAAAGAATACGAGGCCAAAAACACGCCACATATCATTTTGGAAATTTGGATAATGGAATTCCATAGCACGTTTTGATTGTTCTGGAGGAAATGTGCCCATCATCATGACTGTTGCCTTCTTTGGTAAGAATGGAGGGAATGGTCTTGTTTCAATTGTTTCTGCCATATAGCATCAACTCCTTTCACATTCTAATATGAACTTAATTTTCAATACAATATATGAGATATATCACACATTATAATCCAATTAGCTCCTAGGTGAAAGCAACTAAAGAACTTATTAAAATATATCAACAGACTTACATTATCTATTATTATTGGCCAATTGGTTGAGAAACTAAGGTATTAATATGATCAAAACCAACTGGTGTCGGAGATACGAGATACAAGCAAATTACAGCAGCCACGGCAAAACCGATTGCCAAATAAGAGAAACTGCCATTCCGAGGAAATTCATACATACCAAAGAGGCGTATCCCTATAGCAGCACCAATAGCTGTAATCAAAGACGGTATAGAAAAAATGTTATAAAAGCCGAATACTACCATAAGGCCTGCATAGCCACCTACTACAGTAACCATAGGCAACATGCGATCCATTGGATTTGGAATAGATCGCGTAAGTGCAGCTGGATAATATGAAGCCTCTACGCCAAACATGCCTAAGAATATATTAAAACCAGCCCAAATGCTATCCCATACGCTTCTAAAAGCATCTCTATGCTTGCCGGCATACCATGCAAAGTCCGTAACGATTAAAATGGCTAAGCCTACACAGACAAAGTAGAATTCACTAGGAATTTTAGGACCTATATAGGCGCCTACAGCTGTTACAACGGCACTCAAAATCGATGCCACTATTACACGCTGTAAACGAGGCCGTTTATTTTCAGGAATGCGTTTATACACAGTAGCCAATAACTCTAAAACAAAGCAAGCCATAAAAACAGCAATGCCTGCAGCAGGAACAAAGAACGCGCTTACCAAACTCAAAATGAAGGGAATGCACAAGCGCCATTTAGGGAATAAAACAAGATCTTTATAATCTAAACGAATATCTTGTGTTTCCATAGTGAAGTTATTGTACACCACAAAGAGCAACATAAAGGCGATTACGTCAACCGCAGTTGCACCCCAAATCAATAAAGTTGGTACTACAACCATAGATAAGGCTACCCCAGAAAGGCGAGATAAACCAGCAGCCACTAAGCCCAGTAATAAAAACGGTGTTAAAGCAGATATAATTTCGAGCATAATATTCCTCCCATCATTGTATAAATTTAAGTATATAGTATCTACCACACTACATCAAGGAGAGATATATTTTTTCATAGCTAGACGCTTTCGCACAGCAGAGGTAGAGCATCCCATCACCTGTGCAATCTTTGCAACTCCATAACCTTGTGCACGGAGTTTTTTAATCTTATTTTCGTCTAGATCAAGAGTATTTGCCCTTATTTCTATACCTTGCTCTCGCAAATACATCGCCACTGTAGAACCACGTATCCCATAAGCCAGTCCAATGTCATCTGTACTCATGTGATGATGAATATATAAATAAGCCATCTCTTCTACGCGCATAGGCTTTCGAACTTTAGGAAGTAAGCAATTCCCCATATGCCGCAATACATGGTGAACTTTCCATCGCGATATACCATACATACGAGCAATGGCATCTGTACTATTTCCACTTTTATAAGCCCTACATATACGTACTACATCTATAGAGACGTTTTTATTTGATTGCTGACAAGCCAATCCATATTCCTTCAAGCGATTCGCCATCGTCGTAATAGACACATCATAACGCTTTGCTAATGAATGGAGCGACCACTTACCGGTCTCATACAAAGCTTGTACATGAACCATATTGATTTCTTTCTTCAGAGGCCTCCGTTCGATATCGTACGCTTTCATACGGCGCATGATGGTATCTACACTACATTGAAAATAATCCGCCACATCGCGAACGCTCCATTGTTTCTCTATATATAATTGCTGCAACAGCTGTTTTGGTATAACACGCACATTACGATACATAATTTTGCCCTTCCTTATAAACGAACTCCTTCCCCTATTATTGTGAAAGTTTCACTAGGAAAAAACAATAAAAAAGAGGTTCCTAATAGTCACATAGGTGACCAATAGGAACCTCTTTCAATATGTAATTATATGCCCCACATTATGATATGTGACAGTATGGTTGCTATACCACATCAGTGCACAATCCGTTATTATTTATGTTCTAATAAAACCATAATTAGTTTATACGCTTATAAATAGATTGCTTCATTAGCGGTATCTACGTTCAAGAGCTTTAGGTTTACTTAAAATGATCGACCATTTCATGCCCTCTTTTAAAGCATGATTAGATTTACGCCCATGAGTTGAAGTCGCAGCTAGAGCAGTAGGCGCAGTTGTAATGCCTACATTTTCAACAAGAACTTGTCCCTCTTTAGCTGCTTTATCTCGTTTAAACTCAGCTAGTCTTTCACTTAAGGTCGGCCCCGTAACAGCTTCTCTATCTAAGCGAGTCTTACTGGTAGTATAACTCGGATTGCTACTGGAACTTTTCATTGATAAGGCCTCAATATCTCGTTGAGCTGCTGCAGCCTCTTCATTGAAATGTATGTCCTCCATAGTTTGCGATGGAGCTTCTGGTTGCTGATTTACAATCGGTTTATCTTCATAAGAGTCCCGATAAAAGTCATCAACCTTAGATAAATCACCCATAGACGGATCATCTACCTTGCGTTCTATGGAGATGCCATATTCGCGCTCCATATCTTCCCAAGTTCCGCCACCAGAGCTTTCATACTCATCATATTCTTCAGACTCTTCAGTATTCTTATTTTTTATAATGGAAAAAGCAATGTACGCGATGATACCTAAAACAAAGATTGGATTATGCGAAAAGATGGATAGCACTGAAGACAAAATAGAGTCCATAGCTACTCCTATTCACCATCTGCTAAGTTTTCACGCATTTTAGTGTCTGCAATAATATTGTTCATATTGTAGTAATCCATAACGCCTAGATTACCATTTCTGAAAGCCTCTGCCAACGCTTTAGGAACTTCAGCTTGTGCTTCCACAACCTTAGCTTGCATGTCTTGTGTTTTAGCACGCATTTCTTGTTCTGTCGCAACCGCCATTGCACGGCGTTCTTCGGCACGAGCTTGAGCAATTTTCTTATCTGCTTCCGCTTGGTCAGTTTGCAATTGAGCACCGATGTTACGTCCCACATCTACGTCAGCAATATCGATGGACAAGATTTCGAATGCAGTACCCGCATCAAGGCCTTTACCCAATACAGTACGGGAAATGTGATCTGGATTTTCCAATACATCTGTATGTTCTTCAGAGGAACCTACAGTCGTTACGATACCTTCACCTACACGGGCAATAATTGTGGCTTCACCAGCACCACCAACGAGGCGATCGATATTCGCACGTACAGTAACACGAGCACGAACTTTCAATTCGATACCATTTTTTGCTACCGCAGAAATAATTGGAGTTTCAATCACTTTAGGATTAACGGACATTTGAACCGCTTCCAATACATCACGACCGGCGAGGTCGATAGCTGCGGAACGTTCAAAGGTCAACGGAATAGATGCCCGTTCAGCGGCAATCAAAGCATCTACAACGCGGTCAACGTCACCACCTGCTAGGTAATGAGCTTCCAACTGATTTACATTCACATCAAGCCCCGCTTTATTAGCTTTAATCAACGGCATTACAATTTGAGACGGATTTACGCGACGCAAGCGCATACCTACAAGTGTAAAGATACCAACATTAACACCCGCTGCTAAAGCAGATACCCAAAGCCCTAATGGCACAACATATAAAAATACCATAATACCAATCAGCAGAATGGGAATCAAAATTAAAATACCTACATCCATAATAACCTCCATAATTTACGACGATGTTGTGAAAGCTTAATCTCGCTTTCTAACAATATTGCGACCACCTACAACTCGAAGGACCACAATAGGTGAACCGGCATCGATGAAGTCACCTTCGGTTACAACATCTACCAAATTACCATTAATTTTAGCAATACCTGCAGGGCGCAGTGTTGTATGAGCTACGCCTTCCTTGCCAGCCAAATCTTCTAATACATCATTAGATACATAACCAGCTTTTGTCGTAGATCGTTGCCCTAAGGTAAACAATTTGCCTATCCAAGTCTTTTCAAAGTGATTAAAGAACACGATGATAATGACAATTAACAAGGCTGTTAATCCTAGCACAGCATACAATGCTACCGTACCTTCCCCAAGAGCTACATAAACGCCCCATAGAAACGCGCAGTAACCGATAAGACCTAGAATACCGCCTGGTACTACGAGTTCTACAGCCATCAAAGAAACACCGATAGCCATCCATATTAAAAACTCCATAGGCCCTCCTCTCTAAAATTAATTTTATACAACTTATATGTTTATTATACAATATTGAAGATAAATTATAAAGATACTAAACAAAAATGACTACTTTCACAGATACAATCTGATTCAGTAGTCGTTTATTGTATTGAATACAAATCAATTCACTTTAATCTCAAGGTTCTATGCCAAGAGCTTAAAGTCGTATAAGGTTATACTTCTGTTTTTTTCAATTGGTCATTGCCAACGCCTGTTTTTTGAAGGATCAACAAACAAATGCTCATCGCCATACCTACTACAGTAGCAAGCCCCATCCCTTTTAAAACTACAGGTCCAACCGCAAGTTCTGCACCACTAAGACCTACCACAAGGATAACGGATGTAAGAATCATATTAACAGGGTTTGTATAATCCACCTTACGTTCTACAAGCATACGCAACCCAGATGCTGCGATAATGCCGAACAAGAGAATAGAAACCCCACCCATAACAGGTACTGGGATAGCATGAATAAGTGCTGCCACTTTACCAACAAAGGATATAATCATCGCAAGCACTGCAGCACCGCCAATTACCCATACGCTAAAACAACGAGTAATTGCAAGTACGCCGATGTTTTCACCATACGTCGTATTTGGTGTAGCACCAAAGAAACCAGAAAGAATATTTGCAAGGCCATCACCAAGCAAGGATCTTTGTAGACCTGGCTCTTTCATCAAGTCTTTAGCGACAATATTACTAGTAACAACTAAATGACCAACATGCTCTGCAAATACTACGAAGAGCGCCGGCATAATCATGATAATCGCATTGATATCAAACACAGGCATGCCGTAGAACTGAGGCAATGAAAGCCAAGGAGCAGCTTCTACTCCAGAGAAGTCAACAACTCCCATCACAGCAGACAATACATAACCGGATACAACACCAATAAGAACAGGAATAACAGCTAAGAAACCACGGAACACAACAGTTCCTAGTAAGGTAACAACTAAGGAAAACATAGAGATAATAACAGCTTGACTATGGCTCATGCCTAAATCTTGATTACCGATAAGGCCAGACATACTCATCGCTACTGGCGCTAATTCTAAGCCGATAATCGCTACGATAGCACCCATAGCAGCTGGCGGAAATAATTTATCAATCCAACGCGTACCAATATAACGGACGAGAACAGATAAAATAACAAAAGATAGACCAAATATAACGAAGGCGCCCTTTGCTGCTTCATAGCCAAGACCAGCAGATAATACACCTGCTACAGGCGCAATAAAAGCAAAGCTGGAACCAAGATATGCAGGAATCTTACCCTTACACACGAATAAGTATAATAATGTACCAATACCATTCATAAACAATGCTGTTGCAGGGTCTACTTTTAATAAATACGGTACCAATACAGTAGAGCCAAACATGGCAAATAAATGTTGAAAACTAAGTGGTAACATTCGGCCCCATGATGGGCGTTCTTGAATATCAATATAATCTTTCATCGTTTCTCCTCACACACAATATAACGATGCTAAGTTCATATAGTACAGTCCTTAAATATACTCTATGAATTTACACAAACAGATTTATCTTATGATACATACGTTAGATATTAACGTTCAAATTTAGTCTATCTACGAGTCGACTTTTTAGAAGGCCGTGGTTTAAACGGTCCAGGCATATTTGTCTTATTAGTACGCGTCGTAGCAGAAGGCTTGAAACGACTTTGTGTTTCTTCACGCAAAGATGGTAATGGTTCAGCTGTACCAACTGGTTTTACCCCTTCTACATTACGACGACCAATACTTGCCAACAACCCAATAGCCATGAAATTCATCAGTAATGAAGAACCACCATAACTAACAAATGGCAATGGCACACCCGTTACAGGCATAATACCGCAAACCATGGCAATATTAAACAAGGCTTGACCACTAATGAGTAAGGTAATACCCATTGCTAACCATTTGCCAAATTCATCACGAGCCTTATTAGAAATGCGGAACCCAAAATAGGTAAAAGCTGCAATCAGAACGACAACAAACACTGCACCAATGAAGCCCATTTCTTGCGCCCATACAGCAAAAGCAAAGTCCGTGTGTGCTTCTGGTAAGTAAAAATACTTTGATGTACCTTGCATAAAGCCTTCGCCTAAAATACCGCCAGAACCTACGGCCAACAGCCCTTGAACTGTTTGATACCCCATATCCTGCGCATGAGGCCAAGGATCAAACCAAGATTGAATACGTTCCCAGCGATATGGCGACATACGCGCTGCAATAAAGCCAAGAAATCCAGCTATCACAAAAGCTCCGCCAAAGAATTTTCCATCAAAGCCCGCTAAGTAAATGAGCACAAAGGAAAAGCCAAAAATCAATACGGTCGTGCCCATATCTGGTTGCAAGATTGTTAAGCCTGCAAATATAATTGGCCATATTAACATTGGCAACATATAACTTATACGTTCACTAAAATAACCTTGTAAATTAATGAGAGGGTTAGTATGCTTTGGTTTTCCCCATTTCCGCATGGTACTCAATTTAGCCGACGTCCATATCAAGGCAGCCAATTTCGCAAATTCTGAAGGTTGAATCGATACAGGCCCAATAACAATCCAACGACGTGCACCATTAATGACTGCACCAATCACAAGAACCAAAATCATCCCAATTAGTGTAGCAATCATAATTCTTTGCAACATGTGAGGCTTCTGTAACTGACGGTAATCGTAACGATACAATATGACACCTGCCGCCATAGACAAAAATAAGAATGTCATATGTTTTAAAAAGTATCCTAATAATCCCGTATTTTCATAGATAGAGCTGATATACGTAGCACTAAAGATATTTACACTGCCTATAATTGTAATGAGAAGAATAGGTAAGAGCATACCTTGTAAGTCATTTTTAAAGAGTGAGCCCCACCGACTATCCCCCTTATTCGGTGTTTGCATGTTAAGCCTCCTTTTGAACTTTTGGCTTAATTGCTTCTAAGCGGAAAATAGGTTGTCCTTTTTTACTAAATTTCTCTTCATACTCAGTTTTTACATTTGGAAGGTCTGTGCTATGTAAATCATACGTTACATTTTTAAGCTCCCAACCACACGCTTTAAACTCTTCAAGAGAGAACATGAACAACCCTTCATTATCTGTCTTAAAGTGAACTTCTCCACCATCTTTCAAAAGGCGGGCATAACGATCGAGGAATGTGTGATATGTAAGGCGGCGTTTTGCATGTTTAGCCTTAGGCCAAGGATCACAGAAGTTAATATAGAAACGATCAACTTCTCCAGGTGCCACTATCTCTTCGATACCTGCAATATCAAATAGAGAGACCTTTGCATTGTTTCGCTCTCCTTCAAAGATTTTTTGTGCTGCATAATAGATAACACCCATTTGTACTTCAAAACCTACGAAGTTAGCATTTGGATACGCTTCAGACATCCCCGCAATAAAGCGACCTTTCCCCGTCCCTAGTTCCATATATAATGGGTACTCAGGATGTTCAAATAATTCACGCCACTTGCCTTTAAACTCTTCTTGGCCAGACAAAATGATGTGAGAGTCATATTCGTGGATAGCTTCATCAATCCATGGTTTTCTACGAAGGCGCATACTTTCTCCTTACATCTATTTTTAATAATATATTTATATTTGTTTATATTTATTATTACAGGTCATATACCTATCTTATTAATTATAGAAAAGGGGACCTTAAACGTCAATTACATTCTATGGATTTAACCCTAATCATTAAAACTGTGAAAGTAGAAGCTATAAAAAAAGACCTACTTCCGAAAGAAGTAGGTCTACATTTTATTGGAAAATCATAGCTTCTAAATTTTCAATTTGATATTGACTTAGGCCAAGTTCAGATAAACTCTTTTCAGCTGCAGTAAAAAGATTATTTTTACCAACTCGAGTACCTAGTGCTGCCGCAGCGACCAATTCACGGTCCAATTTACCTAAACGTGAACGATTACGATTTTGAGGTTTTGGTTTTTTCATACGGAACGTATTATATTGAACCCCCTCTTTTGTTTCCTCAGCTTTCGGCTTTGTTAAAGGTGCCCCATTAGTGCCATTCCCCAATAAAGCACTAAGTCCTGTTTGCTTTGGTACCAATTTTTCGTACTCATCGCCAAACTCAGGGCGTTCATCACGTAATCGATCAAATGTAGCTAAAGCAGCATTCATTTGTTTCAAGCCAGCAGCAGAGTAAAGCTGACGAATGGCAATACTCACCTCTTGCGGCGTCAACGTGCCTCGCTCGATAGCAGATGCAATTGCACTCTTTAACGCACCTTGATCACCAGACGCAGTATAGCGGCCGATTTCAACCAAGTCTTTCTGACGTGCATTAAGCTCTTTTGGCGTATATATATTTATCTCAGATATAGATGGTGCCTGTTTAGAAGGTTGTTCTCCCGCCCCATTAGCCTCAAACATATAGCCACCGGCAACGATGGCCACGGCTAATGTTAAGGTTAATACTCTTTTCAAAGTCTTACAATCTCCCTTATCATTAATACTAATTGTATAATACTGCAATAGTAGCGTACATTATCAATGGATTTATTTTACTGTTCTACTGTAATACATACTGTAGATATTATTATATAATACTTCATCTAATTTTTATAGTCCTATTCGAAAAAAATCTATAATCTTTTAATAAATTATATATATTTATCTATAAAAATTATATATTTATAAACCACACTTAATTATAGAATGAAATTGAACAAATAAAAAAATAACACAGTAGAAATCTGCCAATTCCAGATTTCTACTGTATTTACAGAGAATTATTAATTTAATATTTTATCAAACTAAACAGATAACACTTGTTTTGCATCCGCCACAATCTGATCTAGAGAAACGCCATTTTCTCGTAACAATTCAGTTGCATCATAACGATCGTGGAATTCTTTAGCAATACCATAATTTTTAACACGCATATTAGATGGACCATAGAAGCTAGCTACACGCTGACCCCAACCGCCTTCAACTACACCATCTTCTAACGTAAATACTACAGAATGATTTGCTTTCAATTCTTCTAGTAGTTCTTCATCAAGGCCAGACGCAAATTTAGGGTTAACCACAGTTGCATTGATACCCTCTTTAGCCAATTCATCGGCCACTTGATTAGCCAAATGGTAAAAATTACCAAGACCTAATAAAGCAATCCCTTCACCACGGCGAGCCACTTCAGATTTATTCAAGATGCTATAATCCGTTGTATCCGCTACACCTGTAGTTGTGAATTCACCTACAGGAATACGAATTGCTACGGGATGCTTATGTTGATGCACAGCATATTCAGTCATAGCCAATAGCTCTTCATTATTAGTAGGTGCTAAGTATACTAAATTAGGAATGCTAGTAAGCATAGGAATATCAAAGAACCCTAAATGAGTTACATCATTCATACCATACACGGAGGCATAGTGATTGATAATAACAGCACTATTGTTATTTACACAAAGATCTTGTACCAATTGGTCATAAGTACGTTGTAGGAAGGTACTATATACATTAAATACTGGTTTACCACCATTTTTAGCGATACCAGAACTCATTGCGATGGCGTGTTCTTCTGCAATACCTACATCGATGTATTGTTTGCCTGCCGCCTTGCGCCATTCAGGAGTAAAACCAAAACCTCCTGGTGTACCTGCATTAATAGCTACTACCGTTGGGTCTACCTTAATTTGATCCATCAAGTAATTAGCAATGGTACCAGCATACGTTGGACCATTCTCCTCTTCTTTTGGTTTGCCTGTTTCTAAATCAAAGGGCATTGTCCAATGGAAGGCTTCTTTATTTTGCTCTGCAATAGCATAGCCCTTACCCTTTTGCGTAACTATATGTAACACAATTGGATGATCAATGTCTTTTACAGCCTTAAATACATCAATCAAGGTTTCCAAATCATTACCATCTGCTACAAAGCGATAATCTAAACCAAGAGCCTTAAAAATATTGTTAGGGCTTTCACCGTTAGACTCGCGCAATTCACGAAGGCCACGATACAAACCACCATGGTTTTCTGCAATGGATTGGTCATTGTCGTTGACGATAATAATCATATTACTGTTTAATGTTGCGGCATAATCAAGACCTTCAAAGGCTTCCCCACCAGATAAAGAACCATCACCAATGATAGCAATAATATTTTCAGAGTCTCCCTTTAGATTTCGAGCAGTAGCCAGGCCAGATGCTAAAGAGATCGATGTAGAGGTATGACCAATGTTAAAGAAATCATGGTCACTTTCAGTTGGGTCCGTATAGCCTGTTACATCATCATAATGATCATGATCTAAGAACGCTAAGGCACGTCCTGTAACCATTTTATGTACATACGATTGATGGGATACATCATATACGATTTTATCTACAGGAGAATTAAATACATAGTGCAAGGCCATAATCATTTCTGCTGCACCCATAGGTGGACCAAAATGGCCGCCGTGCTCAGAAACCTTTGTCATGAGAGCTTGACGAGCTTGTGCTGTCAAATCTGTTAATTCAGAAATAGATAAGCCTTTTAAATCAGCTGGAGATTTTACATCAATTAAGTTCATGGTAATCCTTTCAATACAAATTATAATTACTTCAACTACAATCACTATACATCAAATAGTATAAAGATTATAAAGATTGTCACTAAAAATAACTAGTGTTATACTTCAAGTATGTACCAAGTATAAAACTTAAAGTTAGGTTTAAGTCAATACACCTTACATTTACATTTTTTATATCCATCTATAAATGACATATATATTAGGAGATTCAATGACATATACTGTTGGTGAACCACCAAAAAAATATAGGGCTGTATAACAAATAAGGAGCTATCCAACGGATAGCTCCTTGTTTACATTATATAATAATTATAGAACTACTTAGATTAACAGCTCTAAGAATCTCTAGACCTTATTTATTAGGACTTTCATAGATAGTTTTATAACCGCCCTCTGTAACAGCTACGATTTGTTCAATTTCGTCCGTTGAATCTTCTATAAAAGTAAAGCTTTCATCGGCATCAAAGGATGCACTTGTACCACAGGAGGAACTCAAATCGCGTGGTACAGGACGTAGTTCTATATTAGTTACCCCTTTTGGGGCTTCACGCTTGAAACGAATCGCGCCAAAGTGAGAGTAAAAAGTAGCAATATATTTCATTGTCACTCATTTCTAACTCAAGCATTGGCACATTTTGTATTCACTACAGCAATAATAAGTGCTACTACAAAACCAACACCTACAGCAATTTCACCATTCAATGTAGGACCGGCACCAGAGGCAGCTAAACCGAAATTATGAGCAAACGCCGCACCAGCCCCGAGGCCAAGTACTGTAACAGCGGAATCAGAATTGCCTTCACCAGTCATGATCAATTGACGCAATGGGCAACCCCCAAGCAATACGCTACAGAAGCCTGCAAGCGCCATGCCTAGGAAATTCCACAATCCATCTGTATGTGCAATCGGTTGATTTTCAAAGCCAAGATGGAAATTACCAAAGCTAATATTCACAACGAATACACCAATGAGAACCGCTAAATAACCAAAAATAAGAATGGATTTTTTGAACAAGAATAAATCCCGAAAACCACCAACGGTACAAAGGCGACTAAATTGAGATAAGCCACCTACCACAAGGCCTGCTGCCAATGAAATTAACCAAGGTGCATGCATAGCGCCTGGTCCTTTTTGACTAAAGAAGATAAATGCCGGAGCAGTTACTACTAACACTAATAGCCCAACTTGGATGGCAGGCATCATAGCAGACTCTAACTTACTCAATGCATAAGTTCGTTGTAAAGAATAGCCTTTTTTCAAGAATATTGTACCGAACCCAATACCACCAGCAAAACCAGCAATACCGAACAAAGCATTTAAGTCACCGCCACCAAGTCGCAAAATCATACGAATTGGGCAACCGAGGAACATCAAAGCACCAATCATAACAAAGAAACCAAGAATAAATCGAATAATTGGAGAGGAACCACCTTTACTTTGGTGTTCGCCACGAATCATGGACAATACATAGGCCCCTAAAATAAGACCGATAATTTCTGGACGAATGTACTGTACCGGTGCAGCACGATGTAGACCAAGAGCACCTACGGTGTCACGAACAAAGCAAGCAATACAGAAGCCCATATTGCCCGGATTGCCAGCTAGTACGAGGAAGCCTGCAATAGCGCCAATAATAAGGCCTGCAATAATTAAATTTCGTTTTTCATGAGACCCACTCATAATAAACTCCTTTCAAACTGCAAGAACAAAAACTATATAAGTATGTGCTCCTACCCGATCAAGCACAATACTCATGATATAATAACCATAAATACATCTTGTTATTCATGGAGATTACCTATGAAGTATATCTATTTAGATAATGCGAGCACCACATTTCCCAAAGCTCCAAATGTGGCTAATGCCATGTCAGACTATTTAACGAACTACGGTATCAATATTAACCGTGGCTCCTACGCCCTCGCCTACGATGTAGAGGATATTATCTATACAACGAGACAACGACTAAATACCTTATTCAACGGTCATGATCCATCTCACGTCACTTTTACGCAGAATGTGACAATGAGCTTAAACATGGTCATCAAAGGCCTATTGAAAGCAGGTGATCACATACTTGTCAGCTCTATGGAGCACAACGCAGTCATGAGGCCGCTCACACAACTACTGGATAAAGGCATTACCTTTGACATTATCCCTTGTGATGTTACAGGCTCTATTCAACTGGAAAGCATAGAAACGCTCATTCGTCCACATACAGTGGCTATGATTATCAATCACGCATCCAATGTATGTGGTACCGTACAACCTATTGAATCAATTGGTGCAATCTGCAAGGCCCATAATCTACATTTCATTGTAGACGCGGCACAAACAGCTGGTGTCATCCCTATTGATGTGAAAGCATGCCATATCGATGCACTTTGCTTTACGGGTCACAAAGGGTTATTAGGACCACAAGGTATTGGTGGCATTATTTTGACCAAGGAAATAGCCCAAACCTTAACCCCTCTTATCGCTGGTGGCACAGGTAGCTTTTCACATTTAGAAACAATGCCTACCCATATGCCCGATGCTTTTGAGGCAGGTACGTTAAATCTTCCTGGCATCATCGGTCTTAACGAAGGCCTCTCCTATATCGAAGCGGTCGACATGAAGAACATCCACAACCACGAACTAGCTTTAACAAAAACCTTTCTCGAAGGTTTACGCTCAATAACTGGAATTAATATCATCGGTAAGCAAGATATCCAGGATAGAACAGCCGTCGTATCCATCACCATTGATGGGCTGGATGCTGCTAGTATTGCTTACGAACTAGAGTCAAACTATCACATCATGACACGCGTCGGTCTACACTGTGCTCCAAGAGCACACCAAACACTAGGTACCTATCCAGAAGGAACCGTGCGCTTCTCCTTTGGCTATGCCAACACACTTGAAGAGGTAGATATGGCATTATCTGCACTACATACAATCCTGAAAAATACTAAATAATAATTATCACCGTTAAGGCTATATACTCTGGTATATAGCCTTTTATGCTTCACACAAACGACCAATAGCATCAGCTCTACAGCGCTTACAGTGCGTCATCTGTGGCACATAGTGACCAATAAACTGACGCATATTGTCGATTTCTTCTGCAGTCGGTCCCCGATGGTTTTCAAATGCCGTATCATAAACTGAAATCATAGCAATGCAGTTCATCAAATCAACACCCCACGCTTCAGCTTGTTTAGCGATGGCTGGTACATGATTCATATTGACATCCGGTACTACTACCGTATTAATCTTAACGATAATATTCTTTTCCTTTAATTTTCGGATACTTTCAGCCTGACGTTCTAATAAGATACGAGCCCCATCAATACCCTTATAGATAGTTCCATCATAGCGAACCATAGAATATACATGTTTGGCTATTTCAGGATCGATAGCATTGGCGGTAATCGTAACATGTGTAATGCCTAAGTCAACGATTTCATCAATATAATCAGGCACTGCTAAGCCATTACTAGATAAACAGAGCATAACATGAGGGAAATCGTTTTTTACGAGACGGAATGTTTCAAGCGTTTTGTCTGCATCACACATAGGATCCCCAGGTCCTGCAATACCAACAACGGAAATATCCTTACGAGCATCAAACACCTTATGCACAAAGGCAGCTGCCTCTTGTGGAGTATACACATGTTGTGTTACGCCCGGTCTATTTTCATTGGCACAATCGTACTTACGATTACAATAATTACATTGAATATTGCAATTCGGTGCTACTGGTAAATGTAAACGGCCCCAATTAGCGGCAGCATCCTTGTTGTAGCATGGATGATTTTGTAGGAAACTTTGTCCTTGAATTTCTCTCATAATTAACCTTTCCGACCAAATCTAATAGCGTCCTTATGGCATACATGTAAACAATCGCCACAGTTTGTACAGTTCATTTCATTTGGTCGTGTACCCATTTCACAAACGTGTAAACACGCATTACAATCGTCACAATCACTAGTTTTGTAAACTTTAAAAATGGATATTTTACGTAATAATTCCATTACGCCACCAAATGGGCATACAAAGCGGCACCATGCATTAGCGATAATAAGGGATCCAGCAATGATGGAAACAACCGTTATCGTACGAGCTGCCCAATACCAATCGGAGAACTGCATAGATAAAATGACGGCATTAAAATATTCATCACTAGTCCGAATTGGAATCATAATACGAGGATTACCAAATTTAAAGTATACTACGAGCCCTAAAATTATAGTTATAACCATACCAAGTTGAAGGAAACGCATATAATGTTTACGGTTTCTTAATGGTCCCATAGATATTTTGCCTAGCATTTGGTTAACCCACCCACTTGGGCAGAACCAACTACAAAAAGCACGACCAAAGAATACGACCATAATGGGCAAAATGATCCACCAAGCATAGAAATACGTCGTAATACGGCCCCAGCAGGTAATCATGGAGCAACTTTCACAGTTTACAAACGGTACGATATAAGGGCATCGGAATATACCGTAATATACCCATTTCCCCATAATAAAGAGGAATATAAACTGTACGATACGACGCCAAAGCGTTAAATTCTTAGGGGCCTGTTTTCCTGATATACCAGAGCTACCTTGAGCTCCACAGGTTGCAGATGACGGACAATGACTACACATCTTTTACACCAAACCTTTCTATCAAATCGAGACCTCTCGCACTATGAACGGATGTAAATCCGTGATTTTCTAAAATTTGTTGCCCTTCTTGGGACCGTGTAAATTCAATATAGTCGGCAGCCAATGCACGATCTTGTACATATTTCATCGTATTGATGGTAAAAGTAAGCGGTGCCGGCGGCACGAATTGTGGTGGTATAGAGAAGTATTCAATGCGATCCTTGAATCGATCATGGGTAGTAAGGCGTTTTTCAATAATGGACACATCGGCTTTACCTTCTACAAGATCACACATCATAGAAATGACACAAGCATTTTCGGCTATCATGTTTTTCATAATGCCATCCGTTAATCCTGAGAGCTTCATAATCCCCTTTACAGAGGCACTACCAGGAGGTGATGCCCCCAATGGTAACATAACGCGTACACCTGGCTCTGCCATATCCTTCAAATCCCGAATCCCTGCTGGATTCCCCTTAGGTGTAACGATGACATAATCCGTAAAACATAATGGTTCAAAAGCGATACTTACACCCTTTTTGCGCATATTCTTTGCTAGATCTAAACCGCGAGCCCCAAAGACTTCGGTGCGGCTTTTTTCGGCAAGCAACGATTTACCAATAGCACCTGCAAAGGCACCAGTGTACTGAATGTTGTGCCCTGTATGCATCGTATAGACTTGGTTTAAATCAAGGAATGCTTCCGACAAACCGCCACAAGTCCATACTTGCAATGAGTCAGACTGTATTGGTTTATAGGCTCCTCGTATAAACGACGGCACCGCTGATGCGGCTGCTAACGCTAAAGCACCACCAATAAACTGGCGACGGGATATATCCTTTTTCAAAAATCCCATGTACTTACCACCTTTCACTGAACTTTACAGCTATATATGTATTTATGTATATTTTCATTATAGTATAAATATTTCTAATAGCATGCATAAGATTGATTAATTAACTTATATAGATTAATCATATAGGTTCTATTTTTAAAGGTATTATTATAAATTTTCGTCATATATTTATATATCTATTATATTGAATATTTATTAAATTCAGTAAATATGATAATTCCTGAGAATCAAAGGAATATAATAGAGACTATGCATCAAATGCATAGTCTCTATTCATAAAAGCAAAAAGGCGGTACAACCAAATGGTTGTACCGCCTTGATTCATCAATTATTCAGCAGTGAATGGCAATAAAGCAATTGCACGTGCACGTTTGATAGATGTAGTCAATTTGCGTTGATGTTTTGCGCAAGTACCGGAAATACGACGAGGTAAGATTTTGCCGCGTTCAGTCGTAAAACGACGAAGTTTAGCAACGTCTTTATAGTCGATTTGATCGATATGGTCTGCACAGAAAACGCATACTTTTCTTCTTGGCTTTCTGCCTCTATCTCTTCTCATTGCGAATCCTCCTTTTCGAATTAGTAGGAGTCCCTGACACTAGAACGGGATGTTTTCGTCATCGCCGCCTGTACTGAAACTATCAAAATTGGACCCACCTTCGAAAGAATTAGTATTCATATCAAGGGATTGGCCCACAAAGTTCGCTACTACTTCAGTAACGTACCGTTTTTGACCGTCCTGAGTCTCGTAAGAACGAGTTTGCAAACGACCTTCTACAAAGCAACGACTGCCTTTACGAAGATTGCCTGCCGCTTCACCAAGTTTACCCCAAGCAACGCAGTTGATGAAAGCAGTTTGTTCTTTCGTCTCATTTGTTGTGGAATCAATATAGGGGTTTGTAGCAGCCACTGTAAAAGTTGCTACCGCACGACCAGTTTTGGTATAGCGTACTTCAGGATCACGAGCTAAATTACCTAGAATTTGTACAGAGTTCATGTTTTCCTCCAGGCTTTAATTATGCTTCGTGTTTAACAATTAGATGTCTTAGGACTTCATCGTTGATTTTCAATACACGATCGATTTCTTTGATTTCAGCAGGAGCTGCCTCAAAGTTAATCAATACATAGAAACCGTCAGTGAATTTCTTCACCGCGTAAGCAAGACGACGCTTGCCCCAACGATCTACCTTTTCTACTGTGCCGCCTACACGAGCAATTAAAGCTTCTACTTTTTCAATAACAGCGTTAGTTGCTTCCTCTTCAGCTGGTTTCACAATAAACATGACTTCGTATTTGTTCATACAAAATCACCTCCTCTTTCGGACTAATGCCCCTATCGACACATAGGGGTAGGAAGTGCTTACCATCAATAAGCCTTACTATTATAACCTAAAAAAATGATGAAAGCAAGGATTCAAATTAAAACCCTTGCTTTTACCAATATTATATACGATTATATTTTTCATCCTCAGGAAAGGCGATCATAGCGCAGATAATTACAAATATGGCTATTACCCCCATCATAGGATAGGCCGTATCATTTGGTAAAAAGGTAAGTATCAAGGATGACACAATACCACTACCATATTGCATGGCACCTAATAGTGCCGCCCCAGATCCAGCCATTCTACCTGCTCTATCTAAAGCTAATGCATTAGTTACAGCGGCAATGATACCGTTCATGGAGAAGAATAAAAAACAGCCAATAACGATTAACCACAATGAATGGTATCCTAAGAACATCAAGCCCATAACAATGGACACACAAACAGCAGCAAATAGTGTGGCATATTTCAATAGTCTATCAAGGCGTATAGCACTTACAATACGACGATTAATGGCACTTAACAACATAACACCAATAATATTGACAGAAAAGAGATAACCAAAATATTCTTTGGGCACTTCATACACATCTATATATACATAAGGCGATCCCGTTAAAAACGCATAAATGGCAATATAAAATGAGCTAACACATAAGGTATATTTCATAAACCCTTTATTGCGTAATAAAATCCAATAGTTATTATAGGTATGACCTATGGACTTTTTGCTCCTCTTCTCTACGGGATGTGTTTCCGGAAGCACTAATACGGCAACGAGCATTAAAAGCCCTATACCAACAAGCAACCAGAATATAGAATGCCATGTATACCATACAAGTAAATGTCCGGCTAACATTGGGCCTGCTATAGGCGCTATAGCCATAACAATGGCCAATGTAGACAACATTTTAGCCGCCTCAGTCCGACCATATAAATCCCGAATCATAGCCCGCGACAGCATCGGTCCTACACAGGCACCAAATGCCTGAAACACACGCCAAGCCAATAACTCCATCATAGAGGAACTCAAGGCACAACCTACAGAACCAATAATAAATAAAACTATCCCTATAATAAGTGGCTTCTTACGACCAATTTTATCACTAACGGCGCCCCAAAAAAGCTGAGCTAGCGCAAACCCAATTAAGAAACCCGTCAACGTAAGCTCCGCATCACCATTGAGGTCACGCCCCATCTCAGGCATAGCTGGCAAATAAATATCCGTTGACAACGATGTAAACGCCATCAAAGCACTTAATATAGACGTAAAAAGCCATCCCTTATTGCTAATCGTCAGCATAAAGACACCACTTTCATATAAAACCACACTATAATATGTATTTATTTAGATTATATCAAAAACAAAGTTAATCCTATATAGTTTTGATATTTTTCAACAAAAAAGCGTAGTAAAATACTACGCAAAAATTGGTCTATAGTAATATCACTCTTTGCACTATTCAAATAGTATAAAGACAAAAGCCTAACGCAACAGAGTATTCAAAATACTCGCACGCTAGGCAACCCTTAAAAAGTATTTATAAGATGAGCCTAACGCTACCACACGTTGATGGCTCTCTTTTTATTTATTATACAACATAAACAGAATTTCTAAAAGAAATTATAAAACAAATGGTATGACTAATAAACTCCTCATAATGCGACCTTTTATAGTCATAGACTTAAACAATATTTACATAAATCAGAAATTCTATAGAAAATCCTTGCGTCATTATTCTATATAATTTACTATATATAGAGAAATCTGATTATAAAAAGGAGTCATCATGGCTAATATCAATGAAAACTACTTAAACTTACAAGGTTCTTATTTATTCGCTAATATTGCTAAAAAGGTAAATGAGTACCAAACTGCTCATCCAGATGCAGATATTATTCGTCTTGGTATCGGCGATGTTACATTACCTCTTGCTCCAGCAATTATCGATGCTATGAGTAAAGCTGTTCAAGAAATGGGAAAAGCAGAAACATTCCGAGGTTATGGCCCTGAACAAGGTTATGACTTCTTACGTCAAGCTATTATTGACGGCGATTACAAACCATTAGGCGTAGATATCGCTATTGACGAAGTATTCGTTTCCGATGGTGCAAAATCTGACGTTGGTAATATCCAAGAGTTATTCAGCGAAGATAACATCATTGCTATCACAGATCCTGTGTACCCAGTATACTTAGACTCCAACGTTATGGGTGGTCGTACTGGCGAAGCTGTAGATGGCATCTTCCAAAAGGTTGTATACCTCCCTACTTACGCAGAAAATAACTTCTCTCCAGAATTCCCTTCTGAACGTGTAGACATCGTATACCTTTGCTCACCTAACAATCCAACCGGTACTGTTTTGAGCCGTGCTCGTTTAGCAGAATGGATCAAATGGTGTAAAGATAATGATGCCATTTTGATGTTTGACTCCGCTTACGAAGCTTTCATCAGCACAGAAGATACTGTAAAATCTATCTACGAAATCGAAGGGGCTCGAGAAGTAGCTATCGAGTTCCGGTCCTTCTCCAAAACTGCAGGTTTCACTGGTACACGTTGTGCTTATGCAGTAGTACCTAAAGAGGTCACTGGCAAAACTAAATCTGGTGAACGCCAACCGCTAAACCCTATGTGGAACCGTCGTCAATGCACTAAATTCAATGGTGTTCCTTACATCATCCAACGTGGTGCAGAAGCAGTATACACAAAAGAAGGTCGTGAACAAACACGTGCAAACATTGCGTACTACAAAGAAAATGCCCGCATCATCAAAGAAGGTCTTGAATCTATCGGCCTTACTGTATATGGCGGTGTGGACGCTCCATATATTTGGCTAAAAACACCTGGCAACATGACTAGCTGGGAATTATTCGACATCTTGCTCGAACAAGTTCAAATCGTATCTACACCAGGCTCTGGCTTTGGCCCTCATGGTGAAGGTTACCTTCGTTTGACAGCATTCGGTAGCCGTGAAAATACAATTCGTGCCATTGAAAGAATCAAAACATTACAATTCTAATATAATTATGTCTATATTTAGGTTTAGTTTTATATATTGATTTATATTTAGATTACATTAAATCTGGATTATGTGATTTAAAATAGTTTATATCTATAAAACCAAAAGACCGATTACAGTCCTTCAATAGGAATGTAATCGGTCTTTTTATATACCCTTACATATATAAATATTTAATTCTAGTATTCCTTAACACTATAGTACTAACAAATAACATCCCCATATTATTTGTGTCCGCTATATTTACCATTAATTAAAAGTTATGACGAATCCCTGCGTCAATGCGATAGGAATTGTCTATGATAGCACCAAAGTTTTTAGTGAAAGTCCCATAAATATATGTATTAGGACGTACGCTCCATGATCCACCTAACTCAACATCTAGCCATGTATCTTTAAGGTTCACTTCACTGCCTGTAGTTGGCTCACCGGTCATGCTATAAGTAGCTTTCATTTTACCAGAGAATTCATGCGCTAATGCTGCTTTGAGGAAAAGGTTACTATTCTTACTTTCCTTGCCAATGCCTACACCGATACGACCAATAACGGAGTTTACCGCATCAGAGTTAATGTGCACTGTACTACCTGTATTTGTACGAGCATCGAAGCTTACACTAGACAATCGACTAAGTGTCAATTCTGCGTTAGGATCGATATAAAAACCATTATCTTTCTTGATTCGTTTACCATATTCAACGCTCAAAGAGGTACCTGTATTGTGGTAATCTCCGCTCAAGCTTGTACCCAAGCTATTGCGTACAGTGAAATCATTTTTCAAACGACTTACTTTACCAATCACATCTAAATAACGACCATCATTATATTGTTTTGCACCGTATAATGCTAAACCTGCGGTTTTACCGGATCCAGAACCTAAAGCGTAATCGCTATTGCTTGTACCATATAACAAGGCCCCACCAATAGTCCAATCGCCACGCAATGTGTCATAGCCTACTTGCGCCATATTATAGGTTTGATTTACATAGGCACTGTCTGTAATTTTAGATTTACCTCCGATATATTTCCCCCATACGCCATGCTTATTGGAGTTGAGTCGCACATCACCGAGGCGACGTTGTAAGTCATTCGTATCGGCTCTCATTTGCATCACAGAGGAGGCTAACGCACTCTTAGCACCAGAAACAACTTCGCTTTCACGAGCTGTCACAACCGCTTGGTCAGTAATACTAGGTTTCCCATCAACAGTAAAGCTACCTGTACCAAGCTTAGTGGAATATGCAGGGCTAATAAGGCCTGAATCGACTTGAACATTCACATCTAAATTACGTTCACCCTTGGTAAAGCCGGTATATGTTAATTTATTAGCCAACTGCTGCAAAGTGCCTCGTGGGTTGTCTATATTTGCATACCCTTTAAGTGCATCTGCCGAACTGCGCATAGTCACAGAAGAACCTTTATCAGCATGGTTGATAACGACTTCGCCCTTACCTTGTGCAGTCGCAGGGGTTCCCTTTTCATAGTCGATAGCTGCATGACCAGCATAGTTGTTAATAGTAATAGGTCGTGGATCTACGGCTTGGATAATACCTTGACTATTTATATCTTTACCACCAATGAAATGTTCTACACGACTACCAGTATATAAATAGTTTGCATTATTAGGACGACCTTGTGTAGGATATACGCGTTCAGCTCCTAACCATTCATTGCGCCAAGTCGCACCATTTTGTAAGTACAATCGCAAACCACCATGGTACGGATTGTTGTTGCTTTCATCAAATTCATTCAACACACCACCTACCAATTTAGAATTTGGTGTTGTTAAACCTAAAGAAATTTCAGATCCATGGTTATGTGGATTCTTGTCGATACCATAGTTTTTATCTAAAAATCCTATATTACCGTACATCTTCACATCATTAGTTCCCGGATGTAAGCCATCCATACCCGTATTTACATAAACAAAACCTTCTTCAGATAATGCAGAATAGGTATCAGAGGTATCTAAAGGATATGTTTTTATATCGGCCCCACCTAGTATGCGAATATATCCATCTTTATTAGCTTGCAAACCAACGCCAACAGCATCGACTTTAGCATTACCCTTTACGGTAATTCGAGTATCATCGTTATTGCCATCACTAGTAAGTCCACCATAACCAGCATAGATACCGCTCATGTAATAATGTGCCAAATCAGGTCTACGTTTCGCGCCACTTTCTGCTGGTGCTGGATTTTTAACTGTTACAGTTACATTTTTATCGATAGCGACTTGTGTCCCATCAAGGGCGTAAATACCTGTAACATTATTATGATATTTTGTTCCATTTACACCTAAACCTGATACATTAACAGTTAAGTCATCTGTATAATGTCTCTTTTCCCCCCACAAATTAAGACCAATGGATTTTCCGTCTGTATGACTTTCCACAGTTGTGGCTGATACCATGGTAAAAGCATTAGCACCTGTTACGATTAATGCAGCAATAACAGCAGCTTTTACATTTCTTCTCATGTTATACCTCCTTAACACTTCAACTATGAACATAACTAGCTAACATAACCAATTTAATTGTATCTAGATTCAGGGTATATGTGTCAATTTCTACTCATATGATTTTTTATTTGTCCCCTATAACAACACGCTATGTATCGATATAGTTGTGCACAAATTACTTGTTTAAATTAGATATTAATTATTTTCCATACCCTCTAATAAATTCTATAGAAAAATATTAAAAGCTATTAATTTTATGCTATAATAAATATGTTAATTATTAAATTTCAACTTATATAGGAGGCTAATATGAATATTCGTATTGGTATCGTTGGTTACGGCAACTTAGCTCGTGGCGTAGAAGCATCTGTTCAGTTACAACCTGATATGGAGCTCATCGGCGTATTTTCTCGCCGTCAAGGTATTGAAACTGTATCTGGTGTACCTACTTACACGATGGAAGATATTCCTAACTTTAAAGGCAAGATCGATGTAATGGTTCTTTGCGGTGGTTCTGCAACAGATCTTATCGAACAAACACCGATGGTAACAAAATACTTTAACTGTATCGATTCCTTCGATACACATGCACGTATTCCTGAACACTTCGCTAATGTAGACAAAGTAGCTAAAGAGGCCAAAACTGCTACATTAATTTCTTGTGGTTGGGATCCAGGCATGTTCTCTTTGCAACGCGTTTACGCGGAGGCAATCTTGCCAAAAGGTAAATCCTACACATTCTGGGGCCGCGGTGTATCCCAAGGCCATTCCGATGCCATTCGCCGTATCGATGGTGTTCTTGACGCTCGTCAATACACTGTTCCTAAAGAACAATACCTAGAAGCTATTCGTAACGGCAAAACTCCAGATGTTGATGGCTATAAAGGTCACCTTCGTGAGTGCTATGTAGTAGCGGCTCCTGATGCGGACAAAGCTAAAATCGAAAATGAAATCAAAACTATGGAAAACTACTTCGTAGGCTATGAAACTGTAGTCAACTTCATTTCCCAAGAAGAACTTGATCGCAACCACAAAGGCATTCCACATGGTGGCTTCGTTCTTCGCTCTGGTGAAAGTACAGAAGGCACACGTCACGTTATCGAGTACTCCTTGAAACTTGACTCCAACCCTGAATTCACGGGTTCTGCACTTGTTGCTTATGCACGTGGTCTTTACCGCCTTGCTAAACACGGCGGCACAGGTTGCTATACAGTATTCGACATTCCACCAGCTTGGATTTCCACACAATCTGCTGAAGAATTAAGAGCACATTCTCTATAATAGAGCGAGGTCCTCATCGACTTAATAGATGAGGGCCTTTTCATACACATTAAAAGAGACCATCTTAAGATGGTCTCTTTTTTGTCCTATAAGTCTATTTTTACTCTTAATTAATACCAACGTGTTAATGGCAACTCATTCGTAACACCTTTTGTCATCAAAATTTGATGCAAGTCCATATTACCGATGTAGAAACCTGCCGCACATCCACAAAGATACAAATCCCACATGCGTACAAATTCACTGCCTCGTTTCGCCTCTACTTGCTCACGGACGCCTTGGAAATTGTTATACCAATGCATTAAAGTCTTATAATAGTGATACCGTAAACTTTCAACATCGATGACATTCATATCATAGTCATAAGCGAGGCTGACCATTTCGCGAAGGGACGGCAAACATCCACCCGGGAAGATATATTTACGAATCCAGGCACTTGTTTCCTTTTCAGAAGGATCACTGATGTAGTGAAGCAGGAACAAACCACCATCTTTAAGCATATCCGATACGTCCTCCATATACAGAGGAAAATTAGGCCGACCTACATGTTCAAGCATGCCGATGCTGACAATACGGTCAAAGGTACGCCCGGAAGCCGCTACGTCGCGATAATCTATAAGTTCAATCTCAACCTGTCCTTCAAGGCCATATTCTTTAATGCGTTCCTGTCCTTTTTTCCATTGTTCTTCGGAAAGAGTACACCCATAGCCCTTAACTCCATATTTACGAGCCGCTTCAATGAGAAGGAATCCCCATCCGCAACCGATATCAAGTAAAGTCATTCCCTCTTTTAAGTACAATTTATCGAGAATATGATGAACCTTTTGATATTGCGCATCTTTGAGGCTATCATTCTCATGCTTAAAATACGCACAGGAATAGCTCATGGTTTCATCGAGCCACAATTTATAGAATTCATTGCCTAAATCATAATGGGAAGATACTTGTTGTTTTTGATCTTTCTTTTTAAGACCTGCATTAAAGAGCGAGCTAAGTACCTTACGATTGATAGAGTCCTTACCTACATGACCAAGGACTACACAAAGGGCTTTAAACAAATCCCCTTCAATTTCGATATCTTTACGCATGTACGCTTCACCGAGGGCGAGTTCTGCGGATATTAACAAATCCTTTTTGGGAATATCGCGATTAACGATGACGGTAAACTCGGATTCTCCGTCACCGATTGTATATTCATTATCTCCAATTTTTACGGTAAAACAATGGTCATTAAAGCGTTCTAAATAATGGACTAAGAAACTATCAAATAGCTTGGAAAACATACTGAACTTCCTTTCCTATTAGCTTTCACTATATAGGTTTAAAAATATATACATTAACATGAATGGATACATTCCATACCCTATTAATATATACACCTATAAATTATATCTATATAGTTACGGCGAATAAAAATCTATATTAATCCTATATTTTAATATGAACTTATCACATTATTTAAGTAATATATTTAACTCTATTTATATTATAGCACTTTGAAATAATCTATTTTATATTTATTGAGTAATTCCATCCTATTAGTATGGTATAATATTTATTTGATAAGGTTTATAACAAACTATTGCTATAAACTTTCACAAAGAACGAAATCAATTTGTTAATAAAAGGTGGTACCATGAGCACAAATTTAGAAGTAGGCATCGTAGGCCTTCCAAATGTTGGTAAAAGTACATTATTCAACGCTATCACAAAAGCGGGCGCTGAAGCTGCCAATTATCCATTCTGTACAATTGAACCTAACGTAGGTGTCGTTGACGTTCCAGATAATCGTTTAGCTGTATTGGCTGAAATGTTCGGTTCCAAACGCATCCTCCCTGCTGCTATGCGCTTCGTAGATATTGCTGGCCTCGTAGAAGGTGCATCCAAGGGCGAAGGTTTGGGTAATAAATTCCTTAGCCATATCCGCCAAGTAGATGCGATAGCACAAGTTATTCGTTGTTTCGATGACCCTAACATCACTCACGTTTCTGGCTCTATTGACCCAATCCGTGACATTGAAATCATAAATACTGAGCTTTGCCTTGCAGACCTTGAGTCCGTAGAAAAACGGAAACAACGTATTGAAAAAATTGCTAAATCTGGCGACAAAGATGCACGTGCTGAATTACCATTGTTAGAACGCATCATCGAAGGTCTTGGCGAAGCGAAACCTGTTCGTGCACAAGGTCTTGAAGAAGAAGAATTGGAAATGATCAAAGAGTTAACATTGCTTACAGCAAAACCATCTCTTTATGTAGCCAATATTTCTGAAGATGAAGTATCTGATTACTCTTCTAATGAATATGTAAAACGCGTAGAGGAATATGCGAAAAACGAAGGTGCTGGCATCGTTGTTGTGTCCGCTCGTATCGAATCTGAAATTGCAGAGTTATCCGAAGAAGAATCTGCTGCATTCCTTGAAGATCTTGGTCTTGAAGAATCCGGCTTAACAAAACTTATCAAAGCAAGTTATGCGCTTTTAGGTCTTATCAACTACTTCACAGCTGGCGAAATGGAAGCTCGTGCATGGACAATCGTAAATGGCACAAAAGCACCTCAAGCTGCTGGTAAAATTCACTCGGATATTGAAAAAGGCTTTATCCGCGCTGAAATTGTCTCCTTTGATGATCTACAAGCTTGCGGTAGCCAAAACGCGGCTAAAGAAAAAGGCCTTGTACGCCTTGAAGGCAAAGACTACGTTATGAAAGACGGCGATGTAACCCATTTCCGCTTCAATGTATAAACAAACTTATATAACAAAAACCAGTAAATCTCAGGATTTACTGGTTTTTTATTACTAATTATAGCCTTTGTATAATATTATTTATCGTCTTTATGAAGAACATTTTTGACGCCACTAATCGCACCATCTACAGCATCTTTAACATCTTCAGCTACTTTTTTGAGATCTTCAGCAACATCATGTGCAGCCTCTTTAACTTTTGCAGCTGTATTTTCTACAGTGCCTTCTGCTTGCAATTCTTTGTTATCAGTTAATTTACCGGCATTTTCTTTTAATGCACCTTTAGCTTGATTTAATTTATCTTCTAATGCCATAATTATGATCCTTTCATATAAAATCATTTATAGCTATGTTAGCTATACTTTTAAAAATAGATTACTATCCCTTTTTCCCGAAGAAAAACGAAACAACAGCAACAACAATTACAGCGCCAAGAACAGAAGGAATTAATGCCATGCCAGCTAAACTAGGACCCCATGTGCCAAATATTGCTTGACCTACAGACGAACCAACTAAACCAGCAACAACATTGGCAATAACGCCCATTGCTCCACCTTTGTTAGTGATGGCTCCTGCCAGAAAACCGATAAAACCACCAACAATAATTGACCATAACATACGATCACTCCTTCCTATTTAATCAATATATTTATAATATCCTATCAAATTATACAGGCTTTATAAATATTATAAATAATCTGTATATTTATAATATAACATTCATTTCTAAAGATTAAATGAAGAAATTTGATATAGTTATAAAAGTCGCAATCGATTAAACTACTGTAACAATTTCATCCATTGTGCGACGTGTTTTATTGCGATGCGGTTCTTCATCGCGATAACCAAAAGCAGCCATAACGGCAATACCAAAATGTTTTGTATCAAAGAGCCCTAGTTCATCACCTAAAAAAGCGGTCATCTTATCTTGATTAAAGCCTTCCAATGCACAGGAATCAAGACCTTCATAAGCAGCCATAGTCATCATATTAGCCATTACAATATACGCTTGCTTAGAAGACCAATCAAAGGCAGCACGATCAGACTCAAATGTTTTATAGTCTTCAGTTGTGAACTGAGCATATTTTTCTTTATAAATAGCATCAACTTCAGCAGGTAATTGTTTCACCTCTTCTTGAATATAGCGTACATAAGGAGAATCAAATTCCAAATCCACCTTTTTACGTGTTAAGAACACCACGAAATGACTCGCTTCAAGACCAGCTTGAATACCCCAACCATAAGCTTTCATCTTTTCACGGATTTCAGGATTTTGAATAACTAATAATTGGTAAGCCTCAAAACCTAAGGAGGTTGGAGACAAGCGCGCCGCTGTTAAGATACCTTGCCAATCATCATCAGAAATCTTTTTAGTACTATCAAATTTCTTACATGCATAACGATATGTCATAGCGTACTCTAAATCTTTACGATCAAATTTAGGGGCTGTTAATTTTACATTTTCTATTTCAAATTTACTCATATATACCTCCATAATTAATATCTGTAATTGATAAAATATATCATGTTTCTATAGTACCACACTCATCGTTCAAGTTATATGAAGATGAACACTAAAGTAAAAAAGCCTAGACACCGTCTAGACTTTATACGGTACAGCTAGCTCGCCCTTTTCATACCAAAATAAGCCAGATGTACTAATTTTATGTTCTTTTAAAATGGTCTTTACTTGATCCACTATACTTGAGTCTATTGCAATAGATAAACCGCACATATCGTAAAGCTCTGGGGGGGTGGCCATCAACTGATGAGGCACCTCTAACTCGGTTAATACTTTATCCGCTTTATCACCAAAATAATAGGATGTAAAAACGACAAGTAATTTTTTATTTTCCAATGCCTCACCTCCTACCAAAGTAGATACGATTAAATGTCTTTCATCTCAATGATTCATTCTAGAAATAAGAAATCTACTTTAAATCAGTAGCTCTAAATCGATATATCAAAATAAAATACTAATATTATAGCTTAACAATATTATCTCCAAGGATTGCATCTGTAATAGCATACATATTAGTAATACTACCTACGCCCAGCTCATCTTTCACACCGAAATAATCAAGGCAAATACCGCATGCTGCAATCTCTACACCAAGCTCAGCTAGTTTCTTTATATTTTCCAAATGAACCGAATCATTGACTACCATCTTAACACTGCTATTGATGAAATAAATCTTAGAAGGCTTTACGTCAGCTTCAAGCATACATACCCAGAAGGTTTTCATCAAATTTCGGCCAAGCTCTTCACTACCTTCACCAAGATAATCCTTCGTCATCAAAATGACGCGATTTCCATAGTTCATAGGTTCACAACTTACTTCCGTTACCGGATTTGCATTTGGTGTCATAGTAAGATAAAAATCCTTGCCATCTTGGCGAATAGCTACACCATAACCACGAGACTTACCAAACTTCTCTACATTATCGCGGCTCACTTCATTATCTACAATTGTAGTAATAACAGCATTTGGATTCGCATCACTTACCTTCTTAGTTTCAATAACAGGTTTTGGACACAAGCTACCGCGCACATCTACCATTAATTCCTTTGTATTACTCATCATACACCTCTATATACATGATATAATTTGTGAAAGTATCAGCTATCAGCTATCAGCTATCAGCTATCAGCTATCAGCTATCAGCTATCAGCTATCAGCTATCAGCTATCAGCTATCAGCTAATAATAATTTAATTAAATATCTATCCTCAATAGTATAGACCTGATTTTTATAATTTTATTCTGTAACGCGTACCGCTAAACCGCTGAAGCTTTCAACAGTCCCCACAATAGCAGCACAGTCAATACCCGCCTTATGAAAGGCCTCAACAAGTGGCTCACCTTCGCTAGCAGGAACAGAGAATAGTAGCCCTCCAGAGGTTTGAGGATCAAATACAATATCCGTCCATACAGGATCCAAGGCCTCATCAACTTGCACTTCAGTTATAGCCTTGCGATTACCATAAGATGCAGCCGGAATTAACCCCATTTGAGCCGCCTCGATGACATCATCAAAAAGAGGGATATCGTAAACTTTAATATGAATCGTCACATCAGAAGCACTTGCCATTTCTACAGAGTGTCCCATGAGGCTAAAGCCCGTAACATCTGTACAAGCATGAACTGTAAAGTTATGTGCCACCTCAGCCGCTACACGGTTTAAAGTACTCATACTAGTAACAGCCTGTTCCGTACCTACAGGAAATAAACCTGCTTTCAGAGCATTATTCATAATACCTGTGCCAATGCGTTTTGTTAGCACCAACACGTCCCCTACTTGAGCACCTTTATTTTTCCAAATCTGATGGGGATTTACTTGACCAGTCACAGACATCCCAAAGATAGGTTCCTTATTTTCAATGCTGTGTCCACCTACGATGGCTGCACCAGCCTCGGCTACAATCAAACCAGCCCCATTTAACACATCCGTCAAAACACCTTGCTCGACGAGAGGAACCGGAAAGCCTACAATATTCATCGCGGTTAAAGGGGTTCCACCCATAGCATACACATCGCTTAGTGCATTGGCAGCTGCAATTTTACCAAATAAACCAGGATCATTAACCATAGGTGTAAAGAAATCTAAGGTTTGCACCAATGCAAAGGTATCAGAGATTTGATATACCCCAGCATCATCGGCACCAGTCATATCTGCGAGAACATGCTCGTTAGTAACGGGTGTTACAGCTTTTAGCACACGGTTCAATATATGAGGCCCAATCTTACACGCACAGCCTCCACTTGTCACATAATCAGTAAGTCGTACCATAATTTCTCCTTACTCATTTTCCGGCAATCGAGAGACGATTTTCTTAACAGCCTTTTCAAATTTAGGGCGCGGCATCAAGAGTTGATGACCACAGCCATTACATACGATGAGAAAGTCTGTGCCAATTCGCTTAACTTCCCACTCGTCACTGCCGCAAGGATGTGATTTTTTCATCTTCACTACATCGCCTACGTAATATCTAACAAATGCCATAGCGCCTCCTTTAACTTCTGTCAGTATTTATATATTTATTATACATAAAATAGTTGGTTCTATAAATATATCCTGATTCTATAGTTCAATCGTCTATTATATAACCATAAAATTTTCGCCCTAAATATATAATGTACAGATTTGATATGTCTGCTGTTCTTATAATTAAAACCATAACACAAGAAAAATACTATTATATAATCACCAAAAGATCACAAAAATGTTTAGTTTAATCATTATATTTTATAGGGAAATATTAGTGCATCTAAAGAAATTAACATTAATAACTAAACAATAATGATTTTTCATTTAGTTATCATTCTCAATATCAAAATAAATATTTTTTATAAATCCCATACTATTCAATCTTTATAAATCCGCATCTTTACTGCATTGATAATATTTATCATTTAGAAAATTTTCGAAATAAATTTTACAAAAAGACTTGCATTTCTCATTTAGTATGTTACAATATAGTCAACAATGATTATTCGTTAAGTATACGGATAACACATTGTATATAAAACTGTTAAGACGGCAAGTGCCGAAATACACAAATAAGTAAGTACTATTTTAAGAGTTAGGCAAGTGTCTATTTGATCTAAGAATAAGTTTTCTTACTAAGGCGAAGTCGCCCTCGAAATTGATAGAATAAGTATTCTATTCCATTGCATTCACAACCAAGTGGTTATGAATATATACGTTAAGTAACAATTTTGAAAATTATCGTAAGTACAAAGGAGTATTAAAATGGCAGAATTAAAAGGTTCTAACACTGAAAAAAATCTTCAAGCAGCATTTGCTGGCGAATCCCAAGCATTCCAAAAATATACATTCTACGCTAGTGCAGCTCGTAAAGCTGGCATGAACGAAATCGCTGACTATTTCGAAGAAACAGCTCACAACGAATCTGCACATGCTAAATTGTGGTTCAAAGCTCTTCATGGTGGCGATATTTCCGCTGATATCGAAGCTAACCTTCGCGATGCAGCAGCTGGTGAAAACTACGAACATACTACAATGTACAAAGAATTCGCTGACGAAGCTGAAAAAGAAGGCTTTGCTAAAATTGCTTTCCAAATGCGCGAAGTTGGTAAAATCGAAGCTCGTCATGAAGCTCGTTACCTTGCATTAGCAGCTCAAGTATCCGGTAACAAAGTATTCCACAATGACGAACCAGTAGCTTGGATCTGTGCTAACTGCGGTTACGTACATGTTGGTGAAGAGGCTCCAAAAATTTGCCCTGTATGTGCACATCCACAAGCTTTCTTCCACCGTTTCGTTGAATCCATCTAATCTGTAAGTACGACACTAACTAGATTAATAACCTGTAAGTACAGATTTTAATAAAACTATACCTGTAAGTACAATCTAAACTTACAGTAAGTACTGACAACTTCCTTAACAAAAAGACGATGACATTTGTCATCGTCTTTTTTTGCATTCTTTTGTTAGATTTTTATTTTGTCTACTATATTTTATTCTATTCACTATAATATGTTTTTTATTTCCTTTGTATAGTGCTTATTATTTACTATTGAGTTATAAAAACATATCACTTAATATTATCTACTAAATTTTTAAATTCTTGTGCTGCTTCATATGGATTATCTGCATGAGCAATAGCAGATATTACGGCTACTCCACTGGCACCAGCTTGCAAAACAGGCGTTGCATTAGCTAACGTAATCCCACCTATACCAACACAAGGTAATGTTAAGCCTTCTGCTCGTAACTCAGTAATACGATCCGGTCCACACGGCTCTTGTGCATCAGTTTTGCTACTTGTGGCATACATAGGACCTACACCGACACAATCTGCATACACTACATCAGTCTTATGAAGTTCCTCCACAGAATGAATGGATATACCAACAACCTTATTTCCTACAAGATTACGAACGTCTTCTAAACGCATATCCTCTTGTCCTACGTGAACACCATCAGCATTAACAGCCACTGCTAAGTCTACATCGTCATTAATAATGTAAAGTACATTATACATGGCACAGATTTCTTTTAACTGCTGAGCTAATTCTAGTTTCTGTTGTCCTTCTAATGTTCCTGTGCCCTTCTCTCTAAACTGAAAGCATGTCACGCCACCTCGACAAGCAGCTTCAACAATGTCCAATAAATGTCTTCCATTAAATCCTACATCCTGTGTGCCACTAATAAAATATACCTTTAATTGATCCGGCACAACTACGGGCCGTATTCTGTTTCTAGATAAAACCATCGCATCATCGAGTTCATATAAGGCATCCATAAATGCCACACTAAAGCTGCCAGGTTTTACACCGCTCACCTTAACTGCACGTTCACCAGCAAGTCCATAGTAAGCCAGTGCATACGCAAGAAACTCACCGATAGACATGTTATGCATGAATGGATAATAGGAACTAAAGAATGCAGCTAAGACAGCCCCTAATAGACAGCCGGTCCCTGTTACCGCTGTCGTGATTGGATGACCATGAGGAACTGCAAATACACGAGTTCCATCAGAAACGTAGTCCTCTTCGCCCGTTGCGACAACAGGACAATTAATTTGACGTGCAAGACGATACGTTATAATTGCGCTATCTTCAACTTGTGCCCCATCTACGCCCTTACCAGAGAGAGACCTGTCAATCTTATGATTTGTATTAAGAGCATCATAGATGGCTTTGATTTCACTTTGGTTCCCTCGTAGCAACGAAATAGCATCAGTTTTAATCAAGTCTAAAACAACAGATAATCGATAAGCCCCAGCGTGACAGCCCACAGGGTCTAGCACAATAGGTACCTCATGAGCCTTCGCTAATTTAACAGCCTCTTTGTAATAAGTAACCTTATCTGGTGTAACGGTCCCAATGTTAATGAGTAGTGCCGCAGCATGAACGATAAGATCTTTTAAGTCTTCGCTGCACTCACTCATCACGGGTGATGCACCGATGGCTAGCAAACCGTTAGCTGTAAAGGTCCGCACCACATCATTGGTAATACAAATAACAAGAGGGTTTCTTTTGCGTAGAGTCTCTAATATATTCAGTTCGGACCAATTTGAACCATTTATATTTAGATTGTTGTAGGTCATATAACTATCTCCTCTAGTCATTTTTCAAAAGTTCATCCATCGTTTGAGGGCCATTTACCAATAACCCATAAGCCATATGATTAACAGGTCCACAGCCATGACCAAGTGCAGGGTTATGTTTAATAGCTAGAGCGATATAGTCCTTTGCAATACCAATAGCATCCATTACATCACGCCCTTTGGCGAGTTCTGCCGTAATAACTGCTGAGAAGGTACAGCCCGTACCATGAGTATGAACAGTATCATATTTAGGACTTGTCCACGTACGCACATCTCCATCTTTGGTGAAAGCATAATCCGTAGCATCATCTCCAATATGGCCGCCTTTTATAATAACCACTCGAGGTCCTAATTCATGTAAAATACGCTTAGCTGCTGTTGTGATGTCACTTTCACAAGAGATAGACATGTCCGCTAACACCTCTGCCTCGCTACGATTAGGTGTAATGACTGTGGCGACCGGAATGAGTTTAGATTTTAAGAAATCGACAGCCTCATCCGATACAAGTCGATCACCGCTGGTGGCAATCATAACTGGATCCATCACATAAGGGATGTTCTTACTCACATAAGGATAGATGAGATCCATCATCTCTGGTAAAGCAATCATGCCTGTCTTAACGGCTTGAGGAAGAATATCTGAATATACATCGTGTAACTGTTTTTCTATGCTTTCTAGCGATAAGTGTTCTACGTGGTGAACCCCTGTTGTATTTTGGGCTACTACGGAGGTAACCACTGCCATACCATATACATGGCGGCTTTGGAATGATTTTAGATCGGCCATAATGCCAGCGCCACCACTAGGGTCAGTACCGGCAATTGTTAATGCTGTACGTAATTTCATTATGCCTCCTTGTGTAGCAGATTACGTCGAGATAAGATTTGTAATACCACGAAACCAATACAGGCGCCTCCGATAGAACTCATGGAGAAGGATGTAATCAAGGTCAACAAGGCCAATGGTTTGCCTAGTAGGAAGTTAGCAATTGGATAGCTAATAAGAGCCCCGAAAAGACCTGTACCTATGATTTCTCCTAAAGCTGCCGCCCATATGGAATTGTATTTCTTATATAAATACGCAGATAACCAAGCGCCAATCATACTGCCTGGAAAGGCTAAGGGAGAACCTAGCGCTAGTACATTACGTAAGCAAGAGGTACTAAAGGCTGCGCCTACAGAGAATCTCGCCCCAACTATAACGGCTAAGATCACATTTAACATATGTTGAAACGGAAAAATTCGAGCCGGACCAATGGGAATCGACGTAGTCGATAAGACGACACCTAAGGCTACACATATACTAGCAATAATCAGTTTTTTCATAATACCTCCAACAAAAAATGAGACCACCTCAAATGGAATGGTCTCGTAATAGTTTGGTATTATGTTTCATTCCACTTCCCTACGCCAGTATTATCTGGATCAGGTCTAGGGTTTTGAATGGTCAATCTCAGCAAAAGCACCCCTAGTGGCAATATATTTTTATACTCTAGTTATAACATCATTATACAATCTATGCAACAAAAGAATTGACGGTTCCCGCACCACCTCGTATAATGAAGCCATAACGGGGTGCTCACACGAGTGGGCTGAGAGTAAGCTAGCGCTTTAACCCATAACCTGATTTGGATAATGCCAACGTAGGGAACATAGAGGATTAATAGCCGAGTTCCTGTGAGCTCGGCTTTTTCTATGACTTCCTGGCAAGGAGGACGTATGAAAGATACACACATCACGCAACCACAATTTGCCATGATATGGTTCGGTGCCGCTCTATCGATTGCGGAAATTATGACCGGTACCTATCTGGCTCCCTTAGGACTTACACAAGGTCTCTATGCCATCATCTTAGGTCATATTATCGGCGGCATACTACTCTTTGGGGCTGGTCTCATCGGTGGTCGGCTCCGGCAAGGTAGTATGAATACTACCGCTTTTAGCTTTGGACCATTAGGAGCAAAGAGCTTTGCCTTTTTAAATATGCTCCAGCTCATCGGTTGGACCAGCATCATGATTTACGATGCTATGCTAGCCGTACAAGAGCTAGCACCCCTATCCCCTATGATTTGGACGATAGCTATCGGAGCGCTTGTCATCCTGTGGCTCTTCATCGGCCTCCACAATACGGGCTATATTCAAGCCATCGTATCTGTTCTATTGCTAGGTCTCACCCTCTACATGGGCGCTCACATGATATCGCAGTGGCCTAACGAAGGTAGCCTTCTAACTAGCGGAAATATGAGTTTTATCGCTGCTCTTGAATTATCTATTGCCATGCCACTATCTTGGCTACCTCTCATCAGTGATTATACCCGTGAAAGCAAAAAACCTTTCTCCGCATCACTTACAAGTGCTACAGTCTACACTATAACAAGTATCGTTATGTACACCTTAGGTCTTAGTGCCGCTATCTTTGGCGGTGGCGACTCCATCATTACGATCATGATGAATGCAGGACTTGGCCTTGCTGGACTCATCGTTATCATCTTCTCTACCGTTACTACAACCTTTATGGACGCTTACTCTGCAGGCGTATCTAGTACGACTATCTATAACGGTGCATCCAGTAAAGGTATAGCCGTCATCGTTACTATCGTGGGCACTATTGCAGCTATTCTATATCCAATGGACGATATTACAGACTTCCTATACCTTATCGGCTCTGTATTTGCGCCGATGATTGCCATCTTATTGGCGGACTACTTTATCAATCGTCAACAAGTACAAATAGTATCAGCTTATCTCATACGAGGTCTTATTTGGGCCGTATCTGTTGGTTTATACCACTATATGTTACATAGTGAAAGCACAATAGGTGCTACATTACCAACCTTTACAATAGCATTTGTCGTTACAGCTATCGTTGGATTTATAAGTAAAACAGCACACACATCTGCAGAAATTAAACAGTAACAACAACCAAAACGTAATATACATATACTAAATCAATAATAAAGATTATAGTAATAGCAAAAAACACCTTCACAAATAGTCATCATAATGAGCCCCTATTCAAGTTGAATAGCATATATCATATGATAACGTTTATGAAGGTGTTTTATATTTTTATTAGACTTCCCTTATTTAGGAATTGTAATGATTCCGTCTTCACAGGTCCAGTGCCGATCTCCAACCATTTCGGCTTCGCTTTCATCATGAGTTACCCATACACAAGGTACATCCCACTCGCGAATAATGGACACCAAATCTTCACGCACATGTTTTCGCAAATTCCAATCTAAAGCAGATAAAGGCTCATCGAGAAGCAAGATAGTCGGTTTAGAGTAGAGGGCACGCCCCAAAGCAACTCGTTGTTGCTCACCACCTGACAAGCTTCCTGCCTTCGTTTTGCGATATTTCTCAAGGCCTAAACGCTGCAATAAACTATTGCACATGTCAGGTGTGCCTCGTTTGCTATAGGTAATATTATGTTCCACAGACAAATGCGGGAATACGATATTGCCTTGTGGCATATAGCCTACCTGACGTTTTTGAGCGGGAACCCAAATCTTATTATCTCGATCCACCCACGTTGTTTCATTACAGTGAATACTACCTGTAGTGGGTTTTACAAGTCCTGCAATGCATTTAATGAAAGTACTTTTACCACTGCCGGATTGACCTGTCAAAACGGTAATACCAGAAGGAAGTACCCCATCGGCTTTCACAGTCACAGAAGGTCTAGCTACGGTAAAGGAAAATGTAATCATCGGACCTCCTAATTATTATCAATATGACGGAACAAGGACCCCTTTGTGATGAGATGAATCCCACTCAATAATGCCAATGTGAGCACACAAATATAGATAACTAATTCAAAAGCATCCATGTACTGCCCTGCCTCTACGTAAGAGTAGATAGCAAGTGGCATGGTGCGCGTTACCTTTGGAATATTGCCTGCAATCAAAATGGTAGCACCGAACTCGCCCATAGCACGACAGAAGGCTAAAATACTGCCCGTCAAAATGCCTTTCCAAGCGAGTGGTACGGAGATAGTAAAAAAGATACGTAACTCTGAAGCACCTAATGTACGCGCTACGTCCTCCATATTATGATCGACGGATTGCAATGCTGAACGCACCGTTTGATAAAACAGCGGAAATGCAATTACAGAGGAGGCTATCACGGCACCGGATGCAGCAAAAACAACACTCATACCATGAGCTTCAAGCCAAGCACCAAACGCATAACCTGGAGTAAATACCATAAGTAACGCAAAACCAACAACTACCGGAGGCAGTACAAGTGGCAAGGTAATAAGTGCATCAAGAATGGCAATACCACCCCACTTGCAACGGTTCATCCAGTAACAAGTCGCTAAGCCACTTAAAATAACTATAATAAGAGCTATACTTGCCACCCATAGCGACAGCCATAATGGACTCATGTCACGCCCCCTTTCTATACACAACAACTCTAAAGTATGTGCTATATCCATTAATTCAAAAATACTTTTCAAACAAATTATATGCCCAAAATCATATCATATGTTAGATTATTAAGCACTCATCACTACAAATGAGTAAAAGAAAAAGCATACAGTGAGCAATCATAAGATTAGTAATATCAATAATATCTCTATTGTATCATAAGAAAGCGCTAGCCCTGAAAGCTAGCGCTTTACTCTTATTTAGAAGTAGAGAAACCGTATTTTTCTAATACTTTTTGGCCTTCTGGGCTCATTACGTATTGGTAGAAGTCTTTTGCCAATGCGTTGTCATATTTTTTAATAATACCAATTGGATAGATAACTGGATCATGGGAATCAGCCGGTGTTACTGCAGAGATTTCAACTGCATCACCCGCTGCGATAGCATCAGTTTTATAGATGAAACCAGCATCTCCAGCACCTTGGCTAATGGAAGCTGTTACAGCTTTTACATCTTTAGCGTATACTACATTAGGTTCTACCTGTTCCCAAACGCCTAGTTTTGTTAATACTTGTTTACCATAGTTACCAGCTGGTACTGTTTCAGGATTGCCCAATACGATACGCTTTACTGTAGCGATTTGATTTAGCTCAACCTTAGGTTGACCTTTTGGAACTACGAGAACGAGTTCATTAGTTACGAATGGTTTTACATCAGTTACCAAATCTTTTTCTTGTAACATTTTCATATTTTTCTCATCAGCAGAAATAAATAAACTAGCTGGTGCACCTTGTTCGATTTGTTGACGTAATGTACCAGAACCAGCGAAGTTAATAGCGATTTGATCATCCGCTAAGTTATGGCTTTTTTTGTAAGCATCAGCCAATTCTGTAAGAGCACCTTTAAGGCTTGCTGCAGCTTGTACAGTAATCTTTTCAGATGTACTTGGTTTAGCTGACTCAGTTGGTTTACTTGCATCATTACCACAACCTACTAAAAAAGCAAGCATGAAAACGCTCATTAATACTAATAAAATTCGTTTCATAATTCCTCCTGTGCATCCCTTAAAACGCCACACTGTAAAAGCTATGGTAACACCTAGAGACACCTCGTGTACTAACAAACTAAAATATACAATATATTCATATTATACTATAAATCGATGGTTAAAGTCGTATATCCAAAATCACATATTGCATAGATATTTCTGATGATTATGATAAGTAATTATAATCGATAAATTTTTAAGCCCCAAACAATAGATACTATGGTATGATAATACTACAAAGGATAAAAATATTTTAAAAAACTTATTCACTTACAGCTTATATAAAACAACTGTATATTTACTACATATAGTTATACGATTAATTAAAACTATGCCTTATATATTAACTAATATATTAAAGAAAAACTCTAGGTGAGATGATGAATCTATTCGAATTAGTAGGCCATATCTTTATAAACTCTATGATACCCATCCTAGTACTTATAGGGGTAGGATTTGTATTAGATAGAAAATTTAAACTCGATCTATATACGCTGAGTAAACTAAACTTTTATATACTGCTGCCTACCTTTATATTTCGAGCGATGTACGAAGCCAAACTTAACTCAGGTACCTTGGAAATTGTGTTCTGTGCGCTTTGTGTACTCATACTAAACTCAATTCTTTCAGATGTAGTAGGAAAGATGCAAGGTTATGATGTGGCTAAGATTGCAACCCTGAAAAACTGCGTCATGTTTAATAATGTTGGGAACATGGGTGTCGCTCTTGCTATCTTTGTATTTACTAACATTCCCTACGTTATCGATGGTGCTACACCCTATGCTAATCTAGGTTTAGTGAGTGTTGTATCTATCATGATTATCCAAACTATTAGCAGTAATACCTACGGTTTCTACCAAGCGGGAGCAGGACGATTAACCCCTCAGGATGCACTAAAAGTCGTATTTCACATGCCCATGGTATATGCCATTCCACTGGCACTACTTTGCCACCTACTCCCTTTTGATTTACACGGTCTCTTCTTCTTTGCACCGCTCAATATATTTGCCAATGCCTTCGTTGGCGTCGCTATGATTGCCTTGGGTGTACAGATTAACAGAACACCGCTAAACTTCTTTAAGATGGATGTCATGCTTGCTACTACATTACGGCTCATTGTAAGTCCACTCATAGCAGCTGGTATTACCATACTATTCATTATGTTCTACGGCCCTATGCATCCAATAGCGGCACAAACCATCATCATAACCTATAGCGTACCAACGGCTATTAATATGTCTCTTATTGCTATTGAAATGAAGAATAATCCAGAATATGCTACACAAATCGTAATGGGCACAACTATTTTATCCGCTGTAACAATGCCATTATTTGTAACAATTGCTTATTATCTTTTCCCATTATATTAAAATAAAAAATCACTCATAGTCATATGGCTATGAGTGATTTTTTATGCCTTAGCATTTAGCCTTGTTAAACAAGTTACACAAGCTGTAACAATTATAGCACCGATAATTTCATTCAAGGATAAATTATGATTAAGAATAACTACATCTAAACCTAAAGTAACTATTGGTCCCATTGCACTAATAACTGCTGCAAGAGATGCATTAATTCTTTTAAGACCAAAAGACATCAAGTATGAAGGAATGATAGAACAAAAAATGGCCAAAAATACTAAATAAATCATAGTATGAGTTTGAAGCGTTAAAAAAGTAGTAAAATTTTTGCTATCAATTATAAAGCTAAAAAGTAAAAGTACTGTAGTTATACACATATAAGTACTAGTAAAAATAGTAGGACTAATATTCGAAACAGCCCTCTTACTATAAATAATAAACAACGCCCAAAAGATGGCAGAAAGTAAAACTAGTGAAATACCTATTAAAGTATCTATAAGGTGGTTATCAACGGTAGGATTAAACATAATTGCTAAGCCTAGCACAGTAGATACAATTAGAACTACTTTTGAAAATGTAATGCGTGATAAATCTGAAGATAACAGAAAAACGTAAATTGGAAATGTAAATAGAACAGCACGTTCTAATGAGGCAGATATATATAATAATCCTATAAAGTCAGCTATAGATGAAGATAAATAAAGAATAGCTCCAAAAAATGAGTATTTAAAAATCTTACTTTTATTCACGCTATTCCAATCAAAACGAATCATTGGTATAAGAAAAAAAGGTAATGATAAAACAGCCCTACACGCAAGAACATTCAAGGGGCTCAGTGAATCTAAATAAATTAATTTTGCCCATATAGATTTTGTTGATAAGAATACAGTAGCTAAAAATACCACTAATATTCCTATATTTTTCATTAACAGATTCACTTTATATACTTCTCCATAATCAGATACAACTCAGATTAAATATAAAAACACATTCCCTCCTAAATAGGACGAAATGTGTTCATGATACCAAAATATAATTATTGATGAGCTACGTGTTCCATCCCCATGCGAACTAAACATTCAACATGATCATCGTTTAGAGAATAGTATGCTGTTTTCCCATCTTTACGATATGTAACAAGGCGTGCTTGGCGCAATACACGCAATTGATGAGAAATAGCAGATTGTCCCATCTCCATGGTTTCTGCAATGTGATTAACACACATTTCACTTTCTAATAATAGCTCTACTATTTTAAGGCGTGTAGGATCACCCAAGATTTTAAACAGTTCTGCTAGCTTCAGCAATGATTCTTGTTTGTCGGTCATATAATCCCCCTTTTTCAATCCTATCCATTCTTTTTTGTAGCTCTTCTGTGTCACTAATCGATACGACTTAACGTATAACGCCAATATGTATGGCATACATATAAACATTATATCATTTTTAACATAAAAAAGAGACTTTGAGAAACCAAAGTCTCTTTTTTTATCATATCTATATAAGATATAAGATATAAATTATTTAATGATTAATACAGGGCAAGTGGAGTGGCTAGTTACATAGCTACTTACGCTACCCATGAATAAGCCTTTCAAAGGGCCAAGGCCACGGCTACCCATTACGATGAGATCAGCATTGTATTTTTTTGCCACTGCAAGTAGTGCAGGACCAGGGGAGCCAACTTCGAAAACACTTTTAACTTTTACGCCTGCAGGAATTTCTTTCACTACATCATTAAGAATTTCCTTACCAGTTTCTTCCATATCCTCAGCAATTTGCTCAGATACGTATCCACCAGAAATTGGTGTTTGATCAAAATTGGAAATAGCAGACACAATATTTGCAACGTGAACAACAATCAATTCAGCTTGGTTGCGATCCGCTACAGCGAGAGCATGTTCCAACGCACGTTTAGCATTTTCAGAACCATCAGTAGGTACGACAATAGTTTTGTAGGTAACCATAATAACCCCTCCTATTCCTAATCCCTCAAAGGGGATATGATCAAATATCGTTTAGCCTATACTAATATATTCTAGACCATCAAGGAAAACTCCTCTTTTTTCTGAGGATTTATTACATTATAGCACAAATCGTACAGAATTATACAAATAAAAGAATATTATGTGCATATTAAAGAACTTGAGACGATTGGTTTGTATTGAGTGTAGTCGTCAATTTAAAGCCATCTAATATATCTATAAGTTCCTGAGTAGCAAGATTACTACCGGATGGACCAATCATTCGAGCTACTGCCACATTACCTTCATTGCCAAGAATAATCGTCGCGCCAAAGGATACTGGTTCCGCTACAGATGTATCAGACGTATTTGGATTTTTCATATGTCCCGCCAAATAGAACATCACATTACCGTCAATAATATGCGTTTCATAACGAGTAATTGTGGCCTTGTTCACATCAACCAATTGTTTAAGATAATAATCACCAAGCATCTGCTTACCCATCATAGTTGGCATGCCGGAACTAACAGCTTGTACGGGGATTGTAAAGGACTCAATGTCAAGGCGTACATTATGTTTAGTGAAAGCAATCTTACCTTTTTCATTAAGACGGGTAAAGCCTTTCGGATAGGTAAATTTGATGCCTTCTGCAACACTGATATCGCTTGTGCCGGTTAATATTTTTTTTACCCCTTTAATAGCATTAGAACCGCGCTTATTGATCAATTCAAAGGATGGAATTGTATGCTCCATCAAACCTAGCTCCATAAACTCTGCACGAACAGGAGCATATGTGCTAGACAAATTGTACCGATGAGTTGGATCTTTTTCCATGATAAATTCTGCTTCAAATACAGACTGAACCGGCTCTGTAGATGTCATATCTGCATAAGATTTTGGTGTACTCTTATCCCAGCGTGCGGAAACTGCACCTTTCTTAGTAAAAAACCCACCAACAATATCATTATGTTCAAAGTTATTGCTATGTTGGCGCCAAATATTCAAATACTCCTCATTAGACATGCCCTTAATAGGTACACCATACCAAGTTGTATTCCATTCTTTTTGAGATACCCCTTCTTGTGGTGTATTATTGCGCTTAGTAAAAGATACTGTATAGGAATCCTCTTGCGTAGGGCCCGCTAAATTGAAGGAATACCCTTGAATATGTTCGCTCTCACTACGCACATCCATATCTATCATAACACCATCAGCTACACGCCAAGGAATCGAGAACATATAACCATTTTTGTAATCCTTTACCACCGTGTTCATCTTAGTAGCATAGGATTTGTATTGTTCTGGCAAAATAGATGCGGAATCCTTCTGAGATTCCACAATAGATAAAGGTGTATCAGGCGTCTTCTGTAAACCTTCCGCCATAATAGAAGTCGTTCCCAAAGCCATGACAGCTAAGGTTGCCGCAAATAAACGTAACTTCATAGAACCTCCTATAACATATTATCCAAAAACGCTTTCGTTCTTTCGTTCTGCGGATGATTAAAAATTTGTTCTGGTGTTCCTTCTTCTTGGATAACACCATCAGCCATAAAGATAACACGATCCGATACTTCACGAGCAAAGTTCATTTCATGAGTTACGATAATCATCGTCATGTGATCGTCCGCCAATTGTTTAATCGTCTTAAGAACCTCACCAGTAAGCTCTGGATCGAGAGCAGATGTAGGTTCATCAAAGAGCATAATTTCAGGATTCATCGCTAACGCACGAGCAATAGCTACACGCTGTTGCTGACCACCAGACAAGCGAGATGGATACATATTACGTTTTTCCCATAGTCCTACTTTATTGAGTAGTTGCTCTGCAATCGGTGAGATTTCATCATCTTTCATCCCTTTTACCATACGTGGAGCAATCATAATATTATCTAATACCGTCATATGTGGGAACAAGTTAAAAGATTGGAATACCATCCCCATACGAAGCAATAATTCATGCTGAGTTTGAGGAGAAGCGTATTTTACAACCCCATTTTCAGTACTAGCAAGAACCGTACCATCAACGGTAATAGAGCCTCCATCAATCGTTTCTAACTGGCCCAAGCAGCGTAAAAATGTGGATTTACCTGAACCAGAAGGTCCAATAATAGAAACGATTTCTCCTCTATTCATTTTGAGCGACACATCGCGCAATACTGATTGATTATTAAAGCGTTTTTCAATACGCTCCATATTTACAAATGTCATAAGTACCTCTTACGTCGTCATATTAAGTATATAACCAGCACCTCAAGTAAAGATATCTCATCTACAAAATCGCATCTATAGCATCAAATAAAAGTATCTCACCTATAAAACTAGCTATATCATTACATACGACAAACTATCATAGAATTAGATTAATCTTCGTATACGGCAAATCTTCGTTCTAAGTAGTTGAAGATATTCGTTAAAATAAATGTAAAGATTAAGTAGAATAATGCTGCCACGAGGAATGCAGAAATATCAAAATCACGTTGTACGATAGATTTTGTAATACGCAAGATATCATTCATCGCTAATACATATACAAGAGATGTATCTTTCAATAAGTTAATCGTCTCATTCGCAAGAGGAGGCAATACACGTTTAAACATTTGTGGCAAGATGATCTTACGCATAGTTTGTGCATAGGTAAAACCAAGCACCTTCGCCCCTTCGTACTGACCTCGAGAGATAGATTGAATGCCCCCACGGAAAATCTCACATAAATAAGCTGCGTAGTTTAATACGAAGGTAAGAACTGCTGCCGTCGCATCATCCATTTGAATGGCACCGTCTGTGATGATTGGTAATGCATAATAGACGAATAAGATTTGTAGCATCAACGGTGTGCCCCGCATTAAATATACGAACGCATCGACAAGCTTATCTACTAAAGGCAATTTAGATAGGCGTAACATAGCCATTAAAATGCCACCAGGAATAGATAAAATCCATACAATACAGAATAGCGATACGGTTACCTTTAAACCATCAGCGATGGTTGGGATAATCTGCAATAAATAATCTAACATGAAAGACTCCTTCAAAACACGACTAGAGAAGGGCCATCTGGCCGCTTCTCTAGTGTACATTTCGTTCTTTAATTATCAGTTGTACCTATCTGACCATAGTACTATTAGTATATCACGAATTGTACTATTTAGCATCGCTCTTATCTAAGTCTGCACCTGAGCCTAACCATTTTTCAGCAATTTTATCAGCAGTACCGTCTTTTTTCATTTCAGCTAAGATACCATTAATTTTGTCACGCAAAGCAGTATCATCTTTGCGGAAACCAACAGCGAAATTATCAACACCATAGTCAGTACCTTCTACGATTTTATATTTACCAGGTTCTTTTGTCATGAGATAACGAGCGATTACACCATCAGCAATAACCGCATCAACACGACCAATACCAAGATCCATGAAGGCACTTACAAAATCCGCATAGGATTTTGTTTCTTTAACCGTCTTACCGCTTGGATCGTTTTGCAATGCTGCTTCACCAGTACTAGCTTGTTGTACGCCTACTACCTTACCAGCTAAATCGGCTTTACCTTTAATGGAATCATCGTCATTACGAACAATGACATATTGTTTATCCTTCATATATGTATTGGAGAACAAAATATTTTTCTCCCGCTCAGGAGAAACTGTTAAGCCATTCCACAACGCATCAATTTTTTTAGATTTTAGTTCCGCTTCTTTACTAGACCAGTCGATAGCTTTGAACTCTACATCCATGCCAGCACGTTTAGCTGCTTCTTTAGCCATATCGATATCAAAGCCAACGATTTCACCTTTTTCATCTTTAAAGCCCATTGGAGGGAAACTATCATCTAAACCGATAACAACTTTCTTAGGCAATTCTGTATTAGCTTTTTTAGCGTCACCGCCACAACCTGTTACAAATGCCATCATAGACACGGCTGCAAGGCCAACGGCCATCATCTTTTTCCAATTCATAACTATCCTCCACGGCGATTATCGCCTATTTACTACTTAATAATATGTTCAATACAGATTTAGATTCCGTACTTAATGATTGTATTATACTTTAGTTCATTAAAGTTGTAAATAGCTAATTCGATGAATTTTACATTTTTTATTTTACAGACTCTCCACATATATAGTTTATGATTCTAGATTCATTTGCTTTATGTTTCTGTAGTCCTATATTTATATTTCTGTATACCTATATTGTATGACGCTACGTACTTATACTTTATGACTGCGTATGTTTATGAATGGCCTCAATCATCGCCATTTTATCCTTGTACGCCACCTGATGCAGATCAAGTGGTATCACATAGATCCCACCATGACCATTCATCGCTTGCAACTCACGCCATTCCTCAGTGAATCCAATAATATGCTCATAATCAACAAAGACGAAATATTCATCCCCATAGAATAAACTGTGAAAGTATTCTTTCACAGAAAAAGGCCTACGTTTTAACACGAGGCCCTTTTCACAGATAAAAGCTTGACTTTCACCTAATCTATGAAGGGTCCATAATATCACGAGCAACAACAGATAATACCATACACGTTCCGCCCAGTCTGAAGGCATATATTTTACAATCAACGCACACACAACTAGACCGATGATGCGACCGGTCCACTGTATACCGCGATGTATTTCTAAGCTCTGTTGTACGGCACCTGATGAAAAGCGTTCCATCGCCTCTTGTTTCGTCATGGTTTACCTCACAAATTGAAAGTCTACTATATGATTTTATTTACGACACAAGCCCATAGCTTGTTCTACCTTACGGTACATTGCACTTGCTTTAGCATGCGCCTTAGCAGCCCCTTCATCAAGGATTACATCCAGTTCAGGGCTTGTAATCAATTCATTGTAACGTTGTTGAATTGGTTCAAGGGTTGCTACTAATAAATCGGCAATATCAGATTTAAATACACCGTAACCCTTACCAGCATACATTTCTTCGATAGCTTCGTAGCTGTCTTTTGTAATAGCACGGTAGATTCCCATCAAGTTAGAGATGCCAGGTTTATTTTCTTTATCATAGCGAACCGCATTATCAGAATCAGTTTGAGCTCGTTTCAACTTTTTCACGATTAAATCTGGTGCATCCAAAAGACGGATTGTAGCATTTTGGTTATCATCAGATTTACTCATTTTCTTAGTTGGTTCTTGCAAGCTCATAACGCGAGCGCCACCTTCTCCTACCTTGATATCAGGCACTACGAAAGTTTCACCGAATCTACGGTTAAAACGCTCTGCTAAATTACGAGTCAACTCGAGATGTTGCTTTTGGTCTTCCCCTACAGGAACATAATTCGTACCATATAGCAAAATATCTGCCGCCATCAACGGTGGATACGTAAGCAATGCAGTTGGAATAGAATCCCCTTGCTTTTGAGACTTATCCTTGTACTGAGTCATACGCTCTAATTCGCCAACATAGCTAATAGATTGCATAACCCAACCGAGCTTAACATGCTCAGGTACTTCAGATTGAACAAACAATGTTACCTTTTTAGGATCAAGGCCAACCGCAAGGTACAATGCAGCCAAATTACGAGTGTTTTGAAATAATTCTTTTGGATCTTGCGGTACCGTAATCGCATGTTGGTTAACGATACAATAGTAACATTCATCAGTATCTTGATAGTCTAAGAAATTACGTAAAGCCCCCAAATAGTTACCAAGTGTTAACTCCCCACTTGGTTGGATGCCGGAAAATATAACTGCCATAATAGTCTCCCTATATTGAAATAAACCAACAGTGCCAAAGCACTGTTGGTTATATATTATTCTACGGTTACAGATTTAGCCAAATTACGTGGTTTATCTACGTCTGCACCGCGTGTAATTGCTGCATAATACGCCAATAGTTGCAATGGTACAACTGCTAAGATTGGAGCGATAAATTTATTCGCACGAGGCACATAAATTGTGTGGTCTACGTGTTTAGATAATTCTTCGTCACCTTTCATGCCAATACCGATTACAATAGCTTCACGAGCTTTTACCTCTCGGATGTTGCTGATCATCTTATCGTAAACATCCTCTTGTGTAGCCAATGCGATAACAGGTACGCCCTCTTCGATAAGAGCCAATGTACCATGTTTCAATTCGCCACCAGCATATGCTTCAGCGTGGATGTAAGAAATTTCTTTCAACTTCAAAGCACCTTCCATCGCTACTGCATAGTCGATAGCACGGCCCAAGAAGAATGCATCAGATTTGAAGCCATAATGTTTAGCAAAGGCTTTCATATCTTCGTCTACTTCAAAGATTTCATGAATCAAGGATGGTAAGTTTTTAACGCCGCTAAGAATTTCTTCGGCTAAGGCTGGATTTAATTTACCATTTAATTGACCTAGGTATACAGCGAACAACAAACCCGCTACTAATTGAGTAGTGTACGCTTTTGTGGACGCTACAGAAATTTCAGGGCCAGCCCATGTGTAAACTTTGTTATCTGCTTCACGAGAAATGCTGGAACCAACAACATTGGTAATGGCCAATGATTTGGCACCAAGGCGTTTAGCTTCTTTCAAAGCCGCCAATGTATCGGATGTTTCACCAGATTGGCTGATAACGATACATAATGTTTTATCATCAGTCAACGGATTGCTGTAACGGTATTCAGATGCGATTTCCACATCAACTGGAATACGCGCCAAGTTTTCAATATATTGTTTTGTTACAAGACCTGCATGGTATGCAGTACCGCATGCAACGATGAGAATTTTATTGAAAGCTGCTACATCTTCAGCAGTCCAATTTAGCTCATCAAAGATTGCTGTTTTACCATCTTCAGCGATATGTGTACCGAATGTATCGCGAACAGCTTTAGGTTGATCATGAATCTCTTTCAACATGAAATGCTCATAACCACCTTTTTCTGCTGCTTCCGCATTCCAGTTAACATGGAATACTTCTTTATCAACAGGGTTACCTTCACGGTCGAATACGGATACATTATCACGAGTTACGATAGCTAATTCACCATCGCTCAAGATGTATGTATCACGTGTGTAGTTAATGATAGCTGGAATATCGGATGCTACAAAGTTTTCACCTTTGCCAAGGCCGATAACCAATGGGTTTTCTTTTTTAGTACAAATGATTTTATCTGGCTCATCGGAGCAGATGATTTCAAGAGCATACGCACCATCAACACGAGCTAGCATGCGACGTACGGTGCCTACGAAATCGCCATCGTACATATCCTCTAACAAATGAGCTACAACTTCTGTATCAGTTTCAGATTTGAAATGGTACCCTTTTGCAAGGAGCTCTTCTTTCAAAGGCATGTAGTTTTCAATAATGCCGTTGTGTACAACAGCAAATTTACCATCTTCAGATGCATGAGGGTGGGCGTTCATGTCGGATGGACGACCGTGTGTAGCCCAACGTGTATGACCAATGCCTACAGTTCCTTCATTAGGATCTGCTTTCACAACTGCCTCAAGATTAGCAAGACGGCCAACCTTCTTTTGAATTTTAATTACATTTTCAGGGCCGATAACAGCAATACCTGCAGAGTCATAACCACGGTATTCTAACTTTGCCATACCGTCCAACAAGAAATCAGATGCTTGATTAAAGCCAATGTATCCTACGATACCGCACATACGTATATCCTCCTATAACTGGGGGTATTTCTAGCCCCAGCAAAAACTAAGGCTAACTAATTAATGTTCTAGATTAATATTCTATTTAATGTATTAAATATTAGTTCAATACAATTCATTCAGATATACTTTGTCCCCATCGTTACCGATGGGCTTTTTAATACCTGTTACGACATGAATATGCCGGAAGAGCATCCGCTGATGACTCGATCACTCTTCACCTCGTCTACCCTAACGACTGCCTTCGCGGGTACTTGCGCTATTCGCCTTTACGAATTTGGAATTCCTTTCTATGATATACGGCAGAATCAGTACAAAATAAAATATGTACTGACGTATATTATACTAAAAAAATCGATAAAAAGTAAACCACCACAGATAATTCAAAAGGAATAAAAAAGATTGATTCTATGCTTCACGTCCTTTTCATTGTAAGAAATTATACTTCTATCATTCTAAATTTTACACAATTAGATTTTGTTGTATTTTCAAAATGTATGTATATAATTTGGGAGATGATAATCATGAATAAAACAACTATAAAGAAGCAACATAAAATTAAAAAGAACAGTTTGTCATATAGAAAATTGCGTCGTTGGGTATTACCTGCAGTCCTTGGTGCAGCTCTGTCGACATTAGCGGTTATCCCAACCTTAGCCGCAGAGACTCAAACTAGTACTAACGTAGCAGTTGTAACCTCAACAGAACAAACTAAAACAGTACCATCCGCACAAGGAAGCACACCTCCAAACGGTGCACCTCACGGCAAACCACCTGCGGGTCAATCACCTACAGGCACGTCTAACCAAATACCTCCAAATGGAAATCCTCCTTCTGGCACTCCTAACGGTATGCCTCCAATGGCTATGCAGAATGGAGCCCCTAATGGAATGGCACCACAAGTTGAAGTAGATTCTAGTACTTTTAAAGGCACAACTATCGTTACAGAAAACAAATCCATTGCTCACGAATCGATGACAAACACAACGGCTGATCAGAATGCTTTCATCGGTAAAAATAAAGCGGTAATTGATATTGAAAATAGCGTTTTCGATAAAACAGGCGACACTACAAGCGATGACAACAGCAATTTCCGCGGTCAAAATGCAGTAGTCCTCGGTATCGAGGGTAGCCAAATTAACATCAAAGGTAGCAATATTACATCTAATTCTAAAGGCTCTAACGCAGTCTTTGCCACTGGTGAAGGCTCTGTTATCAACGTAGAAAACACTAATATTCACACAAAAAGCGATTCCTCTCGTGGCTTAGATGCCACTTACAAAGGCACTGTAAATGGCAAAAATCTAACTATCACCACTGAAGGGGCTCATTCTGCCACACTTGCTACAGATCGCGGAGAAGGCACTATCAACGCAGAAGCAGCCAAACTTACGACATCTGGCGAAGGCAGCCCTGTTATCTACTCCACGGGTAATATTATAGTGAACAATGTCAACGGCATAGCGAATAACAGTGAAATTGGCGTCGTAGAAGGTAAGAACTCCATTACCCTTACAAACTCCAATGTAACAGGCTACAAAGATAATGGTTTCATGCTATATCAAAGCTTCTCTGGTGATGCTGAAAGCGGTATTGCTCGTCTGAAAGCAGAGAATAATACACTTACAACTCACGCTACAGGTGCGTTCCTCTATATAAACAACACCACTGCTGAAGTAGACCTTTCTAACAATACAATCTCTATGCCGAACACTTCTACCCTAGTGAAAGCAGCTGCCGACTCCCGTTGGGGAAAAACTGGTGAGAACGGCGGTCATCTTACACTCCGCACATCTAATCAAGAACTAAGCGGTAATATTATGGCTGATTCAATCAGTACCATCGCACTAGACATGACAAATGGATCTAGCCTTGTAGGCGCTGTAAATACAGACAATGCGGCTAAAGAAGTAACTGTGAAACTCAGCAAAGACTCCAATTGGATACTCACAGGCGACAGCTATGTAAAATCCTTGAACAACGAAGACACAACAGGTAGTAACATTCACTTAAATGGATATAAACTCGTTGTGGCTGATAAATAATAATAAAAGCACTACTTTGAATTATTCCAATCCAAAGTAGTGCTATTCTTTTTCAATCAAAATTATAAAAGACTTCAACTATATAAATATTCTTTTGACCTATTACTATGAAGTTAGCGTATTATAAATTATGAATTAAACAGTCTATTAAATAGCAGCCATATATAGGCCACAGTTTTAATTCAACCATAGGCTTGTAGTTTTCATCTTTAATTTTATGTTCCAACAAATTTAGATTCTCTAAATCATCTTCCCAGCTTTTGATATAGTCCTGCTTTTCTTCTTCGCTATCAAAGTCTTCGTCCATTTTTGCATTTTCAATGCATGCCAATATTTCTATTCGTTGCTTGTCCACTTCACGATGGAACATATCATGTTGATTCATAATCCAAAGACCAAAGTAATAAGGGCCATCACTTAAATCACAGTGCTCTTTAGCCTTTTCACATTCATCTAAGAATAAGCTATACTCATCTAATATATAATAGGCGTCAATGATATCAAACTCAAAAACTTCATCATTACTTAAATGATATGCTACATCGCCTCCAAGCTTAATTTGTTTCAAACGATCGAGGGCTTGCTTTTTATTACCTAAATACACATCACAATAAGCAATACAAACTAGTAACCTCATCCTATTTGGATAACTTTTTAATAACGCTTCAAAAATGATCTTTGCTTTCTCATATTGCTTAAGCTCAAACAAACACACTGCATAGCCAAAGTTCATTTCATAACCATCGGATACTGTTCTTCCCTTTTCAAAGGCACGTAAGCTTTCCTTCAATTCCTCTACAGAATCTTTCTCTCTATAAGCTGAAAAATGATATAAAGCCAACCCTCTGTAAGTCTCTATATATGGAGAATTTAGCTTTACAGCTGCAGATAGATAGTCATATTCTTTTATATTTCCCTCATCGTTATAATAAAAAGCTAGATTAGTATAAACTCTTGCTTTATCGGTATCACTCAGTTCTTCTATATATTTTCTGAGAAACTCTTCTAATAGTTGTATTGAATTTTCTTCATGCCGCAACACCTGTTCAACAGTTGCTAAAGCACATACTATATTTAAATCATGCGAATGCTCATGCAGCAAACCATTCAAGTATATTTTAAAACACTCTATATATTCCTTTAATACATTATAATCACTAAATATAGATACCTTATAAGTAGTTTCATATTCTGTTTTTAGATTTTGCCAATACTCTCTTATAGCAAGTTTCATATTACACCTTTACTATCATCGAACAGGTTTTAGACCATATGTTTATAATAACATAAGTTATTACTTATATACTTTTGTGCTTATAATAACGCCGCTCATATAAATTCAAACTATACAAAAAGATTTCCTTTAGCCTCTATCTAATTCTAATTGCATAAAAATAACCCTCTATTAAATATTCTAAAAATGAATAAAATATCTAATAGAGAGTTATGTTGCTTGGACAAAATAAAACCTAACTATATTATGCTCTATCAATAGAAATTAAAGCCGCATTTTTTGCATGTATCAATGTAGTATCAAATAAAGGTATATCCGTATCATCTTGTTTAATAAGTAGCCCAATTTCAGTACAGCCTAAGATAACACCTTGTACACCAGATTTTACCAAATCACCAATAATATCTAAGTATTGTTGTTTAGATTCATTAGAAATAACACCTAAACACAATTCATTATATATAATATCATTCACAAGTTCGACTTGACCTTCGTTAGGTATAACAACATGAATCCCCCGATTTTCCAAGATACATTTATAAAAATCTTGTTGCATCGTGTACTTGGTACCGAGTAGACCTACCTTTGTAATACCTGATTTTTCCAACTCTACTGCAGTCATTTCCGCAATATGAAGAAGTGGAATGTGAATATGTCTTTTTATTTCATCCGCTACTTTATGCATTGTATTCGTGCATATAACAATATAATCAGCACCAGCCTTTTCTAAAGATTGAGCAGCATCAGATAAAATTTCAGCACTTCTGCCCCAATCTCCATTTGCTTGACATTTTTCTATCTCTTCAAAATCGACACTATATAAAATACATTTTGCTGAATGTAAGCCGCCCAAAACTTGCTTAATAGTTTCATTCAAGACTTGGTAATACGTAATCGTACTTTCCCAGCTCATTCCCCCAATTAAACCTATTGTTTTCATAATTTCACCCTCTAAGCTTAGAATAAACCAAAATAAAAAGATTATTCATTATGATTATTCAATTTTAAATATCACTCATCTCTAAACCTCCTATATATGTTCCTGCAGCGACTTTACGTAGGACGGAGCAAAGGGACATATATAGGAGGGTATACCTTTGATATAAAATTGTAGAATGGATTCACAATTATTAAAATCCATAGGATTAATCTCAGTAAAGATGGTTCCTCGCTGTGGATTTTGCTTCGCAAAATCTTACGCTCGGAACAAAGTGATGTGTGGGCTTCATCGTCGCAAGCTCCTCTGCCGCCTCACACCCTACTTTTATTCAGCCAACCCTTGTTCTCTACCAATAATATCAGCAATTTCTTGGCACAGGGATTGTAGTTCTTCTTGGTTAGGCCCTTCAGCCATGACGCGAATAAGTGGTTCGGTCCCTGATGCACGTACTAAAACGCGACCTTCGTCACCAAGTTCTCCTTCAGCTGTTACGATAGCAGCTTTGATGAGGTCATTGTCTTCCCAGCCAGTTTTTGTAGCTACACGAACATTTACAAGAACTTGTGGGTATTTTGTCATAATGCCGGCCAACTCAGAAAGAGGTTGCTTTTTCTCCTTCATAAGAGCCGCCACTTGAACAGCTGTTAACATGCCGTCACCAGTGGTATTGTGATCTAAAAAGATTACGTGACCAGATTGTTCACCACCAACGGAAAGATTATGTTCACGCATGTATTCCAATACATACCGATCACCAACAGCAGTGGAAACCGTTTTCATACCAAGTTCTTCTGCTGCTTTATGGAATCCGATATTACTCATAACGGTACCAACTATGGTATCACCTTTAAGTTTGCCTTCTTCTTTCAACTTAAGGGCACATAGCAACATGATTTGATCACCATCGAGGACTTGACCTTTTTCATCAACCAATAAACAGCGGTCAGCATCGCCATCATTAGCAATACCAAGGTCTGCATTATGTTGTTGTACGGCTACTTGTAAGCCTTCAATATGTGTGGAACCACAATGATGATTGATATTCAACCCATCTGGATTCACATTAATATTGATGACTTTAGCCCCTAGTCCAGACAAAATTTCCGGACCTACACTGGACGCTGCGCCATTAGCACCATCATAAACGATAGTCAAACCTTCAAGGGACGTATCGATTGTGTGACGTACAAAATGAGCATATAAATGAGCCAAGTTACTATTGAACTCAATTTTACCAATACCATCACCAGTAGGACGCGCCAATTCATTATCTGCACTTTGACGAACATATTTTTCCAATTCATCTTCCACTTCATCAGGTAATTTATAGCCATTACCATCAAAGAATTTAATGCCATTATCTGGATATGGATTGTGAGATGCAGAAATAACAGCACCCGCATCAAAACCTTGTTGACGTACAAGGTACGCTACTGCTGGAGTTGGGATAACGCCTGCAATTACTACATTACCACCAACAGAGCAAATGCCCGCCGCTAATGCACTTTCAAGCATAGAACCAGAAATTCGCGTATCGCGACCAATCAAGAACGTAGGGTGATCCTTTTTCTTACCAAAATGCGTTCCTGCCGCACGACCTAAATGATAGGCTAATTCCGGCGTTAAAAACTCATTAACAACACCACGTACACCATCTGTACCAAATAAACGAGCCATAATCATCCTCCTCTAAGGATTTGTGAAAGTTTCACAAGTCTATATATCTACCGTGTGTATCTTTTCAATAATTACTGTTGTGTATTATATCATAATATAGAAAGCATACCTACTATAAAGTCACATCTATATTACATAAATAGTATGAATCTATACTGTAATTCAATTCATCAGTATAATTCCCACTAATTAGGTTTTGCGTATTTTGCCATAAATAAAATGGCCGTTTCCGCACCATCAAGGGCAGCACTCATAATCCCTCCTGCATAGCCAGCCCCCTCACCCATAGGATAGAAACCTCCTACAGTAGGAGAAATGCGTTCTTCATTGCGTCCCATACGGAGCGGCGCAGAGGTACGCGTTTCAACGCCTGTCATACACACCGCAGGATCATCAAACCCTCTGATGCGACGTCCCCAGTATGGCAAAGCCCGCTCTAATACGGATGTGACGAATGATGGCAAGCAATCATGTAAATCGCAATTTACAACACCTGGCTCGTAGCTATATATACTATTTTGTACGCTAGGTGCTTGTGAAAGTCCTAAAAACTGCCCTACAGTTTGTGCTGGCGCATGGAAGTTAGAACCGCCCAACTCATAGGCCTTGCGTTCCCACTCTCTTTGAAATGCGACGCCATCTAATGGATGAGTACCAAAGTCATCTGGACCTACGTTGACTACGATAGCACTATTAGCAACACCGCTATCCCGAGCGTATAAACTCATGCCATTTACGACAACGCCACCATCTTCAGAGGCAGATGCTACTACTTGACCTCCTGGGCACATACAGAAGCTATATGCAGTACGACCTGATTCTTTATCGTGGTATACGAGAGAATATTCCGCTGCACCAAGGCCCAAACTAGATGGATCTACACCATATTGAGACTCATCAATTACAGCCTGATCATGCTCAATACGAACACCGATAGCAAATGGTTTTGCCGTCATTTCCACATTGCGTTTATAAAGCATTTCATATGTGTCACGTGCACTATGGCCTACACCAGACAAAACAACAGTCGTATCAATACGCTCACTACCATTAACTTCAACGCCTACGATACGGTCATTTTCAATAAATAAATCCGTTACCTTAGAACCAAAGCGGACTTCACCGCCCCATTCGATGATGCGCTCACGCATAGCTTTTACCATGGTACGCAATTTATCAGTACCTACATGAGGTTTATGTTTATATAAGATTTCTTCAGGCGCGCCAAACTCTACAAAGTATTTAGATATTTCATGTAATCGCGGATGGGTAATGCGAGTTGTCAACTTACCATCGGAAAAAGTTCCTGCGCCGCCTTCCCCAAATTGTACATTGGATTCAGGCTTAAATATACCCTTTTTCCAAAATGTTTCTACATCATGACTACGTGTATCTACATCTTGACCGCGTTCAAGTACGATAGGGCGATAGCCTTCACGAGCTAAGTAAAAGGCTGCAAGCATCCCCGCAGGGCCAAAGCCCATAACAACAGGACGATGTGCTAATGGTACAGACCCCAAAACGATAGGTTCTGGATCTTCTGCAGCAAATACAGATACATCCTTTTCTTTACCAAGCTTTTTCATGACTTGAGCTTCATTATGAACCTCAATGAATAGGGTATATACAAAAACAATGTTTGGCTTCTTACGGGCATCTACGGCACGTCGAACAACATGAATCGTTTCGATAGCGCCACGTAACGGGGGATATTTCTTTTCTACAATACTTTTGATATCCGACTTAACCGTAACAGCCACGCGGAGATTTATTATTCTAATCATAGCTTTCCTATTAAAGCCTCCCTTTTAGGTGAGCCTACTTCTTTAATCTTTGACCAAAATTCTTTACCACTTGATCTGTAAGAAAATAGTCATATATCTTTATTATACAACACTACTATAAAAGCTAATATATAAATCATAAAAAGGCCCTAATAGAGAAATATTCACTCTATTAGGGTCTTCGTCGCAAGATTTCAAAGCCTCACAAAAAACTTATCATCCATTAAGTACTTTCTTTTGTATTTCTACTTTCACCCGTACCGTTGTGGTATTGCTATTAACTCCATTCGGTAATACTAAATTATAATTACCCTGTACAGTTTCAGTAGCACCCGACACATCGATAGGTTCTGTTTGTATTTCTGTAACGGAATCAATCATTTCTTCACGACCTGTAACTGTTAATTGCGTTGGTGTAGCAGACGTGGATTTAACTTCATAACCTTCTGCTACTGTACCAACAGTCGGAACAGTAATAGGAACCGCCTTTTCTTTACGTAATAAGTTGAGTTCGTATTGTGCTTGGCCTTGGTTTGGATTAATATGTACATCCAGTACATTACCTGCCGTATCCCAAGCTTCTAAAGTACTAACAGCGCTAAAGTTCTTCGTTTGACCAGCCACATTGACTTTCATCACAACCTTGCTCACTGCATTAACTTGTTGCTTACGACCAGAAACAGTTACCTCTTTCGGCACAATCGTTACCGATTTCAAAGCAATATCATCAGAGAACTTGCCGATTGGAACTATTTCAACAGGAATCGTTTTCTCTGCATATTCATCAACATTGATGGTGATGGTATCTGGTTTAACCTCCACAAGATTCATCCCTGCAGGAGGAGTAAAATTAATAGTTACATTATTTTGACCTGGTTTTACACCGGATGCATCAATATACGCCCGTAAATTATCTGATTTCATAGACATAATGGTATCACGTGGACCAGCTAGTACAACACGGACCACATCTGGTGCGTCTTCTATGATATAGCCAGAATTGAGATTTTGAACCTGTACAGGTATTGTATAGGTTACTTCCATCACAGGGTTCTGATCGCGCATGATAAAGAACCACATAACGATAGCTGCTAACAAGGATAATAATTTAGCAGGCCAATTGCGTTTCAAATGAATCATCATTTATTTGCCCTCCATTTCCACATACTAGTAATGGTTTGACGAGGGCGTTCCATAAAGGTGCGCAATGCCTCTTTAATTTGATCCTCTGGTAAATGGCGATAAATATGACCCCCATATGTATAAGAGATGGTCCCTGTTTCCTCACTGACAACGACTACCACAGCGTCTGTTTGCTCAGATAAGCCAATAGCTGCACGGTGACGTGTACCTAGTTCGGTACTCAATGTGCGGTCCTCAGTCAACGGCAACAAGCAGCCCGCTGCACGGATTCGCCCATCACGAATAATCAAGGCCCCATCATGAAGCGGTGTACTAGGAACAAAGATATTTTTAATCAACTCGCGACTCAATACAGCATCGATAAGAATACCAGTATCTACAAAGTCATTGAGACCTACTTCACGTTCAAAAACGATAAGTGCCCCCGTATGTTCGCGAGACATAACGCGAGCCGCAGCCATCACTTCATTAATGGCCATATCCATTTCTTCTTCGTTTACATTTTGTGCCTTGCTAAAAATTCGTCCACGCCCCAATTGTTCTAGAGCACGACGCAATTCTGGTTGGAATACAACGGGTAACGCAAAGAGAAGAACGGTCATACTTTGTTGCAAAATCCAGTTGATAACGTATAGATTTAACAGATGACTCAATAAATTAAAAATTGCCAATATAACGAGACCTTTTAAAAGAGAAACGGCCCGTGTATCTTTAAGCAATTTATATAAATAGTAAATACCAATAGCAACGATTATGATATCAACAATATCAAGAAGCCTAAAGGTATGTATAAGTGCGTCAATATGCATAAAAATAGCTCCTTATACAAAATAATAAGGTACAATCAATTCTTTGACTGTACCTTATATTTTAACTCATTTTGAGAGTACTGTAAATTTATAAACAAACGCTGAATGAGATTTTTATTAGATGTTTTGTGTTTCAATCCAAACATCCATTTGGCCCCCACAAACCATGCCTTCTTTAACAGCTACGTCATCATCGAGATGAACATCGATACGACGGTGAGCTTCTTTTTTATTCAAAGAGTCCACCGCACTTAAGCGGATTTCATTTTCCGCACGTCCACCGCCGATAGTACCAAAAATAGATCCATCAGGAAATACAACCATAGATGTACCAGCTTTACGAGGTGTGGATCCACAGGTATATAAAATAGTGGCTACTGCTAAGGTTTCGTTTTTACGTTCACTAAGATATTCAATAAACTCACGATTCATGGATCACTCTACCTTTCCGCAATGAGCCGCCTTTTTTACCACGTACCACTGCCAAATATTCACTAACGATAGATAATGCAATCTCCTCAGGTGTTTGTGCACCAAGGTCTAGTCCAATTGGAGCATAAATCATATCTAACTCATCTTGTGTCCAACCTTGCTCACGCAACACTTCAAAGGCGTGATGGATGCGTTTTTGGCTGCCCATAACGCCCATATAGGTAGGCAAGTACCCTCGTAATTGTTCTAGACATATATTATCGTACTCATGAGCACGCGTCACAATGATAAAGCCATTATATTCATCAAGAGGTAAATCATTCTTGAAATTTTCTAAAGGTAAACACTTACGTGTAACACGTTCATCAAAGAATTCAGGAACCACATATTCTGGACGGTCATCTACGACTGTAACACGACAGCCAATAAACAATAGCAAATCAGTAATAGCTCGGCTAACATGACCTGCACCTAATACGAGAACTGACGGATCATTTTCTACAGGTTGTACGAAACACTCCATTTCGCCTACCATGCATAGAGAATTCAGCTTTGCTTTATCTACAGTAAATCCTTCAATAGGAGTTCCGTATAGAACCCTTCCATCTTCAGCATAAATAGTCTTATCCCCTTGACGAGGACCGGATAGAACGGTAACCATTACGGTAGCTTCAGTAACCTGTAGACGATCTTTCATGACATCATAAATTGTTTCCATCTAGATTCCTTTCATAATCCCAAGCGGTAACAGCCTCTAATACACCTCCACCGACAGCAAGGGATTTATCTGAAATACTATAGCAATGAGACTCTTCACAACGAGCATCCACATCAGCCAACTTAAAATGATCTGATACGATGAGCCCACTTTTTAAAATGCCTCGTAGAATACCTGTAATTTTTGCTCTTACTGGTTCTTCATCAACATAACCAATTACTTCATTAGCTTGTACAGAATCCCCAATATGACGCTTCGCTGTAAATAGGCCGGCCTTTGGAGAATGGATAACGCGCTCATGAGTGTAGCCACCTACATTTCCAGGGATCCCTGTATTAGGTTGAGCCGGTCCATCATAGATACAGCGACCTAATGAATGCCCACGCATCGTTTCAATGACCACATCTACATCTTCTCCAGCAGTAAATCCAGGGCCCACACCGATAACGAGATCTGCGTCATCTCGTTTTGTACCAAGATTCTTTTTACTCAAAATAGCATCAACTACAATCTCTGGTTTTAAAGTGTCCAATAATTCCTCATATGAGCTAGTGACAACGGGGATGATTTCCTGTGCCAATGTATCCTTCACTTCACTAAGAGACACATGACGAGCAACAAAACGTTCCAAAATCATTTCTCCACGATGAACCGCATTACCGTAACATACTTCGCGGCGAATCATGGTAGGAATCGCTATTTCACTAATTACAACGGGATAGCCCGCCCGTCTCAATCTATATACAGCGCCGGAAGCGATGTCTCCGCCTCCACGCATGAGTACCAATGGTTTCATAATGCCTCACTTTCACGATGTTTCAAACGCTCAAAATCATCGGGTGTATCGATATCGTCGCCAATATCATCACTAATCCATAATTTCACGACATGGGCTTTACCATCACCATGAATAATGGTCTTACCCCCTTGATCCCCTTGAATCTGTTGTAAATAATCAAACCAATGAGAACCAAAGAGAACGGGATTTCCCGAGTGATAATTTGCCCCATAATGTGGAACGACGATAGTTTTCGGATGAAAGTTTTCATTAAACGCACGAATGACCTCGTGTACAACAGCACTCGTCAGAAGTGGTTGATCTCCTACTGAACAGAGAATACCGTCTAGCGGTATGGATGACGTATTCATCAAATGACGTACTCCCATCGCTATGGATACTCCTTGCCCTAGTTCAGGATGGTCATTTCGAATGGCTTCAAAACCATAGCTTGTGACAATAGGTTCTAGTTTCTCATGATCATCACCAGTAACTGCCACAAAAGGTAGCTTACAGGACATAGTAGAAGCTACCTGTCCACCCCATCCACATTGAAGAGCCCCACAGACCGCATCTAGAACAGTCTTACCACGCCAGGGTAAGAGTTGCTTATTACATCCCATGCGCTTGGATTGCCCTCCCACAAGGAGGACAATGCCAATATGCAAAGGACGACGGTCTATGGGGTCTCTCATGGGACTAAAAGCGGTATCACAATTTGCTTTCACATTAGTCATGAGTACCTACCGACATTGAATAATGCGACGGATTTCACAACTTGCTTTGTATCCATCAGCCAAAATGATAGCCGAAATATCGCTATCAACAATATGATCAATAAAATCATCGATAATGCGATGTTGTACTGTTTCATAACCAGTACAGAATAGTATTTTCTTACCTTTACTGTATTGGAATAGACCTTGCCTATGCAAAACAAGATCAGCCAACATACGCGGAGTTACAATAGCCCCCATATCGCGCTTTACGATATCTTGAACGAGCTCGATATTATGTACGTGTTCATCATCTAATGGGGCCCCTAGCATTTGAAGATTTACGAGACCAATCGTAGTCTTTGTAAGAGATGGAATTACAGGCTCAGTCATCTTAGGCGCCTTGAGCCATTTTTCCTTCGCCCCATCTGCTTCTACAACAATTTGCCAATTGGGATGTAACTTGGATAAACCATCAATAAGATCACAATCTAAGGAGTCTACTTTTGTTCCTGTAATTCCAGCGAACCACGCACCACAATAGCCATGTAAAAGTCGGTCAGTACAATACTCATCAGCTTCATTAATATTACGAGTATAAATCGGTTCATAATGAGCCACCTGAGATTCATAAAGTCGAGTCGTAGTCGTAACTACGATGGGCTGACCTTTCAGCCGTCCATATTCTACTAGTTTTGAAAGCACAGTCGTTTTACCGCCTGCCCCAACAAGGGCAACGATTCCCGGCTGAATCAATCGATTCCAATAGGATGTTTGTGATGTCATAGAACCAGGCCTCCTTAGAAAGTAAAAGAAACTAGAAATCTCTATACTTTATATTTCTCGTCCATAGCCATAAATACCTTCTCAGGTGTCATAGGTAATGTACGAATATCCGCACCAACTGCATTTTTAATGGCATGTTGGATAGCAGGGCACCCCGTATTGATGACAACCTCACCAATAGATTTAGCTCCGAAGCCACCTGTAGGCTCGTAAGATTCTACAAAGTCTGTATGTAATTCACCAATATCCTGACGGGTTGGGATTTTATAAGTCATAAGATTGTTTGTTTCCAAGCGACCATTGTTAGAATAGCGTACATCTTCATATAAAGCCATGCCGATAGCTTGTACCACACCACCCTCAACTTGAACGCGAGCCAATTTAGGGTTGATAACAGTACCGCAATCAACACAAGAATAGAAATGAAGAGGAATAACCTTACCTGTTTGTTTATCTACCTTTACCTCAGCAATAGATGCCATAAATGGAGGTGGAGACGTATGACTGCCCCATGTAGCGAAACCAGACAATTGCTCTGCATTAGCACCAACTAATAATTTTGGTGCCAATTGATGGATATCCATTGTTTTAGCACCATCTTTTGTGATAGCTACAACGCCGTCAAAGTCAACGTTTTTAACGTCGGTTTCAAAGAATTGAGCAAATTTAGCAATAATCTTGGTACGTAACTCTTCTGCAGCCATCTTAGCAGCAGTACCCGTTACATAAGTTGTACTAGATGCATAGGACCCTGGATCGAATGGTACGATATCTGTATCTGATTCTATAACAGTCATATATTCCATAGGACAACCTATTACTTCACAGGCCATTTGAGTCAATACGGTATTAGACCCCATGCCCATATCAGAAGACCCAGTATACAGTGTATAATTACCATCATCACCAAGGCGAATTTCAACAGATGCCACATCGATATTTGCGACACCAGAGCCTTGTAATGCTAAAGCCATGCCAAGTCCACCGCGATAGCGCTCATCGATATCCCAAGAATGAGGGCGTTCATCCCAACGAGCCATTTCTTTTACGCGATTTACGGTATCTTGGAAAAGACCAGAATCAAGATATTCATCTGGAGCATATACTAAGCTTTGTTCACCTTCCGCTATTAAGTTCTTCTGACGTAATTCAGCTGGATCAATCCCCATCTTATCAGCTAACTGGTTTACTGCACATTCTAATGGCCACAATGCTTCTGTTGCACCATACCCACGGAAAGCACCACCAGGAGTTTGGTTAGTATACACACCCTCTGTACCATAATGAACAGCAGTCGCTTTGTTGTACAACGGTACAGATTTATGTTCACCAGCCGTTGTAGTAGTGAAGCAATGAGTTGCATGTGCACCAGCGGCTGTGATGGAGTCCATATCAATAACTTTAATAATGCCATCTTTTGTAGCACCTACGCGGATTTTCCATTCACGAGCATGACGTGTAGTGGAGCAAGTTTGTGCTTCTGTACGATCGTATAAGAGATAACAAGGTTTTTTCAATGTCCACGCTACAAAGGCCGTCATAATTTCTGTACAAGCCGTTTGTTTAGAGCCGAAACCGCCGCCGATACGAGGTTTAATAACACGGACTTTTGTGGCCGGAATACCGAGTGCACGAGCGATGTGACGGCGTACATGGAATACGATTTGCGTAGAGGATACAATAACTACACGACCTAGCGCATCTATATATCCAAAGCTTTGGAATGGTTCCATCGCTGTTTGGCGTGTGGCCTGGTCAAAATATGTACCTTCTGCCACGTAATCACATTTAGCAAGTTCTGCTTCCACATCTCCTACCCGTTTGTGATAGGATACGCAAATATTACGTTTGTAATCTTGACCTACAGGGATATTGTTATGAATATCATCTTCAGGATGTACTATAGTTTCATGATCGATAGCAGTGTGCATATCAAGTACAGGTTTCTGTACTTCGTATTCAACTTTGATAAGCGGCATTGCTTTAAGCGCTGTAGCTTCATCTTTTGCTACGATAAGAGCTACTTCGTCTCCAACATAGCGAACTACAGGGTCCAAAATGAGCGCATCATAAGCGGATGGCTCTGGATATGTTTGGCCTGCTAATGTGAATCGCGTATTAGGCACATCTTCATAAGTAAAAATAGCTTCTACGCCAGGAATCAATTTAGCTTTAGATGTATCAATAGATTTGATGCGCGCCTGAGCATGAGGGCTACGAAGAGCCTTAATAACGAGCGCATCTTTGGGAACAAAATCGCCAGTATAAGACGGTTTACCAGACAAAATACCTTTGGAGTCAACTTTGTCATAGGATTTTCCAATATGCTTATTCATCATTATAGGCCTCCTTCTAAGAATTTACGAACTCCTCGAAGTTGTGATTCATAACCAGTACAGCGGCACAAGTTACCTATAAGGTATTCCCGAATTTCATCATCGCTAGCCTTTGGATTTTTGCGTTTCAAATTGATAGCACTCATCATCATGCCAGTTGTACAAAAACCACACTGATCTGCGCCTTCACTTGCGATACAAGCCGCTAATAATTCAGCTTCCTCTTGTAAGCCTTCTAATGTAGTAATTTTATGGCCTGGCGCACGAAATGTAGGGTATGCACAGGACAAAATAATTTCGTCATCCACCCATACAGTGCAAAGGCCACAGTTTGTAGTGTCACAGCCACAGCGGACACTGTAATAGCCAAGATTACGCAATGTATCTAGCAACATCTCATCAGTTGGCACATTAACAGTTACATTTTTGTTATTAATATTAAGTACGAGTTCCATTATTGTGCCACCTCCTTAGCTAAGCGTTGAACCATTGCTTTTACCATTTCCATGCGATATTCTTTGGACGCATGAGAGTTAGATTGATACACCAGTTCTTCAGATGCCAATTGACCTGCCTCTTTTGCGGCAGATAATCCTTTTTCTGAAAGCAAGGCACTTGCTTTAACAGCTAATTGAGGTACACCAGGTCTTGTACCGATATACAATTCAACCCCTTTTTCATCATGGCGAAGAGCACCTGTCAATAACGGGAAATCACCACGAGAAATGCGAAGGGCTTCAACAGCTACAGGTACATCTACCTTAGGGATGCGAATCTCCATGAGAATATCACGTTCTCTATATGCCATATAATCTTGCATGGACATACGACCGCCTTTGAAGGTAACGATGTCTGCATGCACTGCCAATAGCGCAGGGATGATATCAGAGAAGCCAAACTTACTTGCTACAGAACCGCCCATGGTAGCAGTATTTCTAAATTGAACGCCAAGAATCTCCTTAACGCCTTTAACTACGGCACCGCCGCAGAATTGTTGTAAAGGCTCAAAGCGTTCCACATCTCCTTGTGTCGCCATAGCGCCAATTACAAACTCCTTATCTTCTTCACGAACATAACGCAAATCAAGACTCGCCATATCAATCACTGATGGCCAAGTACGTCGTCCTAGACGCAGCCAACAGCCGCCTGCTAGCATAGGAGCAGTTTTGTTCTTTGTGGCTAATTCATAAGCCTCTTCCACCGTCTTCGGTTGTAATACTTTCATAAATGCTAACATAATCTGTCCTCTCAATGGTATACTAATACTAACAGAATTACGGTGCTAACTATAAAAATACAGTTGTCACCAAACTACAAACTTAACAAAAAAACTATAGAATCTCGTGCATTTCTTATACTTTTATTTTACCAATTATTTACCACTAAATCTACGATGAAAGATATAAATTTACAGGAAATTTGCAAAGAATTACATATTTATGAATTTGGAACTGCTTCATGGCCACTACCTGAACAGGCCAAAACTATTTTATTTGAAAGCAACCCATGCCCCTTTACTACGGCAGATGTGGAGGCAAGACTACTAGGAACGACTCAGTTTATGCCCAAAAGTGCCATCGTTTGTCTATTCCCGTACCATGTACAACACAAAGGCCATGCCAATCTATCTCGCTATACATGGTCAACAGATTATCACCTGGTCATTAATGAATATTTAGAACGACTTATTGAAAGATTACAAATAATTGATGATTCGGCTCAGTTCTCCATTCATTGCGACACCTCTCCTTTAGCAGATCGGTACATGGCCTACTTAGCAGGTCTCGGCTTTTACGGAAAGAACAACTGTTTTATCAGCCCTAAATGGGGTTCTTATGTCGTTATTGGTACGATTTTAACAACACTAGAACTCAAACCAAATCCCCCTCTTAAGCAGTCCTGTATAGGATGCAATCGTTGTATTACAGCATGCTTAGGCCAATGTTTGGGCCATAACGAATTTAAATTCACGACTTGTAAAAGCTACTTAACTCAGAAAAAAGGAGAACTTACCAATGAAGAGGAACAGATTCTCGCTAAAACACCACTCGTATTTGGTTGTGATGTGTGCCAAGAGGTGTGTCCTCACAACAAAGATATTCCAACTACGCCCATCCCAGAATTCCAACAGATAGAACCGTATATCAATATAGACGAACTAGAAACACTAACGAACAAAGAATTCAAAGCAAAATACGGTCATCGAGCCTTCTCGTGGCGAGGTAAAAAAATACTAATGAGAAATCAAGAGATTATAGATAGAAAAAGTAAACTATAATATTCAATAAGACATAATAATTAACAAATACGCTTATAATAATTATTATTAAACAAACTAGCAAAAATTTGATAAAGCATTAGCAACATAATCTACAAATCTTTAGAATCAAAAAGAGACGGCCCAAATGAACTATACCTTCAAAATTGTGTCCAATTTTTGGGGTGTAGTTCAAGAAGTCGTCTCTTTTAGTAGTTATTTAATTTCGTAATAGTTCAACTCATCCAAGCTTTTACCAAGAGCAGGGATATATATTTCAAGAAACATATCTACCTCAGGCATATTTAGAGCTTTCAGCTTAGCTAAGATAGAGTCATGGGCCTCTTTAAACTCATCATTTCCGGCCTTAAGCTCTTTGACGCATTTCATATAGGCTGAAATTGTATCGGCAGCCTTAACAATTGGCCATTCTGGACTAGCCTCTGCATCAACAAGTATAGGCTTATAAACAGATTGTAACCGGTCTGGCAAGGTTGATAGCATTTTTTCTTGCGCCAAAGTTTCAACCTCACCATACAGTTCACGCAACTTTGGATCAAAATACTTAATTGGTGTCGGCATATCTCCTGTAAAGATTTCACTCACCTCATGATACATGGCTATGACAGCTACCTTATTAATATCTATATTTCCACCGAAGTATTCATTTTTTATAGCTCCCAAATTGTGGGCTACCATAGCCACTTCAAGGCTATGTTCTTGAATATTTTCTATTTCCGTATTTCGCATGAGGCTCCATCGATTGATAAAGCGCATGCGTTTTAAAAATGCAAAAAATGAACTCATATATCCCCCATTAGACAATAGGTCCTTAAATTACCCCACGGAGTTTAAAGCCATAATCAAGGAATTGCACCGCTTCATCCCAACGGTTATCATCGTTTAACATGACTACAATCATAGTATGGCCCTTACGTGTGGCAGACGCAATCAAACATTCTCCTGCTGCATTTGTAAAACCTGTTTTCAAGCCATTTGCACCAGGATATTTGTTGCGAATGAAGTGGTTTGTAGTACGAATTGTTTCTGGTGCGCGGTTTTGGTACGGCACCTTGTAGTAATCATTGGCAACCTTGTCACGGAACATTTGGTATTTCATACCGTACGCAGCAATCATCGCTAAATCACGAGCCGTAGAATGGTGACCCTTTTGTGTTAATCCATGAGGATTCAAGAACACACTATTCTTTGCCCCCGCTTTTGCAGCAATGCGAGTCATATCTTTAGCAAATTTATCCACAGAACCACTTACATTTTCGGCTACTACAACGGCCGCATCATTACCACTAGCAACCATCATACCTTCAAGAACACCTTCCAATGTAATCTGATCGCCTACGCGAACCCCAAGATTTGATTCTTCCATGCTCGTTGCATAGCTACTTATAGTAGCTAATTCATCAAGCTGTGTACCCTTTAATTCTAAGGCAGTTAACAAGGTGACCATTTTTGTAGTACTAGCTGGATGCATCCACTTATCTGGGTTCTTTGCAAATAAAATTTCTTTTGTATCTGCATCAATTAGGACTACGGCCTCACCAACAGTAGAAGGAGGTGCAATGTATGCAGCTTGAGCAACACTAGCACCTATAAATATGGTTCCTATAAAAGTTATGGCCAATACCAATTTCTTATAAAACATATGAATATTCGTCGTTAAAAGTGTCATCACTCTCGTTCTACCTTCCAGTATCTTAACTTTCAAGACTATCATCTAGTGCTACATTTGTAGTAGTTGCTTTCTTTTTTGTCCCTTTAATTTCACCTGTCGATGTATCTACATTTTGAATATATACTACACGTTGAGGATATGGAATATCGATACCATATTTATCAAAGGCATCTTTTACATCAGACATAATGCTATATTGAACATCGAGAAAATCATTCGACTTAACACGAGCATAAGCAGCAATTCGTACAGAATTATCTCCAAATTCAGAAATACCTATTTCCATATTCTTCGGATTAAGGACACGTTTATCTGCTGCAAAAATATTTTTTAAAATTTTTATTGCCTCATGATGATCATTATTATAACCAATGTCAAACGTAAATGGGATAACCCGTTCTGTAGTATAAACAATGTTAGTTACAGCTTGGGATGTAAGAAGAGAGTTAGGTATGTATACATTCTTTTGATCTTTTGTAGTAATAACTGTATACATAAATTGAATTGATTTAACACTGCCAACTACATCACCTACCTGAATAACGTGACCCGCTCTAAAAGGTTTGAAGATAAGAATCAATAAACCAGATGCTAAGTTAGAAAGGTTATTCTGTAAGGCGAGACCAATACCTAAACCAAACGCACCAAAAGCAGCTATAAAGGATGTTGTAGGAATACCGATTTGGTTTAAGCAAATCAATACTAACCCTACTAGCAAGGCATAATTAATAATTTGAGTGATAAAGCTCATCGCTGCTGAGTCATAGGAAGCTTTTGTCATAATGCGCACTGCAAAAGCTTTTACCCATTTAATAGCATATCGCCCTATCCAAAATAAAATTAACGCTAATAAGATATTTCCAGCTTGTGCAAAGAACCAGTCCCTCATTTGAATTAATATATTAGCGTCTTTAAAAAGAAATTCAGAAACAGCACTTAAGAAATTAGCCATAATAACCATCCATAATATAAATCTATACAATAACAAATATACGTCTCAACATAATGTCAATATAATAACAGTAAACATATATGCTATAATTTTACATATGCATTCGCAATACGATAATAAAGATATTATATCGTTATATTCCATATATAACAATCATAAAACTAGGGAGACTTACATGTTCAAAAATCTATACGAAGCACCCCAAGAACTCGCTACTGGAGGCTATGTAACTAGAGAGTTACACTCCGTCACGGTACACTTTGACGATATCCACTATTCTCTTTCGAGCGGACAATTAAATGGTGGCTATCACCATACTCTAGCGGTACGCAACCAGCAGCTAACATATCAAATCGAAACAGAAAAAGATTTACCTGGTGGCTCTGTAGCCGATTATTTAGCTCAAGAATTTGAGCACATTGATACACCTGTTCATTTTAGTACAGCACTCCTCACGTCTGCCACAATGCATCTACACGCCTATGCCAAAGTCGAAGAACATGATACTATCGTAGAAACTATCGTGACTGCAGGCTATGAAAAAACGGCACATCGCGCAGGTACAGGTTATTGTTATGAAGAGCGTGATGGAGACTTCATAGTACCAGGCACAATTAATATCCTCGTATTTACAAATAAAGCTTTAACAGATAGCGCTATGGTAAAAGCTATCATGACGATTACCGAAGCTAAAACCGCAGCCCTACAAGATTGGAATGTTGAAAGCGTACGTCTCCATCCGTTTATTAATGAAGACATTCCTGACGCAATTACGAAAGAACGCAAAACATCTGCCACAGGTACCTCTACAGATGGTATCGTTCTCACCATCGATACAAATGGAGATATCTTAACCGATGCTGGCTCCTTCTCACTATTTGGAGACACTTTAGCCAAGGCCGTCTATGTAGGCGTACAAAGAGCACTAGAAAATGCTATTGGAGCTGAATAATCCTATCTTGTGATATCCAAAAACATCTAGAATGCCCCCAAATTATCATTCAACACCCCACTCATATATGAAAAATATAATACAAATGAAAAACCGCACATCCTAGGCGATCGGAATGTGCGGTTTATTGCATATAAAACTGTTACATGTAGTATAATTCTTGAAAATGAATATCAAATTAAATTTTGAGATATTTTCTCAACTTTTATTAAATTAATTATTAGATCAAAGAATCATTATGTTCCATGAATATTATGTGCTTTTAATAATCATAGAAAAATTGTTGTAACTTTTTAAGATTTTTAGTTTTTGTAAGCCCTAGCATCAATAAAATACGCGCTTTTTGTGGACTTAAAGTATCACATACTAGATAGTTTGCCAGTGCATCTTGTGGCACTGCAGATACCATACCACTACCGGTACGAGAAGCACGTACCGTTGGAAACTTTGTATTCTGTGTGATTTGACGTACGTTTTGTGGGATTGTACCATGACCAAGACCTGTTAAAATTAAACCGTCAGGATTTGTAGCAACTACACTCATAGGCACCATATCATCCATACCACCATAGCAGGTCATTATAACTACACGAGGTAACTCAGACAATTTACTCACATCAAATACAGAGTCTTGAGTATGACGTCGAGTAGACACTTTATAATAGTGGGCAACACCATCTTGTACAATACCAAGATGCCCCACTAATGGACTATCAAAAGTCGCTACATTAGTAGTGTTGCATTTAGATACATCCCTTGCCCCATCAATGTAGCCATTTAATACGACTATCACACCTTTACCTACAGACGATGGTGTTCTCGCTACTTGGATAGCTTGCAACAAATTAATTGGCCCGTCTGCACTAATAGCACCTGCGGGTCTCATAGATCCAGTAATAACAATTGGCTTGTCTGTATGAACTGTCAGATTCAGAAAATATGCCGTCTCCTCCATGCTATCTGTGCCATGAGTAATAACAACACCACCGATATCATCTCGATTAACCAATTTTTGCACCAACTTAGAAAGTTCTAACCAGTGATTTACGGTAATATCGGAGCTTTCAATATTACTAAACTGAGTATATGTATAAGGACCATACGGTTTTGTACCAGGTACGGAGGCTAAGATTTTGTCAAGTCCTAACACCCCTGCCGTATAGCCTGTTAAATCAGTATTTGAAGTACCTTTTCCTGCAATAGTTCCTCCAGTACCAATCAAAGCAATTTTTGTCTCCATATTACCTCCACTATAAAACTATAAAATAATTATTGTTATTAAATTTAAACTAAGTACGATTCAATAAGGCTGGTCAATAATGGCCAGCCTTATTATATTCTAAAAAATTATTTTATCTTATTTTATGGCTTCGCCCCTATAGATTCATGGATTCATCTCTATAAATCGAGATTTCTGCCTTATCAATTAAAGCTTTGGGTCAAATGATGGCATCAACTCCAATTTATGTTTATTAATTCGATTCAGATAGTCGATTCGCTCTTTTGTTGGCTGATCTTCAATTTCACCAGTTCTGATATAACGATCCAGTATAGCATAGGTAAATCCCAATTTATCCTCATCGGACTGACCGCTGAGACCATCACTTGGCACCTTATCAACTAGGTGCAATGGAATATCAAGAAGTTTTCCTATTTGACGAACTTCTTCTACTACGAGTTGTGCGAGAGGGCTAAAATCACCTACACTATCTCCGTATTTTGTAGAGTATCCTACGTAGTCTTCAGATCCATTACAAGTATTTGCTACACGAGCACCATTTGGTAAATTTTGTCCTACTGCATAGAGAGTTGCCATCCGGAGACGAGGCGGCGTATTAATGGTAGCATCTTTAGATAAATCGGTTCTCCCCGTTACAACATCATACCCCTTAGCCTGAACGATAGCATGAGTTAGCGCCTCATAGGCAGCACCAATGTTAACTGTCATGTGAGGAATTCCTAAATGATTCACCACTGCCTGAGCATCATCAATATCGGATTGCACTCCATTTGGCATAAGAACACCAACTACGCGATTTGCACCAAGAGCTTCTTTGCAAAGAGCTGCCACGATAGTAGAATCCTTACCACCTGAAATACCGACTACAGCACTACAGTTAGGACCGTTTTGACTAAAATAATCTCTAATCCATTGAATAAGGGCATTCTTTGTAGATTGTGGATTTTCTAACATAGCCCCTCCTATTTTTTTCGATAAATACGGTTCAATAAATCCATCTTCAATTGATAGTAGCTAGGGCTCATATCAAGATAGTGACGATGTGGATTTTCAAAGCGTTGTTCTTCGGGCCAAATTTCATTAGATAATTGTTTCTGTACATATTCTCGAATTTCCTCTAAGGTTGGCAGATTTACAACAAGTTTACCATCCTTGATAACGAGTTGTTTCATTTCTTTAAAGGTACAGTTTTCAAAATATAATTCACGCCAAGGTTGCTCAGGATCGATATAACGATATGGTTCCTCTGTATCGGGTACCTCTCGCAACAATGTTAATAGATCTGCAATCGCACGACCTTTATCATTATAAACACGATATACCTTTTTAAGACCTGGATTAGTAATTTTTTCAACACTTTCAGAAATCTTGATACGCGGTTCCCACATACCATCTTTCTCGATGCTAGCAATCTTATATACCGCACCAAATACGGGGTCACTCTTAGAGGTAATGAGGCGTTCCCCTACACCAAAAATATCAATAGGCCCACCTTGTATTAACAAAGATGTGATTGTATACTCATCTAAACTATTAGATGCCATGATTTTACAATCCTCTAAACCTGCATCATCTAGCATGCGCCGTGCTTTTTTAGCCAAATACGCAAGGTCACCAGAATCTAGGCGAATTCCTTTTAAGCGTTTACCCATTGGCTCCAATACATCCTTTGCTACCTTAATAGCATTAGGCACGCCAGAATTTAACACATCATAAGTATCAACGAGGAATACTGGATTATCTGGATACACTTCGGCATAGGCTTTGAAAGCATCATATTCAGAGCCATAGTACATAACCCAGCTATGTGCCATGGTCCCACTGACAGGAATACCAAATTGTTGCCCTGCTAAAACAGTTGCAGTGGACTGAACACCACCAATATAAGCAGCTCTTGCACCGTATACAGCAGCATCTACATTATGTGCACGACGAGCACCAAAGTCAGCCACAATACGTCCATCCGCAGCGCGAACAATACGATTAGCTTTTGTGGCAATAAGAGATTGATGATTCATCATAGTAAGCACTGCAGTTTCTATGATTTGTGCATCTATGAGAGGTGCCACAATTGTAATAACAGGTTCATTAGGATAGATGATAGAACCTTCTGGAAAGGCATATACATCACCGGTAAAAGAGAAATCTTTTAGATATGCTAAAAATTCTTCACTAAAAATCCCCTGACTCCGTAAATAAGAGATATCACTTTCATCAAAGTGTAGATTTAAAATGTACTCAACGATTTGTTCGAGACCACCAAAAATAGCAAAACCGCCCTTGTCTGGATTACGTCTAAAGAAAACATCAAATGCGACGCGATCCACATTTTTTAATTTTGTAAAGTAGCCATGTGCCATAGTCATCTCATAAAAATCCATAAGCATGCTAATATTACGGCTTTCATGTTGCATTGGTTCACCAACCTTCTAAGATCTATAGAATTTAGTTAATTGTCATTCGTTATTCGTATACCCTCATTATACAATATTATTCCTATATAGCTAGCACCTAGCATAAGCTATCCTAATAATCTTTATTGTGATATAACTATATATATACAATAATAATTTATATAGTTCGTATGTATGAAAGGACCTAGTCTAGACTGTAAAACAAGCGACCATTACGCTACAATATTTTATTTTATATTGTTTTAAAAGCTTTCAATAATACATACATCTCTATTTTACATGAGAATGAAAGGTACCATTATGGAAACAATCGTTCAAGCAAAACGCGTATTAGAAATTTTTAAAGAAATGAGCCGAATCCCTCGTGAGTCCGGCAATGAAAAAGGCATCAGCGATTACATCGTGAACTTTGCCAAAAATTTAGGTCTTGAAGTTCAGCAAGACGAAATCTTTAATGTAGTTATAAAAAAAGCTGCATCTCCAGGTTATGAAAACCGTCCATCCATCATTTTACAAGGCCATATTGATATGGTTTGTGTTAAAGACCATGACTCTAACCACGACTTCTCTAAAGATCCAATCGCCAACATCATCGAAGGCGATTGGATGCACGCAGACCATACAACGTTAGGTGCTGATAATGGCATGGGCGCTGCTATGATGCTTGCTCTCCTTGAAGATGAAAACCAACAACATGGTCCAATGCAATTATTATTCACTACCAACGAAGAAACTGGTATGGATGGTGCCTTTGCCATTAAAGAAGGTCAAGTAACTGGTGACTACTTACTCAACCTGGATACAGAGGTAGAACATGACTTCACCGTTAGTTGTGCTGGCGGTTGCCACGTACATGTAAAAATTCCATTGTTACGCGATAACAATCAACCAGGCTATGATGCGGGCTTATCCATTACAGTAACTGGCCTCAAAGGGGGACACTCCGGCATCGAAATCAACGAGCAACGAGCCAATGCAAACCAAGTGCTAACCCGTGTACTCTATGATATTCAACAACAATATCCTATTAGCTTAGCGTCTTTTGAAGGTGGCGTAAAACATAATGCAATCCCGTCTAAAGCAGTAGCTGTACTATCCGTACGCTCTGAAGATGTGGCAGCCATTAAAACATTGCTCGCATACCAAGAAAAACAATACCAACACGAATATAGCGTACAGGATCCAGGCCTTACATTTGTAGTTGAAGATGTTCCTACTCCTGAAATAGTATATGCAGAAGACACAACAGAAGCACTTATTACATATATCTATCTTGCACAAGATGGGGTTCATTCTGTAAGTAAGTCTATCCCAAACCTTGTAGAAACATCTAATAATATTGCTATCGTACGTGAAAATCAACATACCATTGAAATACTCATTTCTATTCGTAGTTCCAATAGTAATAGTCTTGAATTCTTAACGAAAAAAATGATGCTTCTTGCAAAAGCACTTGGCGTAGCTGCAGAGCGTATAGGTGGATATCCAGCATGGGAATACGACAAAGGATCGAAATTGGAAGAACAAGCGATTTCCTTACATAACGAAATGTTCGATACACCAGCTAATGTAAATGCTATTCACGCAGGTCTCGAATGTGGTTTGTTAAAAGGCGTATTGCCAAATACACAGATGATTAGCTTTGGGCCTACTATCGTAAGTCCTCATACACCAACAGAACGCGTTCATTTACCTTCTGTTGAAAATGTATATGTGTACCTCAAAGCATTATTAGCAAAATTACAATAAAATAAATAATTACTATATTTTTGATGTATAATTTGTTATACTATAAGCAAATAGCACATCAAATTATGAGACCCATGTAATAGTGACTCTCCAACCCTCCTACAAGTAATTCAGCCATCTCTCCAACTGAATTATCTTGTAGGAGGGATTTTTTTCATAAAAATTCCTCAACTATATAAATAAATATTTATTCATACAGGAGTATCCTTTCATATATGAACAACATGGAATGCATCGTTTTATTTATAAATAATTATGAATATCAACTACATGTGCCAGTATACTCATATATAGTATATAATCTATAAATTTCAAAAAAGGCTGTTAAACTCTGACTCATTCACTAGTCTCCATATACCCCATAGAGTATTTTCTGTGTTATCCTATAGGTGTATACTGTGTTTACATTACGCAGGAGGTATATATGATTCCAATAGTTATCATATCCGGATTTCTAGGTTCTGGAAAAACAACATTCTTACAACATATACTAAAAGAACATACATCGAAAGATAAAATTCTTATTATAGAAAACGATTTTGGTGAAACTAGCCTCGATGCTGCTAATCTTGCAAAAACAGGGGCCACAGTCCGTGAAGTAACATCTGGCTGTATTTGCTGTAGCTTACAAGGAAATTTCCAGCAAGCACTACTTGATATTCTCCAAAATTACAAAATCGATATGATCTACATCGAGCCATCAGGTGTTAGCAAGCTTAGTGAAATCATCCATACTTGTAACGACGAGGACATTGCAAAATCTGCTTACGTTCACGCATCGATAACGACTGTCGATGCTATGCAAGCACCAATGTTTATCAAAAATTTTGGACTTTTCTTCAAGGATCAAATCACTCATAGTGATGCGATTTTTTTGAGCCATACAGAAGATATTCAACAAACAAGCATTACGAAACGTATGATTCGCGACCTCGCGCCACATACACCAATCCATGAAGAAGCATGGGATACCATCAGTTTGCGTGATTACATCAAGCGTCTGTATCATTGTTATGATGATCACTGTTTGCACGATGAACATTTATTTATGAGTCATACCTTTAAGGATTTACGTACTCTCAGTCTCGCACAGTGGAAAACCATTTTAGAAGGCATGCCTGATACCGTGCTTCGTGCCAAAGGGATTGTACCTACTACAGAAGGCCCACACGAACTCCAGTACGGCACACATTATTGTTCGCTTTCACCTAGTGAAACTAATGACTATAGTTTAGTCGTTATCGGAACAGATTTTAATGTACCAATGGTACATAACGAAGTGTGTCAATCATGATTCCTGTTTATATCGTTACAGGGTTTATTGGATCCGGTAAAAGCACGTTCATAAACAAACAATTACAATACCGAAAAAAGCTAGGCGGTACCGCAATAATCAGCGCCGAAGAAGGCAGTGAGCCTCTTATCAAAGAGCCCTTACAACTCAATGCGGATGAACTCAGTGCCATCATTCCTAGCGATATCAAGTCTTACGAGTTGATAGCCTGTAAAATTGCGGATTATTTAAAACGACTACAGCCAAAAGAGCTATGGATTGAGTGGAATGGCATGGTAAGCTTTCATCAACTAGAAGCCTTACTATATAGCGATATGTTAAGACACCTAGTACAAATAGAAAAGGTATTATATATTTGTACCGATCAATTTGTTTCAACCATACTCCCTGGTTTAGGTAATGATGTAATGAGTCAATTATACAGCGCAGATTGTATCATAACAGAGTCCGATACACATCACACTTTATTGCGCACCTACAACGGAGAGGCTAAAATTGTAACCACTCCCACCCCTGAAAAAGTGGAGCAGCTGTGCCGAAATTCTACATGGGGACTCATTCCCAATCTATTAGTTATTGGTGTTACAACTTATATACTGTTGGTCACAGCTTTTCGCCATGATATCCCCTATTCCATCCACCAATGCTTTGCTATAATCACGGGTCTCATCATCGAAGCCATCCCATTCCTATTGCTAGGCACGGTAGGCTCAACGATTATTCGCTATTTCGTACCACAACGAGTGCTACTAAAACTGTTAGGCGACCATTCTTGGAAAAGTTATGGGGCTGCTATGGTCAGTGGCTTTGCCTTGCCAATTTGTGACTGTGCTATCATCCCCTTATTCAAGGCACTAATAGACAGAGGTATCCCTTTATCGGTAGCCCTTTTATTTATGCTCGCTAGTCCGATTATAAACCCTATCACCATTCTTTCTACTTGGTATGCATTTCCAGACAATCCTATGCTCTCCGTATGGCGTATCGTTTTAGGATTAGGTGTTGCCTTGTTAGTAGCCCTATCGTTCCGATTCTGGCCTCCAGCCACATCTATATTGAAAGCAAGAGCACCACAGAGTCTTAGCTACGAAGAAATCGTTTTAGAAACAACTAAAACTAAATATATTGATAAAAAAAGATTGTTAATCCATATGGAACAAGAGTTTTCTCAACTCTTATTCTATTTCTCCATGGCGGCAACTGTACTATCTATAGTTCAAGTGTATGGCAAACCTTGGCTTCTCAATGCAGGATTAACCTTGCCAGAATTTACAGCCATTCCAATTTTGCTGATGTTAGCATTCTTCTTCTCAGTCTGCTCTACATCAGATGCTATCATCGGTAAATCCTTGAGCACTTTATTTCCTATTAGCTCCGTAATGGGCTTCCTCATCTTGGGTCCGATGCTAGATATCAAAAATGTATATATATTAAAACAATATATGCCTGCCTCATTTATCATACGATTAAGTATAACAATTGCCGTTATGTCCTACATAGCAGCATTAGTATTCAAATTTTTTCTTAGCTAATTTACAAATTTTTATAATCATTATCTCAGTTCTTAATTAATTAAAAGGAGATGATTTCATGACATTAGGACTGAAAGATCGCTTTTCTATCGTGAAAGGTCTATTGTATCTCACCTTAGGTATCTGCTGTATTTACCTCATTGTGACAGGTCGTTATTTGAACTATATTGCACCACGTTATGAACTTTTACTAGGTATTAGTGGCGTTGCCCTTATTTTAGGAGGTCTAGCGACGATCATTTGGGCGCCTTCAAAATACTACAAGCATAACTGGAAGTCTATCGTTCCGATTATTATTCCCATTATGTTGCTCATCATTCCTCCCGTTCTTGTACCATCAACAGGCGTTCATGGTGCCGCTCGCGTAAACGATGATACTAACAATTTCGACTTTACAAACGATGCTATTGGAGAGGTTGTCACCGTTAACAGTGAAAGTAAAGAGCCAGGGATTTCCAAGGACAAAAAAGAAATCGTTTTGAACTCAGATAATTTCTATCAAACCATTGTAAAGGTTGGATCTAATGTTGATCAATATAAAGACTACACAGTTTATATGACAGGCTATGTAAACCGCGAAGATAATACATTAAAATCTAACGAATTTACTATTTCTCGTATGGCTATGGCTTGTTGTATTGCTGACGTTGCCCCTATTGGCATGACAGCATATAAAACAGATGGTGATAGCTTACAAAATGAACAATGGGTATCGATTGAAGGTAAGGTTTCTACGCGAGACTTCCACGGTCGTAAACAACCATATATAGAAATTACAAAAATCAAATCTGCAGAACCTATATTAGGCTATGTATACCCTTAAGAATTACATAAAAAACGAGGCTTAACGCCTCGTTTTTAATAGGAATGATTCTGTTGAATAAAATAATAACGTATATTTCATAGTTCAATGTCTATATGAATCTACAAAAGATTGATGCCTTATAATAGTTATTATATTTATTCTTGTTATTATAATTATAATAATTATTAAAACGTTCTATTAGTGCTGTAATTCTTTAATAATTCTCTTACCAAGAGATGCTGCTACAGCGCACAAGAAAATATCTGGACCAACGGGGATTAGGAAGCATGTAATAATAACAGCTTCGACACCAATAGGCTTACCTAAATACAGATTCATAATAAAGTATAGGTACACCATGCCAAGACCATATACAATAAATAGATTTAATATGGATCCAGCTAGCAAACGTTTAAACGATAATGTATCCATTGTCTCTGCAATGCGTCCCACTGCATACGCACCAACCATAAAGCCAATTAAATAACCAAAGGTAGGTTGCAAAATATAACTAGGACCACCACCGGACGTAAAAATAGGAACCCCAACAAGACCTAATACAATATAAATGCCAACACTAGCGGCACCTAAACGACTACCTAAAACAATGCCCGCTAATGTAGTAAATAAGATTTGCAATGTAAACGGACAATTCGGTAATGGGACCCGTATGAAAGCACCAACGGCGATTAGCGCCACAAAAAGTGCTGTCATCGTTAACTGACGGGTGGTAATGTGAGTTTGTTTTGATACAGTAGAGCTCATGGTATACCTCCATTCATAACAGACCTAAGCAGGAATTTGTGCTATCAATGGAGAATAAAAATCCAAGATAACACGAAAACAAACTACTAACTATCTAAATTAAAGCACTTGTATTTTTAATTGTCAACTATAACGATTGACTTTTAGTTTACTATATAGTCTAATATTATATATACTATATTTTTTGTACTTTTTAATTTTGACTATAGCTAATAGTTATTATCAATAGTTCATAATAACTAAAAGATATACTCATCTTCATACAGAAATCATTCAATTTCATCTTATTTTCATATAACAAGATTAAATTATACGTAAGTAGATTGAGTAAAATCTACTTTCACAAAATCGTAACTAAACGAAAATTATAATTTGGTATCAGGAGGCATTGCTTATGAAAAATGTTAAGAAAGTATCCAAAGTACTATGTGCATTTGGCGTTAGTACAGTATTATTAGCAGGTGTAGTTGGTGCAGCTAGCAACCATGGTTACAACAACCATAGCAACTGGAATGGTGTTGGTAGCGTTGTTCCATCCGCACAAGCTAACTATTCTGTTGATTATATGGGCGCTATTACAGTATTCCAACAACAATTCCCTGGCGCTACTGTAAAATCTATTTCCTATGACGCAAAACACAATCCTTACTATGAAGTAGAAGGTTATTATGGCAACCGTGAAGTAGAAATTAAAGTAGACGAAGCATCTGGTCAAATCGTTGGTAAAGAAGTAAAAGGTTACTCCAAAGCTTCTAAAACAATTAACGTTCAAAACATCATCATTCCTGAAGTAGCTGAAACAAAAGCTATGGAAAAAGTTGGTTCTGATTTCCAAACTATGGATTGGACTGTTGAACGTGAAAACGGCAGAGTTGTATATGAATTCGATATGACAACTGGCGGCGGTAAAAATGCTGAAGTAAAAGTAGACGCTACATCCGGTAAAGTTATTAGCGCTAAAGTTAAAAACACAAAATACTAAGATTTTTTCTTTCATCAAGTGAAACCCTATCCTAACCCACTTAGATGACACACTACACATATAACACACATACTATACACACTGTATCCTTTGGATACACTCTCTAACACACTCTCAGAGAGCCCGTAACACTAACCACGGGTTCCCTAACATCCTATCTCACACAATAGGAAAACGGTTTGTGCACACACCACAGACCAAACGTTACACACACTATACTCCCTTAAAGACCTTGGATCATTGAATCCAAGGTCTTTTTATATATCATTCTATCAAGGTTGTATTACACCTATACAACTTTTTATTCTTATAAAATTAGCACATACTAACAAAAAGACCTCCCAGCGGGAGGTCTTTTGTATAAGTTTTATAGGTTTGATAGTTATGTGTTCTATTTCTTAAGCAAAGTTCAGCTTAAGGATGTCATTTGTAAGTTCTGAAAGTTTGATCTATAGTTTTCAAACTAAAGGTGTGAAAGATTAAGCTTTATCTAAAGCTTGTGCTAAGTCTTCGATGATGTCATCTACATTTTCAAGACCGATAGACAAACGAATCATGTCTGGTGTTACGCCAGCAGATTTTTGTTGTTCTTCGTTAAGTTGTGCATGTGTTGTGGATGCAGGATGGATAACAAGAGATTTAGCATCTGCTACGTTGGCAAGGTTGGAGAAGATTTCCAAGGAGTCAACAAGTTTAATACCTGCTTCTTTACCACCTTTTACGCCGAATGTGAATACAGCACCAACACCTTTAGGGAAGTATTTATCAGCTAATGCTTTGTATTTGCTGTCTTCTAATTCTGGATAGCTTACCCATGCTACCTTAGGATGTTTGCTTAAGAAATCTACTACTTTACGAGTATTTTCAACGTGACGTTCTACGCGCAAAGACAATGTTTCGATACCTTGCAAGATTTGCCAAGATGCAAGCGGTGTAATGCATGCACCTGTATCGCGAAGCAATTGAGCGCGAATTTTTACAGTAAATGGAATTGGTAGATCACCATACACTAAACCATTATAGTGTTCATCCCCTTCAGAGAAGCCAGGATATTTACCAGAACCTTTATAATCAAATTTACCAGATTCTACAACTACGCCAGCCAATGTTGTACCGTGGCCACCAAGATATTTAGTAGCAGAATGAATAACAACGTCAGCCCCATGCTCCAATGGACGGAACAAATATGGAGATGCAAATGTATTGTCTACAATCAAGATGATATTGTGTTTGTGTGCAATATCAGCTACTGCTTGTACATCGATAAGATTAATACCAGGGTTACCAATAGATTCGATATAAACGGCTTTAGTCTTTTCATCGATAGCTGCTTCAAATTCTTCCAAATGATCGGGATTTACGAATTTAGTTTGAATCCCCAATCGAGGCAATGTAGCAGTAAACAAATTATAAGTACCACCGTACAATGTAGATGCTGATACGATATTATCACCAGCGTTAGCTACGTTCAAAATGGAATATGTAATTGCTGCAGAGCCAGATGCTACAGCTATACCGCCTGCGCCACCTTCAAGTTCTGCCACACGAGCATCCAATACATCGGTTGTAGGATTGCCAAGGCGGGAATAAATGCCACCAGGATTAGTCAACGCAAAACGACCCGCTGCTTCCTCAGCATCTTTAAATACGAAAGATGTAGTTTGATAAATAGGCACTGCGCGAGCACCTGTTGGATCCACCGTATGTCCGGCATGTAATTGTAATGTTTCAAATCTGTATTGCTTACTCATTATGATAACTCCTTTATATTAATTATATTTTAAGTTCATTCTTTATACCTAGTATAGTACTATGCTTTAAAAAATATGTCTACTATTTTTTACATGGTCTTCTCCATAACTTTAAACTATGGTGAACAAAGGATGATGAAAACTTTTACCAAAACCTCTAAAGCAAGCAAAATCATTTTATAAGAAATAAAATCCCCTAATTACTTCCAAAGAACCAGCTCCCTTGAGAGATGTTAGAAGTAATTAGGGGTACATAGTACTAACAATAAATTAGAAATAAGTACCTAAATTTAGATGTAAGCGCCTAAATTTTTATCCCGTTCAAATTTCATTTTTTGTATTTGTTCAATGATATATGGCGTTTCTTGGTATACATAGTAGTTTAACCAGTTTGTAAATAATAGTGTACTTACAGAGCGCCAGCGCACGATGGGACGTTGTTTCGGATCATTATCCGGAAAGTAGTTTTCAGGAACCGCAATATCCATACCTTTTTTGATATCCCGCACGTACTCACGATTAAGTGTATCCCAATCGTATTCGGCATGACCAAATACAAAGATATGTTTATTGTCTAAACTACGAACGATAGCAGCTCCTGTTGGTTCAGACCCAGCCAAGAGTTCCAAGTCACGATTTTCCTTAATTTGTTGCAACGAAACTGTGGTGTGCCGTGAGTGTGGCATCCAAAACTTTTCATCAAATCCACGCATGAGCACTGGTCGATCATTATAAATATCGTGTTCGTAAACACCAAATAATTTCTCATCCATAATGGATTTATTAATGCCAAAGTGATGATATAAGCCAGCTTGAGCACCCCAACAGATATAAAACGTAGAGTAAACATGCTCTTCGCCCCAGTTCATGATTTCTACGAGTTCAGACCAATAGTCTACCTCTTCAAAAGGCATTAACTCTACAGGAGCACCGGTAATAATCATGCCGTCAAAGAACTGGTCTTTTACTTCATCAAAGGTGCGGTAGAAGGTTTCTAAATATTGTTCATCTGTATTTTTAGCCTTACGAGATGCGGTATGTAAAAGCGTCAAATTAACTTGCAATGGGCTATTACTGAGAGCACGCAAAATTTGCGTTTCCGTTACTTCTTTAGTAGGCATCAAATTGACAAGCAAAATTTGCAAAGGTCGGATTTGTTGATTTTCCGCCCGTTCAGTATCCATGACGAAAATATTCTCTTGAGCTAATTTCGTTATGGCCGGTAAATTTTTTATTACTTTAATAGGCATAGTGTCACCTCTACATATTCTACAATTTGATAACCTAATCTAAACAATTTAAATAAGCTAATTAAAAGCCTTTAGCCTCATAGGCACGACGCCAAGCTTCGAGCCCTTCTTCCAAGATTTTGCGAGGACAAGCAACATTAATACGTTCAAAATCCTCTCCATCGACACCAAACATAGAACCCGTATCGAGCCATAGCTTAGCATCATTGATGATCCATTCGTCTCGCTCTTTAGGGCTAAACGGCAATTGAGAGCAGTCCAGCCACATGAGATAGGTCCCTTCAGGACGATATGCACGAATCTTTGGCATATATTTTGCTACATAGTCGATGGTGAATTGAATATTGTCTTGAATATATTCTTTCAATTCATCAAGCCAAGGAGCCCCCACTTTGTAGGCTCCTTCACAGCCAACGATTCCCATCGTATTCAACTGACTATAGCCAGCACGATCTATTTCTTTGATAAAACGGCGGCGTAAGGAATCATTAGGAATGAAAATATTACTTACTTGTAAGCCTGCAATGTTGAAGGTCTTACTAGGTGCTGTACATACAATACAGTGTTCTGCATAGCTTTCACCAAGAGCGGCAAAGACCTTATGCGTATGACCTTTCCATACAAAATCTGCATGGATTTCATCGCTCACAATGAGCACATTATGTTTAATACAAATATCGCCGAGGCGTTTCAACTCGTCCTCAGTCCACACGCGTCCTACCGGATTATGGGGGTTACACAAGAGGAATAATGTAACATTTGCCTCAACGATAGCTCGCTCAATGCCTTCAAAGTCGATAGTATATCTCTCTTCGCCTTTGATGAGTGGCACATTGATAAGACGCCGATTGTTATCCTCAATAACCATGCTAAATGGGTAGTACACCGGTTGGTTGATGAGTACACCTTCACCCTCCTTGGTGAAAGCTCGCACCGCCATCGCCAAAGCAAATACGATACCTGGCGTTTTAACGAGCCATCTTTGTTCTGGCGTCCAGTTAAAGCGAGTACTAAACCAATTTTGTAACACATCAAAGTATTCGTCGTCGGACTCGGTATAGCCGAACACACCATGGTTTACGCGGTCTAATAAGATTTGCTTCAATTCAGGGGGAATTTCAAAGTCCATATCCGCTACCCAGAATGGCAACACATCCGCAGGTTTACCGCGCTTAACAGCAAAATCGTATTTTAAAGATTTTGTGTGCGTTCTATCTAAAATTTGATCAAAGTTATATTGTCCCATAGGAACTCCTTTATTTATTAAAAGCTTGTTCCAAGTCTGCAATCAAGTCTTCTGTATCTTCAATTCCTACAGATAAACGCAACAAACGACGTGTAATACCTTTACGTTCTGCATCTTCAGGTTTTAAATCTGGATGTGTTTGCGTTACAGGGTATGTCAACAAGGATTCTGTACCACCAAGACTTTCAGCGAATTGAATAAGCTTAATACCTTCTAATACTTGTTTAGCCGTTTCTTCGCTATCTACTTCGAAGGATAGCATGCCTCCAAAGCCTGTTGTTTGGGCTTTATTGATTTCATAGCCAGGATGTTCTGGAAGGCCTGGGAACAAAACTTTAGTTACTTTTGGTTGTTTTTTTAGCCATTCAGCAAGAGCAATGGCATTCTTTTGATGTTGCTCCATGCGTAGAGCCAATGTTTTTACACCGCGAATAACGAGCCAGCTATCCATAGCAGATAAACATGCACCTACGGTTTTATATGTTAAACGCAATTTTGCAGCGATTTCTTCGTCTTTTACAATAGTAAAACCAGAAATTACATCGTGATGACCACCGATGAATTTTGTACCACTATGAACGACAATATCGGCACCCAAGGTCAATGGTTTTTGGAAGTATGGGCTCAAGAAGGTATTGTCGATGATTACTAGCGCATTGCGTTCGTGAGCCAATGCACAAAGTGCACGAATATCGGTTATCTCCATCATAGGATTTGTTGGTGTTTCAATATATACAGCCTTTGTATTCGGTTTAAAAGCCGCTTTCACCGCATCAAGATCAGAGGTACCTACATAAGTGAACTCGATACCGTTTTGTTCATAAATATTTGTGAACATACGGATAGAGCCACCATACAAATCATCACCTAAGATGATGTGGTCTCCTGGGGAGAATAAATGGAATACTGCGTCCACAGCTGCCATACCGGAGGAAAATGCCAATGCATCTGTACCTTCTTCAAGGCCAGCTATCAATTGTTCCAAACGGTCGCGCGTTGGATTAGACTCGCGCGAATATTGATAACCTGTTGTATCCCCCAACTTTGGATGGGAAAATGTACTAGACATATAGATTGCAGGGGAAATTGCACCAGTGCTATCTGGTTTGCCACTGCCATGAACGCATTTTGTATTAAACTTCATTCCAATCAACTCCTCATATTTGTATACAATATGTTAATTATAAGAGTAGACAATGATTAAGGTCAACAAAAATGGGCACTCATACGTCTTGAGTGCCCTTAAAAGGTCATATATATTTTGAATGGGTTGTCATAACTCTAAGTTAAGTTGACCTAATTTTTAGTGCGTTTAGTAATAAGTAATGCCAAAATAATCCCTAATGACGAAGTTACCAATTGCGGCCAACTAGCTACGAAAAGCATGGTATTTACAATCTTTGGTGGAAATTGGAACAAGGAGAAGAACAAGGAATACCCTCCAAAGAGTACGCCGGCTTTTACCAAAGCAGCCACAATGATAAGCAATGCCTTTGGTTTATGTTGTAACCAATGAGCTACGAATACATACGCAGTCGTACCAAAAGCCGTAATCAAAATAAATGGCGGCAACGGCAGCATACCTTGTAAATGTGCCACTACTGGAGCAATCCAAGCGATGACGAGTCCATTCTTCCAACTATAGCGCCACGTTGCAAGCACAAATGTAGCAGATGTAATGGAACCGATGAGGAACATACTCACTTAGTTTGGAATAAATGGGAACATGAGGCGCAAGCTTTGCGCCAATAAGGCAACGGCCAACAAGAGACCTGTGCCCGTAATAGATTTTGTAGACATAAGAACCTCCTACTATACGATATAGATTTTTCAAGAGGTACTTACCTCATATATCAAAACTAAGCTTCTACGAATAATAAACGTGCCCGATCATATACCCAATTATAAACATACGTATAACCTAATATGACTAATGTCATCGTTATATCTGTAACAAAGGCCATCCAAAAGCTCATATGCATCATGTACATAATAATCGGCACCGTAGCAAGCATAAACAAACCTTCAAACAACACCGCATGAACTGTACGGATTACAGGACCTCGTGCTAATCGATCACCTGGTACTAGTTTATCAAATATCCAGTTAAACACAAAATTCCAAACCATAGCCAGTAAGGAAAAAATAACCATCAAAGCAAGAGGCTGACCCTCATGAGGAACAAACTGCATCACCGACCAGCCAATCATAACACAGCCTAGCTCATATAAAATCGACTGTACAACACGCTCTGCAGCAGACATAATAATAAACCACCTCCATCAGAAAACCCAAAAAAGATATTTACTATCACATCAATATTATATTTATTTTCTTAGATTTGTCGAGTATTGCCATTTTAAGATAGAAGAAGCCGCCATATGTCTGTCCAGCGACTTGCCCACCCGAAGTGAGTTATACCATTTTCGGATATAAGGAAAGCCCCTCGTAGTGTTCTGTAAGCTCGACTTGCTTCTCCCGAAGTGAGTATTGCCATTTTAAGATAAAAAGAAGCCGCATTGTATCTACTAAGCGACTTGCAGCGAATGGAGCGCAAGGAGATACAATGCGGCGGAGTACTTTATCCTAAAAGTGGCATTACGAACTGAATCCATGGAATACCCACCACAATGAATATAGCAAGGTAGATAATCCCAAAGATAGCACCTAGTTTCCAAAATTCAGGGCCTTTATTATAGCCACTAGCAAACCAAATTGGGCTATGACCAGTACCATAAGGGGTAAGAATCCCCATAATTCCCATTGGTACTAAAAGAATCAACATAACTTGAGCTGGATCAACACCAGGAATCTGAAGAATTAAAGTAGCAAACAAACCTACCATAGCTGTTACATAAGCGGTGCCAGAAGCAAAGAAGTAACGAAGTAAGCAAAATGCTAATAACAAGCCAAGAACAGCCATTGTTGGATCTAAAGAAACTAAAGAACCACCTGCAGATTTAGCAAGCCATTCCAAGAAGCCTACATTCTTAAGCCCAGAAGCCATCGGCACAAGTGTGGCAAACCAAGTCAAAACATTCCATGCTGGTTTGTTAGCAAGGAAATCTTGCCAAGTCATAATCTTAGTAAAAATCATCAAGATAATAACAATTAAAGCCGTTGTAGTTGGGTTGATTTTAAATGTAGAAGCACCAATCCACAATACGAGAGCCAATACAGAAATCAAGGCCATGAAGATTTCACTGCGTGTCATGGAGCCTAATTTCTTATATTCATCCTTTGCCCATGCTGCAATTTCAGGGGAACCTTTTACCTCTGGTTTGCAGAATACATACGTCAACAATGGTGTAATGATAAATAGAATAATACCTACTGGCAAGAATGCTAAGAACCATGTACCCCAGTTGGCAGCTACGATACCCGACTTAGCAGACAATTCAAGAGCCAATGGATTTGGCGCCGCACCAGTCAAGAAAATAGAACTAGATACACAAGTTGTTGCCAATGCTACCCAATTTAAATAAGAACCAATTTTACGAGGATTCTTATCTGGATAAGAATCGAACATCGGACAAATACTGGATACGATTGGATAAATCGTACCACCAGAACGAGCCGCATTACTTGGAATAAATGGAGCCAACACAAGGTCAGTAATAGCAATGGCATAACCAAGGCCTAAAGAGGACTTTCCAAGCTTGGCTACGAGGAACAATGCAATACGTCGGCCAAGGCCAGAATTTTCATAACCGATACCGATCATAAATGCTGCGAATATCAACCACACGATGGCATTAGAGAAACCGCTAAGCCCCCAGCTGATAGCTTGAGCATCCGTAATAGCCTTTGCTACACCAGTTGCTTTATCCACAATAGGTGCTGGACCAACCTTAAATAGCATAGATACGGTAACAGCAATGATACCGATAAAAGCGGGTGGGATTGGTTCTAAAATCAACCCCACCACGAGGCCTGCAAAAATACTTACATAAATCCAAGAATTTGGACTAAGGCCTTCAGGCGCACCGATGAGCCATACAAGAATAGCTACTACAAGCGGTGCGAATAATTTCCAATTCAACTTCATTAGGAACACTCCTTACTAAAAATAAAACTACAAAATTGCAAATACAGTATAGCAGAATATTTTTAGTGAAAATATAATATTCGTCATAATACTTATTGATTGATACTAAACTTTTAGTAATAGTTTTTACTAGATATTTTTGGTTTTATACAATATAATATAAACATCGAAAATTACTAATATATCGAAAGATATGTCGAAAGGATTGAAATGAAGTTAATTTCTAGTTATATAAAACCTTTATGGTTCTCTATTATCATTGTGTCACTTCTTTCGTTACTCAATGTAGCAGGCACTTTATATATACCAACCTTAACAGCTACCATCATCAATGACGGTGTCCTCCATGGTGATTTAGAGATGATTACTAACTCTAGTGCAACGATGCTTATCGTTGCACTATTAACAGTATCGTCTGCCATCCTAGGTGTTGCTATGAGCGCTCATATTTCAGCCTCTATAGGCAAAGTATTGCGCGACAATTTGGTGAAAGCTATACAAGCCTTTTCACTACGCGACTTTACACACTTTGGTACAGGCACCATACTCATGCGGACCAGCCGAGACGTTGAGAAAATTCAATCAGTTCTAGGAGAAGGTTTAAATATGATTCTCCCTATGCCTCTCATGATATGTATTGGTCTAGGACTAACCTTCTATAAGAGCTGGCAACTAGGTCTCGTCATCCTTGCTGTTATGGCATTCATGATACTGACCATAATTTTTATTGAAAGTCGCGCCTTACCTATTATTAAAGCGTTACAACTAAAACTAGATACTATTACCGATATGGTACGTGATCATATTGTGGGCATGCCTGTTATACGAGCTTTCAATAGAAGACATTACGAAAATACTAAAGAAATAGAAATTTTTACAGAAACAGCTCAACTAAATAAAAGATTACGCCAAACCTTTGCTATTGGTTTACCGACTATATTAATTCTCTTTAACATGAGTACCGTTGCTATCCTTTGGCTCGGAGGCTATAACGTAAGCATAGGTTCCCTACAAATAGGTGACATTATGGCCGTTATTGAATACGCTAACCTTATCCTCTTAAGTATGCTCATGGCTATTTTCGTCATCATAGATATACCCGAAGCTATCGTATGTTACACCCGCATTCAAGAGTTATTGGAACACGAAAACTCAGATACATTTCCTGAACCATATAATAAAAATACAAATTTAAACACCCATTATATAGTTGGCCAAGAAGATAGCAGAAAATTTGTAGATTTGGCATCGGCATCGGCATCGGCATCGGCATCGACATCGACATCGGCAAACGATGATACTCCACTTCTGGAATTTCGCAATGTTACGTTCCGTTACGATAATGCAGAATCGCCGGCTTTAGAAAATATTTCCTTTACCGTTCATCACGGTGAAACATTGGCTATTATGGGTGACATTGGTTCTGGTAAAAGTACGATTACAAACCTAATCCCTCGCCTATTCTCCATTGAGTCTGGAGACATTCTCTTCAAAGGCAAATCCATCTATGAATGGAATGTAGATGACTTACGCTCACGCATCGGTTATGTCCCACAAAAAGCCTACTTATTTACAGGAACTGTAGAAATGAACATCCGTTACGGTGCTGCACCAAACCAAGATATTTCAGTTCAAGATATAGAAAATGCATGCCGATTATCTAAGGCGGATGAATTTATTAGTCGTCTTGAAGGTGGTTACCAATATATCGTCTCCCAAGGTGGCACTAATCTATCTGGAGGTCAACGCCAACGTCTTGCCATGGCTAGAGCGCTCGTGCGCAAACCAGATTTATTTATATTCGATGATAGTTTCTCTGCTCTCGACGGCACCACAGAGCGTGCCGTTCGCACCGTATTACATGAGGAATTGCAAAAGGACAATCGCCCCACTCTCATCTCTGTAGAGCAAAAGGTAAGTGCTGCAAAAAAGGCAGACCACATCTTAATCATCAACAGAGGTCAAGTGGCAGGGTATGGCACTCATGATGAGTTAGCTGAAAACTCTACCGTATATAAACAAATTTTAGCATCTCAGGAGGTGACAGCATGAGCCCATTACGTCGTTTCCTGATCGATTCTAAAAGCCAATGGGGTTGGCTGACACTACTCATCTTAGCCCTTATCACAGCAGCTATGTTTGAGGTATCAGCTCCAGTATTACTTGGCAAGGTCGTAGATGCTATTATTAGCGGATTACAAACAAACCAAGACATTAATACTATATTCGCCTCTATTGATACAATCATCCTCTGGCTTATTGCCATCTATGGAGGTCATGCTTTATTCACATACTTCGGCGAATACATGATGGCCTCTATTGGATCAAAAACAGTGCTCGCCTTGCGTACACGCATGAGTACTCACTTATACTCATTGCCTATTGAATACTTTCACGATCACCAACGTGGTGATCTTCTAAGTCGTCTAACCTCTGATTTAGATGCCGTTGCTGAAACGATAGGTGAAGGTGTGCCCGGTCTCGTGTCCGCCATTATCGGAATCATCGGCGCCACTGCAATGATGCTCTGGATCAGTCCGATTTTGGGAACATCCATTATCGTCATCATACTGATTGGTATCGTATGCTTAACGTGGCTATCTAAACGAGCCCGCCGCGTGTATCTTAGAAATCAGAATGCATTAGGCGCTTTCAACAGTGGCATAGAAGAAATCGTTGTAGGCAAGCCAATTATTCAAACCTTTGGTCTAGAAGAGACTACAACTCGCCAAGTAAATATACTGAATGACAATCTATTTAAAAGTATGAGAAGTGCTGCTTTCACCAGTCAGCTTATAGAGCCGCTCGTAAAATTTTTAAATCAATTTACCTATTGCCTCGTCGCTATTCAAGGCGGCCTTATGGTATTACGTGGGTCCATTTCCATTGGGGATATTCAGGCATTCTTTCTCTACGTAGGTCAGGTATCCGACCCCCTATCCCGTAGTTCCTATATCATGACAAAATTCCAAGAAACCGCTGCGGCCTTAGGCCGTATTTACGAGGTAATTGATGCCCCATCTGAAATTGATGATGGAAAATTGACATTATCCAACAGCTCATCAAAAACTGATAGAAACGCTATTAGAACTAACACATCTATGACGGCCAATCAACCAAGTAATCAAGCTCATACGGGGACAATTGATTTTGAACATGTTGATTTTGGTTATACACCGTCCAATGTGTTTATGAAGGATATTAATATTCACATTCCAGCTGGCTCTATGGTAGCCATCGTAGGTCCTACCGGAGCTGGCAAATCTACATTAGTGAATCTCATCATGCGCTTCTATGACATTAAAAATGGTCGCATCACCATTGACGGTGTGGATATTCGGGATTTATCTCGTGAAAGCTTACATAATACGGTAGGAATGGTATTGCAAGACGCTTGGATTTTCACGGGTACTATCGCCGATAACATTGGCTACGGCAAGCCAAATGCTACACGTGAAGAAATCGAGTATGTCGCAAGGCTTGCCATGGCAGATCACTTTATCCGTACATTACCCAATGGATATGATACGATGCTCAACCGAGGTGGTGATGATCTCTCCCAAGGTCAACGCCAATTAATTACCATCGCTCGGGCCTTCTTAGCTGATCCTAGCATTCTCATCCTTGACGAAGCAACGGCTAACGTAGATACCCGTACCGAAGTAGAGGTTCAAAAAGCGATGAACACACTCCTCAAAGGTCGAACCAGTATCGTAATCGCCCATCGCTTGTCTACAATAAAAAATGCGGACTTTCTACTAGTGGTAGAAAACGGTACCATTGTAGAACAAGGGACACATGATGAACTCATGGCACTTAACGGATACTATAAAAAACTATATGAAAACTATGCTGTAGGAATGACAGTGTAATATAATACGGTTACCAATCTTTCAAAAATAGTTACAAAAGTATCTTTAAATTATTCCTAAATAGCAAAAGAACCACTGATAAGTTACAACTTATCAGTGGTTTTTTATTTGTCACTATATAGCTATTTATGCTGATATAGTACATTTTTTATTCTATTCACCTTTTGGTACGAACCATAGGCCGTTATTATTTTTCTCCATGTAGTCTTTAAATTCTTGAGAATGGTAAGCTGCTACAATATCTTTTGCCCATTGAGCATCTTTATTTTTCTCATTAACTACGAGTTGTAATAACCATTGTGGCAATACGTCTTCGTTTGCCAATGCAGATTTAGGATCGATTTTTGCATTATAGATAATTGCACCTGTAATAACAATATAATCAAAATCAGTACGTACAGAAGGAATTGTAAGAGATTTCATTTCTGTAAATTTAAGATGTTTAGGGTTTTCAATGATGTCTGCTTGCGTTACTGTTGCTAAATCTTTATTAGGATTAAGTTTAATCCAACCAATCTTTTGTAACAATGCATAGGCACGAGCCATGTTAGACGCATCATTAGGAACTGCAATAGTATCGCCATCAGCTACTTGATCTAAAGATGTTTTAGAACCACTAAAGATACCGGCTGGCACAGTTGGAATTGGAGTCAACGCTACAAGATGATCATTTTGTTTTTCGTTGAAGTTTTTCATGTACGCTGTATGTTGTTCAACGTTGAAGTCTACTTCACCATCACTCAATACTTGGTCTGCTTGTACCAAGTCAGACATATCTACACCTTTGAAGGTATAGCCTTGTTTTTCTAAAATTGGTTTTACACCTTTTTCAAACAATTCAGAATAAGGGCCTTGAGATTTACTATAGGTTAATTCTTTTTTAGCACCATTATCGCTATTATTAGAACCGCAACCTGCGATAAAAGCTACGCTAAATACTAATGCCACACCAAGGGCAAGGAGTTTTTTAAATTTCATAGTACATTCTCCTATACTTTCACAATCCATATAACTAAAATCTATTTAATCAAACTAGGAACGACGCGCACGACGTGCAAAGTAGTTACCTATTGTTTGAATAATTTGAACAAAAATAATTAAAATAACAACGGTAAATAACATCAATGGAAAGTTCAACCGTTCATAACCATAGGTAAGGGCCAAATCACCTACACCACCAGCACCAATAGCACCAGCCATAGCAGTAGCACCGATAAGACCTATGGTACCTGTTGTAATAGATAGAATAAGCGAACCCTTTGCCTCTGGTAAAAGGAAATGCCAAATCACCTCAAAATGAGAGGCCCCCATCGACTGTGCCGCCTCAATAATGCCTTTATTAACCTCTAAAATAGAATTTTCAAAGAGTCGTGCAAGATAAGGGGCAATGAATATAACAAGCGGTACGATGGCCGCTGTTGTACCAACACGAGTACCAACAATCATCTTTGTTAATGGCAAGATAAACACCATCAAGATGATAAATGGTACAGAGCGCACGATATTAACAATTGTATTTGTTATGGTATAAACTACACTATTTTTGATGATGCCATTAGGATTTGTTACCACCAATGTCACTGCGATAATTAGACCCAGTACGGTACCAATGAATAAAGACAGGAACACCATATATAATGTTTGTTCTGCAGCTAGTAACAACTGCGAACCGGGAACACCAAGCTCTTGCATAAAGAAGTCCATTAGATTGTCACCTCCTGCCATTCGATGCCTTGTGTCACAAGATACTCTTTTACCTTGCCCACTTCAAGATCATCACCAATAAACTGAACAATGAAAATACCAAGTACCGTATGTTCTAACTCTGTTACCGTAGCAAATAATACACTCGTTTCTAAATCAAAGGTTTTATTAATATGATATAGAACATTATCTGTCGTATTATTTCCTAAAAAATGCATCTTAAGAATTGTATATGGTCTTTTATCACAAGCCAAGGTATATTTAACAGCTACTGGGATTTCATCGGGAATGACAGTTCTAACAAATCGTTTTGTCGTTTCATGCTTAGGTTTACTAAATACTTCGAGTACAGAACCACTCTCTATGAGTTTCCCATGCTCCATGACTACAACACGATTACAGATTTTCTGAATCACATCAATCTCATGAGTAACGATAACCACTGTTACCCCTAGTTCACGATTAACGCGTTCTAACAGTTGAAGAATAGACTCTGTCGTATCTGGATCAAGGGCACTTGTTGCTTCATCGCAAAGCAGAAGTGATGGATCTGTAGCCAACGCACGAGCAATACCAACGCGCTGCTTTTGACCACCAGATAATTCTCCAGGATATGCATTTGCTTTATCACCTAAATCAACAAAATCTAACAAGATTTTAACCTTATTATCAATCTCTGATTTAGGAACTTTATTTAGAATTAATGGAATCGCCACATTATCATACACAGATTTTGCATTCAATAAATTGAACTGTTGAAACACCATGCCGATGCGCTTACGAACCTTTCTGAGCTCATTAAAACTTAAGCTATTGATATTCACACCATCTATTTCAACATGACCAGAGGTAGGTACCTCTAAGGCATTAATCATGCGCAACAGTGTAGATTTACCAGCTCCACTAAAGCCAATAATGCCAAATATGTCGCCTCTTTCTATGGTAAAGTTTACATCAGATAATGCAGTAACCTTTTGCTTATTAACATCAAACTCTTTTGTTACATTTCGTATATCAATCACTGTACCACCTCTTTTCCTACAATTCTGTAGGAATTAAATTTAATTTTAAAACATATCTATAAGGTATGATTTAATTATGTACTTAGATTACTACAATTTATAAGGACTGTCAAACAAAAAAGAACCTCACCAGTTAAAAGGTTGAGGTTCTTTTATTATATAGCTCTTATCTTATAAGGGTTTACATCCCTATTCATCTAATTATATATTTTTTACATCAAACCAAAGCGATTCAGACACTAACAAAATAACTTATCTATATTGATTAAAAAGGTATAAAGATCCTAGTATAATAGGCGCCCCTATATAGAGCCCCATATTAGGTATTTCTCCCAATAAAAATGCTGCTACAATAGCTGCCACTATAGGCGAGATATACATAAAATTAGTTACATCAGAAACCTTTTCAGCATGTTCCAAAGCATAGCTCCAGAATACAAAACCTAATGCACTGGATAAAAATGCTAAGTATGCCATAGCAAACCTTGCGCTAATCGGCGATACTACAATCATTTCCAGGGCATGTTCTGCAAAGGGCAATGCCATAATAGCTCCTGTAAACATAGACCACATGGCGATAGTGATAGGCTTATAGCCTTTTAAACTAAGTCCACGATTAAGGATATTGTAAACCGCAAAGAGTGTCATTCCTAGCAAGGTCCATAATGCACCTGTAGGAATTGTAAGGGCTGAATTCCAAAGAATGATTATGGCTACACCTATAAATGCAGTTATGGTAAATAACCATCCTATGGGCCGTATTGTATCTTTATAAACAATCATGGCCATCAGTGCCGTCGTCATCGGAGTCAAGGCCATAATAATACTGGATGTGGCCGCTGGAATTGTGCGCAAACCTTCATTAAAAACAACTTGGTAAAGGAAATTCCCTGTAGCACCTAACAGAATATATAGTCCCCACTCACGCCATGTTGTCGGTATATGTAGCCCTTTTACAACACCGATTACCAGCATAAGTAAAGCACCACCCATAACCCTTGCCACAGACAATGTCAACGAATCTACTGACTGTAATGCGATTTTACTGAAAGGAAATGCAGTAGCCCACACCGCAATAGTAGCAGAAGCACCTAAAAGTGCTTTCTTTCGATTTGTCATTAACATCCACCTTTCAACAGTATTCGCATATACAATCTATTATACCTTTTACCTCCTATGTAGGAAACGGTTTCTTCCTTATTGATCCTACAAAATGTGTAACAAAATCGTTGGAACAGGTAATAACGCTTTATGAAAACTATGTAGCAGATATGTCTATGTAGTTAATACAACTATTCACTTAACTTGACTATTGTAAGTTCACTATTGATTCCATTAATTTCAATTTGATTTTCTGATTCAGACACAGAAAAATCGTCTACAAGATGTCCACCTTCTTCAAAGAGCAATTTAGTGCGAATACCTTTTTTCACCGCTTTGAAAGCATACTCGTGAGAGACATACAGACGAGATTTCGCCGATATCTGATTCACATCAATTCGCCCCGTATAATCCGTTACATATATCTCCATTGGAGAGTTGTTATCCAGCTCTATATGACTGTTACCGCCGGCAATATAAATTTCTTTAGCCGCTCCGTCTAGCTCAAACTTTTCACTATCAATATCAAATAGCTCCAGTTTTTCACAATGGGTCGCTAGCTCCGTATCTCCCATATATTTTTCAGGCAAATTTATAAAAATCGACAAATGTTCTTTTACAAGCTCTTCAGATAAGGATTTGGAACGATTTACATCCACATCGATACGCCTTTTGATATCATCGATTTTTACTTTCACCAGTTCCGTCAAATTTTCAATAGTATCACTGACCAGTTGAACCTTTATCTTCTCACCCTCTCCAGCTCTCATTTTTACGTGATTAACAGAACCCAGTTTAATGTCGAAATGTTTTATCTCATCGATATCGTATTCTACAATACTTTCATAAGGATATCGAGGTTTAACCGCTTCTTCTGAAAGCAATTCATCCACAGAGACATTGAATACACCTGAAAGGGCCTTTAAATTTGAAATATCCGGCATTCCATTGCCCGATTCCCACTTTGTTATGGCCTGTCTCGACACATTAAGTGTTTCTGCTAATTTCCCCTGAGATAATCCAGATTGTTTTCTATACTCCCGTAATTTTTCATTAAAATCCATAATGTGACCTCCTATTTTAGGCAATATCAGTTACTCTTCAACAAGAGCTGCTCAGAGTATAGTATATAGTGTCAGTGAAGAAAAGAAACGCTTGTTTTCCTGGCTGGCAACGTTCCGTAGCATTCCAATATGCGTGCATTTATAAAGACTTACAGGCTGATTCTGTACAAGATATAAACGACCTCCGAACAATACACAAATATAAACTATCCGATCATACTATTGAATAATCCGCCTTCATCCTCTTTAATGAAATTTTTATTCCCTTTATTAATATTGATATGCAATTTCATATTATTATGTATACATCAAGTGAGATCGCAAAAACAAAAAACTCATATAATCCTCTATATACAAGTAAACCTCAACAATTCGGCTTATGGAATTTTATGAGATACTTCACAAAATCGCATAGTATGTATTGAAAATCTATATCATCTATTCATTGTGGAATTGTTACAAACATTGTACACTATAGGCATAGAAATCTATAGTTATATCCTTTTATGGAGGTGCAAAATGCAACATACTGCATGGAAAGATTTTAACACAGGTGTGTGGGATAAAGCCGTTGATGTACGCGACTTTATTCAAAGAAACTATATTCCCTATGAAGGGGACGATTCCTTCCTTGCTGGTCCTACAGAACGAACAACAAAATTGTGGGAACAAGTAATGAAGCTTTATGAAGAAGAACGTGAAAAAGGCGGCATGCTCGATGCTGATACTTCTGTGGCCACACACATTACTGCCCATGCGCCAGGATATATCGACAAAGACCTTGAAACAATCGTTGGTTTACAAACTGACAAACCTTTAAAACGCGCTATGTTCCCTTATGGTGGCTTGCGCACAGCAAAATCCGCTATTGAAGAATACGGCTTCAAAATGGATCCGCAAACAGAGGACTTCTTCAAGAAACATCGCAAAACTCACAATGATGGCGTATTTGATGTATATACTCCAGAAATGCGTGCTGCACGTACAGCTCACATTGTAACTGGTTTGCCAGATGCGTATAGCCGTGGTCGTATTATCGGTGACTATCGTCGTATCGCTCTTTACGGTGTTGATTATCTCATTGAAGATAAAAAAGAACAATTTAGCATTACAATGGGTGACATGCTAGCAGATGTCATTCGCGACCGTGAGGAAATACAAGATCAAATCCGCTCTTTGAAAGAATTGAAAGAGATGGCAGCGTCTTATGGCTATGATATTTCCAAACCAGCTAAGGATGTTCGTGAAGCTATGCAATGGATTTACTTCGGCTATCTTGGTGCTATTAAAGAGCAAAACGGTGCTGCTATGTCCATTGGTCGTAACTCCACATTCCTCGATATCTATGCGGAACGAGACCTTCGCAACGGCACATACACAGAGGAACAAATCCAAGAATTCGTAGACCATTTCATTATGAAATTGCGCATGGTTCGTTTCGCACGTATCCATGAATACAACAATTTATTTACAGGTGACCCTGTTTGGACCACTGAATCCATCGGTGGTATGGGTACCGATGGCCGTACATTGGTTTCCAAGATGTCCTTCCGTTACCTACATACATTGACCAACCTTGGTCCTGCTCCAGAACCAAACCTCACTGTATTGTGGTCCCCTCGCATGCCGATCGGCTTCCGCCGTTTCTGTGCGAAATTATCCATTGAAACATCTTCCATTCAATACGAAAATGACGAATTGATGCGTCCTAACTCTGGTGATGACTACGCCATCGCATGTTGCGTATCCCCAATGCGTATCGGTAAAGAAATGCAATTCTTTGGTGCTCGTTCCAACTTGGCTAAATGCTTGCTTTACGCTATCAACGGTGGCGTTGACGAAAAGTTGAAGAAACAAATTGGTCCTAAATACCGCCCTATCACTTCCGAATACTTAGAATTCGACGAAGTATGGGAAAAATTCGACGACATGATGGAATGGTTGGCAGGCGTATATGTAAATGCATTAAACATCATTCACTACATGCACGATAAATATGCTTATGAAAAACTAGAAATGGCATTGCATGACCGCAAGGTAACTCGTTGGTTTGCAACTGGTATCGCTGGTTTATCCGTAGTAGCAGACTCCTTATCCGCTATTAAATATGCTAAGGTAAAACCTATCCGTGACGAAAATGGCATCGCTGTTGATTTCGAAATCGAAGGTGACTTCCCTAAATATGGTAACGATGATGACCGTGTAGATAGCTTGGCAGCAAAGGTTGTTTCCACATTTATGAACAAGATTCGTAAACATCCTACATATCGTCAATCCGTTCCTACTATGAGCTTGTTAACAATTACTTCCAACGTAGTATATGGTACTGCTACAGGTTCTACTCCAGACGGCCGTAAAGCTGGCGAAGCTTTCGCGCCTGGCGCGAACCCAATGCACGGTCGTGATTCTCACGGTGCCGTATCCTCGTTGGCATCCGTAGCTAAAATGCCATGGCGTGATTGCTCCGATGGTATTTCTAATACCTTCTCTATCATTCCGGACGCATTAGGTAAATCTGGTGAAACATTTGTTTCCGTCAGCGATTTTGATATTGAGTTAGACCCTTCTCAATTGCCTAACAGCAATACAAACTTCGCATGTAGCGAACCAAATGTTACTATAAAGGAAGATAAGTAAAATCTTCCACAGTATCGAACTGCTTTCACCGGCATCGATACGAGTGTTAGTCTTGGTTGAAAGGAGGTTATACCCATGAGCAACCAACAAGTTGATAACTTGGTAGAGTTATTGGATGGTTATTCCCAAAAGGGCGGCCATCATTTGAACGTTAACGTGTTTACTCGTGAAACATTGTTAGACGCTCAAAAACATCCTGAGTTGTACCCTCAATTGACGATTCGTGTATCCGGTTATGCGGTGCACTTCAACAAATTGACAAAACAACAACAGGACGAAGTTATTTCCCGTACATTCCATCAACGTATCTAATCGAGGTTTCCTATGACTGGACGTATTCATTCGGTTGAAACGATGGGTACGGTTGATGGTCCAGGCATGCGCATGGTGGTATTTCTTCAAGGATGCCCCATGCGCTGTGCTTATTGCCATAATCCTGATACATGGGATGAAACTAGCGATAATGCTAAATTCATGACCGTAAAGGAATTATGGGACCAGTACGAACGTAACCGCCAATTTTATACTAATGGTGGTATCACCGTCACAGGTGGGGAAGCTCTTATGCAAATCGACTTTGTTATTGAGCTTTTCACATATTTCCGTGAAAGAAACGTCCATACCTGTTTAGATACAAGTGGAATTTGTTTTGACCCCCACCAAGAGGTGGCATACCGTAAATTACTCAGTGTAACTAGTCTCGTCATCCTAGACATTAAGGAAATCGATCCAGCCAAGCATTTATGGTTAACGGGTAAACCGTTAGAGCCCATTCTCGGGTTTGCTCGATTGACGGCAGACGTGGAAGTTCCGATTTGGGTTCGTCACGTAGTAGTCCCTACGATTACAGATAATGCCGATCGTCACTATCGTCTAGGCTTTTTTCTAGGATCTCTGAAAAATTTACAAGCCGTTGATTGCTTACCTTATCACGTTATGGGTATTGCTAAATATAAGGAGTTAGGTATTCCCTATCGCCTAGAGGGCATCCCAGCTGCAACGAAAGATATTGCAGCTAAAGCGACAAGAACCGTGGTGGAAGGCATCAAGGCCTATAGACGCCATTGGTGGAGTCCCATCAAAACACAACAACAATCATAATCAAGTTTGAGGATAACTACCTCCCTTGATATATATAAATATATATACCAAGACTTGATCTATGATAGCCCTAATCAATAGAGCCGCCCCCATACAACCGGGGACGGCTCTTATTGCATTTAAATAAACTTTCTATCATACAAACGGGCAGCGATGAGGACCACTAAACAAGATCCCACATTATGCACTAATGCACCTGTAGTAGGCGTCAAAACCTCCAGCAATGAGAGAATAATAGCGATACAATTAATGGCCATTGATAAAGCAATACTAAATTTTATAGTTTTAATCGTAGCATCTGATAATCGTTTAATATAAGGAATTTTACTAAGGTCATCACTCATCAAAGCAATGTCTGCTGTTTCTATGGCAATATCACTACCAATAGTCCCCATTGCAATACTCACATCAGCAGTCTTCATAGCCGGAGCATCGTTAATTCCGTCGCCAACCATACAAACCTTGTGATGTTTTCCTTGCAATGATTCGATAATACTTACTTTTTCTCCTGGTAAAAGTTCCGCATGTATTTCGGAAACACCAGATTTCTTTCCAATATATGTAGCTGCTGCTTTACTATCACCAGTAAGTAATACTGTTGTCATATCTAAGCTTGAGATAGCAGATATCATATTTATCGCATCATTTCGCATTGTATCAGATAATGTAATGATACCTATAATATGCTCTTTATCTGCAATAATGACAGATACCTTTCCTTCACTTCGATATACATTAATGGCTTTTTGAATAGAATCACATACAATAATATTATGCTCTTCAAGAAATCGTTCATTTCCACAATATAATTCTCGACCTTTTATTACGGCTATAATCCCTTTACCTACAGACATCGTAAATGAAGTAGTATCAAGTATTTCTAAATCTTGCTCTATCGCATGAGAAACGATAGCTTTACCAATAGGATGTTCGCTCTTAGCCTCTACAGATGCAGCTAATTGAAGAATATCAATCTCACTATAATCTGTATCAACGGCTAAAATAGATTGAACCGCTAACTGGCCACGTGTTAAAGTACCGGTTTTATCAAATGCCATGGTATCTACTTTTCCCATAGTTTCAAGAATTTCACCAGATTTAATAATAACGCCATGTTTAGTGGCTTGACCAATAGCAGCCATAACTGCAGTAGGTGTAGCGAGCACCAATGCACAAGGACAAAATACTACCAACACAGTAACACCGACGATGATATTTCCAGTTACTAGATAGCCTATGCAAGCAATCAACAATGCAATAGGAACCAATCGACTAGCAACAATATCAGCTATACGCTGAATCGGAGCCTGTTTCTGTTCCGCATTTTTAATAAGTTGAATCATTTTTTGAATAGAACTATCTTCGCCCACTTTAGTAGCTATAATATCTATGGCACCAAAACAGTTAATCGTTCCGCCAAATACATCATCATCAATTGTTTTATCAACAGGTATAGACTCTCCTGTCATAATGGATTGATCTACCGTTGTTTCACCGTTAATAATGCGTCCATCTACAGGGATTGTTTCGCCCGGAAGGATTCGTAAATAATCACCACTTTGTATAGACTCTACAGGAACCATCATTTCTTTGTTATCTTGTATTTTACGACCCTTAACAGGTGCTAATGAAATTAACTTTTTTAATCCCTTTTTCGCTCGCTCTGTAGTTGCTTCTTCAAGGAGAGCGCCTAAAGCCATAATAAACGCTACCTCACCAGCCGCAAATATATCGCCAATGGCAATAGCTGCAAACATAGCCATGGAAATCAATAAAGCCGACGAGATTTTACTAATCCCCTTATTATATACAATCCTTCGTATAGATAAATATACAAGAGGAAAACCACAAATAATAACGGTAATCCAGGAAGGTTCAAAAGGGAATATATTTTGAAATGGTCTCTGTCCACCAAACTCCTCTATCAAATGCGGAATCCCATCAAGCAGTAAAAATAGCCCCGCTAAAATCGTCATATATAAACCAGATAATATATCATGTATTCGATGTACCATATAGCAATCCCCTTATCAGACTTTCACTACCAATATGAATTGAATTACAACTATACTTACAGTACAATAATTACGATAGCGAACACCTTGTTCACTTTAATTGTATCAACCTATGGTTTTAATACAATATATAAAACATCTCATATGTTCATTACGGAACATATACGCTATTCTGTACTTAAAGAATGACAGGAGTTAATATGGATCGTAGACAGAAAAAAACTCGCAAAGCCATATTTATAGCTTTTAACGAATTATTATCTAATAAGGCGTATGACAAAATCACCGTTCAAGAAATCATTAGTGCCGCAGACATTGGCCGCACCACCTTTTATGCTCATTTCGACACAAAAGAAGCATTACTAGAAGCACTCTGCGAAGACTTATTTTTACATATAAAAGATAGTATTAATCATTTACCTCATGCTCATGGGCTGTATCAACAAAGTATTTACCCAGTCTCAGTATTTGGTCATTTATTACAACATTTACAGCAAAATGAAAATAAAATCCTGGAGCTACTAGCTAGTGATAATAACGAAATCTTTTTGCGCTATTTCAGGGATCATCTAAATGAGTTGGTACAAGGATATTTTATCAACCAAGACCGTAAAGCAAATACAAATCTACCGGATGACTTTATTATTAATCATATTTCAGGTAGCTTTGTGGAAATGGTGTTATGGTGGGTAAAAAACGGCATGAAAGAATCGCCTACAGAATTAGACAATTACTTCCATGCCGTTATAGAACCTATTATATAATTATTTAAAATTTATCAAGATACAACATTGATTGGTTCACCCTTAAAGAAGGCTTGTACATTATCTCGAATAATGCCTACCAAGCGTTGACGTGTTTCAAGGCCTTTCCAACCCATGTGCGGAGTAATGATGACATTATCTAGTGTATAGAGAGGACTATCCTCAGCTGGTGGTTCTACCTCTTGTACATCGAGACCTGCTCCAGCGATACGTTTAGCTGCTAATGCTTCACAAAGGTCTGCTTCATTAATGAGAGGTCCACGGCCCGTATTCACAATGACCGCATTAGGCTTCATCTTACCGATTGTTTTTTTATTAATAAGATGTTTAGTTTGGTCATTTAGCGGGCAATGTAAGGAAATATAGTCACTATTTTCTAGCAGTTCATCAAGGCTCACATAACGAATGCCATCGCCATCAGCCTTTGGTGTACGTGTATGCACTAAGATGTTCATACCTAGCGCTTTTGCAACTTTGATGACTTCCATGCCGATGTGACCAGCTCCGACAACACCTAAGGTTTTACCATTCACTTCTGTATGGCTCACTTGAAGGTATTTCGTGAAATTGCTGCGATCACCTTTAACAAGCATACCAATTTGTTGCTGCATGGTAGATGCAAAATTGAGGATCATCATGATCACCGTATGTGCTACACGCTCTGTGCTATACGCAGGAATATTGCACACAGTGATTCCCTTTTTCTTTGCTGCGTCAAGGTCAATATTATTATAGCCAGTACCTGCTTCTACGATAAGCTCTACAGTATCAGGGAATTGTGAAAGTAACTCAGCAGTAACAGGAATCTCTTTTGTAACTACAACACGAGCCCCTTGAATCCGTTCAATAAGCTCAGCATTCGTACTATCTTCGTAGACCTGCACATCATTAGATAATATGGAGAAATCCAATGCATGGTCATAATTCATTTTGCCTGCATTTACCACTACTACACGTTCGCTCATGAGAACCTCCTAAATTGAATAGCCTAAAACATAGGTAATACCACTTCTATATAAATTATACTATTATTTATATAATTTTATACTAAAATAACTTCTATTATATATCAACTACCTATACCAATTAATATACTTTCACAACTAATTAGTATACTTTCACAATTATTGTATATAATATATGTATAAAGCCTATAAAATTCAAAATAAAACTCATTTTTCTGTATATAACTTTCACAAAAGTATTGTGTAATTCCCCAAAAGTTATAAAATAAAAGTAATGTTATATAGAATTGAGGAATACAATGAGACCTACCTATTTGACCATAAATACAAGTCTCGTTCGCGAGAATTTGCGTAAAATTAAAGATAGTTTACCTGAATGGAGTACGTCTACAGCTGTCATCAAGGCCAATGGCTACGGCCACGGCAGTGTTATGATGGGTCGTATTGCCGTGGAGGAAGGTTACGAATCCTTAGCTGTTGCTATTCCAGAGGAGTCCGTACCACTTCGCAATGCGGGTATTATGGTACCTATTTATTTATTAGGACTCACAAGGCCACAATCCTTTGAACTTGTGGCAGACACTAATTCGATTCCTGCCGTTTGTGAATCTACCGACTTGGAATCACTCGATAAAGTAGCCGATAATCACGACATGATTATTCGCGTTGCTGTTGCCGTTGATACAGGCATGCATCGCATCGGTATCAAGCCTGAGGATGCCATTGAGTTTATCAAACGCATTGAGTCCTACGAAAATTTGGAAATAGACGGATTCTTCTCCCACATGAGCAATGCTGATGCGGCGGATCAATCACACGCCCATAGCCAAACGCAAAAATTTCATCGCATGGTAGATGAAATACGAGCATTCCGTCCAGAAGCAGATTACCGTTTCTCCCTCGCCAACAGTGCAGGTCTTTTATCTGTCAAAGATAGTCTATTCACAGATGCTCGTCCTGGTATTATTCAATACGGTATCATGCCATCCCTTGATGTGCCAAATCGATTGGGCTTAAAGCCAGTTTTATCTTTCCATAGTGAAGTTGTTCATGTACAACATATCCCTGCTGGCGAAGGCATTGGATATGGATCTACCTATATCACAACTGAGCCAATGACAATTGCTACTATCCCTGTAGGCTATGCGGATGGCTACCCTCGTAGTTTATCCAATCGGGGCACCGTACTGATTCATGGCACTCGTTGTCCCGTAGTAGGTCGTATTTGTATGGATCAATTCATGGTTTCTGTTCCGGATACAATCACGGTAAAGCCTGGCGATAAGGTGGTGCTTCTAGGGTCTCAAGGTCATGAAAGCATTTCTGCTTTAGAAATTGCAGCCCTTGCTTCTACAATTCCTTATGAGATCTTTTGTGGATTCTCAGAGCGCGTACCACGACAATATATTTAACCTATGTAAAATAAAGAAAGCCCGTATCACATGTAGAATTCTACATGTGATACGGGCTTTCTTGCTCTCCTATACCCAGCGTGCTGTAAAGCAGTTACGTTCTTATTGTGAGAGAGAGTATATATACCAAGTATATAATCTTATGATTCGGAGGGAACCACAATTCATAAGGGGCCCTCTGAACGATAGATGGCATAGGAGAGAGTCAATGTTTATCTATCCAATCCAGAGGGCTGTGTGTAATTGTTTATTGTGTGTGTTGTTTATTGTGTGTGTTTTTGTGTGTTTTATGTGTTGTGTATGTGTGTGTAAGTGTATTTATGTTATGTGTGTATAGTTTTGAGTGCTTAGTGTTCGTTTTTGAAAGGGTTTGCTTTACAGCGCTATAGAATAGGAGATCAACTTATTTTGCTACCGTCCCTGTTTTAGCATCCAATACAACGGATATCGGTTTATTTTGTGCATCATGGAATTCTATGGTATATAGTGGTTTACCATTTTGATTAGTAAGAGACCACGCATTAATACCAGTCGCTACCTTGCCAGACTGTACGAAAGCTGCATTAATTGCCACATGTGGAGGTATTACTGTTCCAGCATCAATAGCACTAGCTTCCATAGATGCATCATATGCTTTAGGAGTACCATCCGTTACATTACCAGTAGCCACATCTAGAGTCATAGAATGAGCACCACTAGTATTAAAACCAGCTACTTCATAGATGGCAGTTTTACCTTGAGTTTTGAAGGATACATTAGTGATTTTGGAGTTTCCAAATTTACTTTCGAATTGGTCAATTAAATAATTAGCACCAACTACGAAAATACTATTTTGGTCTACTACGCCTTCTTGCTGATTGGTTGTGCTAGGTTGTGATTTTCTACTTTTAGAGTTTTTTTTTCCTCTTTAGTAGGCTCTTCTTTATCAGCCTTTTTTTCGTCTTTCACAACTTTTACTTTAGGCGCTTTGTCAACTGCAGCTTTTTTAGTATTTTTAACTTCTTTATCATGCTTTGCTACAGATTCAGATTTTTTATCGCCACCGCGTACTACTCTTGTTTCACTAGGAGCTTTAGCTACAGATGCAGTTTCAATAGTAGGAACTGCTGCTGCAGGATTTTCTGTACTAGGTACTACAGTTTCTTGAGCTACTGGTGTTTTAACATCTTGTGTAGCTGTTGGAACTGGTGTAGTATTACGAACTGCTGTACCTACTTGATTACCGTCTGCTACAGGAGCTACCGGAGTTTTAGGTGCAACTGCAGTAGTAGCCACATCTGGAGCCACCGCTGTAGTAGGAACTACTGGATCAGTAACTGGTTGTGCTGGAGTCGCTGCACTCGCTGTTTCTTGCGTAACAGGCATTGGAGTTACTGGTTCAGCTGCTGTTACAGCTACAGTGGCACCAAATACGCCAGCCACTGCTAAAGCAATACTACTTTTTAAAATAGATTTTTTCATATTGTCCTCCTTATTAATTCATATACATGCAACTTTACGCATGTATATTTCCAGTCAACTCAATGTCATCATGTAAGTTCCAAAACATATATCCAGCATGGACTTGTAGATATATAGCTTGGAAATTTCAGATATACTTGAGTTTGTCTTTCGACTGGTACACATACTATCGACAGTCTATGAAGTCAAAATGTAGAAGCACTGTTAAAAGCTTATTTTATAGTGAGTTTAGAATGAATTTATATATAATTCCTATGAAATCCTATGGGATTTACTTTATACTTAAAAATTCCATGAAAAACATATCAAAAGCCGTTTATCCCATATATAAGGGATAAACGGCTTCAAAATATACGTATCGATATCTAAAATTGCACATTCATGAGCAAACTTTCACAAAAAATGCCTCAATACTAGTTATTTTTTTTAGGAAAACAGTATTAAGGCATTTAATTATTATATTCAGAATAAAATAACTAGGCACTATTAAGATATAATAACTAGTCAATCATATATTAATCGTCAAATTTAACAGATAGCAATTTACCATTCATTGCATCCATACGTACATGTACTTCTTTATTATCTGCTGTACCAAAGCTAACTTTGTACACAATCTTACCTTTATCATAGCGTGCAGCCCATTCATTAAGGCTCACAGCTTTACCTTTTGTTTGGGCATAAGCAAAGTTCACCACAGCTGCAGGCGGTAAGATTTCCCGAGGATCAAACGATTTTTTCTTTAGCGATTTATGGAAGTCCCCTTCGCGCTTTTCAAAGATTTGATTAGTAGCATAGATATACGTTAACTCATACTTACCAGATTCATCAAAACCTTCAACATCATACTTAATTTGACCTCCATCCGCATCAAAGGCGATTTCCGTAATTCCTGCATTTGGATGATTTTGGATAAAAGCATTTAATAAACCATTAGCACCTACAATCGCCGCATGGTTGCCATCAACAACTGCCACAGTTGGCTCTACAGCTACTAAAGGGGCTGCACTTGCATTTGGCATGCCAAATGCCGCTGCCAAGGCCAATACAAGGCTACCTTTTACAAAAAATGATCTCATTGGTTCCTCCATATCTCAAACAGTTATCATAACAATATATATACAATTATACACTAAATCAACGCGGTTTATAATCTTTATTTATATAATTAGTGCATGTACCTACGCCCTATGATACAATGCACATAGATTCATTTTTGTAACTACATGTGAGCTAACTATGATTTCAATTTACCCCACTATATATCACGAATTTCAATGCAAGGCCGATCAATGCGAAAATACATGTTGTCAGCTGTGGACCATCGATATAGATGAGCCTACGGCTGAACGTTATCATTCCATGACAGGTTCTCTTGGTGAAAGCTTACGCCAAGCTATCACTGTTGATGATGAAGGCAGTCATTTTATCTTTTCTAAAGCACAACCTATGTGTCCCTTACTCAATGAAAAAGGTCTATGCAAGGTAGTTCTTGAATTGGGAGAAGAAGGACTTTGTGATACCTGTCATATGCATCCACGCTTTTATAAATACATTGAAGACTTAGAACTATGTGGCGTTGGATTATCTTGTGAAGCTTCGGTTGAACTATTGTCCCGACAAGAACCAATGGACTTACTCCTTTTTACAATTGAAGATGACCATAATGAATTCAATTCTGAGGAGCGATTAACACTCCACAATATTTTTGAATTATTAGCCTTTGATTTAGATCCTAATCTATTCAAATATACGCCAAAGCCCTCAAAGCAGTCTTTCAAAGAACTATTAGACCTATATAAACAAACGGAACCCATCGATGAGAATTGGACAGCACAAGTTAATACATTATCTAGTAAACTAGACCAACTCATCGCATCCGTACAGACCTATATACAGCAAGAGGATATGAGCCTATTTAACAAAGTGTACCAATATATATTGTATCGCCAAATCGATATGCTATCAGACTATTCCTTGGAATCTATCTTAGCTTATGCAAAGGATGGTACGGACTATATACTGATAGCCAGCGCCTTAGATGGACAACCATTAAAACAAATTGCTAGATGGTCACAACAAATCGAATACGACGAAGATAATGTAGAACTATTGTTACAACATTACGAAGCTCAACTGGGTTAATGAGCAAAAAACCGCAAGAATTTTATCTTGCGGTTTTTAATTCTTATGACAATATATTATTTAAATAATGTATGAACAAAACGAATCCATTGAGGCAATACGGAGACAGATAATAATGCCACAATAAAGATAACAATATAGGTTTTAATGATACCTAATTCAACATAACGTCTCATTAATTGGGCTACAATGAACACGGCATAATACTGGCTGAACATCGTAATAAGATAAGCCATATCCCCTACATATTTTTGAAGAGACAAAGAGAAAAAAATAATCCCTAGTATATGAATTAATACTAAGACAACCGTGCGAAGTGCATTTGTATAAGCTAATCCATATATATAATTGCGCAATACCCCACCATAAGTACCACGACCACCTAATAAAACAAGTAAGCGCCATATAACAAATGAACCGATGATAATTTGAAAAATTAAAAATACAGAACTTGCTAAAATACTAATTACATCAAAATGAGTTAACCCAGTAATCCGTTTAATTCCGAGCATTGGAGATATAACTTTCACCATAAACGGTAAGCTATAGGTCATTATATATAATACAATAGTAGATACGACTAGATTCAGAATGGCTCTTGTATGAGATCCATAATTGATAATATTCTGAAAAGATTGTTCGCTAAGCCTAGTAAATAAATGCAATATATCCTTATACCATGTCATAAATGCTCCTTTTAGTTTAAAACTAGTAAAAAAGGACGAGCCATGTCTCGTCCTAGATATATCATATGTATTTTATCGAGTCAACATATAAATCCATTCAAACACGTGTGCTACCAAAAGAGCAATCAACATTAGAATCAAACCTTCATAAGGGGTCCCATTAATACATGCTCCCACAATACGTCCCATAGTTTGTAACAATAATACGGTACTTAAAACACATAGCACAATCATACAGAAGCCAATGATCGCTTGCAGTATTAATGGTACCGAAGTTAAAATCAGCATAATCCCTGCTGTAAAAGTAATCAATGCCACAACAAGTTGAGCAAATGACATGATATGCAAAATACCGGTTGTAACAGTTCGAACATAAAATTTACGCTGTTGAGCAACCGCATAAACTATAATGATACATGCCATGAAAATAACTTTTCCGATTACCCATGCAAAGCGACCCATATTCCAAAATTCTCTAGAACTACCCATCTGTTCCAAAAAAAGTTGTATTTCATGTTGACCTACTGGAAGAGATAGCGATTCCCACCTTACTAATAACGAAGAATTGCGTATAAACGCACGTATAGCATCTAAATATACACCTTCACCTACAATAGTAAATTGATAACATATGAGTGTTAATAGCAGCATTCCTATGAGTTGCCCATAGGCAATATCAAAGTGATACATACGAGGATTATTCTCTTCAATAGGGTTTAATAAACGATAGATAAACTGCATTAAACCTACCATCATAGGTATCACCACCTTTTACACAATACACACAACATTCAAGTTTAAATACTATAACATACAACACACAATAAGGAACTATAAAAAATAGTTCCTTTTCATTTTCCGTTCATCATTATAGCACAAAACAGACATCTTTTCATACTTTAATTATCCTAATGGAATGGGTCTTTCGGGGCCCTTTTTCCTTATAAAATACAGAAAAAAGCTATTAGCAGATTATATATAATCAGCTAATAACTTTTTTCGTAGTAAGGGGTATTTTGTTACAGCCCCTTTCATGTTATGTAATTATCTGGAAGTAGCAAGTGCTACCATGCCAATCAAGATACCTAAAATAATTACAGGAATTAAACTCGTAATAATAGAAATACCAAAAGTTGCTAAACGGGATTTATTAATTTGGCGACTCAACAATGTTAAGCATACCCAGAATGTATAGACTGCAAAAGCTATCGTTGCGAATATAATAATAGTGAGCCATACAATACTACCTACTGTAGAGTCAGGATTAGAGCCTAGTAGCAACAAAAATGGCAATGATAGTAATAGGAAGCCAATGAAATATACTAAACCCATAATCTGATTATAAGCTTGTTCATACCACATAATTTTTAACACAGACTCATATGTAGTATGGGCATCAAATTTATTAGCGACCCAAGAAAAAATAGCAGAATAAATAGCAATACCAATAAAAGCAAATAGCAAGCCAACCGCTAGACCTAAAAGGCCGACCCCAGAAAGAGCTGCCGCCCCAGTAAGTGCAACATTAAGTTTATCCACAAATATCATACTCAAAAGAGCAGGCAGAATATTTGAAAATACGAATGACGTCAATGCCAAAGCTGCTGTAGCATAGAACCCTTTTCGACAAGATCCATGCTCTACAATCTGTGGAATACCGCGTTTAAAGGGAGCTACCACAAGCTGCCAAATATCTGAATACCATTTTGTTTCCATAAAACCTCCAAAACACCTATATTTCTCTAATTATAACACAAACGATATTTAAACCGTTATAGACAACATTATACCTCCCACACCAAAGATGAAGGATATTATATAAAAAGAAATACCCGTTATCCAAAAATTTAGACCAAATTGCTTATAGGTAACTTGTCCCTTCAAAATAACTATGGTCAAGCCCTTTCATCAGCAACCCCTGATTTATTAATGATAACCATATTAGGTTTCCTTTTTATTTCATCTATTAATATATTATACTATATAATTCAAATTTTAAGACATTATTCTAACCTATTATAACGCAAAAAAGCAGCCCACTAGGGGCTGCCTTTTCGTTTATCTTATTGCAAAGATGCTGCAATTTTTGTAAGGTTTTCATCCATACGTTCTAAGTATGTTTTGTTGTCTTCATTACTTTCGATAGTATAAATAGTTTCTACCTTAGCACCTACTTCTTGTGCTAAAGTTTTGGATACTTCTGGGCTAGCCATTTCTTCTGCAAAGATAGTAGTAATATGGTTTTCTTTAGCGTATTCGATGAGTTTCGCCAATTGTGCTGCATTAGGTTCACCTTCAGCAAATACATCTTCCACACTATTTTGTTCTAAACCAAAATCACGGCATAGGTACGCAAATGCTGCATGGCCTGTAACAAAGTTTTTATGCGGAGCTTTAGCGAATTGCTCTTCATATTTTTTAATCATTGCATCTAATTTAGCAACGTATTCAGTATAATTCTTTTCATAATAATCCTTGTTTGCTGGGTCAACTTTTACAAGGGCATCCTTGATATTTTTCACTTCAATTTTAGCATTTTTCAAAGATAACCATGCATGAGGATCTTCTGCACCATGTTCTTTAATTTCTTCTGGGTCAGTATTTTTAATAGCTTCAACACCTTCAGTAGCTACAACAGATACGAGTTTATCATTTTTAGCTGCTTCGATAGCTTGTTTTGCCCAAGGCTCCATACCAAAACCGTTATACACAAATACTTGAGCTGTTGCCAATTGTTTCATATTTTCAGGCTTCAACTCGAAATCATGTGGTTCTACGCCATCTGGTATAATAGTAGATACCTCTACCTTGTCACCACCAATAGCCTTAGTAAACTCAGCCATTGCATTAAAGCTTGTTACCACTTGGATTTTTTTACTTGCTTGTTCCTTCTGTGCACTCGGTGCATCATTGCCACAACCTGCAAATAAAGCAGCCATCATAATACCTACAACTAACAAAATCAGTTTCTTGATCATCGTAGTCCTCCTTTGTAAAAACCTGATCGCTATGCCTATACAGAATATACTCCATTCTTTAGTTGCAGTTGCGACTCAGTTGCATTTGTAATATAGTTATAGTATAAACTTACTTAGAATTTTGTCAATTAGAAATGTGGTTTTCATATGTTATCAATAGAACATCTTTATTTTTCCTATCAAGGTCAACCGCCTTATGTGCTAAACGACCTTAATTTACATATTCACAGTGGTGATTATATATCCATCGTTGGGGATAATGGGTGTGGTAAAAGTACCTTACTCCGTCTTATTTTAGGTTTTCTTACCCCTGTAAAGGGCTCTATCAAACGAGATACAAACAATATTCGGTACGTATCTCAGAAAAACGATTTCTCTCACGCAGGCTTTCCTATTACGGTAAAAGAAATCCTCGATTCCTACCGTAAACTTTTAAAGATTAAGGATAAACAGGAAGTCAATCGCGTATTAGAGCTTACCCATATGACGGAATTTAAAGACCGTCTCATCAGCAAACTTTCAGGTGGACAAGCTCAGCGTGTATCTATCGCCCGCGCCCTTATCGGTAAGCCTGACCTCATCATCCTCGATGAGCCTTCAACAGGTATCGATAGAAAAAGCCAAGAGGGCATCTATGCTCTACTTCGAAATTTGAACCAAGAGCACCATATTACGATTATCTCTGTTGAGCACAATATCGAAATGGCGCTCGCCAACTCTACCAATATCTACCATATTGCAAATGGCCAAGGTCACCTTTGCTCCCCTGAGCAATATGCTAGTGAAATCATGCACAGTACAGGTCGCAATCCAATAGATCACAAAAACTGCTCCTGTTTCACAGATGTAACAATAGAAGCTCAGGCTCAGGCTCAGGCTCAGGCTCAGGCTCAGGCTCAGGCTCAGGCTGATGATACTACAGTTGAGGAGGTGCACCATGTTTAGTTATGATTTCATGCAAAATGCCTTCTTCGTAGCAATTTGTATTTCTCTTTTATGCCCATGTATTGGTATCTTCATGGTGCTACGCCGTTCCAGTATGATTGGCGATACCATGAGTCATGCATCCCTAGCAGGTATTACACTAGGTTTATTAACAAATACTAATCCAATTTTAGGAGCTTTTATCTTCACTGCCATCTGCGGTGCACTCATCGAGTTCTTGCGAAAATATTTTTCACACCATCTCGATCTTATTCTTACTATCATCTTATCCCTCAGCATTGGTACAGCTATTACGCTTATTAGCTCAGGCAAACTAAAGGCTAACGCAAATGTATTCTTTTTTGGTAGCATCCTAACGGTAAACGCAGCCGATATGATTAGTATTGCAGTACTTACAATTTTATCTGTACTCACCTTGTATTTCTTATATAACTCCTTACTCTACATCGCCTATGATGAAGAGGCTGCTCGTGTAGCGGGAGTTAAGGTAGATTTTATTAATTATATCTTTGCCATCCTAATGGCTGCCGCCGTATCTATATCCATTAAAATCGTCGGTGTTCTCGTATTAAGTGCCATGATTGCACTACCAGTAGCATCTGCATTACAATTAGAAAAAGGATTTAAAATAACTTTATTATGCTCCATTGGATTTAGCTTACTTGCCATGATCATTGGACTTTTTGGATCCTACTTCCTTAACGTAGCGCCAGGTGGCTTTGTATCACTAACATCCGTAGGAATTCTACTAGTAGTGTTAGTCATTAAAAATATTCGCGCTATCATACGACGCATGCAGTTTAGCAAATAGACTAAAACCATAATTAATATGTTTAGACATAAACAATATAGCTAGTTAGAGTTAAATAATATAGCTAGTAGAATAAAAAATATAACTAGTTAAATATAAAAATATATCTAACCAAATGCGATAGCATATTTGATATTCTATTAGCCATATAAGTCATTTAACTATACAAGTGTATAACAGTTTTAGTATTAAAACAGAATCGAAAGAGAGTTATGAATACAACAACTTGGCCAGAAGGTATAAAAAAGACCAAACAGCGCGAAGCCATTTGGTCTGTATTAACAACTACAGATAAACCTATTACAGCCCTTGAAATCGCAGAACGCTTAGGTGACGGTAGCACTACTTGGATGTCTACTATCTACCGTACACTTGAACTATTAGAAACTAAGGGTATCGTTACACGTACCACGCTCATGGGTAGCGATATGGCATATTATGAGATTACCCCTCATACGCATCGGCACTATGCAGTATGTACAAAATGTGGGGCCATGATACCGCTTCATACATGTCCAGTCGTAGAAATGCCTAAAGAACTCAGCGAAGCAGGATTTACTGTGACGGAACATCACTTAGAGATTGCTGGAATCTGTAGAAACTGTAAGAATAAAAATAAATAAAACAAATGGCCCATCTGATTAGATGGGCCATTTGTTTTACCGGAAACTCTACAAGAATATTAAATCTATAACATAAAACCTTTAGCTAACGATTCAACTAATACTATAGCTAACTGTTTAACTAATTATTTAGATAACTCTTTCAAACGTGTAATCACACGATCTGCATGTTCATGACAAGCAGCCTCCATAATTTTTACTTTCTCTGCATCTGGACGGCTAGCATAGGATACACCACCAGTGTAAATATATCCTTCATAGACTAAGCCACAAAGATTAGCCATTTGTTGGAAACGAGTAGTCATAGTCTCTACAGGATACATTTGAATACCACCTTCTACATACATATCTGCCGGTGCACCTGTTGTAAAGGAAAGCAATAACTTTTTGCCATGTAAGGCTTTTCCTGTAGATCCGTGAGACCAACCATGAACGAAGGTATCCTCCATCCATTTAGCCATAAGGCTTGGCATACTGTACCAGAAGATAGGAAATTGCAATACAATAATATCAGCGGCTTCCATTTTTGCCTGTTCTACTGACACATCAATTTTGAAATCGGGATATTCTTGATCAAGAAAATCAAAAGTTGCATTAGACAACTTTGCTTGAAGATCCTCTAAAATGATTTTGTTCGCAAAAGAATCACCTTGTAAATTTGTATGGCCAGAAACAATTAAGACGTTTTTCATTGTATATCTCCTTAATAAAATATCTTCGGAATATTCTTATATATCTAGTATATCTTAGTCTATAAAAATCCGCTAATCTATATACCATTATTCCCTGCATTCCAAGATGGTAAAGGCTAATAGAAATCTCTACATACACGCAAGAAAAAGGACGTAACTTTAAAGGTTACGTCCTTTTATAATAATACATTACTATATGTATCTATTAACTCACGATTTATGTGTATTAACTCAATACGTGTTTCTACTAAAAACGATGTATACGAATTGTTTTTAACTTTCACCAGTTACAGCATCAACGGAGCCACTAAGAAACCGAGTGCTACGGAGATGGCAATAGCAAGTACGCCAGGTATAAAGAACGGATGGTTAAATACGAGTTTACCAATTCGTGTAGAGCCCGTATCGTCCATTTGTACAGCCCCCAAAAGTGTTGGATATGTAGGCAATACAAAGAGTGCAGATACAGCTGCAAAGGATGCGATAATAATATAAACGGATCCTGTATTCTCTGGTGTAATACCGAGAGCTAAAATTACAGCTGGTACCAAGGCTTGTGTAGTTGCTGCTTGACTATACAACAATGTACTTGCAAAGAAGAAAGCTACCGCCAATAGGAACGGATATGCTGTTACCATGCTAGAAGCGAGCGCTTTGATTTCAGGGATATGACCTTTTACAAAGGTATCGCCCAACCATGCTACGCCTAGTACACAGACACAAGCGGATAAACCGGATTTGAATGTACTTGTATTAACAAGTTCTGCTGTATCAAGCTTACAGAAAAATGTGATAGCAGCCGCAATAATCATCATAAAGCCGATAATAGCATCATTTCGGCCAAAGATAACTGGTTTAATAATACCAATATTTTTGGAAATTGCAGTTGCGTAGAATACGATACAAATGATACCAATCAAGAAAATCAATACAGAAGTTTTTGCACCAGGTTTTAAGTGGAAATCAGTGCTTTTTTCACGAGGTGGCGCCACGTGACCTGCCGCCAAACGTTCTTGATACACTGGATCAGAAGATAAATCATTATTCGCAAAGGTAGACATGATAAATGCCGTAATCATAACCCCTACAAATGTTGTGGAAATACAGATGGCGAGCAATGTAGGATAGTTAACACCATATGGCTCAAGGAACCCACTCATAGCAACTACTGCTGCCGATACAGGACTCGCTGTGATACCAATTTGACTCGCTACAACGGCGATAGATAATGGCACAGATGGCTTAATGTTTTCACTTTTCGCCACCTCTACGATTACTGGAATCATAGAGAATGCTGTATGACCAGTACCCGCTAGAATAGTTAAGAAATACGTAACAGTTGGTGCTAAATAGTTGATATGCTTAGGATTTTTACGCAAAATACTTTCAGCAATGCGCACCAAATAATCAAGACCGCCGGCTAACTGTAAGGCACAGATGGCTGCGATAGCAGACATGATAATCAGAATTACATCCCATGGAATCTGTCCCGGAAACATCCCCATACCAAGGCTTAACAACACAACCCCAAGGCCGCCAGCGTAACCGATGCCCATGCCACCTAGGCGAACACCGAGGAAGATGGCACCAAATAAAATAATAACTTGCATAATTACATAAATGTCCATACGATGACCTCCTTTATACATATATAGTATCATAGATATGCTAAATAATCATCGAATTTTGGCAATGTATAGTCTATAGTTTAAACTATGACGAAATTTCGATATGTTATGCAAAAAAACTACACCCCATTGCCTTAAACTACTAACAAAAGACAATAGGTGTAGCTTTTCAATAATTAATTTAGCATTATAAAATAATTGGGCGCATATCTTCAAGTATCCCCTCTTCCTCAGTGGCACGTTGGATACTTTCACCTACAATACGAACCATGTCCTCTAATTGTTCCACAGTCGATGCCAATGGAGGCATAAGGATAACCACGTCGCCAATAGGGCGGCAAATAAGACCTTGTTCACGGGCAAGGATTGCCACCTTAGCACCTACCGCATCATTTGGGCGATACGCTTCGTGGGTGGACACATCTTTTTCAAGTTCAATACCTACGATGAGGCCTCGCTGACGAACCTCTTTAACATGTTTCAAAGATTTAATAGGTTCTAGAGCCTTTGTGAAAGTTTCTACTTTAGCAGGCAATTGTTCAATTACCTTTTCATCACGGAATACTTTCAAAGAAGCCAACGCAACGGCACAGGCCAAGGCATTACCAGTATAGGAGTGACCATGATAGAATGTTTTCTTTTCCTCAAAGGTGCCGAGGAATGCATCGAATACGCGTTGTGTAGTCAATGTTGCCGCTAATGGAAGGTACCCACCAGTGATGCCTTTCGATAAGGTCATAAAATCTGGAGATACGCCTTCATGCTCGCAGGCAAAGAATTTGCCAGTTCGGCCAAAGCCAGTAGCTACTTCGTCAACGATGAGGAATACATCGTGTTGTTCTGTTAACTCACGAACTCGTTTCAAATAGCCGTGAGGCATTACGAGCATGCCCGCTGCTGCTTGCACCAATGGTTCCATAACAAGAGCTGTAATTTCATCACCTTCTTCGTTAAGAATGCGTTCCAATTCAGTCAACGACTCTTCAAAGGCTTTATCTCGATCTGCCAAATCTCTATATACACCAGGACTTGGCAAAGTCAATGGTTTAAATAATAGATTATGGAATACTTGATGGAATAATTGAATACCACCTACGGATACGGTACCTAATGTATCCCCATGATAGCCTGCATTGAGGGCGATAAACTTAGTCTTTTTCGTTTGTCCTACTTGTTGGCGGTATTGGTACGCCATTTTAATAGCCACTTCGATAGCTGTACTGCCATCATCAGAGAGGAATACTTTATCTAAGCCTTCTGGAGCAAGCTCTACAAGTTCTTTACACAATTGTGCAGACGGAGGACTTACGAGGCCTAATAATGTGCTATGTGCGATTTTATCGATTTGATCCTTCAATGCTTGGTTCAATACAGGATGGTTGTGGCCATGAATATTAACCCACAAGGAGGATACGCCATCGTAATACTTTTTACCGTTCTCATCGATGAGGTATACCCCCTCACCGCGTTCAATTACTACTGGTTCTTGTGCTAGCCAATCTTGCATTTGTGTAAATGGATGCCATACAAACTCGTGGTCCCATTGTGCTGCTTGTGAAAGCTGTTTCTCTGCCATTTCGTCACCTCATACTTACTAAGTTTACAAACTATAACTCTCTATCACATATACCTTATATAAACTAAATTAAGTTGCCCAATCTAAGGTATGCTAAATTACAAATTTAATACGTCTCAAAATTACTGTTAACATGTACTCAATATCACTTCTAACATATATAAAATTGCTATAGCTAATATAAAATCAGCCAATTATTATTTATAGACCTAATACTGTGTTCCATAATTCCTTAGAATCAATAAAAGATCGAGCCCAACCAAGTTGAACCTTTTGAATATCCGGACCTTGGTATGGCGGCACTACAGCTACTACAGGAACACCTGTGTAACGCTCCATATCTGCCACATTTGTTTTCAACAAAAACAGATCTACAGCTGTTGTATCATTTACGATAATAGCTTTCACCTCGATACCATGCAACTTAGCATATTCGCAAGTCAAAACGGCGCGATTAATAGATCCAAGGCGACCATCTGCTACAACAATAGCTGGTAATTTGATATCTTTCATAAAATCCGTGAAAGTTTTATCTCCATAGAGAGGGGTCGTGATACCGCCTGCACCTTCTACAAAGGTTATGTCATAGTGACTCACTACATCTAATGTATGTTCTACAAGGCCATCATAGTCAATCTCGATACCAGCCAATTCCGCTGCAAGGCGAGGAGAGAAATCACCGGCTATAGCATAAGGATTCACTTCATAACGACGAGATTCAGGAATACCTGCCAAGCGCATCAAATGTGTTGCATCTTTACTCTCAAGGCCAATATTATAATTATCCTCATCCATCGTCACACATTCAGGGAAAGGAACTGCACTAGAAGACACAGGTTTCACCATACCAACAGCAAAGCCATCGTCTACAGCCATCGCCCCCAATAACCCTGTCACAAACGTCTTACCTACATCTGTATCTGTACCAATTATAGAAATACCTAACTGCTTCATACAAAGCTCCTCTCAAGCGAATACTTACTGCCGCATAGGTTAACTAATTTATATGATTAAGTTTACAATCTAATTACAATATACAGCGAAAAGGAATATATAGTCAACCTATTATTACTGTTCAAGTTTACGATGCTATGACTCTATGGGGCCCGAATACATCGCTACATTTTAGCTAAAAAGCTGTGTCCCTAACCTCCGCGCTCCATAGTAATCTAAGTCGCACTTCGCTTAGGAACACAGCTTTTTATAACATTATCGCAGTATTGGTCCCATAGAGTCACAGACCGCTACTTTGAATACGATAATAATAGGTTGGCTATATGGGAAAAGAGAAAGGGAATGGCTTAGCCATTCCCTTTCTCCGTTCACTCTTGATGCGGCGAAATTACGCTACCTCGTTAATGGACATTCAGATTTGATGGGACTAATTCATAGGTACAGTTAGAAAAAAAACGATAACTAACCTATTAGCTACTTAGCTCGCTTTGGAGCGTAGAGGTTAGTTATCGTTCTTTTTCACCTAAATGTACAAATCAACTTGGGCCCCATCAAATCTTAGCCTAGATTTCGAGGTAGCGAAATTCGCCTGTATCAGGATCCATCATGCCTCCATAGAACCCCATTCCTTTTGGAAATAGTGGATGGTGGCGTAGGAAGTTAACTGTATAAATTACATTGTCTTCAGAGATATGGAATCGATCCATCCAGTCGATAAGGCCCGGTTCGATCATGCGAATAGCATCTTCACTAATACCTTTCGCTTTCATAGATTCCATAAAAGTAGTAGCAGAAAAGTCGATCATACCGCAGTTTTCATGACCGATGATTAGCACATCTTCAATTTCCATACCATAGGTAGCAACGAGCAAGCTTTGCACAATGTTATCGATAGGTTGTGTTACACTATTTCCTGCAGTTTTGATGACAATTATCTCACCTCGATTAAAGCCTAGTGCTTCTTCTAGCATACCTACTAAGCGGGTATCCATACAAGTTACGATGCCTAACTTTTTTGTAGGATGGCTTGTTAGCCCCGCCTTTGGTAGCTCAGGGTGTTGTTTCACATATTCTTTATTGGTTTCAATTATTTTTGTAATATCAATCATAAGGGTCCTCACTTTATATACTCTATTTCCACCTGAAATAGATTCTATTCATTATATACACCTTATTCATCACAAAACAAGTTTAAATTTCAACTTATAAATTATTATTATGAATTTTACGATTATACAAAATCTTTAACTCAATAATATTAACTTCTATCTTATAATTTGTTTTTATTTATATCAATCATATAAAAACTTCAAAAATGCGATGAATATTCTGTATAATTCTGACATATATAGTAGATTTAAAAACCCTTCCTATGGTACTATTAACACTATAGAAAGCAAACGCCACATGATACCGCATATGACGTGAACTGTATGTACAGTAAGGAGGTTTTATAATGGGTATCAATCAAAAAACGTTGCCAGGCATTTTGCTCTGTGCCATTCTCGCTATTCCTTGTTGGCTACTAGGACAGCAATTTCATCTAGTAGGTAGTCCAATCTTTGCCATCATTTTAGGTATAATTATCGGTTCTATCTTCACCTCTTGGAAACGGGAAAAAACAGGTGCTGGCATTGGATTTACATCCAAAAAGATTTTACAGTGGGCCGTTATTTTGTTGGGCTTTGGTCTTAACATTACACAGATTCTACATGTAGGTTGGATTTCTTTACCTGTCATCATTTCTACCATCGCTACATCGTTAATCGTATCCTATGTTATTTATCGATTAACCCATATTGACTCTAACTCAGCTGTTCTCATCGGTGTTGGTTCATCCATTTGTGGTGGTTCCGCTATTGCTGCGGCGGCACCAGTTATTAAAGCTGAGGATCATGATATTGCACAAGCAATCTCTGTTGTATTCTTCTTCAATGTAGTAGCCGCCTTCGTATTTCCTCAATTAGGTGACGCCATTGGACTCTCTAACATGGGCTTTGGATTGTTCGCTGGTACTGCAGTTAACGATACTTCTTCTGTAACAGCAACAGCTGCTGTATGGGATAGTATGAAAGGTACGGGCACTCAAGTTTTGGAATATGCTACTATCGTAAAGCTAACACGTACCCTAGCTATTATTCCTATATGTTTAGGCCTCGCTAGTTATCAAGTATACAAAGCCAAGAAAAATGCCTCTCAGACAGGTGGTGCAAACGTTAGTATTGCTAAGATTTTCCCAAGATTCGTTTTATACTTTGTACTTTGCTCCCTTATTACAACAGCATTATCCTATGCTAATGTAGATATTCAATTCTTGAGTATCTTCAAAACAATTTCCAAATACTTTATTACAATGGCCATGGTAGCAATCGGCCTTAATACAAATATTGTAAAATTATTAAAATCCGGCGGCTCTGCTCTAGCCTTAGGTGCTTGTTGCTGGATTGCTATTTCTGTCGTAAGCCTTATGGCACAACATATGATAGGTTTATGGTAGAAAATATACATATATTGTATATTATGTTATAATTATATATGAATAGAATAGTAAGGACCCCTCCAGTAATGGAGGGGTTTCGTGCTACTATTCACCTTATTAGTACTTTATCATACCATAGTCAGGAGGGTTAATATGTACTTCTTACAAGGACTTCTTGTCGGCCTCGCTACGTTTGCCCCTGTTGGCATGCAAAACCTCTTCATTATTAATACGGCCTTGGTGCAACCTGTCCGTCGCATTATATTGACGCTAATCATACTAGCGTTTTTTGACATGAGTTTAAGTGCTGCCGCCTTCTATGGTATTGGTGCCGTTCTTGAAATGTGGCCACTCACAAAGCTCATAGTTCTCCTCTTTGGGGGCCTCCTCATTGTTTATATGGGCTTTAATATATTTAAAACTGAACCAGACATGCGCAATGTGGACACACATATTCCAATTAGAAAAATTATTGTCTCAGCCATTGCGGTATCATGGGGCAATCCTCAAGCCATTCTAGATGCGACAATGATGCTCGGTGCTTTTCAAGCTAATATTCCAAAAGAAAGCATCTACCACTTCTTCGCTGGTTTCTTAGTTATGACACCAATTTGGTTTGGTTCTCTAGCTACTACAATGCATCTACTAGCTAAAAAAATTAAAATTACTCATATGGCATGGATTAACCGTTTCTGTGGTTCGGTTCTCGTCATTTATGGTATCAAACTATGTATTGATGGCTTCATGATGTTAAGAGACTTTTTGTAAGGTTATACTCATAGATACAAAGAAAAGTCTAAATCACTAATACCATCATAACTATATAAGAAAAATACAAATAAATGATGTACAGAAAAAGAAAAAAGTCGTTAGCAAATTGCTAACGGCTTTTTCATTTATAATCTCATTTATAATTCTTCAAGTACCTGCCGGAACATATCTCTAAGAGCTACAATATACGAATTATTTTGATTTCGTTGCGATATAAAGTAGTAGTGGCGTTCCATAGGTTTACTATGATTCGTCAACACCTTACGTTCGATACCTGGCATAGGATCTGTTAAGTATTTAAAACAATCTAATAGTAATAGCCCTTGCTGCCCTGCAACCAGGTATCGTGCTTCTTCTAACGTACGAGCATAAGCGAAGGCACCATTATAACCTATGGCCTTACGATAGTGTTCCTCTTCAGACAAGGTATATTTCCCGCGACACAATAAAATAAGTGGTAAATCATCGATATGCTTTAGTTCTACACAATCTTCATTAGTATATCCTTGTGGTACCTCTATAAATGTAGTGGCTTTATCAATTAAATGACTTTCAAAATCATCAGATAAAATTTGCCATTGATCATTAAATACTACATCTACACGACGGTCACTGAGCATGCCATATAGCTCTTCATGACTGCCGCTGTACATACGAATATCTAAATTTTTATAACGCTTTGCCATGTGAATCACCGTTTGCTGCATAGCAATTCCACTGTAACGATTCAAATAACCAATGCGCAAACTCACACGTGCATCTGTACCGATACGCGTCGTTTCTACCTTAATATCATGAAACCGTTCTAATAGTTTTTTCCCAGATCGATATAAATATTGTCCTGCTGGTGTTAGATGAAAGCTTCGTTTTTCTCGAACCATTAGTTCAACACCAAGACTAGTTTCAAGAGCTTTGATTTGCTGAGATATAGCAGATTGAGATACATATTGCTCTGTTGCAGCTTGTGTAAAACTGTTGTTATCTACTACACACACAAAATACTCTAATTGTTTTAATAACATAACGATGCACTCTCATCTCTCTTGCAGATTAGACAGCTCAATATCTTTGAAACATTTCGCAACATACGGCCCCATATTGGAGTTTGCCATACATTTCCTCTACATAGTATTTATAGATTCTATACATACTACTAAATATATTTAACTATGTCTAAAACGGTGAAAGCAAATCAGCTATGCCGATTGACTTTCACTGGGAATAACTAAACTACGATAAATAAACAGCGCCGCTACAAAGAATATAGCTGCTGTAGACCAAAAGACCGCCCCGTACCCAAAGGCACGAGCAATCATGCCACTAAGGACAGGCCCCAATACATTTCCCATCATGGCCACACTAGACACCGCACCAAACACGATACCTCGCCGCTCAATAGGAACCGCCTTGGATATGAGCGTATTGGCAATCGGTGTAATAAAACCCATGAAGAATCCTGCAATGGCACGGAATACACCAAGTCCCCATATGCTAGGCATTATATATTGAAGTATAAACAAAGTCCCTACAGCCCATGTAGCAGTAAAAACAATACGAGGCATGGTTAAACGTTCTGTTATCTTGCCAATGGAGATTGAAGCTAAAGCACTAAACAAACCAGCGCCAAAGATGATTATACCAACAATAGTGGCTACAAACTCATCATTCATATGCATATAGTGCTTAATGTATAGTGGTAAAATGGGGCCAATGCCGGTAATACCAAAATTACATAGAAACAATAGCCCTACCAAGAGGCGAACACGAGGTATGACCAAAAAGGATTTAATTAGAGACAGCTGCGACTCTCTAGCATCTACCTTATGCTCAAACTGTAGATTAGGCATGAATAGATAAATTCCCAACATACAAAGCCCTGTTAAGGCTGAGAACATAATAAATGGTGCGCGATAACCTAATAAATCAGCCGCCAACCCACCCATGAGTGGTCCAAAAACGAGGCCCATAACCATGGAGGCTTGATATAAACCCATTGCCCAAGGTACCTTATTTTCAGGGGTTACGAGAATAATAATAGCCAATCCTATTGGAACATAGCCCCCTACCACACCTTGCAATATACGTAACATTAATAACTGCCATGGTGTTTGTGTAAAAGCACAGGCGCCAACAGTCACCATCAGGGTAAACAAGATGAACATCATTACCTTACGCGGACCAAGCTGATTAGCCTTACGCGACCAATAGGGTGCACTCAGTGCCACCATACAAGGCGTTACACCTGATACAAGGCCTGCCCACATGGCGGCTTCTCCTGGATCATGAAGACCTAGCTCAGCTAAAAATAACGGAAGAAAGGATAATACACCAATAATTGTTATACCCCCACCAACCTGTATAGTACAGATTAGGTATATAATTCGTTTCCAAGAAGAATCCATAATATCCTTCTTTCTTATTTAAAATTACCTATAAAGGTAGTAATATACATATCGATATGAGCTAAAGAATACTATAATACAAAAGAAATGTTTATAGAACAGATTTTTAATCTTACCTCAAAAGAATGCAACAGCATATATTTACATAAATCCATAGAATATATACTTATAATTCTATTGTATCGCAAACAACCTAAAAAGACCATCGCTTATACCCATAAGGGTCAGCGATGGTCTTTTTTATCGTATGATTCTCCTACTTTTACCAAAGAAAGAGATGCCTACGATATATTATTTTTGTTTGAACATCCAATAAATATAGTAAATAACAAGCGCATAAGTCACTACGTCAAACACAGGTAAGAATGGCACCATTTTAGATAAACGTCCAAATCCATGAACATGGATATTTGCCGCAATAATAGCAACAAGATTCAAGCGATGAATCCAGATTGCTTTTTTACGAGATACAGATTTTGCCATATTCCCTACCCAAGGTGTTAAGTATAATACCGCAAAGATAAGAGCAATAAACATAGCCACAAGGGAGATATAACCACCCCAAAAGCCTAAGAAGGATTTCAAAGCTTTCAAGAAGTATACATACCAGTGTGCACATACGAGAACCACACTAACAATACCTACGATGCGATGAATTTCAAACATTTCTTTTGGATTGTATCGTTTGATAAACCATTTTGGTTTTGTTGCAATGTATGTTAATACAAGCCATGCCACATAAGGAATAAGGCCTAAGTGAACCTTCCAATTGCCGAATGATCTACCACCTGTTACATAACCATATTCCACCATCCCCATAAATATTAAGGATAAAACTGCAATCCAAATTAAAATATGGTATTTACTCTTAAACTGTTTTTTTACAACTTCTGCCATAATAAACCTCTCTATGTCTTATACAATCTACAAGTATACATCTAGTTTGGCCTAATGTAGCATGCTAATAAAACACTCTCACCCTATAGCATTCTACTTAGAACTAATTACTGATTAAATTAGAATCCAATTATTAAATTAGAATTTAAAGTTAAGATCCGCACGATAGTAATCATTTACGCGATTGCCTTCTTGTGTTTTAGCATTGAAACCGTAGTATGCATTAATGCCGATATTTTTCTCTGGTGCGTAGGATGCACCTAATTGCCATGCTTTATAGCCTTCATACCGTGTTTTCTTTAATAAATCATTAGATTCATATTTTTGTGTTTTAAATACAGGTGCATTCTTAGCTTGATCAAAGTAATCTAATCGGATAGCCCAAGAGTTCTTCTTATTAATTTTATAGTCGCCCCATTTAACGCCAACGTTCCAAATATCGGAATCACTCAAGCCAGATGCTTTTACCCACTCGCCATCAATACCGAATTTACCAATATTATACTTAGCATTAAATCCATATACATTATCGAATTCGTTATTTTTCTTGCCATTACCCATACGTACATTCGTTGTACCTACATGAGCAAACATACCACCAAAACCAAAGCGATCATTAACAGCTACATTAGCATTGATAAGACCTACATCACCATTATCAGCTTTACTAGTCTTAGCAAAACGACCTGCTGTCATGTAACCATAAGCGCCATTTAATGTAACTTTATCACCAAGCTTAGCTGTAGCGCCTACCCCATCAAAGTTAGAGCTATAAATCAAGCCACCACCAAATTTTTGAGTATAGCGACCCGCATCGACCACAACATTTTTACCGAATTTGTGCTCTACATATGCTAAATCCCAATTAGCTTGTGCCTCTTTAGAGCTATCACCTAGCTCAATAGAACCTGATGTAATACGGGCTTTAACAGAGGTATTTTTATTAACCTTTGCGTCGAGACCTAAACGTACACGAGCTGTGATCTTATCTTCGTAATCATAACCATCGCCACCCTCTTTACCGATATAATTGATACGAGCATCACCAGTAACTTTTACATTGCCTACGCGGTCTTCCAATTTAGCTACACGCACACCGAGTGTATTCAATTCATTGGAAAATTCATCCGCCAAGCGATTTAACATAGCTTGTTGTTCCGCATTTGCCCGATCTTGATTAGCCATACCTTTTGCAATCATTTGGGCCATTTCATAACGCGTAATATTATTTTGCCCTTTGAAAGTACCATCAGGATATCCATTGATAATACCAGCTGTAGCCAATTGATCTACTGCTTGATAAGCCCAACTATCAGAAGGAACATCAGAAAATGGGTTAACAGCAAAAGCTGTAGCCACACCTATCATGGCAGCCACTGCAAAAGCACTGGTCATTTTACGTTTAATCATACTAAACCTCACACAATAAAATAACAGAAATAAAAATAACAAGAATAAAAATGAACAGACAATGAATTTACGAACCTAATTATCATTATCATGTTTAACATACAGATAATAACAATTTTCATTATATGAGTAAAGAGAAAATGTATATCAATCTCACAATCATTTATGACTCAAACTGATAATATCCTATGTTAATATCCTATGTTAATTTACTAGAAACTATAAATGTAACGAAAAATCCCTTCTGCATGATACAGAAGGGATTCTAATAATTCATATTATTTCTTTTTAAACATCAAGTAAATGCAGTAAAGAACGAGACCGTATGTAATGATATCAAACACTTGTAAGAATGGCACCATTTTAGAAATACGATTAAAACCATGAATATGGATATCTGCAGCAACAAGTGCTACAAGGTTCAAGCGATGTAACCAAATACCTACATTACGACCAGATGGTGTAACCTTTCTAAGTTTTGGAGTTAAGAACGCAAGGCCAGAGATTGTAGCAATACCAAAGGAGGTAAGAGCCACATATCCGCCCCACCAACCAAGGATGGATTTAGCCGCTTTACCAAAATAGAGATATAAATGGAATGCAATAACAGCTACAGTGGCAATACCTAATGCACGGTGTACCTTATACATGTCACCTAAGTTATAGCGGCTTGTAAACCATTTAGGGCGAGTCGCTAAATAGGTCATGACGATCCATACACACCATGGCACAAGACCCGTATACACTTTATAGTTACCAAAGGCACGACCACCGGCCATGTAGCCCCACTCTAATAAACCGATCATAACTAAGGAGAAAATAGCAATCCATACAAAGATATGGTAAATACTTTTTTTCTGTTTTGTTTCAACTTGATTCATCATATACCTCTCGAAAATAATACCTAAAAATTCAATCTATACGATATAGTTTATCATTTAAATCGAATTTTGTAGATTACTTATATTAGATACGTAGTATATATTATAAGAATAATTCTAAATTAAAATGCCTATTATAGTAATTCTAAGTTTATTACAATGAATAAATTTTTTCTCTACAGAGAATACATTGTAATCTACTAATACAGAATCGGTAAATAAAAAGCCCCTCATAGTTGTGAGCATATGCTTTCACCACTACAAGGGGCCATAGATTAATGAATCCTATTATATATAGGCATACAAATTAATCATCATCCTAATTATTTTTGATCCCGTTTACGATATACGATGAACGGACGTGTTAAGTAGTTGAGTGGAACACTCAAGCAGTGTACCAAACGGCTGAATGGGAAGATAATAGCAACCACCATCCATGCCAACATGTGGAATTTAAACATGAATGGCACGCCTTCCATCAAGGATGGATCAGGCATAAAGGATAGTAAGCTACGGAACCATGGGCCGATGGATACACGGTAGTCAAAAAAGCCAGATGCATTAAGCAATGTACCAGCCATACCACTAAAAATAGCTAATGTTAAGAATAAATATAACCATTTATCAAGGCCAGATGTATTTACTTTCATAGCAGGTACAGTAAAGCGACGTTTCATCAAGAGCAAGAAACCAACGATGAAAATGATACCCGCTACAGCACCCATATATAATGCACCTTCATGGTACATATGGTCATTGATACCCAAAGCTGCAGTCCAAGCTTTAGGTACTAATACACCTACTACGTGACCGCCGATAACGCATAGCAAACCAAAGTGGAACAATGGATTGGCAATACGTAATTGTTTTTTCTCTAAAAATTCACTTGATTTTGTAGTCCAGTTTCTTTCAAAGTAGAAGAAACGAACAAGTGTGCCTACGATTAAGAAGGTAAACGCAATATATGGCAAAGCGCCCCATAAAAATAGATTCATCGTGCACCGTCCTCCAATCCATTTGCAACCGACAATATGATATCAAATAAGAATGCATAGGTCAGTTTTGCTTCGATCAATCGATCCCTAATATATTCTAGCTTTGGTTTACAATAATCATACACTTCACGAGCCTTTTCAGGTTCGATAACAGCGCATAACTCTAGAATAGCTGGAATATAGTCAGGCATCTCCTTTGGTAAATCATAGCCATTTTCTAGGAAGAAGGCTTTATATTTAACGAGTTCCTCTGCTTGTTCCCCTGTACCTTGCAATTCATAAGTTGATAAGTACATCGTTGTATTACGACTGAAGTCAAAGATACGTACGTATTGGTCTTCAAAGGCCTTACGATCCGTTTCTTCAATGTAATCAAAGAACTCTAACAATCCTTGGCGAAGTTGAGGATGCTCAACAGAGCGAGTATCCTCTTTCCATTCACCAAGTTCATTGTACCAAGATTCATCTGGATACCGAAGCAAAAAAGAAGCAATGAGAGCTATTTTTTGTGCATCATCCATTATGGCAACCCCCTGTCGGGCATGCAAAACCACGATTGTGTTGCATTTCTAAGCGACCTTCGCGAGATACATTAACATCGGATGGGATAACAAAACGATCATTATATTTAGACAAGGCTAACAATTTGTACATAGCATACATTTGCTCTTCTGTAAGATCTACTTCATGAGCGATTGCTTCATCACCTGTTTCACGACGACGCATGTATTCACGCATATCGAGAATGCGTTGTAATACACGAGCTAAAATATCTGTATTACCAGCAGTAAACATATTAGCTAAGTATTGTACAGGCACGCGCATTTCATGTGCATCTGGCAAGTATACATCAGATGTAACACGTTGTAAAATTGGGCTGAGCGGTGGCACATACCAAACCATTGGCAATGTGCGATACTCTGGATGCAACGGCAATGCAACGCCCCATTCTTTTACAAGCTTGTAAACAGGAGATTTTTTAGCTGCTTTCAAGAATGCTTCAGAGATACCCGCTTCGCGAGCGGCTTTAATAACCTCTGGATCATTAGGGTCCAAGATTAAATCTACTGTATTTTGGTAGATGTCTTGTTCATCCTTCGTAGCTGCCATTTCTTGAACTTTGTCCATATCGTATAAGACTACACCAACATAGCGCATACGACCTACACATGTTTCAGCGCATATTTGAGGCAGACCATTTTCCAAACGAGGGTAACAAAATACACATTTTTCAGCTTTATTCGTTTCCCAGTTATAGAAGATTTTTTTGTATGGGCAAGATGGAACGCAATGTCTCCAACCGCGGCATACATCTTGAGAAACAAGTACAACACCATCTTCATCACGCTTGTAGATAGCACCGGATGGGCATGCTGCTACACATGCAGGATTCAAACAGTGGTTACAAAGACGTGGTAAATAACGCATGAATACTTCTTCGTAGTCAAATACGATATCATCACCCATCTTAGCCAAGTTCACATCTTCCCGTGCATGATGACCACCAGCCAAATCATCATCCCAGTTAGGACCCCATGTTACTTCCATTTTTTGCTTTGTTAACAAAGAACGAGGACGTGCTACAGGTTGATTATTTTTACGACCGGTATGAATCAATGTTTCATAATCGTATGTCCAAGGTTCAAAGTAATCCGTAATTTCTGGTTGTTCTGGATGATAGAACAACTTCATCAATCGAGAGCCTTTAGAGCCTGTGGAAAGCGCCAAATTACCGCTTTTATCGAGAGTCCAGCCACCCTTCCATTTCTCTTGGTTTTCCCAATTACGTGGGTAACCCACGCCAGGGCGGGTTTCCACGTTATTAAAGTACATATATTCCGCGCCTTCGCGGTTCGTCCATGTATTTTTACAAGTAATAGAGCATGTATGACAGCCTAAACACTTGTCCAAATTTAGGACCATGGATACTTGAGCTTTAATCTTCAAGCCAATCCACCTCCTTCAATTTACGAGCCACAATTGTCATATCACGTTGGTTACCAGTTGGGCCATAGTAGTTAAAGCCATAGCTCAATTGACCATAACCGCCGATCATGTGTGTCGGCTTCATGTGAATATGTGTTGGCGCATTGTGTGTACCACCGCGACGATCTTTCTTAACTTGCGTACCAGGAACGTTGATGTGACGGTCTTGGGAGTGATGCATATAAGAAATGCCACGAGGAATACGTGGAGATACAACTGCACGAGCTGCAACTACACCATTTTTATTGAAAGCTTCTACCCAGTTATTATCTTTAACACCAATTTCTGCTGCATCATCTTCGTTAAGCCAAATTGTTTGGCCACCACGGAATAATGTTAACATTTGTTGGCTATCAAAATACATACTATGTGTAGACCACTTATTATGTGGTGTTAAGTATTTCAATGTAATTTCTGGAATACCTTCTTGTTTATAATCACCTTGTACTGGTTTATATGACAATACAGGTTTGTACAATGCCATAGCTTCGCCATAGTCGCGCATCATTTCATGATCACAATAGAACGATTGACGACCTGTTACAGTACGGAATGGTACCTTATCTTCTGTAGATGTTGTAAATGGAGAATAACGACGGTTTTTATCGTTCTTACCAGTACTTGTTACAGAGCTAATGATAAAGCGTGGTTGACGAACCATGTCATCGAAGGTAATTTTTTCTTGTTCACGACCTTTTGCATTCTTTTCAAGCCCAGAAAGACCTGTTTTTTCTTCCATCGCTTTCCAAGAACGAACCGCTAATTTACCATTTGTACAAGAAGATAATGTTAATACAACATTACAAGCTTCCTTACATTCGTAAATGCTTGGACGGCCATGAGAAATGAAGTCTGGATTATCAATCGTACCATTTTGACCATACAATGTTTGATATTCGTCAGATACATCCCACGCCAAACCGTGAGCACCCATTTTATTTTCGATATTAGGTCCTAAAGCAATGTATTTTTCAAAGATCTGACTGTAATCGCGTTTTACATGAACAAGGTTCGGCATTGTTTTACCAGGGATTGGTTCACATTCGCCTTTACTCCAATCAAGAACTTTACCTTCTGGTTGCGCTACTTCGCCTGGGCTATCATGGCCAAGTGGAGTAGCTACAATATCTTCATATTCTGTAAAGCCAGATTCTTTTGCTACGCGAGATACTGTTTCTGCAAGGGTGCGGAATGTATCCCAGTCGGATTTAGTTTCCCATGCGCAATCAACAGCTGCTTGGAATACATGTACATATGGATGCATGTCCGTAGAAGACAAGTCTTCTTTTTCATACCATGTAGCTGCGGGGAACACGATATCAGAATATAAACCTGTAGACGCCATACGGAAGTCGATATCAATTAAGAGATCAAGCTTACCCGCACCATCTGCTTCACGCCATTTAATTTCTTCTGGGCGTGTAGGAGCATCATCATCTTCCAATACGGCATTTTTTGTGCCTAATAAATGTTTCAAGAAGTATTCGTGGCCTTTAGAAGAAGAACCGATAAGGTTCGCACGCCATACAAACAAGTTACGTGGATGGTTTTCTTTAGCTGCTGGATCCTCTACACAGAATTGTAAATCTTTATTTTTCAAGGCTTGTGCCACATATTGGTTGATTTCCGCTTCTGTACTAGCACCGGCTGCACGAGCATCATTAATCAATTCTTGGCTACCTTTATTGAAAGTAGGATAGGATGGCAACCAACCTAAACGAGCTGCTAAGACGTTGTAATCCCCAGGATGACGATAGCGAGGTTTAGCCAATTTAGATACGCGGTCTGCCAAGTCGATGCAGTCAGAACGATATTGTTCTGTAGCAAAGTAGAACCAAGATGTACCATTTTGCAAACGAGGAGCCTTACTCCAGTCATTGGCAGTCATGATACCACCCCAACCTTCAACAGGACGAAGCTTTTCTTGACCTACGTAGTGGGCCCAACCACCGCCGTTAACGCCTTCTGTACCACAGAACATGATAAGATTCAAAATAGTACGGTAAATAACATCGGCATGGTACCAGTGGTTGATACCACCGCCCATGATAATCATGGAACGACCTTTCGTTTTTTCAGCATTATCTGCAAATTCACGTGCTGTAGCAATAGCAATGTCCGCTTTTACGCCAGTGATTTTTTCTTGCCATGTAGGTGTATAAGGTGTGTCGTCAGTGTAAGCTGTCGCTACCTCACCACCGATACCGCGGTCAATACCGTAGTTAGCAAGAATGAGATCGTATACAGTAGTCACTTTCACAGGACCATCAACAGTTTGTACTGTAATAGTTGGAATAGCGCGTTCAATAATACCTTCATGTTCTTCATCACCAAAGTACGGTAACTTAACAACAGTCACGTCTTCACGTTGATCAAATACGGACAATCGAGGATCAATTTTAGCTCCTGTATCACGATTTTCAAGTCGTAAATTCCATTTTTGTGGGTTCGTGTGACGTTCACCCATTGTACCATTAGGTACAACGATTTCATTTGTTAATTCATCAATCAATACCATTTGGAAGTCAGCGCCTTCCTCTTGGCGACCTAAGTCCTTAGCATTCAAGAAACGGCCTGGTTGAACTGTGCCGTTGATATCTTCAACGCGTACAAGGAATGGCATATCTGTGAACTCTTTTGCATACTCTTTGAAGTATGGAGTTTCTTTGTCAATGTAATATTCTTTTAGGATAACGTGACCCATTGCCATTGCAAGAGCCGCATCGGTACCAGCTTTTACATTGAGCCATGCATCGGAAGAAGTTGTAGATTCCGCATAGTCAGGAGACACGGATACTACTTTAGTACCTTTATAACGAACCTCTGTCAAGAAGTGAGCATCTGGCGTACGGGTCAACGGTACGTTAGAACCCCACGTCATGATGTAACCAGCATTATACCAGTCACCAGATTCAGGTGTATCAGTTTGTTCACCCCAAACTTGAGGGCTGGAAGGTGGCAAATCGGCATACCAGTCATAGAAGGACAATGGTGTGCCACCCATCAAGTTAAGGAAACGAGCCCCTGCTGCATAGGACAACATGGACATCGCAGGAATTACAGAGAAGCCTGCGTTGCGGTCAGGGCCATATGTTTTTGCTGTATATAGTAAGGATGCTGCAGTAATTTCTGTTGCTTCATCCCATGTGGAGCGCACAAAGCCACCCATACCACGGGCTGACTTATATTTTTTCGCTTTTTCAGGATCTTCTACGATAGATTTCCAAGCTTCGATTGGATTCTTAGCATGCTTCTTCGCTTCTCTCCAAAGCTCGACCAATTCGCCACGTACATAAGGATATTTTACACGCAAAGGGCTATAAAGATACCAAGAGAATGTTGCACCACGAGGGCACCCACGTGGTTCATAATCTGGCATATCATCTGGTGTTTCAGGGTAGTCAATTGCTTGATTTTCCCAGGCTACAACACCGTTTTTGACATAAATATTCCAGCTACAAGAACCAGTACAGTTTACGCCATGCGTTGTGCGGACAACTTTATCGTAAGACCAACGGTCACGATAATAATTTTCCCATTCACGACCTCCATCTTCTGTGATTTGATGGCCGTTTGGAGATACTTCCTTCTTGCGAAGAAACTTAAACTTTTGAGACAACAAGCTCATCTCATGTCCTCCTTCAAAACTACAAAAAAATCCCTTGTGCTAGATGTGCTAACACAAGGGAGAAAATCCTGTTATTCGATATTACTAATATTAGGGTCAATACTATCAACCTCTAAATCAAGTAATCCGATTAAAGCGTCAAAATCACAGATTACTAGATGGTGTTTGTCATAGGCTACATAGCCTAACTTACGTAACTCACTTAACATGCGATTTAAACTTTCTCTTGATGTGGCAGCAAACTCAGCCAATTCTTGATTTGTTAGGGCAATATCAATAAAGATACCATCCTCGCGCTTTACACCATAACTATTGGCTAAGCGCAACAAGGTAGAATAGAATGCTCCCTTCTTGCCGTAAAGTAGCAAGTCCCGGTATTTTGCCTGTTGACGACGCATATGTAAAGTGTAGATTTTCATCATTGCAATAGCCAATGAATGGTCTTTTGCAATAGCCCCTTCCAACACATCATAGCGTATACAATAAACAGAGCAATCCTCCCGAGCAATGGCGTTGAACACATATGTTCTAGTGTTCTCCTCATACAACGGAACCTCACCAATTACATTATTCGGCCCTACTAAACGCAACGCAAAAATGTGCCCGCTAGCTTCGAACTTCTTAATGCTCATTCTACCTTTTACTACTACGTAAAAGTATTCTGCCTTGTCCCCCTCACGGAAGAGAAAATCACCTTTTTTAAGATGTAGTTCCTCACCCGGCAAAGCAAGCAATTGGTTAATTAATTTTTGATCCATACCATTATCACTCCACAGTACTTTTATAACAAAATCCATTAGTTATACTAATCTATTTATAGTAAAAGTACGTATACTATATACTTTTTCGTATATATATGATTATTATAACTTATTAATTTCAGAATATGTGTGTTTTACATCACATTCACAAAAAAAATTACACTATATAATATATCTGTGATGTAAGACATTGAAAAATATTAATGCTACAATAATTATAACGCAGTTTTGTAAGTAAATCGAATGCTTTCTATGGAAATTCTTTAGATTTTACTATATATATATATATATATATATATTATATATAATCTTATATATTTTTCTTGTCTACGTGTATAGTTGTTACAGTAAGGAGAAGTTCAAAATGAACGAACTAAAAATGCCTCAAGTAGGTGCAAGCCGCAGCGAAATCGTGGCTAATTGGCAACCGGAGAATCCGGAATTTTGGGAAAAGTTTGGCAAAAAAATTGCTAAACAAAACCTCGTTATATCCACTATTGCCTTAACACTTTCATTCTGTGTTTGGTACTTATGGGCAACCATTGCGGCTCAGCTAAATAGCGCTGGATTTAACTTTACTACTGATCAATTATTTACATTGGCTGCCTTACCAGGCCTAGTAGGTGCCACATTGCGATTTGTATACACATACATGCCAGCACTGTTAGGCGGTAAAAACTGGACATTTATTTCCACAATTATCTTATTAGTTCCTGTTGTGTGGCTCGGCTTTGCTGTACAAGATACAACAACTTCTTATGCGACATTTATGATTTTAACAGCCCTTATCGGTTTAGCAGGTGCCAACTTCTCATCCTCTATGGCATACATTGGTAACTTCTTCCCTAAATCTGAAAAAGGCACAGCTCTTGGTATCAACGGTGGCGTTGGTAATCTTGGCATTTCTGTAATCTACTTCCTAGCTCCATTTGCTATGGGATCTGCGGCTTTAGGTAGTGTATTTGGTGTAACGCCAACAATTATTAAGGGTAACGCAGTATATCTAGCTAATGCAGCTTTCATGTGGGTTGTACCTCTTGTTGTTATCCTTGCATTGATGACTCGCTTCATGGATAACCTACCTCTAGAAAAACCAAATCCTAAAAACCTCGTACAAATCTTTGGTAACAAGCACACATGGGCGTTAACATTGCTCTATACATGTTCTTTCGGTGCATTCTCTGGTTACGCAGCAGCACTTGGTCTATTAGTAGGCAAAGAATTCCCTGAAATTCCATTTGCTTCTATCGCATTTGTAGGTCCACTCGTAGCAGGTGCCCTTCGTCCTGTGGGTGGTTGGTTAGCAGATAAAATCAATAGTGGTACAAAAGTTACCTTTATTAGTCTTATCGGCTTATGTGCATCTACCGCATTAATTGCAGTTGGTGTAGATATGCACAACTTCCCATTCTTCTTTGCAATGTCCGTATTAACCTTTGTATGCTGTGGTTTTGCTACCGGTGCAACATTCCGTATGATTCCACACGTATTTGGCAATCCATTGCTCTCCTCTTTAATTACAGGTTTCGTAGCCGCTGTAGCTGCATATGGTGCCTTCATTACACCTAAAATCTTCGGCTTTGTATATTCCATGTTCGGCAATATTCACCCAGCCTTTGCTGTATTACTTGCGTTCAACCTTGTAACAGTAGCGGTGTGCTACTGGTTCTATGTGCGTAAAGGTGCAAATATGAACGTATAATTTTCTGAAACAGAAAATTTACGTTCACTCGACGGTACAACAAAATATAATTCACTTTTCTATACTAAGTGATAAAAGAAACCCCGCATCTCTCCTCCATACTTATCAGGTCTGCGGCCTAAGGCCTTGACCTCGTAAGTCGGATCGATGCGGGGTTCTCTTTTATAAGAATATAGTTATTGATAGATGCTCAAACATAGTGAATTATATTTTACACAGTACAGAGTATACTAAATTTCCTGCTCAAAATTATAACCTTCATTTTGAGAGAAGAAAAAGGGACTGCTCAGCAGTCCCTTTTATTATCCAAAGATTTCTTCTAGTAGTGCATCGTCGATAATGGTACCAACGTAGAAGTCGCTGAAGATGCCGTATTTTGCACTGGCTACTTCAAAGCGCATATCGTATACGATTTTTTTGAATTGGATGTCGTCGTTACTGAAGATGGTAATACCCCATTCCCAGTCATCTAGGCCACAGCCACCTGTGGTGAATTCAGATAAAACGTCCAAGTATGTTTTACCAAGTTCACCATGAGACTTCATCAAGGCTCCGCGTTCTTGTGGTGGTAGCATGAACCAATTATCATCACCTTCGCGTTTTTTACTCATATTATAAAAACAGATATATTTATCGCGAGGTACGTGAGGATATAGTTTTTGGTTAACTTCCTCTGTATCGAGCTTAGCCTTAACATAGGTGCTTACTTCTGTTACAGATGTATAAGAGTATGTTTGTACTAATACGCTTGCAATGGCAAGGCGGCGGAATTTGCGTTCTACTTGCGCCAAGTATTCAAGGGATGGACCGAGAATCCATAGGATTAAATCCCCTTTTGCGCCATTGCAATCATAGAATGCGTAACTTCCTTCTTTAGCTTGATGTTTAGCTTCAAGGTCTGCTAAGAATGCTTTTAATTCATTGCGCGCTGCTGCTTTTTCATCCTCTGTGAAGCAGTTCCATGCGCTGAAATCCATGGCGAATACCATGTGTTGGCTATGCCAACCTTCTACTGTAGGGATTGCTTTTCCCATTATGATCACTCCTATCTACGGTGATTATATCAAAATAATAATGTATATCTATATTTACGGAAATCAAAAGACTCCAATAATTATTATAGCATATGGAGTCTTTTCAATTTAATTTCTATTGAGATTTTTTATTAGTATATTCTTTAGTTAAGACTAAACTACTACTTTTATGCTGAGGATAATCCTATAGCTCTTAATACTATACTAACTCTTTTAATCAAGTCACTATTTTACTTGTCATTCACAAGTTTTTCTACCAGTTCTTTCGCTTGTTTTACACCATCAGGGATTCCAATACCATCAAATGGCGTACCAATGAGGTGTAAATTGGGATAATGCTCTGCCACATGTTCACGTACGGCTTTAATACCTGCGCGATGGCCTACATTATATTGAGGCATACAGTGAATGAGGCGATTGATGCGCACCCACTCTGGCTTGACAGAGAAACCCATGATATGTTGAATTTCTTTAACTGCCAATTCTGAAAGTTCCTCTTCGCTGAGTCGTTCTACCACGTCATTGCCAGGCTTACCAATAAAGACTCGCAACACCACCTTGTCATCTGGCGTTGTTTGAGGCCATTTTTGATTAAGAATAGTACACGCTGTAAGAGGCGTATCTGTGTTTCTAGTAATGAGCAAACCTGATCCCTTGAGGTCACCATCAAAGGTGCTTTTATCAAAAGACATAATTGCAATGGCACAGCTAGATTGCTCCATGGAACGCAAGAAGTCAAACCCCTGATCATCCTTAAACCATTGTGTATACGTTGCCGGCGGCGTACTAATAATCACATGATCTGCCATAGATTGACAACCACAAGAATCGTTATACTGATTGACCACATCGATTGAGTACATACCATCAACATATCGAATATTAGAAACCAGTGTACCTGTATGCAGGTGTACATTACTAGGCATAGCCTCAACGATAGCGGTAATCACGCTTTCAAGGCCGCCTGTCAATTGACGAAACATACCGGATTGAGCCGCTGTTCCCTTCCGACTTTCCATATCCGTTTGCGCCTTAGCAGGCTGATGATTTGAACTAGTCTTTATTACATGGTTAGAACTGCTTGCACTATTACTAGCAAAATTAGCTTGACTAGACTTTGCTTCGTGGCTTTCAAATTGACGGTCCGTCATGGTTCCTTTACCAGCACGAGGCACATCACCTTCAGTAACAGCCCCTTTGGCGGCCTTAGAGACACCTGCTTTGGAGTGACTCATCTTAGCAGCCATCATACCTTTTACCATATTTCCATATTTTTGTTCTACTTGAATAAAATGAGGGAATGTCGACAATAGACTAATTTTATAAATATCGCCACCATAGATACCTGCTAATAGGGGCTCGATGAGTTTATCCATCATTTCTTGTCCTAAGTGGTATTTAAAGAAATGACCAATGGATACATCACCATTTTCATCGAGTTGGTATGGTTTCTTGAAATAATCTAAGCCAGCACGCAATTTACCAGACCAAGAAATGAGCGTTGCTTTCACAAAGGGCATCATTTCCGTAGGAATGCCCATGATGGAGCCGCCTGGAATTGGGTGGATAGAACCCTTATCATATACAAAGGCTTGGCCTGTTTCATTAGACACAAGGGTATCCCCTAGTCCAAGATCATGCACAAGATCTGTCATTTCTGTTTTACGACCCAAATAGGAGTCAGGACCGAGTTCCACTACGAAGTCATCCACACGTTGCGTTTGTATTTTCCCACCAAATCGTGGTGCTTGTTCATAAAGAGTAATGGTCCATTCTGGCTTTGCATGACCTAAATAATAAGCCGCTGTTAGCCCTGTTAAGCCACCGCCCACAATTGTTACGTTCACGAATGAATCCTTTCTATTATTGCACTCGCCATTGCTTGTAAAAATGTTTCATTACAATTTGGCATGGGTGCACGCATATATGTTGCGCCCTTTGCTTCAACGAGTTCTTTACACTCCACATCATTATCGTACAATACCTCAACGTGATTGCTTACAAATCCAAATGGTACAAAAACAATGCGATCAGCACCAGTTTGTAAGGCTTCGTTGATAGCATCCTCTACAGTAGGCCCCAACCATTGCCCATGAGGAGCTGCACTTTGCCACGCCACAGTCCATTTCGGTAATTTACAATGTTCAGCAATCTCTTTGGCGCTTTCCTCTAAAGCTAACGCATACGAATCGCCACCATGATTATTGATAAGAGGTATACTGTGAGCACTAAAAACAACAAATACATCTTTACCGTTCGCATCTACAACTGCGCACTCTGATTTTGCACTCTCTACATACACTGGTTTGACACTATTCACACAATCAGCGTTAACACTATCTATACATTCTGATTTATCATTATTCACACACTTTGAAGCTGCTTTCACCCAGTATTCCTTAAAAGTTGGTTGGTCCCACCAGGAACGAATACAGTCAAATGTTACCGTATCATATTTTGAAATAGCCGATTGCACTTGTTTTTCATAAGCTCCAGTACCGAGAGCAGTGAAGAATGGAGCCGTTACAATAGCGATAATATGCTCCACTCCTTGCTGGACTAAGGAGTCAACTGCATCTGCAATGGACGGTTTCATGTGTAAAAAACCAATAGCGGAAGGCATAGTCGGCAACAGAGTAAGCAAGGTTCTATATTGGCACTCTGCCATAGTTTGAAGTTCAACATTTTCCCATTGACCGATTGTATCATAACGCTTAGTAAGATTAGCAATCTCTTCTTTCGTTGGTACACGGCCACGACGAATGCTCGTCATATAGGGTACTAAATCATCCTTACTTAAAGGGCTACCATAAGACAGGAATAATAATCCTTTTTTTTCTACTTTCACTAATTTACCTCTCTTGAGCCCAAATTTCACGACTACGTTCATGCACATAGTCCGTTAGCCAATGGAGTTTTTGAGGATCTGCCTCGGGGAATACGCCATGACCTAAATTAAAGATATGGCGACCATAGCGAGCTCCTTCGAGCAAAATACGATCTACTTCGTGAGCCAATGTTTTTTCGTCTCCGAACAGATACGCTGGATCCAAGTTACCTTGCACGGTTTGCGTTACACCCCGTTCATTCGCCATAACAATGGAACTACGCCAATCAAGGGCAATGACGTCTAATGGCAAATGAGACCAAATAGACACCAAATGGTCAGTGCCAACGCCATTCATCGCTATAGGTAAATGAGGATATTTAGCTTTCACAGTCTTGATGATCCGTTCCATATGAGGGTAAATCCCTTGTTTATACTGATCTGCATTAACAGCCCCTACCCAAGAGTCGAAGATTTGAAGTGCATTGGCACCCGCTTCGGCTTGCATGGATAAGTACGCAATGGACATGTCCGCCAGTTTAGTCATCAATGCATTCCACACATGAGGAGCACCGATGAGCATGCCACGAGTCTTATTGTAGTTCTTCGTTGGTCCCCCTTCGATAAGGTAGGATGCAATCGTAAACGGCGCACCGCAAAAACCAATGAGTGGCACGTCGAGTATGCCAGATGTTAAGAGTGTAATCGTTTTACCGATATACTCTACCTTGGTAGGATCAAAGGAATCTAGAGCCTCTACATCAGCCATAGAACGGATAGGCGTGCTAAACACAGGACCCACACCGGCCTTCAGCTCAACATTTACATTCATAGCCACCATTGGGCTCATGATGTCTTTGTAGAGAATCGCCGCATCAACGCCGTATTCCTTAACAGGTAATTCTGTAACACGAGCACATAGCTCAGGCTCTTTTGTAATTTCAAATAAAGTATATTTTTCTTTGATTTTGCGGTATTCCGCTTGGCTACGGCCCGCTTGACGCATATACCACACAGGCGTTACACCAGGGTTCTTCCCTTGGATCATGTCCAAATAAGCTGTGTTCAAGTACTCAACCCCTTTCGTTCTAAATGTATACTAACACACTATGGTAACTAAAACAGTTACTTTGGTTACAATCACACACAACAATGCCATTAATATTCCCTGTGAAAGCTTGCGGCGACCACAGGGATTATTTCATTACCTCGTTGATATCTATTTAATCTAATTAGTCTTTAATTCAACTAGTCTTTAATTCAAGTCCGAAATTAATTTAGCTACGACTTAGTCTATGGCAATCGATGCCCATAATAGATTGAGCCATATCATATACGGAGCGTTGACAAGTAAAGAGCCAAATCTGTTGATTTTTCCCAAACTCAGCCAATAATTCTAAAGCACTACGTTGACGATTTTCGTCAAAGCGCACAAGAATATCGTCCAAGATAATCGGTAAGGACTCCACTTGATAAGAGAATACCTTAGCTAGGGCGAGTCGTAATGACAAGTACACTTGATCAGCTAAGCCACTAGACCAAAATTTAAGTTCTAGTCGTTCCCCATTATTGTTGATAAGTGCTACCCCTTTATTAATGCCTAGAATATCAAGCGTATACCTCTCACCAGTTAGTTTTTCAACATAAGAGGAGGCAAGCTCTAACATATGAGGTTGTTTTTCTTGTTCATACGATTTTTGAGCCTTATCCATACAATGGCTTATCAATACTTGCGTAGCCCAATCTTCGAGAGCAGACTCTAATTCACTTTGTAAAGCCTCTCGTTCTTGCAACATTTGGTGTTGCTCCTGGTCAGATCCAAGTGTACGCATTGCTTCAACGATTTGACCACGGCGCTCGTACAAGGTAGCCAATTTATCTTCAATAGAGGCTATTTCACGCTCAGAGTGAGCCAATTCATCTAACCAGTTATCTTTGTTGCCTTCTCGCAAACGACGATAGAACAGGTCTTTATTCTCCGCATCAGGAGCAAGTAAATCCAGCTGTACCTGACTTTGCTTGTAGATAGTTTGCCACTGTTTATATTGGTCCTCATCGATAAGATGTTGACGATACTCGTTGGAACTTTCCATACCCGCTTTATGGAGCAGTTCTTGTTGACGAAGGAGTAGCTCTTTTTCCTTGCGATGCCAATTATCGTATTCATTGCGGAAGCTTTTACGTTGTGCTTCCTTTTGTTCCCATACAATTTTATTTTGTTGAAAGCTCTTATATTGATTATAAATACGTTTTAATTCCGTAGGAGATACTGGTGACTCTATTCCAAGGTTATACCACAAAGCCATCGCTTGGTCTTCAATAATACGTAGGCCTTCTTTATGCTCCGCTAAACGCTTTTCATAGCCTTCTATAGTACGTAGTTGCTCATGATATTGATCATATTCATGTTTGAGGCCAAAGAAATCATCTTCATCGAGACTCTTAGCCGCCCCTTGTGGTAACCAGTTTTGCCATGCTGCGAGAGCTTCATCGTAAATGCCTTGTAATGTATGACCTTCTTGAATCCAACGTTCAAGATGTGCCACCCCTTCTAAGGATGGTACAGGACTCGCTGTAGGCGTAGCAGCCTTGATCAAAGCCTCTAGCTGATGCTCTACATCGGATTTACGGGAGGATAAAATTTGTAACTCATAGTTTAATTTAGACACTTCAGAGTTACCATTATGAAGCCTCCAGGTAGCATACCAGAATAGCCCCATAGATAGAATCAAGAAAATAAAACCACCTATAGTATATAATGCCGATTCAAGAACCAACAGGCCTGCTAATACTACCAATACAGCAATAACAGCACCTATACCACTAATGCGTTGTAGCCATTTTGGCAGAATTGTAGGCTGTGCATCTGAACCAGGACTATTCCGTCTAGCCTCTACTCGATCTATATCCATTAAGATACGATCTAATTCACGTTCTAAATATTCTTTTTTAGCTAATTCTTCTTCACTAAAGTTAGGTAAGGATGCCCCTTCAAAGTTCGCCGTCGGCAACTCATCGGTAGCCTCTACAGGTTTGCGGTCTTGCCAATGTAAAAGTTGTTCTTTTGCGGTGCGCAAACGACTGGCCAAATGTTCTCCATCAAACCAATTGATGTCTTCTGCCATTGGCTCATCATGACGCCACGCAGAATGTAGGGTGCGTGAAAACTCCAATTGTTCTCTAACCTTACGGATGTACGCATCGCCTTCTTCGCACTCACGGCGTAATTGCTCCCATTTAGCACCTTGTTGAATAAGATCTTCAATATCTTGGCCATAAGTTCCAAATGGGCTATCAGGACTAAAGTTAGCCGGCATCAATGCCGCTTCCTTTTCCTGCCATAATTGCATATTGTCACGAGCCCGTTTAATTTCTTCATCAAGGCGAAGAAACTCATCACGACTCAAGGCGAGCTCACTATTGTACTGCTGCATGTGCATACGTGCCTCTTCACTGCGACGATACGTATCCCACGCACGCAATACTACATCGATACCATCCCGATATTCCTTCCATTCTTTCAACTGATTTTGCAATTCCATTTCGGTTTGCTCCGTACTGTGAAAGACGGTTTGTAATTCCACATATTGCGCTTCATGCTCCGCCAACTGACTCAGCTTTTGGCGGTTTTCTTTAAGCTCATCCATCAATACATTGATGCGACGTTTACCATTCGAGGATGCTACAAGTAGGTCTGTAGCCCCTTTTTCAACATCCTTAACAGCTCCACCTAAGTGTTCTCCCCCTTCGGCGCCAAAGAATCGGGAACGAACCTCTACCTCTTGTAATACATCAAGGCCTTGTAGGTCGTCTAATGTTAACGCAAATATGCGGTTATATGTTTTTTTATCGATGCCATGCCACCAATGTTGAGCCGGCTCTTCATGGATGGCAGGATTACCAGGACTGTAAAAGTCTAACTGCTTACCCTTACGACCGATATAGTAGCTTTCACCATTACGGTCCACATCAAGGGCCCCCGTCATAGGACCATAAGCCTTATGAGTACCACCAAATAACAAGGTGCGCATCCCTTCGAGCAAGGATGTCTTACCACTTTCATTAGGTCCATACATGAGTTGAACCCCATTGTCACCCGTAGTGAAAGACCAGTCGCGATACGGGCCAAATTCATCAAATCGTATGCGTTTAATGTTCATCATTAGCCCCCATCAATACAGTAACACCTTCAATTTCACAACGTTTCAAAGCTCGTGCTAATAATTCATCACTTAATAAATCTGCATATGCGCCTAAGCGTTTAAATTCAGGACGATCCGCCATAATTTGGCGCGCAGTCTGTATCGCATCCCCATCTACCATATCATCATAAGCACGCAAATAATCACCTACTACATCTGTTAATAGACGTCGTTCAACTAGATTAATACTAGGTCTTGTATTAGAAGTGATACGGTAAGGCATAACAAATATAGATTTGCCTTTCTCTTCATTTTGAGACTCTTGCAACCATAGTTTTCGAATTCCCTCTTGCGTACATAGGCGATGTAGAGGTCCTGTACCGGACAAAACGATGGATAGCAAGATGTTTTTCTTATGCTGCTTTCGCAAGTTTTCTTTTTTACGGCGCAAAATCTCTAAAAAATCCGTTTCATTTTGCATGCCAGCAATATCGATTTTGATTTCCTCAAATCGGACAGCGCAGGTGTCGATAAATCGCAAATCACAATGACCATTATGTGATACAGATACAAGATAACACCCCTTAGGGCCATGTTCTTTACGATGCAATCCTTGCGAATTACCAGCATAAACTACGAGAGGCTCCTCGCTAAGAACTTGAGATTTATGAATATGGCCCAATGCCCAATAATCCATAGCGGCCTCTGTTAAATCAGTTAAGTTACAAGGTCCTGTTATATTATGATTTTCAGAGCCTACACTAGAACCTACAGTACCATGCATAACAGCAAGGGAAAATTCATCCCGTTCAAAAGCTCTGTATTGACGAGCATAGTTGTCACTTTCATTACCATGACCACAACTAATACCATATACGCCACCAATTTCTATATTGTTAACGATGAGCGGGAAACGCTGTACCTGTTCGCTAGAAAATACATGTACATTATCTGGCATCTGTAATTGTGCTTTCCAGCTTTCAGCAGGATCATGGTTACCTTGTACCATATAGACATCAATACGATGCTCCGCCAAGCGATACATGGCGCGCACAAAACGGACTTGAGCCTCTAAATTATGGTCTTCGCTATTATAAATATCACCAGCTATTACAACAGCATGAACATGTTCTGTAATAGCAGTATCAATAATTTTATCTAAGGCTACATAGGTTGCTTCACTTACAACGCGATCAACAGCGCTGCTAATACCTGTAGCATATTGAAAGGGTGCCCCTAAATGCAGATCACCACAGTGTATAAATCGAAACGGCTGCATCTATATCCACTCCTCCATTAATATTCTTATTATAGTTATATATAGTAATTACAATAGTTTATTATACTACAAAACCTTAAAGATAAGTTAAAAATAACTATCATTTACCATCAAAACAATATAGTTAAACTAAACTTCTCTTAACTATTAATAAATATAAATTATAAGATAAGCACATATTCTTTCATCATAAGATATAAATCATAATATGTTATTATTTTTGTTAACCAATTCACGCATTAAGTTGACAATTTATACGCGAACGTTTACAATCAAATTGTCAATATATTATGTTTTTATTAAGTTAACAATTTCCTGGAGGCTATTATGGCTTTGCCTATAGATCAACAACCATCCCAAGTGGGTACATACGAAAAAATACTTACCATTGCAAACCGCATCATGAACGGCGGCGAAATTACAAAAGAAGAAGCAATCGAGCTAATTCATACTTCAGATGATGATACTATGATTCTACTCGCTATGGCTGATAAAATTCGCCAACATTTCAATGATAATTCTGTGGATGTATGCGCCATTGTTAATGCTCGATCCGGCAAATGTCCTGAAAACTGTAAATTCTGTGCTCAATCCGCACACCACAACACAGGCGTTCAGGAGTATCCTTTCATGGATGAAGAAAGCATTCTCCAAGCAGCACGTAAAGCTAAAGAGGCTGGTGCCATTCGTTTTTCCATCGTAACAAGTGGTCGTAATACTAATAATCCTGATGAATTTGATCAAATCATCCATGTATTAGGCCGTATCAAAAACGAAATTGGCCTTGAAATCTGCTGTTCTCTTGGTTTGTTAACTTACGAACAAGCACTCAAATTAAAAGAAGTTGGTGTTACTCGATACCACTCCAATATCGAAACGGCACCTAGCCACTTCCCAGATATTTGTACTACACATTCCTACGAAGATAAAATGTTTACCATAGATAATGCACAAAAAGCAGGCATCCGTGTTTGCTCTGGTGGCATTCTTGGCCTTAACGAAACATTAGAACAACGCGTAGAAATGGCGTTCGAACTTAAACGTTTACATATTGACTCCGTGCCATTAAACATTTTGAATCCTGTTAAAGGGACTCCATTTGAAAGCAACGAAGCTTTACGTCCATTGGATATCTTACGTACCTTCGCCGTATTCCGTTTCATCTTGCCAAACGCATTGATTCGTACTGCAGGCGGTCGCGAAGTAAATCTACGGGACTTACAAGCTTATGCTCTAAAAGGTGGCCTAAACGGTATTATGGTTGGTGGCTACTTAACTACTGGCGGTCGTTCACCTCAAGACGATCTTCAAATGATTCAAGACTTAGAGTTGACTCGCAATACAGCTCAAGTCTAAAAAACCTCATATATACCATTCTCCATATCTAGAGGATGTAGTATATAAATTATTCCCTAATGCTTTATAAATATTTTACACATAAAAAGAACCATCTAGTTTGCTGTACTAGATGGTTCTTTTATTTCCATAATAAAATGTAAATGGCTTGACCATTTGTGTTACCCGCAATGGGCTCAGGATTCTCATTAAATTCTACATTCTCATACGGCGTCCCGTCTGACATGTACGCATCTACCTTCAATGTTTCCATGGTTCGATTATATCTACTGATATAAACTTTATATCGCAATTCGTCGCCACCCAGTTCATTAACTCGCAGCCACAAAAGTGCATCGTAATCACTCTTCTGTACACTGTCATTGTCAATAAATAATTGGTTTCCTGATGCATCTGGTCCAACATAGTACCAGTCCGTTGCGTTAGTAGTCCCCCCTATACTGAGTAGCCACAAAAGTGTTAATATGGTGAATATTTTACTCATATGACTGCCCCTCTCATGCTATCGAGCTGTATATTTTATAAAAGCTTAATGTGGATAAACCTTTATAAAATATACAACTTCTCCTTTATATAATACCAAAATTGTCCCATATTTATCAACAATAATTAAAATTAATTACCATGTTTTTTACAAATATAAGAAACTTAAAGAAATTTATTAAATTTCTTCATTTTTAACTCATTTACCCTTCCTATAATGATAATGTCAAATGATAGATAGAGGTAACAATTCCCTGGTTGCCGTACGTGTATTTATCTCCCGACAAGTAATACTAACCCCAAACCTACTACTTGTTTAAATACATGTTTCATTTGATATTAATACTAACACTCCCCTTACATGAAAAAAGGACTCTATACAGAGTCCTTTTTTCGTTGCTTCATAAACTTATACATATTATTAAGTCTACATACATATTACCATAAGGGTTAATAGTAAAGGGTTTGTAAGAACTCACGAATTAACAAGTAATACTATATTCTTTTAAAAAGAAAACGCTCAAAAGCTTAAGGAAATACGATAACCATTACGCTTTTGAGCGTTTTTTATTATAAACTACAATTTACTAATTTCTATCTTACTATTTTACTTCAGCCCAACCTAAAGCAGCACGTTTTTCATCGATATCTGCCAAGATTTTCTCAGCTACTTTAGCAGGATCCGTATTCACATACATAACAGAGCCTAAGATATCTTTAGTGTCTTCTTTGAGCCATTTTGTAACAGCATCAGAGCCTTGTGTAGGTGGCTCAACGCAGTGGTAAGAGTTAATCCCCATCAAGCGGAAGCCAAGGGATGCATCGATACCTTTTTCGTTAGACCATTCAGGGCTAGACATAGCAAATGGCAATTGAGGTAAGTTAAGGCCAAGTTCTGCCGCAATACCACCGAAGATGCCGGAGGAACGCGCATTATCTACACATTCACCCACATGCCATACTGGTGGTTGATCATCGCCCAAGAACTCTTGCAATGCAGGGCTACATTTCTTGTTAGCATCTGTATTACAATAGCCAAGTTTCATCAATGGGAAGGATGCACAACCGTTTGTAAGGATGATGCAGCCATTTTTAATAAGTGTATCAACAATATCTACAGTTGCCTTTTCATAGATAACACGAGGGTTGGAACAACCTACTACGTTAACGATACCGCGAACTTTACCAGATTTTAAAGCCTCTGCCAATGGTTTGAAGGAACCATAATGTTTAACAGTGGATTCTGGAGAGAAGCCAACTTCTGCTGTGATTTCGTAAGGCGGAATGAATACAGGCATACCTTTGCGCAATTCATGAGCTTCAAGAGCACGATCCAAGATTTTGCGAGCCAATTCTTTTGTTTCAGCCAAGTTAGTGTGATGATGGTCGTAGCCGATGTGTTCAGCACCTGGTAAACGAGCTGCATCAGATGTAGTAATAACCTTTGTGTTGAAGCAACGTGCTACGTCCATAATAGCAGGGTATACGTCTTGAACGTCAGCTACCCAGCAATCAAGAGCGCCTGTACCAAGTACAAGTTCAGCACCGATAGCGTTACACAATGGAATAACATTTTCATAACGGTACATACTGGACAAACCAGAGCAGCAGATACCGTAGAATTGGATACCTTTAGCTCCGATAGCTTTTGCTTTTTCTAAATATTCTTCAGAAGCGCCAATTTTACAAATTTGGGATACCAATGTTGGCAAATGACCATGAACAGCGATGTTAACATATCCTTTTTTCAAGGCACCAATGTTAACTTTGGAAGTACGACGACCACCTTGACCAAACAATGCGTCTGTTGCGATGTCCGCTGCTACTACGCCTGTGAATGTGAAAGCAAGGCCACAACGCAAGAACTGCTTCATGTTACTTTCCCAATCGCCATCTGTACCTACACATGTACGATGATATGCATCGAAGGCTTCATTGTACGCAGAAATAGGCAAGATATCCAAGTTTTTCCAAACTTCACGACGTTCAGCAGGAGCCATCGCAGTAATTGTTTTATATTCGCCAGGTAATGCACGGCTCAAATCTTCTAATAGAACATCTGCCAAGTCATTAGCCACTTCTTTTAAGGAACGGCCTTCTTCAGGGATATTGAAAGCTTTACATACAGTACGGATTTTTTCTTCCCCTAAAATTGGAATATCCAATTGGTCATTAGCAGCCGCTTTCAAAGAAATCAAGATTTCACGAGCATGTGCACCATGTTGGGTCAAGCCACCTGCAGCAGCACGTGTCATGTTACGAGCTACGATAAGATCTGCATCGGCACCGCAGACACCACGAGGGCTCTTAGGTGTAATTTTACATGGTCCCATGAAGCAAATACGGCAACATACACCAGCAATACCGAATGTACATTGTGGTTGTTGTTTATCAAAACGGTCAAATACTGTATCACAACCGATTTGCTCCATGCGAAGAATCATTTCGCGTACCGCAGGATCTGGTGTTTGCTCGATAACATCTTGTTTTGTAGGCCATGTTTTACGATATTCAGCAACGGCTTTCATATAGTCGTTTACGCCATGTTCATGAGGTACCCCTGGTTCATGAGTGTGTGGCACCCATTTATCCGTCGGAAGAGCCTTTGCATGACTATGGTCGTGACCATGTTCATGATCGTGGTCATGATCGTGGTCGTGATGATGACCATGGCCGTGGTCATGGTCGTGATGATGGTCATGGTCGTGATGATGGTCATGGTCGTGACCATGGTGATGATGACCGTGATCATGTTGATGTTCACCGCAATGGCAATGGTGACCATGTTCATGGGTATTTTTATTTTCCACATCTTTACTCATTTGAAACCTCCTAGGAGCCTACATAGGCCAACCAATAAAAACAAAAACATATTCTACTTTTAATTCACTTTAAATCCACTACAATTATGGGTTTTAAATCCTATCTCCTAAATATGTTTTAAACTACTATAAGTATATTTTCTGAAAGCACATTTGTCAATTAAAATTTGAGAAATTTTTGACGCATCTATATCTAAGAATATGATAATTACTATATTTATTTAATTCGATTCTTTCAGTTTCTTTTCATAAATAAAAAGAGACTAATTCCTAAATTTTACAGGAATTAGTCTCTTTATTTTATTGATTAATTGATTGATTTACGTATTAATTTATGTATTAATTATTAATTTATTAATATGATCCTCCCCTCAGGATATGCCACCTAAATATCTTTATACCTATGCACTACAAAAATTGCTGCATGATATGTGCTACTTCAGATAAATGGAAACGTTTTGCCCGATCAGACCTTGCCACAAGAACTAATTGGCGGAAACAAAGTTTCGATGCAAGAGGATAGAATTTAACCTTATCGTCATCCCCCTTGCTATTAAGAGTATTCGGCAAGAATGTGATACCATAATCATCTTCTACCAAGGACCGGCATGAATCTAACGTTTCAGAGCCAATGACGGCTTTGGGCACAAAGGATTCCGCTTGGCATAGACGGTTAACCAACGTCCGCAATTTGAGACCTTCTCTTAGCAAAATAAACGGAAATGCTCCAAAGGGTGCAATTTTTCGAATTCCATCACCGGTCATGAGCGAATCTGCAATGGCTATCGCCTTCTTATTTTCCACACTAATGGCCAATAAAATCTGTTCATCTAGAACGGGATAACTTTCAAGGTCCTGAGAATAAATCGGCGTTGGGAATAACCCTACATCTACTAAACCATCACAAATTTGCTGTTCCAAGAAGTGAGATTCGCCCTCTACAACATGGAACTCCCAAGAAGGCTCTATCTGTTGAAAGCTTTTCAATGTTTTCCCAAGCATATGATGTCCATAGAATTGAGACAAGCCGATACGCACATGATAGGCTACATCTGTGCCTTGATTAATGATAGATTGCGTTAAAGCCTCCGCCTTTAAAACTAACGGCATGCCCTCTTTTGCAACTTGTAACGCCGCAGCAGTTGGCACGACTTTTGTGCGATCACGAACAAACAACGTAACTCCTAGCTCTGCTTCAATACGACGAATCCCTTGACTCAACGCCGGCTGAGAAATATATAATTTTTTAGATGCCTTTGAAAATGATGCCATCTCAACGATGGTACTAATATATTTAATGTCTTTTATGTCCATATACGAGTCCTTATCACTATGTACATATACAAATCTTATAATAAAACATTATTTCTATTATAACTATATATTACTAAAATATACGTTACATATACATGGGGAAAAATAAAAAAATACCAAGAAATTTAGTGTCTTACAAACCTAAATTTCTTGGTATATCTTATAAGTTAAACGAACTATAGGATGCGATAAAACCGAATTCTATTACAGCCCCATTCTATTACAACCCTTTTTAATTTTTAGACTACATTAAGGATTTAAGTACATCCAATACTTCTTGAGGTAATTCGTTTTTATGACCTTTAAGTTTTTCTACATAATCATAACGGAACTCAAAAGCTTGGTGCAATTGGTGATGATACTCGCGTACTTCGAATGGAGGTTCAAATCCAGGAACCTCTACATAAGAAAGATTTTCGTATTCACAGAACGGTTTAAATTCTAATGTACCTTCTACTAAACGCTCTAATAAATCAAGAGTAACTTCTTTAGGAATTTTATTTTCCAAGAAGAAGCCGGTGTTCATGATGTAGCACTCTACGCCACATTTAGAAAATAATTTTTTGTAGCTTTCATAATCACGAACCAATGGATATGTACGGAATGGATTTGCATATGGTTCGATAACAAGCGCATTTGGATCGACGTGAGCATCAAGTTTTTCTGCTGTAGAACGACGAGTCGCAAGGGTTGCACCCATTGTAGAAGCCAATACAGGATCGGAAATCTTAAGGATTGGTGGCAATGTTTTATCTTTCATAAGCCATACAATCGCATTAACAGGTTCACCTACGTAGTTTACGCGGTTATCTGTCCAGAATTGAGATTTAATAGCACGTCCATTGCTGTTTCGCACATCTTCGGCCAGTACAACCTTACGGCCATCCTCATCCATCGTTACACCTACATTTTGTAGCGTCAACAAGAATTCGTTAGCAGGATGTTCCACAGGATAATCTTGCATTTTGTCAAAGTACGTAGGTTCAAGAGCAATAGAACTCAAATCCTCAGTATTGATGATATATGCATCGTCATGCAAGATAGAAATATCATAACGACCATCATGTTTTTCATGAGTCAATGTGGATTTACCGGAACCGGACAAACCGAATACACCAATAGTGTAGGATTTACCATCTTCAAGGTTGTACCGTTTCATGCCCCCGTGGCAAGCAACATAGTCGAATCGATTTGCTAAGGACCACGCAAGTGTAAGCGTACCTTTTTTATGTTCCCCAAAGTAGCGCATACCAAGAATCATAGCACAGTTATGAGCAGGGTCGAAAATAGCAAGACCGCCTGGATGACCTGGTACAACATAGTCAGGATCAGAGTAAATATAGATGTCGCCTTCTGGAATCTCTACACTGTCATTGTAGAATTCTTTTACAGCTGCATCAAAGAACTTGAAGTTCATGAGCCAAGAATACAAAATGGACGCGTGATCTTTTGGAATCATCAAATGAGCACGAGCTGTGAATTTTTTATCAAGACCAACGATAGATTCTGCAGAAATCCACTCTTTATTGCGGCTATCATATACAGCATCACGTGCAATATTCGCAAGTTCAACTTCATCGATGCCCTCGTCTCCAATAATACGACGAGCTTTAGCATAGCGACCTGTAGTTTTACCATCATTTGTAACAAGGACCTTTGCATCAGCTGGCAAGCCTTGTTCTAATGGTTTAAATACTGGCATATCGAGGACGATAACACCTAGCTCTTCAGAGGCTAATTGATACGCTTGTGCCACAGATGTTACAGGAGTTACATTGTTCCCATAGAATGCAGTTTCAATTGTACTGCGCATCATAGAAAATAATGGGTTTGTTTTGATTTCACTTTGCTTCCAAACGCGTCTTGTAGACATAGTATCTAGATCCTCACCTTTAAATATATTAGTAATTTCTCTTGTAAAAGTAATGTTGTACATGAAAACACTGCTTAGGCAAATACTTTCATTATTTTCTATTTTACCCTTTTCAATCAAATTTGTATACATAAAACAGATGATTTATAGGAAATTATTGTATGTTTATTTTAAATTAGTGCAACACATTTGTAATGTAATAAATTAATACCTAGCGGCATGAAACTATTAGTATTCAATAGAACAACTTAAAAACTAGACAGAGTTACAAAGTAACTAATTATATTTACAAATCAACTAGTCAAATAGCAAAACGAAAAAGAGGCAAGGTCCTAAGCACTTGCCTCTTTCACGTTTAAAAAATGCAATTATTTCTTATCTTTATTGATAAATGCATCGATTTTACTAATTAGATCATCTACCTCAAAATCACCGCGCTCTGCCATCATCTTGATTGTTGCTACCTTAGCCATTACTTTTACCATAGGTGTTTTTAATTTCTCGAATTTAGGATTTAAAGAAATCAAATGATCTACAATATCTGGACGATGTTTAATTAAATTAGACAATGTTGTTTTTGCATCGATGTGGAATCGACCATCTGCATCAGTTGTTAATGGTTCTTCTTCTACCTCTTCTGCTGCCTCTTGAGCCAAGGATTTTTCTTTACCACCATCGCCTACAAAATCAGTTTTATCCCAAGTCAACAATGTACGAGAACCCTCAAGTTCACGGATATGAGTACAGTCTTGCATCATTTCCAATACGCCGCGGAATTTACCATTTTCATCGCGCACCGCTGTGTAGATAACATAGATGAACAAGCCTGGTTTATTAATCCAGAATTCCGCTTGGCTTTGTTCGCCAGAACGGAACTTCTCTACGATTTCCTCTACTATATGAACAGATTTTGCGGGGTGACAATTCTTCACCTCACGGCCGATAACGTTCGCACTGCGAGGGAAAATACGATGTGCCGTATCGCTGTAGAACTTAACTAGTTCATTTTCATCTACATAGGATAAATCTACCGGTAAATGACGGAACAACAAATTAATTTGCTCTAATGTCAATTTACCCGTTGCCACATCGAGGACTGCATCCTTACCAGTGGGCGCACCACCAACAGGGCCTACATATTTAGATAGCAAGCCCGCTAAATCATTTAAAAATTCGTTAGATACAGCACCACCTTGAGCTGAATTATTGCCATTCAATTGCGCCGCAGAATCATTAATACCTGGCACTACATATAAACCTGGCGCATTGATGATAGCATAACCAATTTCATGGTCATTTTTACTCATTCGAACAAACTCTTCGTCACTCAACAATTTATAAGATGTTGGCAATAAGACTTCTAGTTCTTTAGAATTCAAATCTCGTAATTTTGCCAAAGTTTCTGGCACAGATGCTAGGAATTCTTCGTATCTATCTTCCCGAAGCAATGCGTAGGATGCAGAGATAGCATCGCGCACAGCATCATCAAAGGTCCACATAATGCGCGTTGGACGATCAAAGCCGTGGTCCTCAAGCATCGGATAGAGTTGATTTTGCTTACGAGATAGATGAGTTCTCCACTCTGCTAAGGAATCAAAAACACCGAGCCACGGATTTTTGATAAACTTCTCTTGTTTCAACAATTCGTCTGCTTCAAGGGCTACCTTTTCAACAGCGTTGATTTCTTCCAAGTACGCCCACAACGGATGGTTCTCAGGATACTCATTTTCAGCACGCACCAAAACGCCATCAAATAGATCTAAGAGATCATCCATTTTCTCTAGGATTTCTTCGTCCTTGTAAACACCTTTCAAGCTTTGCTCTGCATAGGCAAACTCATCAGGTGTACAAGTACCTAGTTTCTCTTTTAAAATGCGATTGCCCTCTTCTAAGGACAATTTACCATCTAAATAATCTTCTTTAATGGACACAATAATTCTGTAACGTTCATTGTTAATATCTAGCTTTTGTTTTAATGGATTCATATGCTTATACCTCCACGGGCTAATCTATAATTATATTTTTATTATACCATTTTGAAAGTAATTTTCAGTTGCTACAGATACAATTTTGATTTATTTTTAAAATTTACGAATCCAATGTTATGAAAGTGAATAACCTTACTTTATTTTTTAGAATATTTTAGCATACAAAAACTGCACTTCAAAAATTGTGCCCAATTTTTGAAGTGCAGTTCTGTATGAGTGCCTTTGATTAGTTTTTAAAATCAATATATTCAGTTTTAGAAGATGCTACAGGTTTACCATTAGAATCTGTGGCAGGACTAAATCTCCATTTAGAAATAGTATCAACAATGGCTGCATCAAGAGTACTAGAACCACTAGATGAGACAACTTCAACGTCCCCTACAGAACCATCTTCCTTGATGGTAAAACGTATATCTGCACCATGAGCAGCTTCACCATAGGCCGCGAGCAATGCTCGGTCAATAGGTGGTGTAGCTATAGCTACTGGTGGATCATATGGAGCTGCCAACACAGAAGCTACCATACTCATTACAAACAATGAGCTTAATATAATACAACGCAACACTTTATTCATCGTTTTCTCCTTATTTAGCTTTCACAGCTTGCTTAGGCAGAGTAATTGTCATCCCAATAATGGATTCGTGTGCCTTTTGATCTGTGCCAATAGCAGGGGTAAACTTCCACTGCAAAATTGCTTTTTTTACTGCTTCATCAACAGGAGCATATCCAGAAGAGCGCTCTACGAAAACATTTTTAACATTACCTTTTTTATCAATCAAGAAGCGTACGCGCATATCAGGCGCTACCATAGCGGTTTGAGGGATCTCAGGCAACTCAGGTTTTACAATAGTAACCTCTCTTGGAGATTCTAAAAACTTCGCCGCATCAGCTGTATAATCACTTAACATGCCAAAAGATGCAACGAGTACTGCTGCAGCAGCGTATCGGAATAATTTATTCATAAGAAGCCTCCTTATTAACCTTTTACCTATGCATAATATCATACTAAATAAAGATGAATATTAAAAGAATAAATTCTTATTGATAAAATTTCTCATTTATGATATATTGAATTCAAGATAACTGTCCGGACTCACATATCTAGTTGATATGACAAAAAACTACACAAAGGAGGTTCATCATGAGACGTAGAAAGCGTATTCAAATGAAGGTCATGATGGTACTTGGTATCGTTGCCCTCGTTGGGCCTAGCCATCTACAAGCACTTATTCCCTAGATTATTTTGACCTTAGCAGAAGACTGTATAACTGCCACTAGCCGCTACGTTAGTAGCGGCTATTTTTCCGTTTAAATTCAGAGAGATATTCTCCTTCTTCAAATTATTTCATTATTAGAACAAAATATTTCTCTCAAACAAAGTCATTAATGTTTTTAAATTTAGTATCTATAAAAAAGGAGGCTTATTATGAAATTTAATCGAATTTTATTAGTCGTCGTATCATTAGCACTTATAGTATTTGCCCTTGCAGGCTGCGGAAAGGACACAGCCCAAGATAGTCAGAAAAAACTTAATGTCGTAGCTACAACGACGATGTTAACGGATTTAGTAAAAGAAATCGGCGGTGACCATGTAACCGTACAAGGTCTCATGGGACCTGGTGTAGACCCTCATCTATATCAAGCTAGCGCAGGCGATGTAACAGCTATGTCTAAGGCGGATGTTGTAGTATACAACGGCATTCACTTGGAAGGTAAAATGGGCTCCATTTTCGATAATCTAACAAAGCAAAATAAAGCGACCATCCGCGTATCTGATGCCATTGATCCAGCTACATTGCTCGACTTTGACGAAGAAGATGGTGTAAAAACAAAAGACCCTCATATTTGGTTTGACGTTGCTAACTGGAAGCTGGCAGCAAAAGCAGTATACGAAGGTCTTGCTAAAGCCGATCCGGCTCATAAAGAAGATTACAAAAAACGCTATGACGCATATCTTACTAAGTTAGATGAAACTGATGCGTACGTTAAAGCTCAAGCAGAATCTATTCCGAAAGAATCTCGCGTACTTGTAACAGCTCATGATGCATTCCAATACTTTGCTCGTGCGTACGGTTTTGAAGTAAAAGGTTTGCAAGGTGTAAGCACTGCCACAGAAGCAGGTACACAAGATATGAATAACCTCGTTCAATTCATCGTAGACCACAAGATCAAAGCCATCTTCGTAGAGTCTTCTGTACCTCACAAAACAATTGAAGCCGTTCAAGAGGCTTCTAAAGCTAAAGGTTGGAACGTATCCATCGGCGGCGAATTATACTCTGACTCTCTCGGCTCCGAAGGTACTGAAGGCGGTACATATATCGGCATGGTGAAAGCCAACATCGATACAATTACTAAAGCACTTAAATAAAGGAGGTTTCCATGGAATGGGCCGTTGAAGTTGAAGATATGACCGTAGCATATACGACAAAACCCGTATTATGGGACGTAGATATGAAGGTACCCATCGGTTCCTTAGCGGCCATTGTCGGCCCTAATGGTGCCGGTAAGTCCACATTATTAAAGGCCATGCTCGGCCTACTAACAGTTATCTCAGGAAGTGTAAAATTTTATATCGATCACCACTTAGCAATGGACAAAAACGATTACAAAAAAATCGCCTATGTCCCTCAAAGTGGTAGCGTAGACTGGGACTTTCCCACTACCGTACTAGATGTAGTACTCATGGGTCGTTATGGTCATCTAGGTTGGTTCAAGCGACCTAGCAAAAAGGATAAGGAACTCGCCCTCTCCATGATTGAAAAAATGGGCATGAGCGACTATGTGGATAGACAAATTCGCCAGCTTTCAGGGGGACAACAACAACGCGTCTTCCTCGCAAGAGCTCTCGTCCAAGAGGCAGATATTTACCTCATGGACGAACCATTCAAGGGCGTCGATAAAACAACAGAACATGCTATTATTTCGCTTTTACAAGAAATGAAAGCTCGCGGCAAAACGGTTATCGTCGTCCACCACGATTTAAATACAGTGCCCCAATATTTCGATTGGGTAACGATGGTAAACAAACAAACTGTCGCCTATGGCCCCGTAGCAGATACATTTACGGACGAAGCTATTGAGCGCACCTACGGCAAGGGGAGGATTGTATGACCATACTCCAATCCTATACGACGCAAATGGTACTGCTCGGCACAGCTTTATTAGGCCTCGCTAGCGGTATCGCTGGTACCTTTGCGGTACTTCGCAAGGAAAGCCTCATCGGTGACGGCCTATCTCATGCGGCACTACCCGGTGTGGTCATTGCCTTCTTGCTGACGGGCATCAAGGACATCGAAGTTCTCATCGCAGGTGCTGCCCTATCCTCTATCACTGCGGCTTGGCTCATTACCATCACCGTAGAAAACAGCAAAATCAAATTTGATGGCGCTTTAGCCACCATACTCTCCGCCTTCTTTGGGCTCGGTATGGTATTGCTCACCTATGTACAAAGCTTAAACAATGCTGGTCAAGCGGGACTTTCAAAATTCATATTTGGACAGGCAGCCACCATATTAGCGCGCGACGTGTACATCACATCTGCAGCGGCGCTCATCATCATCGTGTTAACCGCATTATTCTGGAAGGAGTTAAAGCTTATCTCCTTCGATGTGGAATACGCCAAAACACTACAAATTCCCGTCACTTTCACCCTTATTTTATATCGTTCACTATTAATCATGACCATCATTATCGGCATTCAATCGGTAGGGGCTATCTTGATTAGCTCTCTCCTCATTGCACCCGCCGTTGGGGCAAGACAGTGGACGAATAAACTGGGCACCATGTGTATATTAGCAGGATTTTTCGGCATGATATCTGCCATCGGCGGTACTATCTGGAGTACATCGATCCCAAAATTACCGACAGGTCCAGCTATCATCGTCATTTTATCGATTCTCGTATTATTGAGTCTCATCTTTGCTCCTAACAGAGGTATGCTCTGGCAGTTCCGTAAAAATAGACAGTCAAAGCACGCATTATTGTTAGAAACCACAAGGGCTCCCAAATCCAATGCACAGCAAAGTATTTACGTAGCAGAGGACGCACAACCTCGCATAGGAGGTGCCCCATGACAGTTCATACAGAGATATTGCTCATTGCCATTGCGGTATCCATCGCATGTGCCATCCCTGGGGTCTTCCTCGTATTGCGCCGCATGTCCATGATGGCCGATGCCATTACGCATACCGTATTTCTCGGTATCGTGCTCGCTTTCTTTATAACGGAAGATTTAAACTCTCCATTTCTACTCGTCGGGGCTACCTTAGTTGGTGTAGGCACCGTATGGCTTACAGAAATGATACACAATACGGGACTTGTCAACGAAGATGCGTCTATCGGCATCATCTTCCCGCTTCTATTCTCTATCGCCATCATTCTAGTCAGCCTATACAGCGGTAACGCTCATCTCGATGTAGATACCGCATTACTCGGCGAAATAGCCTTTGCCCCCTTTGATCGATGGATTGTGAACGGCACCGACTTGGGGCCTATATCGCTATGGATTTCCCTAGGCGTGGCAATCATCAATTTAATTTTAGTCATGCTGTTCTACAAGGAATTGCAGTTATCTACCTTCGATCCGCTACTAGCGGGGCTCTTCGGCTTTATGCCAGCCCTCATCCACTATGTGCTCATGACCATGGTATCCCTCACCGTTGTGGCCTCGTTCCAAGCGGTTGGTGCCATTCTCGTCATCGGCCTCATGATAGGACCTGCAGCCATCGCTTATTTATGGACGGACTCTGTGAAAGCCATGCTTACTAGCAGTATCATCATCGGTATAATCTGTGCTGTCGTCGGTACGGAAGTAGCTTTCACCATGGACGTATCCATCGCGGGTTCCATTGCAACCACCATCGGTATCGCACTAATTATCGCTGTTATCGCAACACCAAAGACCGGCTATATCGCCACATACCGCCGTCAACGTCATTTGCGTCGTCACTATCGAGAAACGATGATGCTCTGCCACATCTATACCCATATGAACACACCTGTGGCGGCCATTGAAAACGGTATTGGCACCATTCACGAACACTTGAACTGGAAACCAGACTATACACATCAAGCTGCTTCACAGCTAAAAAAACAAGGTCTATTATATGTGACAAATGGACACTACGTGCTGACTGATAAGGGTATAGCACAGGTAAAAGAGATTATTTAATTAATCTCAATCATATATCTCTAAAGATAAACATTTTTCACAACAAAAAATAAATATTTGCCCAACAAAAAAGAAACTGAAATCTTTGTAGAGCATTGATTTCAGTTTCTTTTATTGTAACTAATGGCCTTACAGCCTATTAATATAGAAGGATTCACGTCAATAATTATCTATAACAGATAGTGCCAACACTATAATAGATTAGCTTAATCACAAAGAATCCTATTAATTAATAATAGCTTCTAATGGAATAACATGAGGTAAACCATTGTCATCGATATAAATTTTCGTTCTAACACGGTATACATCTTCCATCATGACTTCTGTAAAGATGTCTTTCGGCGCGCCTTGAGCATATACTGTACCCTCTTTGAGCACGATGATTTCATCTGCAAACATAGCCGCCAAATCAAGATGATGCAATGTTACGAGCGTTGTAAAATCATTTTCTTGAGTCAGATTTTTTAGCAATGTTAACAAGTCAAATTGCTTGTGCAAATCTAAAGCACTTGTCGGTTCATCAAGAATTAAGATTTTAGGTTCTTTTACAAGGGCTTGCGCCATGAACACAAGTTGGCGTTGACCACCGCTGAGCTCCATAATGTTGCGAGATGCAAACCGCTGTAAGTTCAACCGTTCCAACACCTCTTGTGTTGCTTGGATATCCTCATCCTTAACGCGGAAAGACATGGATCCCATGCGCCCTAACATAACCACTTCAAAAACAGTCAAATTAACTCTACAGTCATTATCTTGTGACAAATAGCTGACTGTACTGCTGAAATCCTTGTTGGAATATTCAGATACAGACTTTCCGTTTACGAAAATTTCGCCCTTGCCTTTCAAGATGCCCATGATTGTTTTTAAAAGTGTAGATTTACCAGCACCATTGGTACCGATGAGAGCAGTTAGTTTACCAGTTTGAGCGACAAAATCAACGCCCTTTAAGATTTGTCCGTCTTCCGTAGCGGAATAACCAAAGGTTAGATTATGAACTTCAATCATTTGAAATAGCTCCTTTTCCTAGTTAATACCAACGAGAAGAAGAAAGGTACGCCGATGATTGCCGTCACAATACCGATTGGGAACATCGCCCCAGGAACGAGCATCTTACTCGCAATAGATGCGAGAGACAAAATCGCCATGCCACACACTGCTGACAGTGGTAAAAAATACCGTTGATCCTCACCTACAAGCATACGTGCAATATGTGGTCCTACAATACCGATAAAACCAATAGTTCCAACGAAAGAAACAGCAACGGCTGTAATGATGGAGATGAAAGCAAACACTTTTACCCGTAAGCTTTCAACATTAACACCTAAACCAGAAGCCTTTTCATCGCCTAATTTCAACGCCGTCAAGCGCCAAGATTCACGCATCATAAGAGGAAGCATGATAGCAAGTACAATGAGTACGATAGAAATATTAATCCAGTTAGCTTTGGCTAAACTACCCATCGTCCAGAATACGATGTTTTGAAGTGCCTCAGGAGATGCCATATATTGCATCAAAGATTGAAGCGCTTGAAACAGGAACATCATACCAATACCGGCGAGGATCATCGTTTCAGAAGAGAAATTCTTAATCTTATTGATGGAATAGATAAAGAAACTCGTCAAACTAGCAAATACAAAGGCCCCGAAAGGAACCATAAAGACACCTAAAAACTCTAGTGCGCTAGCGCCCACAACTACCATGAGGGATGCACCGAATCCAGCCCCTGCAGATATACCAAGAGTATACGGACTGGATAGCGGGTTATCCAGAATGGTCTGCATGCCAGCACCAGCAATGCCCAAAGAGGCACCAACGAGCAATGCCATAATGGCCGTCGGTAAACGAATCGACCATATGATAACATACGCATTTTTGGAAACCTCTGCTGGGTCTGTTAAGGCGAGCCACACATCGCTCAAGGTGAGTGATGCAGGGCCCACAATAATATCGGTAACAAAACTTACCGTACAAATGATGAGACCGATGATAATAAACAACAGCTTTTTATAACTTTGCTTCTTATAATCGTACTGATTTTTAACTTCAGTCACTATACAAAACCCCTTTTTAGTTCATATGCATAAACCAAACGCCACCGTAAGAGAATGGAAGGAATTTTTCGTAGAATTCCTTAAGTGTACCCTCTGGATCTACATCGGCAAACTCTTCAGGATAGAATGTTTTAGCTAAATATTCGAATACTGCCACGTCATATACTTCACGAGGTAAACCATGATGAGTAGAGTACACTTTTTTGTCTTGTACTGCTTTCAATTCAGGCCAGCCTTGACGTTCTGTGGTGAAAGCTTTCAACAACTCTTGAGATTTAGCTTCGTTTGTATCAAAACCTAAACGCATGGAAGTCGGTTTCTTAGGCCAGTAAGAGCCAATGATCATGATGATATCAGGGTTTCTTTCAAGGATAAACTCTGGATTAACTGGACCAGCAGATTTTACTACATCTTTCGTAATAAGATCGCCACCAACTTGAGTTGCCAAGGCACCCCAAGCTACTTTATCACTATACGCAAAGCCTAATCCCTCTGGACCTTCGTTACCTGTTTCAATATAAACAGTTGGTTTTGGTTTATTGATTTTACTAATGCGATCCATAACTCTATTTAAGCGATCAGTGTAAAACTTACTGATTTCTGCAGCACGCTCTTCTTTACCCAAAGCTTTACCGATAGCTTCGATAGATTTTTGGTGATTTTCAAGCTTTTCAGCATGGTAGTCGATATAGATAGTAGGAATGCCAGCTGCATCGATTTTAGGTTTGTAATCAGCTTCATATTGCTCTTTAAAGAACAATGGCATGAAGATAACATCTGGATTCAAGGAGATGACCTTTTCAACGTCAAATGTTTTATCATTTACGTTCCCGATGAGAGGAATTTTTTCCAATTCTGGAACGTCCGCTTTATAACGATCCCACATATCGGTACGCAATTTGCTCAAATATGGGTCCATACCAACAATAGTCTTAGCTACATCTTTACCTTGCAATGCAGCCATAGTCAAGAACGCACCACCGGAAGCACTCAATTGTACTACTACGCGTTCAGCCGGTTTTTTCAATGTCACCTTTTGACCAGTTACATCTGTAATCTCAATTTGTTTACCAGATTGAGCAGCATCCTTTTTCATATCTGCTGGACCACCACAAGCTGTCATAATCATGCTCACAACTAGCAGGAGCACCGTGGCAAGATATGCCATAAATTTTTTCTTCTTAACCATAGAATACCTCGATTCCAAACTTAATAAGTTCTAATAAACACAATATATAACAGCATTTATTGGGGTTTTACATCATCAGCTCCTTCACACACAACACACCCCTAATTCATATGCATAAACCAGATGCCACTATAAGAGAATGGCAAGAATTTGTCATAGAACTCTTTAAGCGTAGCTTCAGGATCTACATCCGCAAACTCTTCAGGATAGAAGGTTTTTGCTAAATATTCGAATACGGCTGCATCAAAGACTTCGCGTGGAAGACCATGATGCGCAGAGTAAACTTGTTTATTTTCAACTGCTTTTAATTCGCTCCAACCTTGACGTTCTGTGGTGAAAGCTTTCAACAACGCCTGAGACGAATCTTCAGTAGCTTCAAAACCTAAACGCATAGAAGTCGGTTTCTTAGGCCAGTAAGAACCCATAATCATAATGATGTCTGGATTCTTTTCCAATACAAACTCAGGATTAATTGGAGATGACTTTTTAATAGCATCTTTTGTGATTACATCAGCACCAGCCATAGTGGCTAAAGCACCCCAAGAGTAGTTACCACTAAAGGAGTTACCAAATTCTTCCGGACCATTCATACCAACTTCAAGGTAAACTGTTGGTTTTGGTTTGTTAATTTTACTAACACGATCGAGAACTCTTGTCACGCGATCCGTATAGAACTTGCTGATTTCTGCGGCACGTTCCTCTTTACCCAAAGCCTTACCTATGGCTTCGATAGATTTTTGATGACTTTCAAGTTTTTCAGCATGGTAATCAATGTAAATCGTTTGTACACCTGCTGCATCTAATTTTGGTTTAGCATCGGACTCATATTGTTCTTTCAAGTCAAGAGGAATGAAAATAACATCTGGGTTCAAGGAAATAACTTGCTCCACATTAAATGTTTTATCACCGACTGTACCCACTACTGGGATCTTAGCTAACTCAGGCATTTCAGCAGTAAAGTGCTTCCACATATCCGCCCTGTAATCCTGCAAAGATGTATCCATACCGGCAATAACCTTTGGAGTATCTTTACCCATAAGGGCAGAAATCGTAAAGAATGGACCACCAGCACCGCTCCACTGTAAGACAACTCTCTCTGCTGGCTTTTTAAGCGTTACCGTACGTCCTGTTACATCTGTGATTTCGATTGGCTTATTATTTTGCGCCGTATCTTTTTTCGTTTCGCTAGGACCTCCACATGCAGCGATGAGCATACTAACAATTAAGAGGAAAACCGTGGCTAAATACGCCATAAACTTCTTTTGTTTGAACATAAGTACCTCTCTTCTCTCAACTAAAACTATCACTATAAGTGCACATAAAAAGCCCGTTTCCCCACGAAGAGGAAACGGGCTGTCATCTCAGTTAGACTAACTACCACGCCTAATAAGCTAGCATATAGTATGAGCTTTCAACTATGCATAGCTAGTATAAATTCATCTATATCAATCCCCATCCCTGTCTCTCGCAGGTCAATTGGCAATTGTTAATTAGGCAGTTCTCCTGGCTCCAGTTTAACGTTACTTTGCGCCTTCCCAAAAACCTCAGTGACCGAGAGCATTTCACCCTCTATGCAAAGTACCTCGCTGTTACAGTGGCGTGACCGCTTTGGCTTCTACCAAATTCTCTATTAAGTCAATAGACACCTAACCCAATCATATGTGATTTTTCTCATCGTAGCATGAGGGGCATACCATGTCAATAAACACATAGGGGTACTGCTATAGTCTAATCCGCATTTGATACCATTTAGCATCGCCATGATCAGACTCTGATTCACCTTCATTTACAAAGCCAAACTTGGCATAATAGGGAATCTTTTCCGCCTTACAAGTTAAAATAACGCCCTTTCTCGTTTCTTCTCTTGCCAGCTCTATGAAAGCCTCAATCAGTCTGCCTCCTACGCCACGGTTCCGATACTCAGGCATTGTATTCAAACCAAATATCATCTGCCAAGCTCCGTTTGGATTATGTAAGGAAGCATCTGCGAACATCTCATCAGTTAAGATTTCATCATCAGACACAAAACCATCGATAAAACCAATAGGTGTGTCTCCATCAAAGGCAATCAAAAACTGACCTGCATAATACTTTAACCGTTCCTTAAACGCCTCACGAGGCGCAGCCTCGGCAGGAGGGAAACAAGTTGCTTCGATATTCGTTACTAGATCTAAATCATCGATTGTAGCTTTTCGTATTAACATATTATGTCCTTCTTTATGTACTTATATATTTATTTTTTCGTATACTTAGGCACATTGCGATACTGCATTGGTAAGGAATTCTCTTTTACTTTAAAACCATGTTTCTCGTAAAAGGTCGCATTCTTGCTGTCGCCAATCATAACATTAATATACAAATACGACTTGTAAGCATCTTTTACCATTTCTAACAAATGACCGGCAATACCTAGACCTTGATAATCAGGATGAACCAGTACATAATTTATGAAGCACACAAGCTCGCTATCATCCATGACGCGGATAAGACCTACTAAACGATCACCGTCCCAAGCGCTAATTACACGAGATGAATTCATCAAAGCCTTATGTAATCGGTCAGGATACTTGCCTACCACCCAACGAACAGACAGAAATAACTCTGCTACCTGCTGGGGCGTAAAATTCCTTTCTTCGGTATACGTAATCGCCATAAAAGCTCCTCTAAGAAATCTCTAAATATTCACTATCAAATAGATGGTAGCTATCTTTTAGATAAACTATAAAACTAAATAGTCTCTATTGAACTAAATAGTTTCTATTAAACGAGTTCCTTACTCATATAAATAACATCATCCATAGGGTTATGATAGTACGGTTCACATTCAGTAAAACCGTGTTTCTTGTATAAATGAATAGCTGCCTTCAATGGTTCTATTGTATCTAGCACCATTTCCGTATACCCAGAATCCTTAGCATGATCCATGATACTTTCAATAAGACGATCACCCAAAGCATATCCACGTCCCTCAGGACGTACATAGAGGCGTTTCATTTCACAGCGCGCATCACCATGCTGATAATAGGCCACCATACCTAGCACTATCTCATTTTCATCAATGGCTACCAATAACTCACCATTGGGCGCCGTATATTTCTCAGCAATATCCGCCAATTCTTTATCTAAATTTTGAAAGGATAAATCGCGGTCAAGCCATTTTGTATATTCTATAATTAACGCTTTTACCTGATCCATATACGGTTTTCCATCAACAATCTTAATCATTTAAACTCCATCAATAATAATTACTTTAACTTTCGCATCTCACGAATAAACGCTTCTGCCTCTTGTAAGTTCTTAGGGAACTCAAAATAAATGCAGCTCTCATGACCACAATAAGGATTTCGGAAGTCATAGCCGCTCAATAACAAATACTCGATAATCTTCCATTCTTTGTCATTAGATTTCTTAGGAGCCTTGAACTTCTCATTCACAAAGTACATTTTACCTTTACAGGTAGGGCAGGTTTTATTTTTGTTAAACAACTCGTAGTTTGTGCCCTCCGACAAGGAGATTCGGCAGTTTACACATACATTTTTATAGCCCATAGTCATTTACTCCCATATGGTTTATGCTGAAAGATAGCTTTTACAATCCCTTCACCAACAATATTGCCACCTTCCATGATAATGAACTCTGCGCCTGCTTGTATAGCAGAATAATCTACGGTCTCATATACTGGTAAAGCATTCGCTTGAATCGGTTTATCAAAGATGACATCTTCACCATCAATAAAGTTGATACCAAGATATGCCTCAGTACCTTTTATAACGATATGAGGATAGTACATTCCATTATTTAAATTAGGTGGAGTTCTTCTCTTCTTACTGAAGAATGTAACGGTACAGCTAATAGTAAAATCTAAATTGCTCATATTAGACCTCATCGATTACATATACCATATCACCTTTAAAGTATATGTTCATTATACAATGTACGGGATTTCCTTCGGTCCATAGCCAACCCTGGAATACAGCGTGTCCCCAATTATAGGTCTCCGTAATGACCTCAAATTCACTTTCACTATAATCCTGTTGATACTGAGGCAACTCAATTCTTTTACCTGTGAAAGTATCTAGTATTGTATTATTAAATACTAGAATTTCAAAAAAATCTATATCGCACGTCTCAAACACAACCTGAGCCTTATGAGTTTGTTCACTACCATCCTCATAAGAGAAAATATAATCAAATGTAAGAATCAAATTATCGTCTACGTATTCTATTTTCTGTACCCTTGCATCATGGAGCGAATATTTGGAATACTCGCCAAAAGATTTTATTGTTTTCATATATCCTTTAACTACAATAAATTAACTATACAAAGTTAATATATTCTACTTCATAACTAATAAGTAAATTTGTTTTTATTATATTATATGTACCATAACAAATACAAAAAACTACCAGAGTAACATAATATAATCTAGCAGTTTTTATCCCTAATTGGTATCTAACACTCTAATTAATTTCACTTAACAATATTTGCAATACCTTTTGTATTCAAAAGCTCAAAAAATTCATTAATCTGTTTATGAGATTGATACGGATACTTTCTTGAAGAACGAAAATTACAAAATGTAAAAAAAACTTGCTTTTTTGCACGCGAAAGAGCTACAAAAAATGCGCACCGATCCTCTTCAGGTTGTTTTTTAAAGTTCCAAAACGCGGAGTCCTCTAACCCAACAAAATAAACAGTATGATATTCTAAACCTTTACTTTTATGAATTGTCATAATTGGCACCGAATCTAATCCCAAAAAACGATCTATAGCAACACTCCATTTAAATTCTGTTTCTTCAAGTTCAAGCCATATATAATCTTGAAACATAAGTAATTGGTTTCTTAAATAATTACATTGTTTATAGATAGGAAAAAATGCTTGTATCCGTCTTACTCCCCAAAAATGAATTATATTATTTATTAAACTTTGAAGCTCTTTTTTACATGTAACTTTATTAATACTGGTTTTAACCTCCTGTATCATAGCTTCAAGCCCCTCTTGCATCACAAAATAATCATCATTGGATTGTACAGAACCTATATTCCAAAGTTTTATAGTTGTCTCTACAATATATCTCCATTCATAAGGATATTTCCTATCAATTGCTAAACGAAAAACCGAAAGTAGCATTTCTACAATAGGCTCTTTAATTAAACTCTGATAATTATCTTCTATGCGGGCATAAATTTGTTTCTTACTAAGTTCACTAATGATTTTAGTTACATACTCTCTTGGTTTTTGCTTACATAAAATACATAATTCATTTGGCTTTATCCCCATTTCAATTTGTTTAGATATATTTTCAGAAATTACTTCTGCTTCTCTATCATCATCTGCTGCAATTAATAAGGTAATATCACCGTCATTCTCTGTCCATTTAGCTGAAACATCAACATTGTCATGGGATTCATTTAGTGATTCATACATTTTTTTCTGTAAATCAACAAGCCTAGGTGCTGACCGATGATTCATAATAAGAATCTGCTTATCTGCATTAAAATCTTCTTCAAAATCTTTAAAAACTGTTTTTAAAGCTCCAGCCCATACCATAATACGCTGTTTATTATCGCCAACAGCCGTTAATATGGAACTAGAATCCAAAAAACATTGTTTAACAAACTCATATTGTAACTTTGTAGTATCTTGGAATTCATCTAAAAAAACATATTTATAAGTATGCTGTAATGCCCTCTTAATCTTAGGATTAGTACGGATTATATATTCTGATAAAATACAAATCATTTTAAATGAAAGTGTCGCTCCATATCCATCAAACCCCTTTAGTAATAACTTCCAAACCTGACCAACTAAATTATCATTTTTAAAAGGTAACCTTATAGATATTAACAGATTTTCATAATATGAACGTAGTTCATATGGTTTGAGATTTTTTGGATTATTATGTCCAACCTTCCTAAATGCGGCCTCTATAACTTTCGAATCATTAATCATATATAAGGCATTAGGTCTTAAATCTTCTGGAAGTGCATAACGAAAATGGTCTAAAATCCCTTTCGAAAATGCATCATAAGTTATAGATATAAATTGACTTTCAACTTCATTACTACATCGTTTTATTACCCTATTTTTTAAGTTATTTGCAGCATCATTCTTAAAGCTTATTGCCAGTATTTTCTTAGCATATCTACAAATATTAGTTTGAAAAAGATAACTAGCCCTTTGAGCCAATAATTCTGTTTTTCCTGCACCCGGTCCAGCAACAATAAGAGTATTTCTATCAGTTCTTATTGCTTCATTAGCACTTTCTTCTAACATGATTTCTTCAGAAGCCTTCCACAGCTCCGGAGACACAAACTTCATTTTCAGCCTCCTCCAATACTTTTTCTGCCTTAGTAATTATACGCGCAAAAACAGGTGGTATCTGCATCTCCGCATCTCCATTACAAATATTTAAAAATGCTTCAATATGAGTTGATGGTTTACCTCTATTCAAAAAGAAATAGTTATACCATACCATTAACTTCTTCTGTGTCTCTGAATATGTACATCCATCACCACCACAACTTTTTAATGTTTTCTTTACAGCATCCTTAACACGTTCTTCATATTCTGGATACAGATTATCTAAATCTTCAATATCTTTAATAAATCTCTGCCTTTTTTCTCCATTATCATTTACAGTCAATCGTGGTCCCTCTGTAGGTGTTAATATGCCTTTATATATCTCTCCATATTGTTCTAACATTAAAAAATCAATATCTAGCGGCGCTGAAAAGAAAACATTATATTTTTCTAATTGCTCTATCCATATTTTAAATAGCCTAGAATCATTTATATCCCAATTAGACATATCATCAAAATCTTCATCAGATAAAACTTCCGAATCTATTAGTAATAGTTCTTCTTTATTTACTCTATTTTTAATCAGTTGGTCTAAAGCATATTTAATTCGGCACCAGCCTCCCCCTTCTCGCTCTTTATCCAAATCCAATAGTGTAATATATGGAATTTTTAAATCACTAAGTAAACGCCAAAAATGATTTACATGCCTACCACCAAGAGGAACAACCGAAATTCCACTTAAGTCTATATTATTTTTTTTAGCACTCCATATTTTGGGTAAAATAATTTCTTCACTGTCACCTTCCCCCAAGATAACTAGTTTAGCAAAGTATAATTCTGGATATGCTTTAACTGCTTCCTTAATAAACTTATATTGATTTGCAAATGTTTCTTCATCAGGTAATGTAATAGCACTAACTTCTGTCGCACCCTTACATGAATTAAATCTAAAAAACCTCAGTTTTTCAGGATCAAATCGCTTCACAATCGCTGTTGAATGAGAAGACAAGGCTATTTGTGCATTATCCCTTGAAGCTATTTTTATTAAATTTGAAACCAGTTGACCAATTAAATGTGGCGCAATATGGTTCTCTGGCTCTTCTAACGCAATAATTGTTAAAAAAGGCGGCCTATAACTAAAAGCCATCTCATCAATTCCCGAATTCATTTCTTCTTGAATTCTTTCTTCAATATCAAGAATACTATCAACTAAAGAAATATAAAAAAGAGACCTCAAGCCATCACTCATATCATCAATACTATACTCTTTTCCAGTAACTGTAGGCGAAAATACAACTTCAGATTTCTTAACCGCAGAATCAATATCAATACTGTTAAAACGTAACTGAGCATCTGAATAACGTATATCATTATCATATAATGTCCATTGTGAATTAATCGATGCAGCAATGACCGATACCCCTGGTTCATTTAAGAAATGATCATTTAGTTTTTGTATTTGTTCTTTAACATTCTCCTGAGTAGATTGACTCCAATTAATACTATTCATTATCTGATTCATCATAGTCCCAGAAACATTCTTTAGTTGTTTCGATGGATCCCTAACAGCTGGTACATATATTACTCGTATATGATCTAAATCTTTACGAAATGCAGTAATTTTAACTTCATCACTGATTTCCTCATTTTCAGGACATGTAATATAATAAAGCTTACTTTCAATTGCACCTTCTAAATTACTACTTCTCTCCCATGTTGCCTCTAAGCGAATACGCAAATAAGGTATGCCCTCTGGTTCTTCAACAACAACACTATTAAAAAAGAGTGGAATAGCAAAGCTCTCACTTTCACCAGCATTCTCTAATTCGTCAAAAGTAAAAATTGCCTCAATATATAATTTCTGTGAAGCTTGTGCATCTGGACTCATCTCTTTCGGAAGATGAAAATCGCTACGTTTCAAAACTCGATCCGCACTATTAACTGAAAATAAACAGTTTAATGCCATTAATGCCGCTGTTTTACCTGAACTATTATCTCCAATAAACGATGTAATATCTTCAATTTTAATAGTTTGTTCAACATCACCGAAACAACGATAATTATATAATTTTAATTTAGAGAGTTTCATCGTAACATCCCCTTATATACCCATACTCTATCAATATATTCTAATATAAAAGATTTACTTTCACCCTACATATATATTTATATAAACTAAATTATCCTCCCCTTATAATCTGCATAGAACAAAATAAAAAGGGCCCCTAAGAACCCCTATATTTCAAAGAGTTCTCGGGGCTCAATAGCACACGAAATAAAATCTTATTCCCACTCAATTGTAGCAGGTGGTTTAGATGTAATATCGTACACGATGCGGTTTATGTGTTGTACTTCGTTTACGATACGACGGGAGATTGTGTCCAATACGTCGTAAGGGATGCGTGCCCAGTCAGCAGTCATGAAGTCTGTTGTTGTTACACCACGCAATGCCAATGTGTAATCGTATGTACGGAAGTCACCCATAACGCCTACGGTACGTGTAGATGTTAAAACTGCAAAGTATTGGTTGATGCTGCGATCAAGGCCAGCTTTTGCAATTTCATCACGGAAGATATAGTCCGCATCACGCAAGATGTCGAGTTTGTCTTTAGTGATTTCGCCCATTACACGGATAGCAAGGCCAGGACCTGGGAATGGTTGACGCCATACGAGGTAATCAGCTAAACCTAATTCGGAACCAAGTTCACGTACTTCGTCTTTAAAGAGGTTGCGCAATGGTTCGATAAGGCCTTTGAAGTCTACAACTGCAGGCAAGCCACCTACGTTGTGGTGAGATTTGATAACTTCCGCTTCGCCAGTACCGGACTCGATAACGTCAGGGTAGATTGTACCTTGCGCTAAGAAGTCAACGGAACCGATTTTACGTCCTTCGTCTTCGAATACGCGGATGAATTCTTCACCAATAGCTTTACGTTTCGCTTCTGGATCTTCAAGACCAGCCAATTTATCTAAGAAACGTTTTTCTGCATCGACGCGGATGAAATGCATGCCGGAATCTTTGAAAGCTGCTTCTACTTCGTCACCTTCGTTTTTGCGCATTAAACCATGGTCAACAAAGATACAAGTCAATTGGTCGCCTACAGCTTTAGAGATAAGTGCTGCCGCAACGGAGCTATCTACACCGCCAGACAATGCCAACAATACTTTACCATTACCAACAGTTTTGCGGATGTCTTCAATAGCAGATTTCGCATAGTTTGCCATTGTCCATGTGCCTGTGAAGCCACATACTTCGTACAAGAAGTTGTGAAGCATTTCTTTACCATGTTCAGTGTGCAACACTTCTGCATGGTATTGCATAGCATATAGTTTACGTTCTTTATTTTGCATAGATGCTACAGGGCAATCCTTAGTATGTGCTACGATTTCAAAGCCTTCTGGAACTTTTGCTACATAGTCAACATGAGACATCCAAACAACTTGGTCTTCTTCCAAGCCTTTGAACAATGGAGATGTAGTGTCCACTTTAGTAGGTGTTTTACCGAATTCACGGTTATCTGCAGATTTAACTTCGCCACCTAATGTATGCGCCATAAATTGCATACCATAGCACATGCCAAGAATAGGAATACCAAGTTCAAAAATCTCTTTCTCAATTTTGGGAGAGTTTTCTTCATACACGCTGTTAGGACCACCTGTGAAGATAATACCTTGCGGTTTTAGTTCCTTAATTTTTTCCAGCGCTTTGTTGTATGGATATACTTCGCAGTATACGTGATTTTCACGAACACGGCGCGCGATCAATTGGTTATATTGACCACCAAAGTCAACAACAATTACAAATTCCTTGTTTTCCATGCCTTCCTCCATATGCATCTATTTGTGAAAGTATATTCACTATTTGTTATGCCCATACATTTCTGTACTGGGGACGCGTTTTTTCGAGCCAAACGCTAATTTTTCATTACATTTTATTATACCATAGGAAGTATAACGACTCCATATATTCCGTATGTAGATTATAAATAAATCTTTAATGTTCGGATTTCTAACTATCACTCTTTAGGGGCCTCTCGCTTATACATTTTTACAGCCCCCACGGGACAGATGGAATAGCAGTCGCCACAACTGATACAGCCTTTCCCGATGTTAAATCGAGTTTTCCCTTCGGTGATGCATTGAACAGGACAATCCTCAGCACAAGCACCGCACTTAACGCAAGTGTCATCAATATTAAACTTTAGATTTCCCATATACATCACTTCCTATGCATTCTTTATCTGTGCCAAGCTTAATATTATCTACTTTTAAATAGTAGAATTCATATTTTAAATATATAAGATCACAAACATCACGCTAGCTCAAGAATATATTCAAAATATTTCAATACAAGAACAGCTATTATAATTGTTTTTTCTTATTTAATTCACCATTATACGCAATAGCGGAATAGATTGCCTTTGCCACGCCTTGGTGGTTATTGTCTGTCGTTTCGTATCGTGCCACTTCTTTAATGTTCGGCTTGCTATTGCCCATGGCTACACCAGCGCCCGCAAAGCGTAACATAGATAGGTCGTTTTCACTGTCCCCTAGTGTCATTACCTCATCAGGGCTTAAGCCCCAATGTTTTGCTAAGGCTTCTACGGCAGTGCCTTTTGTAGTGTGGGGCAAAACGAATTCTAAATTACCTTCACTAGAGAGCAGCACATCATAGAAGCGTTCACGGCCTGTACCGTCGTGGGATAAACCTTGGTATTCATCGCGCAAGTCTTGTAGGATACGTTGACGCATTGGTTCATCACCGTAGAAGATTTGAATCTTCTCAGGCCCTTCGTCTAAGGATTCCATATGAGCTAGTAGATCACATACCATGGTCCGCGTAGCCAAGATAAATGGACGAATATTGGGTCTAAAGAAGAAATTAGATTGCTCTATTTCACATTCAGACATCTTTATCTTTGCTGCTTCGTTGCCTTCCGCCAATGCATAGTGATCGTACGTTGCACCTGGCAGGCGAGTGTCCCCTATACCAGAAATCTGATTTTTTGTAATAGGCAGATGATTATCTAATATACCATGTACAGTCTTTTTATCTTCCCCATTGCGTTCGCTAGCACATACCCCTAAGCGCTCGCTAGCACATACGCCTAGGCGTTCAGGTGTAATACATCTAGACGGAGGATACATGCCAAAGATTTGGTCTTTCACATAGGCCTCTACATATACGCCATAGGTTAATAGTTTGCGCAATAAATGTAGTGCTTGTTCTTTATCAAAACTTACGTGGAATAGACTGCGGTTTTCATCCTTATCCATCACGTAAGCGCCATTGGTGCACATGAAATAGCGTAAGCACGGCAATTTTTCGATAACATCATTCATCTCATTCCAAGCACGGCCAGAAGCAATGGCTACGCGAATGCCACTTTCACGTGCTGCACGAATCGCTTCAATAGCATCCTCAGGAATCGCCTTTGCATCGGTTACCAAGGTGCCATCTACATCAGATGCGATGAATCGAATGGGCTTATCCCCAGTGAGGCCTATATAATTTTTTATTTCTAATGTTTCAGTCGTGGCCATACATCCTCCTTCTGTTCCTTCTATTCCCTTTATTCTTTCTATTCCTTCTATTTAGAATTATTAAATTCGGCTACAATTTCTTCTAAGATTTCTGGGTGTTCTACCAATCGCAATACTGTGCCACCAATGATATTTGCACCGTCGGTAATGGTTTGTTCAATGGTAGGCTCTAACATAGCAGCAGCAAATTCTTTAGAATGGCACACCTTCGGCTCGCCGGCCAAGCGCAATTTAGGATGGAATGCTGCACATTGGTAGCTTACATTGCCAATATCTGAGCTACCTCCAAGGGCTGCTGGGCCAGGCTCAAAATCGAGGCCCATATCGGCCATTACCTCTTCGATAAGCGCTGTGCCACGATTGTTTTGGTTCATATCATCATAGGGGTTACCATAAAACTCTACATCCACAGTTGTACCTGTACAAAGGGCAGCCCCTTCAAAGATTTTTTTGATTTGCTCAGATAAACCATTCAAGTACTCACGCTCCGTATGACGCACGGTGACCTCTAATTCACCGAAGGCAGGAATCACATTGGATGCGGTACCTCCAGCAATGATCCACGTGCCGATGCGCGTTTCAGGGCGCACTTGTTGGCGCATCATATCCATAGCATGGATGGCAAGTTGCACACCGTTTACCGCATTGACGCCATTCCAAGGCTCACCAGCTGCATGGGCTGGCTTACCGTGGTACTTAGCACGGAAGCAATCGAGTGCCAAGAATTGTGAGTTAGGACGCGTTTCCTCGCCGTCAAGGTGGACCATAATGGCAAAATCGTATTCTTTAAACACCCCTGCGTTGCACATGTCTACCTTGCAGCCCATCGCTTCTTCGTCTGGTGTGCCGATAATATCGATATCCATGTTGAAAGCTACACCCTCTTCTTGCATTTTATGTAGTGTCAATGCAGCTAGCACGCTCATAGAGCCGCTGGCGGAGTGACCGCATGCATGGCCCACCTCTGGCAGTGCATCGTATTCACAAAGTATGGCTAAGCAGCCTTTTGGGTTGTCTACTTTCACGGCAGATGCCTTGAAGGCAGTCGGCAAATCACAGAATTCATAGGTTACGTCCATGCCATATTTCTCAAGAACAGCGCCTATGGTTTTAACGGACTTAAACTCCTGACTGGAAATCTCAGGATTCTTGGCTAATATGTAATTAATGGCAAACGCATCAGATGCGAAGCTTTTACAAAGATCAGCAAAAGTAGTTGTAAGGGACATATTGCCTCCATGTATATAACCACATTATTGTAAAGGATTATGATACTCTACAATAAAGAATAAAAACTCGTTTACTCTTAATTATACAATGTTATTGCCTATTGGTGTAAAATTCCGTACAATATAAACAGAAATGTATAAACCATGTATATGGATGTTTGAGGAGGATACTATGTTTAAGTTCAAAAAATTGACAGCCATCGCCCTCGTAGCGGTAGCAGCAATGGGTTTATTGGCTGGTTGTGGCAACGACAAACCTAAAATGACACAACAAGAAGGTGTATTGCGTGTAGGTTCTGAAACTACATTCCCACCATTCGAATTCACTGAAGGCGACAAATACGTTGGTTTCGACGTTGATTTGTCCGAAGCAATTGCTAAAAAACTTGGTTTAAAAATGGAATTCAAATCCATGGGCTTCGATGCTTTGATTCCAGCTGTTCAATCTGGCGATATCGACATGATCGCAGCAGGCATCAATGCTACACCTGAACGTGAAAAAGCATTGGACTTCTCCGATGTATACTTCGACCAAGGCGGTTTCATCACAGTTGTTCGTAAAGACAACACAACAATCCACAACATGGATGAATTAGCAGGTAAAACTGTAGGCGCTCAAATCGGTACAATCCCGGTTGAAATGGCTCAAAAAATTCCTGGTACAACAGTAAAACAAGTCGATTCTAATGCTAATATCTTCATGGAATTGAAAGCTGGTACAATCGACGGTGCTATTATCGATAATGCTGTGGCTATGTACTACCTCAAACAAGGTGCTGATCAAGACCTTAAACTCGTAGGCGAACCTACACAATCCCCTGGCACAGTGCTTGGCGTGAAAAAAGGCAACAAAGCTTTACAAGAAGCTGTTAACAAAGCTCTTAAAGAACTTAAAGAAGACGGTACTTACCAAAAAATCTACGACAAATGGTTCGGCGATTACAACAAAAAATAATATGTATTCCTAAAAACTAGGATACATAATAACCCCTCTGAAAGATTGCAGACATCACATAAAATTTGTGACAGCAGATTTTCTTCAGAGGGGATTTTTTTATCATTTAAATCCAATACATGCTGAAGATTCTGTATTATGCATAGATATAAATTAGAAATAGGCTAGTATATTGTGAGAACAAGTAAACGATAGCAGTATGATATCAGCAAAAAACATACAGATATACTAGCATTGCCTCTTTTACGGTACCTCGCGTTCGTTATATAATAAATATGTATTTACTGTACACATGTATAAAAGGAGGCCTAATGGCACAGTACTTTACGGAACGCCTGCAAAAGGTCTTCCACATGATTTTTACATCTTATAATCAAAAAATGGCTCAAGAAGGCTTACGTCAATTGGAGCTCATCGTCAATAATCAGCAAAATCCCAGTCAGCCAAAAGATAGAGCCTTACGAAATGACAAGACAAGCCGTCTTGAAAGTGATATAGACACTAAAGAGGATGCTCTCAAGATAGCCAATGATCCAGAGGCTCGAGAGCTAGGTGACGCCTATGCACTCTTGGCACGCGTCTATGCAGGTCCTCGCTTTACCTGGGAAGAGTCTAACTTCCCAGAGGATAATATGCGCACCTATCAATGCTTACATGATAGCATTCGTCGCTGTAGCCCTATCGGCACATTACAAGCTTTGCGCATCAAAGGTTCCATTACGCCTACCGTGGAGAAGGATATGCAAATTTCCTTCGACGAAGCATTTCGCATTGTCTATGATTACGCAAACCAAGGCGATGCGTATTGCCAATATGTTATAGGCAATGTCTTTTTCTGGCGTGATGACAATCGCATCAGCTCCGCTGAGACTATGCTAACACCTCCGCCTATGAGTTGGACTAAACGCATTCAAAGAAGCCTTACAGCAAACTCTGTGCAGGATCGTATTGCCGCCTTACAAGGCACTGTGCCAGACGAAACATTGCAAGAAAATGCATCTAATCTGGCTAAGGAATGGTTTAATAAGGCTCTCGACAACGGTCTTGCCATGTTCCAAGGAAACTTGCGCAATATCTATATCGACGAAGCTGACTTTTCCAATGCGCGCCGCGTCGCCAAGACTGCGGCCGAACTTGGCAACCCTGCCATGATGCTATATACAGGCCTCGACTGCCACGAAAGCGGTAAATTCGAGGAGGCTTTCACGTGGTTCACTAAAGGTGCCGCCTTAGGTCAATCTGAAAGCATCGCAGAATTAGCGGATTATTACTATCATTTCTATGATGCCAAAAATTTACGTTGTACTATCCCCTATAATCCGGTAAAAGCCATAGGTCTCTACCGCCGTGCGGCAACGAAAGAGTTTAGTGATGCGGGCTACACCGCCTTACAGGCGGCCTTTGGCTATATCTTTCACATAGGCCACCTGCCTCTCGACTGGGGACTCATTGCAGATTTAACACATATGGCGGCTACAAAAGATCGCTTCATATTCGCCTTGCCCTATATCGGTTATATGCGAATCCACGGTTTAGGGGTGACGAAAAATATCCGCTTCGGTGTACAATCGTTACTGCGTGTCTTAGATGAGGAACAACGCGCCTTCGAAGAGGAAAATCGCATTCTTTTCTACGATATTACGCGCGCTTTAACACGTGTTGCCTTGGGCTATGCCTACGAAAAAGGCTATGTAACAGGCAAGCCAGATTTAACTCAAGCCGTATCCTATTACGAGCAATCCCATCAATATATCTTGTCTCATAAAGCCAATTTGGATCCGGAGCTAAAAGATATTCCTATCGATGACGAAGCAGAAGAACGCTTAGCAGCCTTTGAAGAGGTCGATGGTCATTGGCAATACAAAGAAGGTATTACCGAATCCACTACTACGGTGCGCCCTGCACCTACCACCTGGCCTCAAAATGCGGCCCGCTTATCTGTAACTATGGACGACTTTCTCTGGGATACGACACTGTACGACTGGCAAACCATTGAAACGGCCTTAGAGTCACAGGAAGAAATGAAGCTCAGCTTTTACAATCATTTCCTATCCGTTCCAGATATATTGCGTAATATCTTTAAGATCGATGTAACGCGGATGCTACGAAATCATTATCAAATAAGGCTACATGGTTATGATCCATCAGAAGGACACGAAATTATCTACAAGTCCATTTACGACAAAGAGAATACCATAAGCCTATTGAAAGAGCTTTACGATAATCATCAATTGCCTAGCCTCGAAGGTAATTGGACTATTGAAAAGAACGAAGAAAAGCCAACCTGGCATTACGTGCTCGATGTGGATCAACAGCCGTTTTTGCTAGAGGAATACGATGATGCAAACGCTATGATTCAAGCTGCATTACAAGGATTAAAAGAGAAAAAGTACGAACAAATTAATATTCGCACCCATGACTTTGTAGGCCCATCCTATTTCATTTTTAAAGGCAATCAGTCGGCCCCATTTAGGGTGCAGCTCTATCTAAAAGAATCTGCCCGTCATACCATCGATGACGATGGAAACCAACAAGACACGCCTGGTAAGACCTACTTATTTGAACAATATGTGGGAAACGAAGTGTCCTTAAACTATTGGATTCAAAAAACGATAAATACCTTGGAAATCCCTGAACTAGATAATTGGAAACAATTAACGGTACCAAAGGATTTACAAACATAAAAAGACCATCCCCAGTGAACTGCAATCCAAAAATTGTGTCTAATTTTTGGAAGCGAAGTTCAGAGGATGGTCTTTTTTTATTATAGTGTTTTTACAACATCGACACAGCGTGCGCAAAGTGTAGGATGTGCGCTATCTTGGCCTACTGTATCGCGGTGGATCCAGCAGCGTTCACATTTTTCGAGACCAGAGGCAACAACAACTGTAGCAACGCCAGTTTCTTCGTCTTTAACAGCCTCTGCTGGTGCAGCGCCGTTCACGATGTGAGCTTCGGATACGATAACAAGTTTAGCCAAGCCTTCTTCACCAAGGGTGTTCAATGCATCAAATGCAGCACCTTCAGCATATACTGTAACGGATGCATCCAATGGATGACCGATTGTTTTATCTTGACGAGCAAGTTCCAATGCTTTTTGTACGGATGTACGCAAGTCTAATAATTGGTTCCATTTGTCAGCCAATTCTTGGTTGAAATGTTCTGGATGACCTTGTGGCCAATCTTGAAGCATAACGGATTCGCGCATGCCCTCTTCTTTAGGCATGTATTTCCAAACTTCTTCCGCTGTGAAAGAAAGTACTGGAGATACCATGGCTACCAATGTTTTCAAGATTTCGTACATCGCTGTTTGAGCAGAACGACGAGCTACATCGTTTTTGCTTTCAGCATACATTGTATCTTTCATTACATCAAGGTAGATGGAACTCAAGTCTACTGTACAGAAGTTATGAATTGCATGGTACAACATGTGGAATTCATAGTTTTCGTACGCATCAGTAACCTTTTGACGTACTTCTTCTAAGCGCAATAATGCCCATTTATCGAATTCGGACATATCTGCGTAAGCCACTTTATCAGTGTTTGGATTGAAGTCATCCAAGTTGCCGAGCAAGAAACGGAATGTATTACGGATCTTACGGTATACTTCGGATAATTGTTTTACGATGTCTTTGGACAAGCGTACATCTGCTTGGTAATCCGCGGAAGATACCCACAAACGCATAACATCAGCACCGTATACATCGATGATGTCGCTTGGAGCCACTGTATTACCTACAGATTTAGACATTTTGCGACCTTCGCCGTCCACAACGAAGCCATGAGTCAATACGGAATTATATGGTGCTTTACCTGTTGTGGCTACTGCAGTTAACAAGGAAGAGTTAAACCAGCCGCGATGTTGGTCAGAACCTTCAAGGTACATAGCACATGGTACGTCAAGATCATTAACTTCGAGTACGCCAGCCCAAGAGGAACCAGAGTCGAACCATACGTCCATGATGTCTGTTTCTTTTTTGAACTCATCATGACCGCAATGAGGACATTTGAAGCCTTCTGGTAATAATTCCTTAGCGCTGTGAGCCCACCAAGCATCGGAGCCTTCTACGGCTACTTTTTCTTGCAATGCTTTGATAGTATCATCGTTAATGATGTGCTCGCCACAGCTTTCACAATAGTAAATAGGAATTGGCACGCCCCAAATACGTTGACGAGAAATTACCCAGTCACCACGGTCGCGCACCATGTTGAAGATGCGATCATGGCCCCATTTAGGAATCCATTGCACTTGGTTGTCGATTGCATCAAGCGCTTGTTGACGGTACCCATCTACAGAGGAGAACCATTGTTCTGTAGCGCGATAGATGACAGGATTTTTACAACGCCAGCAGTGAGCGTATTGGTGACGCAAGCTGGATTTGTGAAGCAATGCATTATTGTGCGCTAAGATTTTAATAACAGGCACTTCTGCATCGTGGATTTCTACGCCAGCCAATGGGAATTCAGTATCGCCATAACGGTTGTCGTCTACTTGTTTAGTGTAGTTACCAGTTTCATTTACAAGGGATACGATAGGAAGTTCAGTTTTTCCTTCCTTGTTATAACGCATAACGATGTTAAAGTCGTCTTCACCGTGTGCAGGCGCTGTATGTACGCAACCAGTACCGGCTTCAAGTGTTACATGGTCACCGCATAATACAGTAGATGTACGTTCTACGAATGGATGTTTGAATTCCGCCAATTCTAAGTCTGCCCCAGAGAAGCGGTTTACGATTTCATAGTCTTCGATTCCGATATCTTTCATAGCTGCGTCAACAAGTTCAGTAGCCATCAAGTAGTATTCGTCGCCTACTTTTACCCAGCCATATTCAAGCTCAGGGTTAACGGAAATAGCTACGTTGGCAGGCATTGTCCAAGGAGTAGTGGTCCAAATAACAGAGTATGCTTGTTTTGGATCTACGCCAGCTGGCAATGTTACCTTTTTCTCGGATACGTAAGGGAATTTTACGTAAATGGAGAAGGATTTTTTCTCAGCATATTCGATTTCTGCTTCTGCCAATGCAGTTTCGCAGTGCGTACACCAGTATACAGTTTTAAGACCTTTATAGATATGGCCACGTTTTGCCATTTCGCCGAAGATGCCAAGTTGTTTAACTTCGAACTCAGGACGCAATGTCAAATACGGACGGTCCCATTCGCCTAATACACCAAAACGAATGAAATCTTGTTTTTGTGTTTCTACGCACTCCAATGCATATTCCTTACATTTGTTGCGCAAGTCCAATGGTGCCATTTCATGACGGTTAAGACCAGTGTTCTTAATAACCGCATGCTCGATTGGTAAACCATGTGTATCCCAACCAGGAATGTAGCGAGTATAGTGACCAGTCATAGTTTTGTATTTCATGATAATGTCCTTCAACGTTTTGTTGAGGGCATGACCAATGTGCAATTTACCGTTTGCATATGGAGGGCCATCATGCAAAATGAAAGGTTTTGCGTCCTTACGCAATTCCAAACGTTTTTGATAAATCTTGTTGTCTTCCCAGAATTTTAAGATTTCTGGTTCGCGCTTAGGCAAATTGCCGCGCATTGGGAATTCTGTTTCAGGCAAATGTAACGTCTTACCGTAATCCATGCTGTGCTCCTTTTACATAAAAAAATCGCCCGCCCCCGAAGGGACGGACGTCATATCCGTGGTACCACCCTACTGACTCTCGTTACTTGTGAAAGCCACTTAAACATATAACGGTGTTCACCGGCAGGGTTCCTGCTTGCTCCAAAGTGATCCGCAAATCTCTAGATTTCCAAACCTTTCAGCCCATGAGTTTGGTCTCTACTAAATCCGTCTGAGACATGCCGTCTTTTTCAACGCAATATTCATATAATAGATAATTATAGGACTCAAACGGGGAAATTGTCAAATATTTCATTTCTAAATTTAACAGAACCTACATCCCCTATTAAGCAAAAGAAAAAGCCTACTTACGTAGGCTTTATTGTATATACAATTATTAGATGGCACTCATGAGAATTAATTCAAGAATAATAATTGCAATGCACACGTACATGAATTTACGATCCATGTCGTCAGTTGGAGTTTCTTTAAGACCAGTGCGAGCAGCTTCTTCAGCAGTAATTACTTCATAGCTCATTGGAGATCCGTATTGGTTATCACCTTCATCACCCTTTTGAGCGAGTAGATAAATAACATAGATAATACCAAATGGAATGAAGCTAATCAAAAGCATCCAACCACTTTTACCAATGTCATGTAAACGACGAGCAGCAAGACCAATGGAAGGCAATAAAATGGCAAGATTATATACTATAGAAATAAGACCTACAACACTTGCTAGCGCAGTATCCATTACAAGGGCACTTAATACATTGAAGATACCAGCAATAACAATTGTGATGCCATAGAAACGCCAATATTCACTGCGGCTTGCACGACCTTTGAAATTAGCATAATTACCCATAATCGTATGTTTAAAATTATCTACATACGAAAGATTTTTGATAGACAAATCAGTCATAATCTTCTCTCCTCTATAAATAACAAATAAATTCTTCTTGAAAATATTATATCATTACTGTTGACGATTTTGAAAATCAATGTCTATATATTTTGGGAATAACCTATGCTTTATATTTCATTATAGGATACATCATAAACTACATCGCACTAGTCATAAGTAGTTTATCTACCAAGAACCAGAGTACAAAGATAGCGCAGAATAGTCCTGCAGTTAGTCCCATAGATGGTGTAGTATCAATAAGACCTAATTCACGGGCCATTTGTTTTGTTACGACCACTTGACCTGTAGGGGGCCCAAAGCGATTTGATTGGCTTTCACCAGGCAGAGCCATAAGGATCAACAGAATAATGGTCCCTATTACAGGGATGAATCCAATAAATACGAGGCCCCCTGAGCGGCCTTGATCGTGTAGACGTCGCACTGAAACAGCCACGCCAGGAATAACCATAATCACGGACAAAAGGACAAGGATGACCAAACCAAAACCTACGCCTACTACGCTAGATAGTGGGCTAATATAGCTCAAAAAAGCACAAGTAAATAGAATGGCCACAAACAACAATTGATAGACTAACAAGAAATGCCAATATTCACTACGACTTGCACGACCATCAAAATCAGCATATTTATAAACCAAACATTGTTTAAAGTTTTCAATCAAGCCTAGATTGTATTTATCTAACGAGATTTGTGGTCTACTAACATGCCCACACTCTGGGCAGTAACAATCTGTTTTCAACACTTCATGTCCACAATAGGGACAAGATTTCATAATAAACTCCTTCTAGCTACAAACAGAAATCAGCAAAGATTACGATGTCCTGCTGTACTTAACACATATAACAACTAAGATATTCTTTATTTATTAATATCTAAGTTTTTAAATTCATCTGAAATTCATTTTACTATAAAGTGTTATATTGTCTATAAAGGAGATGTTAAACTTTTATAAAATAAAATAATGAGATTGTTAATAAATGCAGATCTTTATTACATATATCCATTTCCATTAATACCATACCATAATATCTCTCTAATGATATCAGCAATAATAATAGATTGGATAATAAAGATGGCAATCCCCATCGCCCAATCTTGACGACGGGATGGAGTTTCTTCTAGTCCTGTAGCCTTGCTAACCTCAGGAGTAATAGGTGTATAGCCGGTTCTTTCACCATATGAATTCTCTCTTTCATCGCCACGACGCAATTCGTAAACGAGGAATATAAAGAAGCCTATAACAGGAATAAATGAGATTAGCTGCGTCCAACCACTCCGGCCAATATCATGCATACGCCGCGCTGTGATAGCTATATTGGGAACTATAAAGAAAAGGGATACCCCTACAGCAATATTATCAATAAGTGTTTCATAATTAGGGAAGCCCAAGATACTACAAAGTAAAGCTAAAATTCCAAGTAATCCTTGTATCAAGGTAACGCCTGCCACGAATCGCCAATATTCACTACGGCTAACACGGCCGTTAAAATTAGCATAATTCCTAATACCTAATTTGAAGGCATCAGTATAGTTCAAATCATATATATTTATGGTTGACATAACCTAATCCTCCTCCGCGGCTTCAATAGCAACAATGCCCCAGCCTTTGCCTTCATTATGCAAACGAACTAATAGAGGCTCTAGATTATCTTCAAAGGTAACGATAAAGCCCATATAGTTTACAATAATATCATCATCTTGGTCTTGAGAAACATAGTCAAGCTGTATCGCTTTCACCTTAGGAACCTCTTCCTTAGTCATGGCTTGTTCCCATAGTTCAAAGGTACCATATCGTTCCATAGCACGAGCGCTCAAATAACGATATGCACCATGATAATCCTTTTTATTGAGGGCTTTATAATAATTACTTACCACAGTACGCCCCTCTGTTGTAGCCGTTTCACTTTGTAAAAGACGATTTGCTTGTTTCGTTAACGAACTAGGTTCTAAATTGCCATAAGCAGTCTCCTCTACTATAAAATTATGATTAATCATTGTACTACCTGCACTAATAGCTAGGCAGCCTAATACTAATATAGCCACAATAAAAAGGCCCGATACGGAACGTTTTTCCTCTAATCCATTAGATACAGGCGATGTGCGCTTACAGAATAGATACAATAATGCAAGCCAGCCTAAAAAAGGAACCAATAGTAAAATCATCAACGTTGGATCATTATTAGAGTCTCGTAACCGTCTTGCCATTAACATAATCTTCGGCAAGCATAACAGGATGGACAATACAAATAATACACCGCCACCAATAGAGACAGCATAAAGAAATCCGTACGGTATGTAGGTTGCAAGACCTGTAATACATATAATTAAGCCATATACAAAGGATATAGCACTTATGGTGAGCCAAAAATCGGCTGTATTGGTACGTCCCTTACTGTTCGCATAGTTTTCCACTAGCTCACGATAGAGGATTTCGTATACTCTCTGTTTCATAAAGCTCCTACTATAAATCTTAGATAATATTAAATAATAAACATATATAGATATTCCTATTATACTATGATTTATCAACTTAGTTGATTCATTTTTTGTTCATGAAATATGCCTATACTACAGATATATTTCTTACAACTAAAATTCGTACAATTAATTATACAGGAGATAATTATGAAAGCTAAATTAATGAAAGCAGTAGCTTTAGCTAGCTTAGGTGCCTTCTTAACAGTTGGTATTGGTACCAATGTAGCCCAAGCTAAAGATTATCACTTCAAAATCGGTGAAAATCATCGCATGGTAAAAAATGATGATGGCACAGTAGATAGCAGCGATCATCCATGGTACAAAGTAAATGATAAAAAGAAAAAGCACAGAAAGCATAGAATATCTGAACGTGAAAAGCATGATAAAAATGCAACAGCAAAACGCAGTGAACGACATCAACGTTCTGAATCCTCTAATGACTAAGCCTTGCGCATAATACATATTACTAGCCCTAAAAACACAAAACTAAATTAACCAACCAATGAAAAAGACGTTATACATTGCATAACGTCCTTTTATGTTATCCCCTATATAATTTTTCCCAAGGCTATATGAGTTATTATGTTATGCGCCAGCCTTTAGAACAGCTTGCTTCATGGATTGTACGTAATCAAACAACGCTTGATCTGCATGTTCACCGTGTTCTGCCACGATTTTAACGATGGCAGAGCCTACGATAGCTCCATCGGATACGCGCGCCATAGCTTCCGCTTGTTCTGGCTTAGAGATACCAAAACCAACAGCTACCGGGATATCCGTATATTTGCGAATCGTTTCAACAATGGATTTAATATCCGTCTTAATTTCACTGCGCATGCCTGTAACGCCAAGTGAGGATACACAGTATACAAAGCCTTCTGCGTCTTTGGCGATCATTTCGATGCGGTTTTCAGATGTTGGCGCAATTAAGGATACCACTTCAACGCCATGTTTGTGAGCCACACTAGCGAGCTCGCCTTTTTCTTCAAACGGCATGTCTGGTACGATAACACCAGAGATTCCCACCTCTTCACAGAGGGTAAAGAATTTTTCACGACCAAATACGTAAATAGGATTCAAATAGGTCATGAATACGAGCGGTATAGTCACCGCATCATCACCTGTACGCAGACGACGCACCATATCGAAGATGTCATTGATTTTTACGCCTGTAGATAATGCGCGTGTACTTGCTTCTTGGATAACTAGGCCTTCCGCTGTGGGATCGGAGAAAGGAATACCGATTTCTACCATGTCTGCACCAGCTTTCACCATAATGCGAATATAACGTTCTGTATTTTCAATACCGTGGTCACCAGCACTAATGAACGGGATGAATGCCTTGCCCTTTGTGAAAGCGTCTTTAATTTTACTCATGAAGATCCACCCCTCTGTATTTTGCCATAGCCGCCACGTCTTTGTCGCCACGACCGGATAAACAAATAATAATAATATCGTCCTTGTTCATAGTAGGAGCAATTTTACGTGCATGTGCCACCGCATGAGCACTTTCAATCGCAGGAATAATACCTTCCAAGCGAGATAAATATTCAAAGGCATCGACTGCTTCATCATCTGTAACCGGCACGTATTCAGCACGACCGCTATCGTGCAAGTACGCATGTTCAGGACCGATACCAGGATAATCAAGGCCTGCGGAGATAGAATATACTGGAGCAATTTGGCCGTCTTCGTCTTGGCAGAAGTACGATTTCATGCCGTGGAAGATACCAACGGAACCCTTTGCGATTGTCGCCGCATGTTCTTCTGTATCGATGCCACGACCTGCCGCTTCACAACCGATGAGACGAACACCTTCGTCTGGAATGAAATGATAAAACATGCCCATCGCATTAGAGCCGCCACCTACACAAGCCATAACAGCTGTTGGCAACTTGCCTTCTGCTTCAAGGATTTGCTCACGCGCTTCACGGCTGATAATGGATTGGAAATCGCGAACGATCATAGGGAATGGATGAGCACCCATAACGGATCCCAATACGTAATGCGTATCGGACATGCGGTTTGTCCATTCGCGCAACGCTTCGGAAACCGCATCTTTCAATGTACTAGTACCTGTTGTTACTGGATGCACCTTAGCGCCTAGCAATTCCATACGATATACGTTAAGTGCTTGACGTTCACAGTCCTCTGCACCCATGTATACTTCACATTCCATGCCCATCAACGCAGCGATAGTAGCCGTTGCCACACCGTGTTGACCTGCGCCGGTTTCAGCAATAACGCGTGTTTTACCCATCCGTTTTGCCAATAACATTTGGCCAATTACGTTATTCAACTTGTGAGAACCAGTATGGTTTAAGTCCTCACGTTTTAAATAAATTTTAGCGCCACCAAGGTCCTTTGTCATGCGTTCTGCATAGTATAAAAGGGATGGGCGACCTGTATATTTTTTATGTAAATCCTCAAGTTCGTGTACGAAATCAGGATCATCTTTGTACTTGTTGTACGCCTCTTCTAGTTCGATGACTGCATTCATCAATGTTTCTGGCATAAATTGACCCCCAAAGGAGCCAAAATAACCATGTCTTTGTTCACTCATATAACTTACCTTTCTATATTCCATTCCTGCTAGCACGCCATATTATGGCATTGCTATTGTTCTCACAATGTTGGTGAAAGCTTTTATCTTCTCATCGTCCTTCACGCCTTCTGTTTCAATGCCGCTACTGATATCGATGCCGTACGGTCGAACCGTACGAATGGCACGCGCCACATTGGTGCTATCGATACCACCAGCGAGCATAAACGGTCGTTCAAACTCATCTAAGCAAGACCAGTCGAATACTTCACCCGTACCGCCTCGATCGTCTTTGTGATATGCATCAAACAAGAGCATATCAGCACTGCTATCAATCCACGCCTCTGCATCTGCAGCACTGCGGATTTGAACAGCCTTCCAAACCTCTACATTAGTACGTTCTTTTAAGGATTGGATGAAAGCTTCATCTTCATCGCCATGCAATTGCACCGCATCAAGATTGATTTCTTTAGCAATTGTAACGAGATTTTCTAGCGTTTCATTTACGAAAACGCCTACCGTTTTGATTTCGTCATTATTAGATTGCTCTACATCATCATTAGATTGTCCTGCACCACTATTATATCTCGAAGCATATTGCTTATGGAGTTCTTCCACTAATGTCTTAGCTTGGTCTACAGTGACTTGTCGTTTGCTCGGTGCAAACACAAGGCCCATGTAATCAGGCTTTGCTTCTACTACAGCAGGGATTGTTTCTACTTTTGAGATTCCGCACATTTTAACCTTTAGTGTGTAATAGGTTGGGCCATAGAGATATGCTAATTTTTCCACCTTGTTAGGAGAACGCATAAAAGTTTCACCCATTAAAGCTACGCCGATATTGTTATCACGCAATACTTGGATGTCCTCTGGCGTTTCAAGGCCGCTTTCAGATACGAAAATCACATCGTCTTGAACGAGATTGCGCAAGCGCACGCTGTTTTGTACGTCTACGGTGAAGTCTTTCAGGTTGCGGTTATTAACGCCGATGATACGAGCGCCACAGTCGATGGCCATTTGTACCTCATGTTCATCGTGAGCCTCTACCAAGGAGGATAAGCCAAGAGAATCAGCTAGCTCACGGAACTTTGTCAACGTCGGCACATCGAGGCATGCACAGATTAATAGAATCGCACTAGCGCCCCACACCTTCGCTTGGTAAATTTGGTATTCATCGATGATGAAGTCCTTACGAAGTACGGGGATTTTTACAGTGCTTGCAATTTCTTGCAAATATTTTTTATCACCCTTAAAGAAATCTGGCTCCGTCAAAACAGAGATAGCCGCTGCACCAGCCACTTCATATTCTTTGGCGATGTCTAAATATGGGAAGTGCTCAGCGATAATGCCCTTTGACGGAGATGCCTTCTTTACTTCGCAAATAAAGTTGAAGTCTTGCTGACGAAGGGCTGCTTCAAACGGAAATCCTGTATCAGATGGTAACGCTAAGGCTGCTGCTTTCACAGCCTCAGGCGTTTCTACCTCTTTTTCTTGGGCTACCCGAATTTTGGTAGCCTCTACAATCTTATCTAAAATCAATGGTTATACCTCTTGTGTTGCTTTCACAAACTGTTCCATTATAGCAAGAGCCTTGCCAGAGTCGATTATGTTTTTCGCCTCTTCAATACCCTCTGCTAATGTAATGCCGTCCTTTGCAAGGTAAATCGCCATGCCAGCGTTGAGAAGAACTGCGGTGCGTTTACCACCTTGCTCCCCACCGAGAACGTGGCGTGTAATCTCAGCATTTGCTGTTGCATCGCCACCTTCAAGCTCGGTTTTATCAGCGTATTCGAAACCATATTCCTTAGGATCGAATTCGTAGCTTGTGAAAGTACCATTATTAATTTCGCATACATAAGTTTTATTGGTAGCCGTAATCTCATCAAGGCCGTCAAAGCCGTGTACCACGGCACCACGTTTTACGCCAAGATTAGCCAATACGCGAGCCAATGGTTCTACTAAAGACTTATCGTACACACCCATTAACTCTACAGTAGCACCGGCTGGATTTGCCAAGGGTCCAAGGATGTTAAACACAGTACGAACGCCCAACGCTTTACGTACAGGACCTGCATACTTCATAGCTTGATGATACACTGGCGCGAACATGAAGCACATATTGGCTTTGTTAAGTACCGCCTCGTTTTGTTCACCGTTGAGCTCTAATTTAGCCCCCAACGCTTCAATTAAGTCAGCAGCGCCACATTTACTAGATACGCTACGGTTACCATGCTTTGCTACAGGAATGCCTGCTGCAGAAATAATGAACCCAGACGTAGTGGAAATGTTGAACGTATTAGCCTCGTCGCCACCAGTACCTACGATTTCCACAACAGTACCTTCATGAGGCACGGAGCCAGCCTTCTCGCGCATAACCTCAGCAAACGCCGTAACTTCATCTACAGTAGGGCCCTTTGCGGCAAGAGCACACAAGAAACCAGCCATAGGAACCTCGGCTACATCGCCGCTCATAATTTTGTTCATTGTATCTTTAGCAAGGTCGTAAGATAAATCCTGACCATGCGTTACTGCATATAATGCGTCTTTAATCATTTTATATCTCCTTTTGAGGATATCTATTAAATTGATACCATATCTACCTAGTCGGTAACGATTGGGTCATGCCCTTAGCCTCCAAGAGGCCACCCCCCGCTATGCGGGGCGCCAAGTCGGCTTCGCACATAACCCAATCATACCTATCCAGCTAAAATCATACCGATTTAATAGATATCCCTCAAACAAACTATTATCAAATGATCCTGCGCATTATATGGAGTAATGCACAGGTCATCCCTTTATAGAGAGAGTGGGAATGGTGGTGCTTTGCACCACCTTTTCCTATATTAGGGGTTCTGATTCGCATATTTCTTTAGAAAATATAGCTACAATTCGACATATGTATTATAGAGGGGATATTAAGTAAGTACTGCCAAGGTTGAGTTGGCAGGAAATAAGGTCTTAAGGAACGACTTGGCGGCCCCACGTAGTGGGGCGGTGGCCACTTGGAGTTCCGAGAGACCTTATTTCTGCCCTATCGTTCTAAGACCTATAAATGGCCCATCGAATACCTAAATTAAACAGTGGTTATTTTTCTAAGAAATTGCGAATCATTTGTTCCCCGTTTGGTGTCATGATGGATTCCGGATGGAATTGGACGCCATAGATTGGGTAGTCTTTGTGTTCTACGCTCATTACTTCGCCGTCGTCGGTAATGGATGTAACGATGAGTTCGCTTGGCATGGTTTCGTCGATAATCGCCAAGGAGTGGTATCTAGCGACTTCGAATTGTTCAGGCAATCCTTTAAGGATTTTGGATGGGTGCACTTGTTTTGCTACACTTTGTTTGCCATGCATAACTTGTTTTGCATAGGATACGGTGCCGCCGAATACTTCGCCGATGGCTTGGTGTCCGAGGCATACGCCGAGGATTGGGAATTCCCCTTTGCATTCACGCAATAACTCTTCGTATACACCCGCATCAGCTGGTCTGCCAGGTCCTGGTGAAAGTATCACATAGTCTGGTTTCAACGCACGGATTTCTTCAACTGTTAATTCATCGCTGCGGATGACTTTAATATCTGGATCGATAGAGCCTACTAATTGGTATAAATTGAAGGAGAAGCTATCGTAATTATCTATAAGGAGTACCATTATTCTACCTCCTGTGCATCTGTAATTGCGGAAATCATGGATTGGCCTTTGATCAAGGTTTCATTAAACTCGCTTTCAGGAACGCTATCTCGAACGATACCTGCACCAGCGCGAACATAGACCTTACCGCCTTTATTCATGGCCATGCGAATACCAATACATACGTCCATATTACCAGAGAAGTCGATGTAACCTACGGCACCGCCGTATACGCCGCGCGGGCTTTTTTCAAGTTCGTGTAAAATTTCGATAGCACGAATCTTAGGCGCCCCAGACAACGTGCCTGCTGGCAGTGTAGCACCGATAGCATCGAGTGCATCTTTGCCGTCTTGCATGTCACCGCTTACAGTAGATGTAATATGGATGACATGGGAGAAACGTTGCAACATATGTAACGCCTCTACTTTCACAGTCCCAAATTTAGAGATTTTACCTAAATCGTTACGACCAAGATCAACAAGCATATTATGTTCAGCCAATTCTTTTTCGTCATTGATAAGTTTTTCTTCAATAGCAAGGTCCTCTGCTTCATTTTTGCCACGGCGCATCGTACCTGCAATTGGGAAGGTGTACATTTTACCATCTGTCAGTTTCACCAAGGTTTCTGGAGAAGCCCCTGTGAGCTCTACATCGCCACCAGATAGGTAGAACATGTACGGAGATGGGTTCAATGTGCGCAATACGCGGTATGCATTTAACAAGCTCCCTTCAAACTCGGCTTCGCGGCGGTTAGATACAACACATTGGAAGATATCCCCTTCCTTGATATAATGCTGCGTCTTTTTAACAACTGCTTCGAACTCGTCCTTTGTGAATTCAGAGGTAAACTCTGTTTTAAGAACGCCTTTTGGCACATCCGCTTCTTTGCCGTTTACAACGAGATCAGCAAGAGTTTTCAATTCGAGCTCAGCCTTGTTGTAGTTGCGTTCTAAATCACGAGTACTAATATTGGCGATTAAATAGATTTTGTTTTTATAGTGGTCAAAGGCAATTACCTTATCAAAGAGCATAAGGTCTACATCGTTGACCATCGCAGAGTCATCATCTGGCGTTGGGAAATCGAGGGTTGGCTCGGTATAACGAATATATTCACAAGCAAAGTAGCCTACAAAGCCACCTGTAAAAGTTGGTAACTCTTCTAAGCGAGGACTTTTATATTGGCTCAAAATATTGCGAATTTCTGCGGCAGGATTAGAGCACTCAAAGGTACGTGTCGTACCGTCTTTGATGGTCATTGTATGGTTTTTGCAGAAGAGCTCAATCTTAGGATCGTAGCCCAAGAAGGAATACCGGCCCCAATGATTACTATTATCCGCACTTTCAAGCAAGTACGTATGACTGCTCACTTGTTTTAACACTTTCAACACACTAATCGGTGTGCGTACGTCAGATAAAATTTCCATATATACAGGCACGATATCGTAGCCCGGTGCGATAGCTTTCACACGGTCAAAACTAGGAAAAATCATGAGAACCTCCATCTGGCATTTGCCAATAAAAAAACTCGCCCATGACAATATAACGTCAAGGACGAGTTTATAGTTCTATTATTACAATATGATTGTATGTGCTATAAATCGCGGTACCACCTTGTTTGAATGCAGTGCATTCCCCTTTCGCAGGATACTAACATATCCCTCACGACTAACGCTCGTGTGACGTCGCACCATACTAGGAATGACTGTGAAAGTTCATTCTTTTCCATGCGCCCTCGGTGGTCCATTTAATAAGCTGCGTACTACGGGTTCTCAGCTAATCCCGCTCTCTGTGAGTGCATTTCCTATTTTTATCTCCACCTCATCGGTTTATTTCAGGCGAGTATAAAATTATAATCTGATTATAATGTTTCTATAGAATGAAAGTCAAGAAGTTTTAATTTCTGATTGTTGTTCAGCCATAAAAAGATCTTTAACATACAATCTTATATATCATATTTTATGTATCATAATGCATAATAAAAAATACTATTACTTTCTTTATCATATAACGCAGAGGTTTTATTATACAGCAGATACAATACATATATATTGATGATAGGAACAAACAAGACAACAATCCAAAATATACTACTATTACTATCTTTCAAACGTCTACAGATCATTACAATAATAGTATATATAAGATAAAAGTATAGAACATATCGCAAATCATAGTTTTCGATATTATAATTTAATATCATATTGTATATTATAAACGCTAAATATACATTAAACAGATTCCATTGACGAACTGTGCTTCGTCCATTAGGCCAAAAACTGTCAATTAATATGCTTTTATAAAGATCTGTTAAAAGAGGCCTTTTATCTTGGCGACTATAAAAAGAGTTTATAGCTTTAATTTGAGAGGTAGTTAAATCATTACGCTCACCCCAAAGTACATCTATAACCTTATTATCAAAAATTATTCCCTTAAGTTCAACAGTATTATCTCTTAACCAAAGTTTCGTAGGTACTACAGAAAACAACAACATTGAACACAAAAGACATGGATAGAATAAGTCTGGTACATCAACGCCCCATAATATAATATTGTTGGACTCAAAAATAGCTTTTCCGTAAGAAAGGTCAAAATGCTTTCCACCCAATAATATCAATAGTAAAAGCACCGTAATTATGATATTTAACCAATTAAATCGCTCTTTTTTATAATATTTCAAGCTAGCATAATTTGTAAAAGCTATAAAAAGAACATAAATAACTGTGCCCATATAATATATAGTGTCATAAAGTTCTTGAGTATATACTATCTCCGGAAGAGTCGATAAAATAAAGATATTTATTCCTATACCAATAAACACCAATAAGTTTATAAAAAGGTATGTCTGTATATTGATTGTAAATAATTTAATAGTCTTAAAACATTGAACTAATGTTAATAATTCAAGCTTAAATTTTATTAATTCAGAATATAAAAGCTGTCTCATTGCTCTTTATCATATAGCAAGCAGTATAATATTTACATTATTTAAAAATATCATACTTCTCAAATATAAATCTCCTATTCCTTCATTAACAACCAACACAACCAAGAAATTTCATTTAATTATCTATATACCAAGATTTTTTAAACAAAAGATGATAGCTAACAAAAATATTGATATACGGAATAAAAAGGCCAATCATCCACAAGCCGCTTAATAGAGAATCGTGAAGTCTACGTATACCTAATGTAATCATTGCGATAGCTGGCCATATTAGGATAATCATAAAGCCCCAACGAGGTATATAAAGAGAGATGCCAAGATGAACAATTAACGACACTACGGCAATAGCCATATACATAATGACATCCATAAAAATGCGAGAGCCTATAAGACCAACCCAAAAGGCTGATACGGAGGATCTTCCTTTAACATCAAGGAGCTTGGCAAATAAAACATCCCATACACAACCGCACATATAGTCAAATCTACTAGCATCCTTATCTTCACTAATGATGGAACTTCGAGCGTAAGCAATAATGCAGTTTTTATATTCATCCCGACCTTCATCTAAGCCATACTCATTTGAGTCTGGCACGCTAAGAGGCAAGGCAAAGCAAGCTAAGATAAAATACTGCCAAAAGAACCCATCCCAATAAAAGCTTGCATTTACAATAGTCTCGGATATAGACGCCCAACTAAAACTCATCCCCCAATACACCCATAAGCTTAGATATGCTATGGGAACCAAGATCATATACCACAAGGATGAACCACAATCATTTAGTCTACGTTTAAGCAAAAAAATAGTTGCAATTACATGCATAATCTGTAGGCATCCAAAATAAATATAAGACAAATACTGACTATCTTGAAGTGAACTACCTTGAATAAGCACTGCCAATAGACCAACTATAAGATAAGCTAAAAATTTACTAACCATTAAACCAAACACGGCCCACAAATATGCTAATCGGCCTATACGTTGATTCACTCGTAATATCTCTATATTTTGTTTAAATAGTGAAAGTTCATTATCTAGCCACATTAAAAAATTCTCTCTTCACTCTCATAACAATTTTCTAATCCTCTTTATTCTAATATAAATATATGTATATTAAAATATTAACCTTATAGTCTAAAATATTTATATTGTTTACGCTAAGCACTAATAGTATACTGAAATTACATATATTATCAGCTCCTACTAATTATTTTGTGGAAAAGAGAGCATAAGTTTTTATTTTAATCATCAAACACTGGATTCAAGATACCATTGCAAATGACAAGCTTCCTGACTTAATATTGGGAATGAAGTCAAAAAGATATAGAATTACTAATTTTCTGGTACTATAAATTGTACTAGGACTAGTGAAGGAGAGATACTTTGGAAACGTGGAAACGTACGGTATATATCAGTTTAATATGTGTATTCTGTACATCCTTTGGGGTGAGCCAATTAGCACCTATTCTCCCTCTATATTTTCATGATTTAGGTGTTCAAACGCCATCGGCTATGTCTCTCTGGTCAGGTTTAGCAACCGGTGCAACCTATTTAATCGTATGTTTAGTGGCACCCTTTTGGGGGCGTGTAGCAGATAAGAAAGGTCGTAAAATCACATTAATACGATCTAGCTTTGGTATGGCTTTATGTAATTTATTGCTCGCCTTTCAAACAACACCTGAAGGGGTTGTAATCATTCGTCTCATACAAGGTTTAGTGAGTGGTTTTTATTCTGCAACCATTACATTAATAGCGTCAGAGTCCCCCATCGAACGAACTGGCTGGGCACTTGGCCTATTAGCTTCGGCCAATCTAGCAGGTTCTCTAATTGGCCCTTTATTAGGTGGTTATATTGCGGATACCATAGGTATTCGCAATGACTTCATCTTGGTTGGTATACTCATGGGTTTAGCTGGATTATTAGCCACTATATTTATCCATGAAAATTATGTACCAAAGCCTAATGTTGAAAAACTGTCTATTAGCAAGCTAAAAGAGCAAATCCCTGAATTTAATAGTATTGTAGCATTGTGTGTAGCATCATTTATTTATGCTATATGCATCATGTCCTTACAACCTGTTATCTCCGTATATATCAAAGGTATTGTTCCGAGCAACACTGAAAATCTAGCATTTATTGCAGGCACTGTCTTCTCAACTATGGGTATTGCTCAATTGATAAGTAGTTCACCGCTCGGTAAATTAGTTGATAAAATTGGGCCTCGCAAGGTATTAGTCGTATCTCTTATCTATGTAGGCTTATTTAACATCCCTCAAGCCTATGTAACTGATGTTTACCAACTAGCACTTATTCGATTTTTACAAGGCTTCGGCCTAGGTGGTATGTTACCGGCATTAAACACCTATCTCTCTTCAAAAACGCCTCGTGAGTTTACGGGACAAGTATTCTCCTACAACCAATCAAGTTTATTTCTTGGCTATTTCTTAGGTGCTGTCGGTGGTGCAAGCCTAATGGCTTGGCTAGGTTTTACTACCTTATTCTGGGTAAGTGGTGGTCTATTTATAATCTCTGCCCTTTGGATTGGTTTAAAACTAAAATAATACGTATACATGACAAAAGAAAACCCTTCTATGTATCTGATTGGTAAAAGTTATATGCTCACGCATATGATTTAATCTAATCAGTATTAGAAGGGTTTTCTTTTACAATATAGTTTTATTGAACTAGAGTAACAATAGCATGATGACTACAGTCGCGATAATGCAAGGCACGGCATTACGTTTAGCCATTTCCATAGGGTTAATACCTGCCAGTCCTGCAATGATAATACCTGCCCCTGCAACAGGACTCATACTACGACCGATACCAGCACCGATTTGAGCCATGGATCCAAGTTGCATAATACCATAACCAAAGTCTGCAGCATGAGGTGTGACAGCACCATTAAAGGCAAGAGCTGCCGCATTACCAGAACCAGAAATAACCGCCAGTAAGAACGGACCAAAGGCTGCCCCGATTTGGGCGATTTGTTGAGAGTTCTTCATTCCATCAATAAGGGCACTTGTAAGTCCAATGAGTTGCATCCCTGCTGTAAAGCATGCTGCTGCAGCCATAAGGCCCACTACATCACACATACCATCTCCAGTACCGCGGAAGAACTTCTTAACAGCTTCTGCCACATTAGGACGCACGGCAATGATACCAATAGCAGTACCGATGAGCATAGATACAGGAACGGAGATTTCTGGAATCACCGCCACTTGTTTACTACCTAATACAAGTAATACAAGAGGAATAATTGGAATGATTGCATAGAAATAATTTACTTTGAACTCTTTGCCTTCCTCTACAGTATCGTTTTTCATTACATACCCTGTATGCTCCTTCTTAACGATAGCTACAATATTAAGCAAAATAGCGGCTACTACGATACCGATAATTGCTTGCATGGAGAAGCTGGCAATAACTGTCATTACGTCTACCCCCGCCAGTTGTGCCACTTGAGGGTTAAACATAAGGCCTGGACTCAAGGAGCTGCCCCATGTGCCTAAGAAAATAGCAGAACCAGCCATTGCTGGATGTACTCCAGAACGAATGAGGGCAGGAATTAAGAGTGCACCTACAGCCGCAGCACAACCTGCCGCTGTAGGTAGTGCAATGTTGATTAAGAATGTAATAATAACGGCACCTGGGATGATGATTTTAGTCATCTTTTTAAGCCCTGCAGAAATGAAATACACCATATGCTCCGTACATTTTGTATATTCCATAACATAGCTAAAACCTAACACCGTACAGATTGTAGGCACAAGGCCTGGATTTGTAAGTTCTTTCACAAAGGCCGTCGTACCAGCACCAAGCTGCCCACCAATAAAGCACATCAGTAAGCCCGATAATAATAAAACGAGCCGCGTTTCAAACTGTTTAATAATAGCTATAAACGTCGCTACTACAATAACAATACCTGTAATAACCATAACTCTCCTATCCGTGTACATAGGATGCAAGATAGCTATATCCCCTCTATAAACGCTTTACACCCAATACACAACTAACAACACTAAATACAATAGTCCTATCTATGTCTTACACCTAATAGGCCTAACTATAGTAAAAGTAATCACTTAATTATATACAGTATAACTATATAACTATATAACTATATAACTACTTATCTATATAACTACATAAATACATAAAGAAGTATATTAAACAAGCTTTGTTTCTTCCAAGCTAAGTTTTCTAAGCACCTTATCAAGCACCTCTGCACCCGTTACGATATCATCCATTTCAGCAAATTCTGCAGGATTATGACTGATGCCATCGCGACATGGAATAAAGATCATTCCCGTAGGAACTGCCTCCGCCCAATGCATCGCATCATGACCGGCACCGCTCGGCATTGTCATGTACTCTATACCGACAGACTTAACAGCCTCTTCGATTTCTCGAATCATCGCCGGGTGCATCTCCACTGGATGGTCCTGTGCAATTGTTTCAATTGTATACGATAATCCACGTTTCTCGGCAGTAATGTCAATAAATTCTTTAACAAGAGTAACTACAGAATTACGAGCTACCTTAGAAATACTGCGAATATCTACCCCTAGCTTTACAGCACCAAGAATGACATTCATCGCACCAGGCGTAACCTCTACAACACCAACAGTACCCACCACGGGTGGCTCCTCTTGCATGGATGCAATCTCCTCGATACCGAGGATGATTTTTGAAGCCCCACATAGAGCATCATGACGCAAGTTCATCGGCGTAGCGCCACTATGATCGGCATTGCCCCGAATGGTCACATAGAATCGCTCTGGCGCTGCAATACCAGTTACAATGCCAATCGTTTTCTGTTCGTGCTCCAGCACCTTGCCCTGCTCGATATGAATTTCTGTGAAAGACTTTACAGGTCGTTTATATGCCATTGTTTCAATCCCATCGGGGTTTAAATTACGACCTTTCAACGCTTCGTACAAGGAAATTCCTTGTTTATCCACCAATCGGTGTAAGTCTTGCAATGTCAATTCACCGCGCATGGCCTTACTGCCTAGTGTAGCATTCCCAAAGCGACCGGACTCTTCGCACATAAAGGACACCACAGCGATAGTGTGATCATGTTCATAACCATCGTCGGTCATACCACGAATAACTTCAATAGCAGATAACACGCCGACCACACCATCGTAATTGCCTCCATTGGGCACGCTATCCGTATGAGACCCCACCATAACAACTGGCAAATCTGGTTTCTTACCAAGCTTATAGCCAATGACATTACCAAAATCGTCTATTTCAACGAATAAACCCGCATCAGTCATGCGATCTATAATATATTGACGTCCTGCCCAATCTGCATCGGTGAAAGCAAGGCGATTAATGCCCTCACCAGGAGCCGTCAATTGGGCCATAGCCTCAAAATCCTTAACCAATCGCTCTCGTTGAATCATGTAACACCTCACAATCTATTACATCAATTACTGATAAACCATATGGTGCTAGTCCATAAATTTTATTTTAAATAGTGAGCTGCAATGGTACCTAATGCAACGATACCATTTAGCATATCTTCTTCATCGATATCAAAGAGCGGATTGTGATGCGGTGCTTTAATGGCAGATCCCACAACCATATAGGTCGCTCTACCACCGCGATCGATGACACGATTCAAGAAGTACGCACAGTCTTCACTACCACCACCGCTGTAATCGAATGGCACCTCTTTAAAGATACCAAGTGGTTCCACAATAGCTTGTACTTCACGAGCTAAATCATCGCTGATGCGACCTGCAGGAGTTTCACCTTGTTTTGTAATTTCAAAGGTACAATCATGCATTTCTGCAGCACCTTTAATAATAGTCTTCGACCGTTCAATCATGTAATCATTGATTTCTGTCGTAGCACCACGAGTTTCTAGTTTAAGCACCGCCACATCAGGCGTCACATTGCGGCCTGTACCGCTTTCAAAAACACCTACATTCATGCGAGAAGCCCCTTGACTATGACGAGCGATGGCTTGTAAGTTAAGAACCGCTGTACAGCCGGCGAGCATTGCATTTTGTGCCTTTTCAGGGGAGCCACCAGCATGAGCAGAATAACCGTGGAATACCGCGTCAAGTTTTGTAGTGGCTAAGAAGCCATGATCGCTACAAGCAAAGCAATTGGATAATTTTTCGTTAAACCCAATATGCATGCCGAACATCAAATCTACATCATCTACTACGCCCGCTTCCGCCATCGCTTTAGCACCGCGCACGCCTTCCTCTGCTGGTTGGAATATAAGTTTAATAGTGCCTTTGAATTCATCCTTGTGAGTAGCCAAGTATTCAGCAAGACCTAACCCCATCGTCATATGTGCATCATGACCACAGGCGTGCATCGCTTTATCGTGACAAGAACGGAATCCTTCCTTTGTAGGCACATGGCTATCCTTTTTAGCTTCGATAACATCGTTAGAATCCATATCTACACGAAATGCTACTACAGGGCCTTCACCACCAAACTTCATAGTTGCGACAATAGCAGTTTTACCATAGCTCATCTTTTCTACAAGATCAGGATTTGCTCCTTCTTTGATGGCTCGATCCATAGCGGCTTTCATAACCTCATCACTAGGCAAGCCCATTCGAGAGTCTAAAGCGAGTACATCTGCCCCCAACGCCACATCATAGCCCAAAGAAATAAGCCTATCCGCTACCTTCGCAGCAGAGCGATACTCAAGCCAAGCAGGCTCAGGGTACATATGAAAGTCGCGACGCATAGCGATTAACGCATCGCGCCGTTGTTGTACGAAATCTTTTACAGACATAAATACCTCCTTAACAAACTAATAATCACGTATACATTTACTATATGAATAGATAGGTAAATAGTCAACTAAATGGAGCATGTATACAGTATCTAAAATATACTGTATGTTATAACAAAAAACACATATACCACGAAACGTTTTCTGTGATATATGTGTGCTTATCAATTTATTCTAATATTGTTTTATTCAGTTTTGTCAGTACCTCTCGTTTAATAGTTCGTTGTCTATCCCAAGCAATGATAACAACGGTAGCAATAATCATAGCCATACCAATTAGCCCTAATAGACTAAATTCATTTCCTAAAAAAGCCCACCCAAAGAAAGCCGCCGAAATAGGTTCAATAGATGACAAAATAGATCCTGGTACGGCCCCAATTCGTTTAACCCCTTCTAAATAGGCATTAAAAGATACTATCGTCCCTAGGAATATGACATTGAAACAACCAATAACAGTCCATACGTCCCACACTGCATATGAATTCGGTTGATGGAATAATATCGCGGCTACAATACCACTAATAAGCATCCCAAACCCTACAATAGGCAATGTGCCATATTTGTAGAGTAAATCAACAGGAGAAATACTATATACGGCTACACCCACAGCAGATAAAAGCCCCCATACGAGAACCATTAAAGGAAAGCTTTCAATAGAAAGGCCATCACCATTCCCCATCAAACAAATGGTTCCTACTAAAGCAAGTATAACAGAAACCGTCTCCCCCTTGGATGGTCGTTTACCATAGCGAACCAGCAGGTAAATAATAATCATAGACGGCGCCAGATATTGTAATACCGTTGCAATGCCAGCTCCAGCTAAAGCAATGGATCTGAAGTATGTATATTGGCATAATGCCATTCCAAATACGCCAAAAACAATGAGCCCTAGCGTATCCTTTATACTATGAAATACATTAAAGATAGAGTTTCCAAATCTAAACCATGCATAAATAACAGTTAGTAAACCTGCTGTAATCAATCGCATAGTTACTAGCCATTCCAAATTCATATCTCTAAAATTGCTTAAGAACTGTACGGATGCACCTGATACGCCCCATAAAACAGCCCCTAATAGAGTTATAATAACACCAATAACTTCATATTGTTTCATGCTAGTCACCGAGCAAAGATACGTGAACTTTCACAACCACCTTACGGATTTTAATAGGTTTATCGTTTACAGCAAGCAAAGGCCGATGAACATCAGAGGGGAAGAATACAGTGTAGTACCCTTCTGGGCAATGGATTTGCCCTTCATCAACCGCTTCATTAGGATAAAAATAGCAATCTCGATCTGGATAGGACTCCACAGGTTTAACGAGACCTTTATCTACGAAAAAGCCCATGTTTTCCTCGCCGCTCACCATAAATTGGATATCTACATAATTACGGTGCGATTCCGGTTTTGTAGCTTCAAATAGTTTTGTTTCTACATCGTCTACGTTAGCATACATCATGTCGCCTTCAATGGCATGACGTCCTCCAGGCAATGTTTTCAAATCTGTGTTTTTCAAGAAATCCAAAGCGCGCACGATGGCTTTAGGATAGCCCATTTTTGTATAATCTGCGGTAATACTAGAGAAAAACATACACAATCCTTTCACAATATCTATGGATATGGCACCACAATAAACCAATTATATTACCTTTTATGTTAGCACATATATACATAAAGAACTAGCTATTCTCTTATGTAAAAGCCCTCCATACGCTACATATATGGAGGGCCTCAGTAAAATACTATTCAAATTTATGACTTACGTCAATCATTACACTATGAAATTGTTACAGTATTAAATTGTTACATTATGCAATTGTCTATTCAGTTGTAGTGATTCAAACTGTATTAGATACAGCATGTGGCCATTACCTTAGTCTTGGGTTTTATGAGCAGCGATAATTTCTTCCGCTTGCTTATGTGGAACCTCTTCATAGGTATAGAACTGACGGTTAAATACGCCTTGTCCTTGTGTAATGGAGCGCAATGCAGTCACATAATCGGACATTTCAGCCAATGGTACTTGTGCTTTAACAACAGAAATACCTGTTCTTTCACTTTGTTCCATGCCTAATACACGACCTCGACGGCTATTCAAATCACCCATGATGTCACCCATGAAAGCATCTGGTGCAAACACGTTGACTTCATAGATTGGTTCTAATAGGACTGGTTTCGCCTTAGGAATCACATCCTTGATAGCCTGTGACGTAGCTACTTTAAATGCTAACTCTGAGGAGTCTACGCTGTGGTAAGATCCATCCAAGAGTGTCACTTGCACGCCAATCATAGGATATCCTGCAATTAGGCCTTTATCTAGGGTTTCTTTGGCACCCTTTTCCACTGCTGGTATGTATTGTTTAGGTACAGCACCACCAAAAATTTTGTCTACGAATGCAAATTCGCTACCATCATATAATGGATCCACTTGAATCTTAACGTGACCATATTGACCATGACCGCCACTTTGTTTCTTATACTTAGACTCGGTTTCAGCAGAGCCTTTAATGGTTTCGCGGTATGGAATATATGGAGCCACAAGTTTAGCTTGTACGCCGTATTTACGGTCCATTTTGTTGAGGATATGCTCGAGATGTACTTCACCCATACAATCGATTTGTAATTGGCGAGCTTCAGCATTTTTCACTACTACGCAAGTAGGATCTTCTTCCGCCACTTTAAGAACAGCACTAGCTAATTTTTCCTCCTCACCTTTTTTCACTGGCTCCAGAGCCACAGTGTATAGAGGTTGAGGGAAACGAATAGCATCGTATGTGACTTTAAAGTCAGGAGCCGTTAATGTATCGCCGGTCTTAGCATTGGCCAATTTCGGTATCACTACGATATCGCCAGCTTTAGCAGCAGATACAGGGATTTGTTGCTTCCCGATAAGGGTAACCATCTTGCCCCATTTTTCTTCTACACCTTGGTTTACATCAAAGAGGCGATCCCCTTCTTTCAGTTCACCAGAGAAGATACGTACAAAGCTTTGTTTGCCTGCGAATGGGTCTAACAATGTTTTAAATACGAATGCAGTTAATGGTTTATCTACATGTACAACACATTGTTCGCCGGTTTCCGCATCAGTTGCGGTCATCACTTTTTTAGTTGCATCCGGCATGTAACGGATCATACGATCCAATACTTGATCTAAGCCAATACGAGATGTGGCACTGCCACACATGATTGGGCACACACGGCCACTAATCATCCCTTCACGCAAGCCTTGGCGGATTTCCTCTAAGGATAATTCTTCGCCTTCTAAATATTTTTCCAACAACTCATCGCTACCTTCAGCCGCGGCTTCTACGGTCATTTCCCGAATTTCTTGAGCCTTTTCGATAAGGTGAGCTGGTACAGCGACCTCTGTTGGTTGGCCGTCCTTATAAGTAAACGCAGTCATTTTCGCTACGTCTACAACGCCTTCAAAATCGGCACCTTCACCGATAGGAATCTGCAATGGCATAATGCCTTTGCCAAATAATTCCCGCATTCTTTCAATAGTGCCAAAGAAATCAGCACCATCGACATCCATTTTATTGATAAATGCCATGCGAGGCATTTGTAATTCAACTGCATAATCCCATGCGCGAACTGTGTCAGTTTCTACACCAGATGTGGAGGATAGCACCATCAACATACCATCACAAGCACGCAAAGCGGCACGAACTTCGCCATGGAATTCGTTATAGCCTGGAGTATCTATGAAGTTAACCTTATGGTCATGCCACTCACATGGCGCCATGCCCAATTGAATAGTTACATTACGTTTAATTTCTTCCGGTTCAAAGTCCATAATATGTTTATTATCTTGACCTTTACCTACGAAATCAACCGCACCAGAAGTTAACAACAAGGATTCAACAAGAGCTGTTTTGCCCGCACCATCGTGGGAAACAACAGCAACGTTTCTAATTTTATCACTACTGTACTCTTTCATTGGAATCGCCTCCTTACTGGCAAATTACGGTTTTGCTAATACATTTCGACACTACAATAAAAAAATCCTCTTTTTCTAAGAAAAATTTCTTAGAAAAAAGAATTATATAATAATACGAAATTAGCTACCTACCAAATAAGCAAATCCAGCAATAAGTAATATAAAAATAACACAAATAATAAAGAAAATAATTGATGTAATAATCCCTATAAGAAATACTTCCCATCTTCCCTAAAGAAAATTTTAGTATTCCTATGTAGATCCTAAACTTAATTAAATTATTAATAAGACTTTATCGGTATATCCTATATATAGATGGGACTAGTGCCCTCACAAAGTTATAAAAAAGACGGTCTGTACTTGTGTAGCGACATCAGGAACGAGGAGCAAGCAAGTATAGACCGTCTTTTTTAATTAAGTTGTCGTTATGTAACGGGGCCCCATCTATATATAGGCAATACTAAGGACAAAGATATAGTCAACTAAATAATTTAGTTAGAACATAGAATACTAAAATTTTCCTGTCCGTTTACCGTAGTGTTTAGAGTCCCCGTTTTGATTCCACCCCACCGTATCACCGATGGACATTACGCGGCGCGTCAAACAGTCTTTACATTGTTCTGCATTGTCATCTACGCATGGCTTGTTATCATATAGCAAATATTTTGCACGGTGTTCAGGAATGGTGATGATAGGCATAAGGATATTCGCCCCTGCGGCTAAACCTTTTTCGCGGCCTAGTTTATCTAGTGCTTGTAAGGCAGTAGTTGCCGCAATGTTTACGTCTTTCAAGAATAAACGAGTCAACGCAATCATCTTGAGCCCCAGTTGAACACGGCGCAATTTACCTGCTTCGTCATCAATGCCCATCGCCAATGCTTCTTGACCTAATGGCGTATCGTGATGCACCACATAAGGCCCCATGCCGATCATGTCGATATCCATATCGCGATAGAACAAGATATCATTCACAAGATCTTCCTCGGTTTGACCAGGTAGGCCAATCATAACGCCTGTGCCAACTTGAAATCCTACACGACGCAAACGACGTAAACATTCTACGCGCGTCTCAAAAGAGTGCAATTCATCACGAGGATGAATTTTATGGTATAAATCTGTATTAGTTGTTTCAATGCGTAATAAATAACGACTCGCACCGGCTTCACGCATGCGGCGGTACGCCTCTTCGCTTTGTTCCCCTACACACATCGTTATACCGAGAGAACCATCACCGATGGCTTTAATGTCGCGAATTAAATCCACAACATAGTCTACAAAGGCATCATCACAGCGTTCACCAGATTGGAGTGTAATGGAACCATATTCATGGTCGTATGCCCACTGCGCCATCTTGATGATGTCTTCGCGATTCATATCAAAGCGTTCCGCCTTATCGTTTTCTCGGCGGATACCGCAGTAATTACAATTCTTAATGCATCGGTTCGAGAACTCGATGAGGCCACGATAATACGCTACAGGCTTTACGTATCTTGCCTTTACTTCGTAGGCCTTTTTATATATTAACTGCAACTGTTCTTCATCAGTTACAGACATGAGAAATCTTAGTTCCTCCTCGGTCAGCCATTCATCGCCGACAAGGTCTTTTGCAAGAATGTCTTGCACTTGCAAACAATCACTTCCTTTCATAACGAATCGTCATCGATTCGCTTGGTATGGTAATGGATTCAATGTCAGTGACACAGGTAAATCCATTGATTTCCCGCGGCAAATCCCGCACATGTTTCACTTGTCGGGTTAAACATTCGTGAGCCATCACACCTCGACTCATTTTGGAGGACGTACTCATTTGCTTAAATGTGTCGCCCCGTAATTCCCAAAATTCAATGGTTACCACCTTCGGATGGTTCACCATTTTTGCATATTCTTTAGATGCTAGGTTTAGGATCCAATCTTCCTTGTGAAAGTATGCATCCACTGCTTCACGCCATGTATCGTATAAATTAACGCCTACCTTATCAACCATATCGAGTCGATAGTCGCGCACACCCATATTAGGCTCAACGACACCGTACAACGCGGACATCACAACAAGATGGCTTTCACCAAAGGTCTTGGCTTCATCAGATAAGTTCGACCAGTCTAAATATTTAAAAGCAATACCATCGTAGCTTTCACAGGCACGACCTACGGGATGGGACTCAAAGTCCTGATAAAAATCAAAGACAGCCTGTGCCTTATCAGCCTTTAGCTTTAGCGCCTTTCCAACAGCTACTACATCAAGAGATTGTACATGAGTTATAATCTTTTTCGTGATGTTCGGCTGAAATTGACCGTCTCGGACTGCATGATGTACTGCCTCATCATTGCTAGCAACATCGGCAATCGTTTTTGTCTTACTAGGAGAGAGGACGATTTTCATGAGATAATTCCGCCTTAATAGATTCCTCTGTCAAATTATCGATCAATTCTGGGTTCCACAACATGAGAGGCACTGCCACTACGTGGCTTGCTTTCAATTCTTTACATAATTTAATGCATTCTTTGAGATAATTAGAATCTTCATCTACAAGGTCGCATACGATAACCACGTGACGCCCTTTAAGGTTTACACCTTCATAATCGATACTTTCAGCAGATACTGTAAGCATGCCTGTTTCCAAGCGGCCTTCGCTCATGTCGTTCAAACGGGACATCAATACATGCTCAAGCATAGTAGATACAGGTGTCACTACGCGGCCTATGCCGATAAGAGCCTCAGGTTGTGCATGAACGATAACTGTTTTCTTCCGTTTATCCGTTCTGAACTCAATAAGGGCTTTTTCTAAAGCACCAAAAAATACGAATAACTGCCAAGGATCAAAAGAGCCTGTTTGGAACATATCGATAACAGAACCATCCTCATCCATATTGAGGCGCGTCAATAACTCTTCAGCAATGTCGTTAACCACAACACTAAAATCAGATTGTATTGTCTCTTGCACTTTGATTTCCTTTGCCATTAGGGCCTCCTAGTTTCCATATATCACACTGCTAAGGAATATCCCCAACAGATATTATATTAATCTTAATTATACTATCTTTAATTGTACCATATTTTATACCCCTCTTGGGTATTCAAAGATACGCTTTTCACATAATAGATACGTTAGCAACATGACAAAAGGACCGCCATAGCGGTCCTTTGCATTTTAATTTTGTATTCTAATGTTGTACTCTAATATTGTACTCTAATGCTGTATTCTAATTATGATTTTATAATAAACCTTTTGGTAACTAACAAAGAATATTCTATTAGCCTACAATCAATAAGTAGATATTCATGATCGTAACGATGATACCTATGCTCCATAAGAGAATATTTGTAAATTTACGGTTTGCGTATTCTCCCATGACCTTGCGGCTACTCGTCATGTAAAGTTGCAAGAAGATGGTGATTGGTAATTGCAAGCTCAAGAACATTTGAGAGAACAATAATGCTTGGAAGGAATCTGTAATAAACACGATCAACAATAATGCTGGAACATATGTTAGTGCCAAGCCTAATCGCGTATGGAAGTCTTTCATATCGTAAGACTCGCCAAACATTCCTGCAAAGATACTTGCCCCCGCCATACCTGCCGTAGCAGATGAGGCAAAACCTGCAAATAACAATGCTATTGCAAAAATAATACCCGCTGCGGGTCCAATGAGTGGTCGCAACAACTCTTCAGCCTGTTCAAGCTCTGTTACTTCAATACCATGAGCAAAGAAGACCGCCGCCGCCAATATAATCATGGCGGAGTTAATCATCCACCCAATCCCCATAGATAACAAAGTATCGAGGAATTCATAGCGCAACTGCCGTTTCATAATCGCTGGGTCTTGTGTATTAAACTGGCGACTTTGGATGATTTCAGAGTGTAAAAACAAGTTATGAGGCATAATTACGGCCCCTAATATACTCAAAATAACGAGCATCGATGTATTAGGAATATTAGGATCCACCCAACCGATACCAGCCGCTGGCCAATCTACGTTGACCATATTTACCTCAACGAGGTACGCCAATGCGATGAGGGATACAAAGCCAGCAATGATTCGCTCTAATTTACGATAGGAGTTCGTAATGAGCATAACCGTACAGATAAGAGCCGTCAAAATGCTGCCTATCAAGATAGGAATACCAAAGAGCATCTTCAAGGCGATAGCGGCGCCAATAAACTCCGCCAAGGCCGTCGCTGCCGCCGCAATTCCTGCCGTACTAAGCACAAAGCGAGATGCATAACGCGGTAAGAATTCATAAGCACATTCCGACAAGCATTGACCGCGTACAATGCCTAAATGCGCCACATTATGCTGTAATAAAATGAGCATAATCGTAGATAGTGTGACTACCCACAATAATTCGTAACCATAACTAGCACCAGCTGCCAAGTTGGCGGCCCAGTTGCCCGGATCGATAAATCCAACGGTTACGATTATACCAGGTCCTATATATTTAAAGACCTCACTTACCTGCTGCTTACCATTTTGATGGACAGTAAACAACTGTTTCTTTAAAAAATCAATCATTATAACCCCTTACTAAGAGTTATAGAGTGAAGGTCATCTCCGTCTGCATACGAGCATCTGTTTTGGACTTTTTATCCTTGGAATCAGCGTAACGAATACGCACTTCATTATTTACCTTAACGCGAGAATCATCAATTTTGAATTTCTTCATTTTTTCTTTGATTTGTTCATCTGTTAAAGCCCGTTCTTCCGGTTTTGCTACTTCATCGCCAGCCTTATCAAGGGCTTCTTGTTGATCCTTGGATATTTGATAGGTCTTACCAGATTTTTTAGCCCTTTCAGCACGCTTTTCATCTATTTTTTGACGGCGCTCGTCAGTAGCTTTTTTATCGCGAGCAATACGGTAATCCATTACATCACGCATATTTTCTTGGTAAATACGCAATGCATATTCCCGATCATTGTCGTTCATTTGCTCACGTTTTGTGACTACCTCATCGATAAGCGGCATAAGCTCATCCTTTGTGTAGCTAGCACCATCAAAAGTAAATCCATGGGTATCTGTAATAGCACCATGTTTAATGAGCCTTTGTAACGCTGTATACGTCCAATCATTAGGCGTAATAACATCAGAGTTTACATGCTGTTGCCCTTTACTAGAACTACTAACAGTCTCTACATCAGCACTTACGCCATCCACCATAGGACGTGCACTTGGAATAGCAATACTTTCAGCATGACTAAAGCCAACAGACGCAACAAGGCATAATGTGCCAATACCTAACGCTCGACGGATACGATTCATTTGACGTGTATGTTTTGTATTCATAAGAGTCTCCTTAAAATTACATTTTATACAATCTATTATATGAAACCCCTAGACATACGTCAACTCTATACCCTTACACACCTGTGTCATTCAATACTAATAAGGCCTTGGACTCACTCGAATCCTCACAAATTAGGCCTATATAAATAATATAATAAATCACTATATTATACAAAAAGACCTCACATCAGGTGATGTGAGGTCTTTACATGGCGGAGGATTAGGGATTCGAACCCTAGCGACGGTAACCCGCCCTAACGATTTAGCAAACCGTCCTCTTCAGCCTCTTGAGTAATCCTCCATGCTTTACTGAGTAATCATATCATACCCAATAAGGCATTGTCAATTGTCTTATTTCAACATGGATTCGATAAACCAGATTTGTTTTACATAGTATGCAACGTGATCTTCCATCATGCTCACGAGCAAGAAATCACCTTCTTCATCAGCGGCTGCACGAATCGCTACAGCTTGATCTTTCATGTATTTGAAATCTTTAAGAAGAATATCAATTACCCTTGCTTGAGGGATATCTTCTTGACCAAGTTCTTCGATTTTAGTCAATTTTGCATATTCTGCAGAATTTACCAATGGGAATTGACCTTGCATTTTTACATGTTCTGCTACTGCATCAAAATATTCAAATGCTTCATCATAGATGGATTCCAAGTATTCATGGATGGATTTGAATTGCGGACCAGTTACATTGAAGTGTAAATTATGTAATTTTACATTCCACACGGAAAGATCTGCTAAATATTGATTTACTTGTTGTATGTTTTTCATAATAATACTCCTTTTACCATTTAATTCTCAATTACAGTTCATTCTAAAAGCAGAACAAACACAGTTGGCTTATATGCCATCAATTCGTTTATTTAATTTATAATCAATATTGATTATGATTACATTTTACCAATAATGATTTTCCATGTCAATACATGAACAGATATTTTTGTATAAAAGTTTAATGAAAACATTATAACCATACTAAATCAAACATATCCCCAATCCAATCCAATACAATACAATCCATACCAAATCTAAATCCAATAATTCACGGAATCATGTTTCTACGAATCATAAAAAACCTCTAACTACTAGTTAATCTAATAGTTAGAGGCTTGTATGATTCTATATTCAATATGACTCTATATTAAAAATGATTATATATTAAATACGTTTTTATATTAAATATAGTATTCTATGTAATTATCAGGGATTTTTTTCTCCTCTGCTTGTGCAGCGGTTGCATTGCGACTAGGTTTACGGACATACATATTTTCTGGATCTGTTTCAAAGATTACCATATCCTTAGGAATGTCATGTTTGATAACGAGATTACAGCCAATCTTCGTGCGCGCCCCAATCGTAATATCTCCTAAAATTTTTGTACCCGTACCGATGAGTACATCATCTTCAATGGTCGGATGACGCTTTACCTTTTTAGAAGACATACCACCTAGTGTTACTTGATGGAACAAGGTTACATTATCGCCTACAATAGCCGTTTCACCAATAACAACACCCATACCATGATCGATAAAGAGTCCGCGACCAATCGTCGCACCTGGATGGATTTCAATGCCCGTTACATGCCGAGAATGGAGAGCCACACGACGAGCCAAGATTGGCCACCCCGCCTTATATAAACGATGGGCAAAGAAATGCCAGAACAAAGCCGTAATATGTGGATATGTCCATATAACCATCCATACACTTGTGGCAGCTGGGTCAGAATCCATTACGCGCTTAATATTATATTGAATTTTGCCCCATAATTCACGCAAACCTTGCATCATAGTGACCCCATCTCAATTACTCTACTCTCATTCTACTCATATATAGATATATATAGTATACAACATGTTTGGTCTATATTCCTATATATAAGGCTTTATATATAGAACCTATTCTTTTACCAATCCAAAATTCAGTATTTTTATTATCTGAAATCTATTATTTAACATATTCGTTGTTGCCAAAGTCCAAGAGGGATAAATATTTCTCTACTCCATCAGGTGCAATAACAACGATATTCGCCTTAGGTAACTCACGAGCCATGCGTTTTGCCGCTACAATGGCCGCCCCCGCGGAAAGGCCAATAGAGATACCACTTTCACGCATAAAGGTTTGCACCTCGCTAAAAGCTTCTTCATCACTTACAGTTTGCACGCCGTCCATCAATGTTTGGTCAAAGTTTTCAGGAATGAACCCAGCCCCAATACCTTGTATTTTGTGAGGTCCACCCTTACCTTCGGTAATAGCAGGAGATCCCGTTGGCTCTACAGCAATGGCTTTTAGATTAGGATTATGTTCTTTCAATCGTCTTGTAACGCCTGTGAAAGTACCACCTGTACCAATACCCGCTATAAATACATCGACATTTGGCACTTGTTCTACAATTTCAGTACCCGTCGTGCGGTAATGCATATCTGGATTTGCAGGATTTACGAATTGGCCCAAGGTGAAAGCATTTGGATACTTCGCTAAAATTTCATTTGCCCGCTTAAGAGCCCCCTTCATACCTGTTTCTTTTGGAGTTAAGATGAGCTGCGCCCCATACGCCTTAATAAGCTCACGGCGTTCTTTACTCATACTTTCAGGCATGATAATCACTGTTTTAATATGTAAAATAGCACCTACCATAGCAAGAGCGATCCCCGTATTACCACTTGTGGCTTCTACGATGATACTATCCTCATGGATACGACCTTGCTCTTTTGCAGCCTGTAACATACCGAGTACGGCACGGTCTTTTACAGATCCACCTACATTATATTTCTCAAGCTTTACATAAATATTGGTATTTGGCAATTGATATATCGGTGTTTTACCAATAAGTTCAGTTGTTTGGTTTGTTACTATACTCATCTAATTCTCCCTCTAGCGATAGATGATAAAAATCGTCCTTAGGAACATCCCAAGGACGATTTTATATTGCACCTTGTTATTCACCATATACGGAGTATAACCGTTTATGTATTCCAATTAATACAACCATACTCTAACATTTGAATCATTTCATTGTCAAGAGAATGAGAACGACTTTTAAAACCCTAAAAATACAGGAAATAACTAGCTTTATCTATTTTTTTGTAAGTGCGTCAAGTACCCCATCCCATGTGATGGGTACCATTATAATGATGAGAGCCAATCCAATAAAGAAAATTGCTCCTACCAAGACTGTAAGACGAGGGATAAGAGATATAGCCATGCTACTAGCTAAGTGCGATACTTTAGTTATATCATGATGTAATGCTACATGGCCCCATAAGAAACCAGCAACTGCATAGGTGATAATGTATGGGTCGAAAATGATTAGGGTCGTCAATTCATTATCAGCATGCATAATCCGGTTAATACTTGGTGATACTAGTACATTTGCAAGTATAGCTAGAATTTTGAACCACACTAGGCATACGATATAAGGCCACATTATTTTTATCGTCATTCTCAGCATATAGAGCAAGCCCACCAAGCTCGCTCCAAGAAAGCCTCTTTGACGCCCCATGTACTGCTCCATCCAAGAAGGCTTATGTTTACCTGCATCTACTTGGTCATAATAAAAGGATAAATCCCGTTCTCCATGAGCTAAATCAACGAGCCCTAATACTTGAAATAACACAAGCGAAAAGACTAGAATAACGCCTATTTGAAAGCTTTCACTAAAGAACATATCCATAGGATCGAAATCAAGATAACCAATGTTAAAAAGATTACCATATACATCGTGAAACGCAATATATATACCATTCGTTACGAGCATATCTAACACAAATAGGAGCAACACAAACATGATATATCCGTTCCAGCGAGTCCATTTACTTTGTTCTCTTAAATGAGTGTGAGTCCCTACGATTATCGATGCAGGTTGTAAAGACAAGGTCACACCCATCATAAAACAAGTAATAAAGGATGCGACCATTGTTAAATATTCGTATGCCATATTAACGGTATGCTACGCGCTCAGGCTGCATGTCGTGGAAATGAAGGCGCTCTTTCGCAGTCTTTTCCCACTCTGTACCAGCCTTGCCGTAGTTTGCGTACGGATCGATGGACAAACCACCGCGCGGCGTGAACTTACCCCACACCTCGATATATTTAGGATCCATCAACTTTACAAGATCTTTCATGATGATGTTGATGCAGTCCTCGTGAAAGTCCCCATGATTGCGGAAACTAAACAGATACAACTTCAAAGACTTGGACTCTACCATCTTCTTATCTGGCACATAAGAAATATAAATTGTGGCAAAGTCTGGTTGACCTGTCATAGGACACAAACTTGTAAACTCAGGGCAATTAAACTTAACGAAGTAATCATTATCAGGGTGTTTATTATCAAACGCCTCCAATACCTGTGGCGCATAATCAGTAGGATAATCGGTCTTGTGACCTAACATCGTTACCCCTTGTAACTCTTTTTCAGATCTGCCGGATGCCATAAGGAACCTCTTTCTATAAACTCTATAATTAGATATATTAAATAATTCATGTAACACTTAATTATAGCATAATAAGGAATTATCTATATATAGCACTATATTCTCTGTAGGTCGTCTAATAAGAAAATCTTCCTTTTATAATTCAGACAATAAATCTACAGTAAATTACGTCAAGCACCTCACTATATAAATTGTGTAAAATTAAAGTTCATAATATAATATTCATATATCCATGTTATAGTACCAATTATGATTTATCGTGACGTTTTATACACAATGGAGGTTACCATGAAATTAAAACAACTTATTGTATCCGGTATAGCCTTAGGAGCGCTAGCTTTCACAAGCGGAGTGGTACAGCCTGCACAGGCAGCAGTCGGTATGGATACACCTGCACCGACGCAGAGTTTAAAAAGACCTGCATCAGTAACGACACAGCATTACATCAATGTAGATGGACTATTATTAGAGCCAATCGATAAAAAGCCAAATGTCATCTATGTTGACGGTCAGCCACTCGTAGCATTACGTCAAGTATCAGAAGCATTAGGTTACAAAGTATCTTGGGATGCACCTACTAAAACAGCATTGATCGACATGAACATTGCTACATTAGCGGTACAACCAGACTCTAAACAAGTCGTGCGCAAGGGTAAATTGCAAATCATCAACCTTGATACATCCGAATCTTTACTGCCTGCAGCACGTATGGTAGACGGAATTCTGTATGTAAGTCCGAACGCATTCAAACTCTTGTTAAATGATGTAACTATCAATAAAGACGAAATTTACATCGTTCCACAACAAAGTCAATTGGCCACTGATGCTAACACGCAAAAAGGCAAACGAAACGGTATCGAAACATTTTTACCGGATCAAGGAGATAAAGTAATTCCATACGAAGAAGAGGAAACCAAAGAAAAGAAACCTCTTATTACGGTAAAACGAACTAACACCAAAACAGATACCAAAGACACAGAAAATACCGAATATGTACGCTCTAACGGATTAAACAGATAATAAAATCTTTCGTATAGCTATATATAATTTAGCACCTTATAACTTAAAGAAGGCAACTCATCACCATGATGGATTGCCTTCTTTTTATAATATTTGCTAGTTTATTATTTTTGTTACTTTATATTATTACTTTATTGTTTCTTCTTACCCTTTACGGCTCAATACAATTTATTGCTTACTGTTTTTTGACAGATTATCTAAGCTATCTTTTGCCGTATCCATACTCCGCTTCAGATCCTTCATGGATTCTTTCATGTCCGGCGCTATAAGCCCAGATTTGTCGATGCCCTTTGCAGAGTCAGAAGCACGCCTACTATTTTCCCTGGCTTGTTTCATATCGTCTTTAATGCGAGTCATATTTTCATCAATTTCGTCAAATGACTCATCATACAAAATAAAATTACTGCCCCCGTGGGACGTAATATTTAGCGGCCCCATCGTGAGCTGTCCATCATCGATACGCAAAGCATCCGTAGTAATAGTAGTGATTTTCGTATGTACGTTCACATCGCTAAAGGATAAATGCCGTCCTTTATTGTGAAAGTTTCCCGTAATGCTTTGAATCGGAATCAGCATATAGTGCCCTTCACCAGACCAGAAGTTACCCCATACCTCCATGTCTCGAGGTTGGCCTTCACTTTTAAAGTTCAAATTTGCCGATACGGGCACGAGAAACTCAGGAGCCTTGAGGGCTACACTGCTATCTAAATCCTTTGCTACGCCTGTAATCGTATAGGCTCGAGTGTCCAAATTATATACACCTTTAGCCTCCAATTTACCGCTGTATACATTGGCACTAACGTTTTCAAAATTCAAAATACCATCTTGGTACGTCACATCTCCTACTACATTCTCAAAAGTAAGTGCAGGAATGCGTAAAATAGGCATCGTCACACGACCTTTAGCAAAAGGACGGTTAAAATCGCCTGTTACTTTTGTAAGCAAGGTCATGGCATCATGAATATTCTCACCAAAGCCTAGTGATGATGGATCCACCCCTTTCACATCAAATTGTAGATCCAGTTGAGGCATGCGATGCTTTAAAACATCCTTTAAATCTACGCGACCTTTTAATACGAGACCATCCCCTATGGCGGTACCACCAAATTTGCCCGTCTCCATATCGATACGAATCGCTCGCTTACTATCAAGATCAATTTTTGAGTTTACATTCTTTATCACATAATGGCGATTTCTATTAAAAACCTCTAACTGACTATTTCTAAGTGTAATCTTAAGATCTAAATGTTGACCTTGCCAATTAAAGTTACGTACTTTCTTACCTAGTTCCTCTTGCCGTTCTTGTGTGGTCTTTCTAGGTGCTTTCGGACGGGGTTCTATCTCGTTAATTGGTTTATGTACATCTGGAGATATGGGCGCGAAATCCAATCGATTATTATCGTCCAAGTCAATGACTATAACCGCATCATCTAATTCAATGCCCTTGATAGCGGAGGACTTAAAATTACGTGTCACCACATCCCACATATTGACGCGGACTTTCCCACTTGGTGCATTGAGCAACTCATGCCCTTCTGGGTCCTTCCAAACAAGGCCTGTAAAAGTCAAAGTTCCCCACGGTGTAGCAGATAAACTTTCAACAGTAACCGTACCGCGCATCATAGTTTGTCGAGCCATAACCTCATTAAAAATAACGCCCATTCCACGACTAGCAATGGTTGCTAGTACAAAGACTATAATCGCTCCAATGGCAAGAAAGGCAGCAATGCCTTTTAGGCCTTTCTTATACAATTGTTTATATTTTGTCCAATAAGAACGTATATAATGTTTCATAGCCCTATTATAACATGTTCAAATCACAATACCCATGTGGTGTTGCCTGTATCAATCATATTGACCATAAGAAACTCTTTTCCATACAAAAAGCGCCTTGCTCACAGAAAACTCTGCATGCAAGGCGCCATTACCTAACTATTTTATAAAAAAGACAGCAAATTTATAGATTAAAAGTGCACCCACAAATGTGAGTGCACTTTATATATTGCAATAATCAATCTTATGCTTTTACTTCTTTACCGTATTTTACAAGGCTTTCAGCTTCGATTTCAGCTTGAGTCCGATAGTCTTGAGAAATGCTAGACAAGCGAATCCAACTACGTACGGCTTCTACCAATACGATAAGGATCATGAAGAACATAGCAGCACTAAATGCTACTAAAATCCATTTACCAGCAGGAATATAGCTGTAGAATACATTTTCATAGTCTGCAGCGATAGCCACAATAGCCATTAAGATACAAGGAATACCTGTTACCCAAGCATAGCGTTTGCGGCCAAGTCTCATAATAACTGTAGTACCTACGGCCAATGTCATGGTACCTAATAATTGGTTAGATACGCCGAATAGAGGCCAGATAATACCGATATTACCTTGTAGAACTAGGTAGCCCCACAAGATACAAATTAAAGCGGCACAACCATACACACCAGGAGCCCAGTGTTGGTCGTTGAATTTAGGATGGAAATGACCTAATAATTCTTGAAGTAAGTAACGACCTACACGAGTACCAGCATCGATTAATGTCATGATGAACAATGCTTCAAACATGATACAGAAGTGATACCAGTAACCCATCAAGTGAGCCATGTTAGGCAATCTGGAGAAGATATGAGCCATACCTACTGCAAGGGATACGGCGCCACCAGGACGGTGCATCAAGTCTTCACCAACCATTGCAGACAATGCTGGCAATTCATGGACTTGAAGGCCTAAAGCTTTGAAAGACTCAACTGTGGAGTTAATCGCAAAGTAATCATCTGGATGCAATGCTGTAGCAGCAATCAACGCCATCATAGCGATGAAGCCTTCTGTTAACATTGCGCCATAACCGATAGGCAAGATTTCTTTTTCATTAGTAAGCATTTTAGGTGTTGTACCTGTAGCAATAACAGTATGGAAGCCAGATAACGCACCACATGCGATAGTAATGAAGATGTAAGGGAATACGGAACCTTTCAATACAGGGCCGCCGCCATAGATATAAGGAGTAATAGCCGGCATCTGAATTTCAGGCATTACAATGATAATACCAAGTGCCAATGCGCCGATTGTACCGATTTTAAGGTATGTAGACAAATAGTCACGAGGAGCAAGTAACAACCATACTGGCAATGCAGCTGCAAAGAAACCATACACAGCAAGCATAATTTCAATGGTTTGCAAGTCGTATGTGAACCAAGATGCATATTCGCTAGCCGCTACATTTGGGCCGTAGATGATAGCTGCGAAGATTAAGGCTACCCCAATAATAGTCGCCTCTTGGATTTTACCAGGACGCAACCATTTCAAATAAATACCAATAAAAATAGCGATTGGAATGGTAGCAAATACGGAGAAGAATCCCCAAGGAGAGTTATGCAATGCATTAGCTACTACTACAGCCATACCAGCAAGGGTAATAATCAATAGGAATAAAGTAGCAAGCATAGCACCAAAACCAGCAAGTTTACTAATTTCTTCGCGAGCAATATCCGCAATCGATTTACCATCGTAACGAACGGAAGCAAACAAGATAACCATATCATGTACAGCACCGGCTAATACGGAACCAATTAGGATCCATAATGCCCCAGGCAAATATCCAAACTGTGCTGCGATAACAGGACCTACAAGTGGCCCTGCACCAGCAATTGCTGCAAAGTGATGACCAAAGGTTACCCATTTGTTGGTTGGCACGTAATCGTGACCATCATTGTGAACCATAGCTGGCGTTGGACGATATTGATCCAATGTCAGTACCTTAGCCGCTATAAAAGCCCCATAAAAGCGGTACGCTAAAATTAGAATACACGCGGAGGCAATAACTAAGTAAATACCATTCATAACCATATAAACACCTCCAATAATCACGTGACATGGAGTATATGAATATTACTGATAAAACTTATGTATCGTATCCATGCCACAATGGCTTCCTAAAATGTTAGTACTTACAACATTATTGTATAACTAATCAACAAGGTGTCAATTATTAATTTCTCATTTTGAAAGTTAAGTATAACTATAAAGCATAATAACGGCATTCTCTACCTATGAGATGCCGTTATTATCCTAGATATATTGGTTACTGAATGACTTATTTCTATCTGTAATGAAAGATAGCTATATCCCTATTCTCCTGCTGCTCTATAAGTTTTTGTAATAGTCCCAAATGTACGCAACAAATTTAGACCTACGACACCGCTTTTTTCAGGATGGAATTGCATTCCATATACTCTACCTCGTTCTACAATGCCAGGTACATCGATACCATAATTTGCAGTAGATATGATATATTCAGGATCTGTATCCACATAATAGGAATGAACGAAATATGTATATTGATCATCTACATTGCTAAAAGCACTATGAGGCTGGTGTACTACATTTTTATTCCAACCCATATGAGGCACGCTAAGGCCTAGATCGCGAGGGATTTCTTTTACCTTACCTGGAATAAGTCCTAAACCAGGAGTTGGACCGTATTCTTCAGATTCTTCAAATAAAAGTTGCATGCCTAAACAAATACCTAATAAAGGAATTTCACGCTTTACTACCTCATGAATGACATCAACTAAACCATGCTCTTTTAGAACTGCCATCGCCGGCGCATATGCGCCTACACCTGGCAAGAGAACGCCATCAGCATTTAGTATTGTCTCAGGATCTGCCGTTAGCACTGCCTCAAGACCAATGTAAGCTAAGGCTTTCTGGACATTGAAGGTATTCCCTGCATCATAATCTATAATGGCAATCATAATAAACTCCATTCTATAGGGTAAAACACGATAAGATAAAGTAAAACGTATTACAAATTATACATTATTCTGTACAAATTAATTCATGAAATCTCTTAATATCTTGCGCATAACATCCCCATCTTGAGGCATTGGAATTGTAAGGCGTAACCATCCTTCTCGTTGACCTCGGCGCACTTGGTAACCTGATTTAAGCCAAGCATCTGCAAGGCCTTCTGCATCAGGCGCTGCAAAGAAAATAAAATTAGCCTCACTCTTATAGTAGTGAATACCTAGCTCATCAAAGAGGCTTTCCCATTTTTCCCGTTCCTCTGCATTTTGAGAGACCGTTCTCGCCACGAATTCTTGATCACCGAAAGCGGCTTCTGCAGCCACTTGAGATAAGGTATTCAAATTATACGGCAAGCGAATGGTTTGCATATAATTTGCCAATTCTATAGGTGTCATCATGTAACCTACACGGTAATTGGCAAGGCCATAGGCTTTCGAGAAGGTACGCATGATAGCTACATTAGGGAACTCATCCAAGAGCGCACGTGCCGTAGGAACTGCTACAGAGGTAACAAAATCGATATACGCCTCGTCTACGATAACCAAGGTTTCCTTTGGTATAGCTGCTACAAATTTACGGATATCTTCAACAGACTCATAGGTACCCGTTGGGTTATTAGGATTACAGATCCACACAAGGCGTGTCGTTTCATCTACAGCTTTCACGAGAGCAGAAAAATCATACTGTCCCGTTTCAAAATCAGCTGGCACCTCGCGGATCTCAGCACCTTCCACGAGGCCATTCAAGGCATATTCCGAGAAGGCTGGCACGCTTACTACGATGGAGTCACCAGCAGTAATCAATGTTTTATTGACCATGGCGATGACCTCATCTAGACCCACGCCGATGACGAGCTGCTCAGGTTCTACCTGCCAGTAGCCAGCGAGTTTCATACGCAAATCGGAGGCGTTGCCATCCGGATAGTAGTTGGCATCATTATGAGTTACATAGCTAAGAATAGCCTCCCGTACCAATGGCGATGTGCCGTATGGATTTTCATTTGCCGACAAGCGTACCAATCGCTCTACACCAAGGCGCTCTTTCACCGCTTCAGCCGGCTCCTCAGGTATATAAGGTTTCAATGTGCGAATTATCTCTTTCATAGGCTATCCTTTCTATCTATTCCTTAACGCATATAACTCATATAACACATAAAAAACACATATGAACTACACCAGAGCTCATATGTCTGAGCTCATAATAGGATATACATTATAAGTTTGTAATTTCTGGGCGATCCGTAGTCTTGCTAACAACCCCTTCACGGCTCGCAAGCTCTGCTTCAATGGCTTCGTATGGAATATTTTTCTCTACTAATAACACAAGCAAGTGATATAACACGTCTGCCGTTTCGTAAATCAGTTCCTGTGGATCTTCATTTTTTGCGGCGATTACTACCTCTGTAGCCTCTTCACCAACTTTTTTCAAGATTTTATCGAGTCCTTTGTCGAATAAATAATTCGTATAAGAACCTTCCTTTGGCTGTGCCTTACGGTTTTTAATAATTTCGTATAATTCGTTAAGTGTTTGCTGTGCCATGTTTAACTCCGTTCTACTTCATTAAAAAAACAGCTTGTACGCCCTGTGTGACAGGCAGGACCTTCAGGCTTAACTTGTATGAGCAAGGTGTCGCCATCACAATCGAGAGCCATGCTCAATACATGCTGCACATTGCCACTGGTACCACCCTTATGCCATAGTTCTTGACGAGACCGAGACCAAAACCACGTTTCCCTTGTTTCTAGTGTCTTGTGAAAGCTTTCTTCGTTCATCCACGCCACCATGAGGACGTCCTTTGTCTCCGCATCCTGCACAACCGTCGGCAACAAGCCATTTCCTTTTTCAAAATCCGGTTTCATATTCTATCCTTTATTAAAAGTAATCAATAATCTGTTATCCTATATTAGCTTGTGTCTCTATCTATTGCTATTTCTATTTTCTGTTTATCTATAAATAAACTATTTAACTAACTCTGGACATATAGACTAGTAAAGAACTTACGAGAGATAATAATTTTTTAAATCTGTTTTAGCGTACTGTAATTCCGTGAGCTCGTAGTTCTTGTTTGAGTTCAGGAATTTTAACTTCTCCGAAGTGGAATATAGATGCCGCCAGTGCACCGGTAACGCTGGTTTGCTTAAAGAGATCTATAAAATCCTCAACCTTACCTGCCCCTCCAGAGGCGATGATAGGTACATTTACGACGGACTCTAGAGCCTTATATAGTTCAATATCAAAGCCGGATTTCGTGCCATCTTTGTCCATACTTGTCACTAGCAACTCTCCTGCTCCACGAGCTACGGCCTCTTTAGCCCAGTCGAGAGCTTTCCATTCTGTACGGTTGCGCCCACCATGAGTGTAAGCATACCATTCACCAGTTTTTTCATCGGTTTTCACGTCGATGGCTACCACCATACATTGATTGCCAAACTTTTGAGCCCCTTCTGTGATGAGCTCAGGGTTAACGAGAGCCGCGGAGTTCAAAGATACCTTGTCGGCACCAGCTTTTAACAAAGCCGTCATATCATCAACGCTCTTGATACCACCCCCCACGGTGAGTGGCATAAATACTTGTGTGGAGATTTCTTGAACCACATCGCGCATAGTAGTCCGCGCATCAACGGTGGCCGTAATGTCTAAAAATACGAGCTCATCAGCTTGTTGCTGCTCATAGGAGGCCGCAATGTCTACGGGACTGCCTACGTCTACGAGATTAACAAAGTTAACCCCTTTTTTTACGCGCCCATCATCTACATCTAGGCAAGGAATAATCCGTTTCGCTAACATAAAGCTCCTTTCCATCGAGTGTCACTCAATATATTCCATTGGTTGCGATCAATAATTAATTTGAGAGCATCACAATCATTTCTATTATTTCTGCTGATTGTACTCGGCGATTTCCTCTAGTGTAATCGAGCCCTCATACAGAGCCTTACCAACGATGCTATCCATAACGCCTTTTTGTTCAAGGGATTTAATATCTGCCAAATTACGAACACCCCCAGAGGCAACGATGCGTGCTGTAGAGAATTCTTTTTGCAAATTTCCAAGTAACTCTTCATTGGCACCCTGCATCGTACCGTCTCGGTCTACATCGGTAACGATAAAATACTTTGCCCCACCTTCAACCATGGCACCAATTAAATCGGTCATCGGCACGTCGGATTGGTCGAGCCAACCTTCAGCGGCGACCTTGCCATTTTTTCCATCTACACCGATAACGATGCGCTCCGCACCGTATTCAGCGATAACCTGCTTTGTAAGCTCCGAATTCTTAAGCGCTACAGATCCTAAGATAACCCGATCTACGCCCAAGCCTAAATAGAGGTCAACGGCCTCTTTATCTCGGATACCGCCTCCAATTTCAAGGATGCCTGTGAAAGCTGCACGCACTGCTTTTACAATGTCTACATTTACAGGCTTGCCCGCCTTGGCTCCATCTAAATCAACGAGGTGCAAGGCTCCAACCTTAGCTGCTTCATATTGTTTCGCTTGGTCTACTGGATCAGGGTTGATGACCGTTTCCTGTGCAAAATCGCCTTTATAAAGACGAACACTGCGCCCATCTTGTAAATCTATAGCTGGAAAAATCATAGGTTCTCCTTTATTAAATGACTGTATTAAATAACGCCCTTTGTAGAATTTACGCCTTGGATATCTGGGTTGATAGTAACTGCTTTGCGCAACGCACGGCCCGTTGCCTTAAACATGCTTTCAATAATGTGGTGTGTATTGCGACCATATAAATTGCGCACATGTAAGTTCATAGCAGCACTCATCGCAAGAGCTTGGAAGAAATCCTCCACCAACTCTGTTTCAAAGTTGCCACCTAGAATCGGCGTACTCCATTCCCCTTGGAAAACGAGGTATGGACGACCGCTCAAATCGATTACAACTTGCGTCAATGCTTCATCCATAGGAACCCAAGCATCGCCATAGCGCTCGATACCAGCCTTATCGCCAAGAGCTTTCACCAAGGCCTGACCTAATGCAAGTCCAACGTCCTCAACCGTATGATGAGCATCCACATATGTATCGCCCTTTGCCTCTACCATAAGTTCAAAACGGCCGTGCTTCGCCAATAGCGTCAACATGTGGTCAAAAAAGCCAATCCCTGTGGATATGGAGCTTGTTTGTGCCCCATCAAGGGTAATTTCTACTGTAATATCTGTTTCTTGAGTGGTGCGTTGCACCGTACCTGTGCGTATCATAACGACCTCTATACTTCAAATCTATTTTTATAATCTATATTTCTAATCTATGTTTTCACTGTATATTTTAAATACACATATAAATATAGATACCAAATTTATTTTCTAATATTTTTTATAAGCTATTTTTCAAATCGTACTTCGATGGCACGAGCATGCGCTTCGAGACCTTCCGTACGAGCCAATGTAGTAATGTGTTTTGCCACTTCTTCTAAACGTTCTTTTGTAAATTGTGTGAAAGATGTACGTTTCACAAAGTCATATACGCCTAACGGAGATGAGAATCGCGCCGTACCACTAGTAGGCAATACGTGGTTCGTACCACCTACATAATCGCCCAATGGTTCAGACGCATAAGCGCCGAGGAATACGGAGCCTGCATTTTGAACGAGGCTCATGTAATTCATTGGATCTGGCAATTGGATTTCCAAATGCTCTGGCGCCACTTCGTTCATCACCGTGAACATGTCTTCAATGCTGTCCATAATAGCAATGTAACTGTTGTTTTCAATAGCTGGACGAGCGATACTTTCACGAGGTAACAGTTTAAGTTGACGTTCCACCTCATCGGATACGGCATTTGCTAAACTTTCACTAGTAGTCACCATAATAGCGCGCGCACGAGGATCATGTTCAGCTTGAGATAAGAGATCTGCTGCGAGGTGAACTGGATTTGCGCTGTCATCGGCGATAACACCGATTTCACTTGGACCCGCAATCATGTCGATATCGACTTGGCCAAATACTTGACGTTTCGCCGTTGCCACGTAAATATTGCCAGGGCCTACGATTTTATCTACCTTTGGAATCGTTTCCGTACCATAAGCAAGGGCCGCCACACCTTGGGCACCGCCCACTTGATATACCGCATCAACGCCGGCAAGCTTTGCAGCACCTAATACGGCAGGATTAATGCCATCCTTTTGAGGGGGCGTAACCATAACGATTTCTCTCACCCCTGCGATTTTTGCAGGCAAAGCAGTCATGATAATGGTCGAAGGGTACGCGGCTGTACCTCCAGGGACGTAGAGACCAACGCGAGCCAAGGGAATCACCTTTTGACCGCGGATGATACCCGGTGTATCCATGTCCACAAAGCCCTGCTCGATTTCACGGCTGTGGAATTCTGTAATGTTTGCCTTTGCCTTTAATAATGCGGCTTTCAAATCATCAGATAAAGACTCATAAGCTGCGTTGATTTCCTCTTGAGGCACCTTGAAATCTTCAATGGAAACGCCGTCAAATTTTTCAGAATACGCTTTGAGCGCCGCATCACCGTTAGTGCGGACATCTGCAATGATATCGTACACCCGACGTTCAATCTCCATATCTGTGGTTTGCTGTGTGTAATTCCGTACGATAGCAAGCATCGCCTTTAATGATTCCTTATATATTTTCATCTGTCATCCTTCTTCCTATTTGAGCTATCCGTATTGCTAGTTAAATATATGATTCACTCTACATCTTACTTATTAATTGCTTCTGAAAGCTGATCTATGAGTTTAAAAATGGTATTCCTCTTTTGTTTTAATGCTAATGGATTTGCTACTAAGCGTGTAGATATGGGCTGTAACCAATCGAAGATTTCTAGATTGTTTTCACGCAAAGTGGTACCCGTTTCCGTAATATCTACGATAGCATCTGCTAGTCCTACAAGTGGAGCCAGCTCAACAGAGCCTTCAATCTTGATGATTTCCACATCTTGAGCTCCAAAGTACTGTTTTGTAATGGTTGGATATTTCGTACCAATTCGTTGACGGCGACCTTCTTTAGGATCATAGCCCGCTAAGGACGCCAAGATGAATTGGCATTTACCCGTTTGTAAATCTAGCATTTCATAGCTTGTATCGTCTTGTTCATCGAGCACATCACTACCCACGATACCAAGGTCAACAACACCATTTTTCAAGTACGTCGTTACATCTGGCCCCTTTGCAAGGATGACCTCCATAGAATCGCCCAAAGAGATAATGAGCTTGCGTGCTTTATTATGTAATGGATCGCAGTCAATGCCACATGCTTCTAGGAGTGGAATAAAATCCTTTTCTACGCGCCCCTTCGTAAGAGCGATACGCAATGTATCATTATCTTGAGCTTTGCTTGCACCCTGCAAGGTAACATCAGTCAAGACGTCGATATTGAAAGCCATCCCCACAGCTGGCATCGGCGTACCATCAAAGCTAGATAGCAAGCCATCATAGCGACCGCCGCTGACGATGTATTGAGACACGCCATCCACATAGCCTCTAAACGTAAGACCTGTGTAATAGGATTGAAGCGGTTCCGTAGATACATCGATGCGAACCCGTTGACCCGTTGCTTCCACTTGATTTGCCATATCTACGAGATTATCTAAAATGCGCTGCGCCGCTGCAGGCAAGATAATTTGATTAAGCTCATCCTTTATATCTTGAACCGTACCAAACAAGCGAGGCCATACAGTTAAGAAAGGATATAGCGCACTATTTTTAAAGTCAGAAATCAACTCGTTATATCGTGGCAAATATTTAGTAAATAAAGCCTCTAAGAGCTCTGCTTTTTCATCATCACTGAGTCCAAGAGCATCGGTAATAGCACGAGAAAAACGAGCATCCCCAATTTCGAGCAATAAACTATTGCCCAATTGAGCTTCATTCACCTCTTTAATAATCTTGAAGCACTCTTGCTCAGCCTCAAGCCCTTTATAGCCCACCATTTCAATGCCACCTTGCGTCACTTGGTTAACATCGCCACGATGCTTTTTATTTTTCATAAATACATCGCCCAAGTAGTAGAACGTGCGAGGCAATTCAATATTTGTAGTCGCTAAGAAACGACCGATAGGCATGGTCAAATCAGGACGAATTACGACGGACACTTCAGAACTATCCATGAATTCGTACATATGTTGACCGCGCCCCATTGCATAGCCATTGAATACATCTTTGTACTCTACGAGAGGCGTAGAAATCTTTGTATATTGACGATTTCGACAAAGACCGAGCACATATTGACTCACATCATCCTTACGCTCTGCTACGATCCCTATATCATCGCGGAAACCAGTAGGTAATTGCTGCTGTACCATCGTAAACATCCTTTCCATCAATTGATTCATATCATTTCTCGTGTTTTTGAAAACTATATACCTATATTAACCTTTTAAGTTATATGACGATTTAAGTCATCTAGCTATTCAGTTTACTATGAGAAAAAATTTACCTATATCGATACTTTTCTATTTTATCGCTTTAATTTATTAAAGTATGAAATCATAATATAACGGTTCTATAGAATTGTCAATAGAACCGTTAATATTTCATGTATTTACTATAATAATGATTTTATGCTAGCCCCAAACGTTTTCTATATCTGCCACGCTATGTGCATCAGATCCCAATACAAATGGCACACCAATGATAGCCGCCATGCCTTGGATGAAGCGACTTGGGTACATTTCACGACAGTCTGGTTTGAAGAACCCGCTCATGTTGTAGTCTAGCTCACGACCTTGGACGCGCATGATATGCAAAATATCGCTCACCACCTGCGCATTGCGACGATCTAAATGACGTTCAAATCCAAAGTGATGTTGGTATTTCTTGATTAAATCAAAGTGACCTATGCGTTTAGGTGTATATTCACCGAGGTCAGCACGCACGGCTTGGCGCACGGTGGAGTAATATTTGTAATATAACTCATATTGTTTTTCGATCCACGGACCAAAGCCTTTTTCAAATTCTTCAGCACTGTAGTCTAAGCAGTAAAAGGCATTATTAACGCCTTCCATAAAGTGAACGGATAAAATATTATCATCCGTCAACGGACCATAGCGATCCAAGAACTCTTGAATATCTGATTCAAAGCCTGGAATATAATCGACTTCAAAACCGAGAGAAATATCGATATGTGTGCCATAAGCACGTTGTAATTGACGACCCAACTCTAAATAAGTATCAACTTCATTTAATTTCAAAGACGCTGTGTCATAGGCCTTTTTATCGCCACCGTATTCTGCAGCAAAAGCTGTTGGCAATGGTGCATGTTCTGTAAGGCATACCTTTTCGATACGCAACTCGATGGCCTTTTCTATCATCATCGCAGTTCGGTCCCCACTACCATGTGGACACAATTCCGTATGCACATGACCGTCCACGAGACGGCTGCGATACTTACTATATCCAACGAACTGCCGTTCATCTTTCATGTTCATTCAATCACCCCTATTCGCCCTAACCCCTGGCGAACCCTTATCTATAATCTATACATCATTGGTATAACGTATTAATTTATATATTTTACTATACTAATTATTATACCAATAATGCGTATATTTCGGTATCCTGATATTTACCATGTTTGAATCCAACTTGAGGCGTTAGACCACAATAGGTAAAGCCAAAACGCTCGTGCAACTTGGTGCTACCTTCATTGCCAGCCGTAATAACGGACACCACATTGTGCAATAACGGATCATTTTTTGCTATTTCTAAAATATGAGCCATCAGTTGTGTAGCGATCCCCCTACCGCGATAATCTTGATGGATATAGATAGATAATTCGACGGTACTTTTATAGGCCTCTTTAGGTCGATATGGTGAAAGCGATGCATAGCCTGCTACAATCCCATCAATGGTACCTACCACAATAGGATGGTGCTCATCGCTATGAGACTCATACCACTCCTGCCACTCTGACAACTTACGAGGTTCAAGATCAAGCGTGGCTACGCCGTTCACAACCTCATAGTTGTAAATATCTAAACAAGGGGCTATATCATCCTTTGTGATTGGTCGTATTACTAATTCACTCATAAGTATTCCTCAAAATTGTGGGTATCCTAAAAAATATTATTTCTATTTAACATAATATATAAAAAGAGACCACATACGCAAGAAAAAGGACGAACTATTCGTATAACATACCATTTCACATTCTACATTTTTAAGAAGTAAAAATTACATATTTTACATCTATATCCCCAATACAACAAAACTGAGTGGTAAAAGCAACGTTTTTTACCACTCAGCATATACGTTTTGAAGCATATATAAGTAAAAAGCTCTTATTTTACTTATATACTTTCATCATATTTTTTATTATAACTATTAGAGCTAATACATTTCTATAGAAGCAAAACTATACTCTTACTTGATTTATAAGAAAATTACACAAGAACAAATAAAAGTATTGTAATAACAATTAAAGCACTAATCACAGTATAGTCGATTCTTTTCAATCCTACGGATGCAGCAAAGCTGTGTGTGGGGCCACCAAAGCCACGTAGTTCCAAGGATAACGCCATTGTTTCGGAACGTCCCAAGGATTTTAACAGCAATGGTTGAATAACAGATGCATAGGATTTGATACGCTTAATGAAGTTGCCTTCGAGAGATAAGCCACGGCAAACTTGCGCCTCTTGTACAGCATGGCTTTCAGCAATGAAATCAGGCACGAAGCGAAGTGCGGCAGTGAACATAAATGCATATTCGTAAGGAATTTTGCATTGTGTTACGAGCGCGGCCGTAAGGTCTTGCAATTTTGTAGTTGCCAACAGGCCTATAAAGACAAGTGTCATAGCCAACATTCGTAAGCCGGATACAATGGCAGAGGTTACATCACCGCTGCCAAGGAATTGAATGAGGCCAAGGAATACAGCGAAGCTAGTTAATGCCAACACGGCTTTGCGTTGTTTGAATAACAAGCCTGCCAAAAACAATACACCGAGTTCTACTACGACTAAGGCCAATAGCGATGCCCAGTCACGCAACAGGATGGCCCACACGGATACAGCGAGGGTCATCAAGATTTTTGTTAACGGTACTAAACGTTCCATATGTCCCTCCTATTTTCCGCTCAACTGAGCCACTAACTTGGATTTCAATTCATCCATAGATTTGCAATATCCTAAGGATGGTACCGCTAGTGAAAGCTCCACACTTGGCGGTTTTGTAAGGCCTAGGTCTTGCAATTCATCCGTAGATTTTTTGAATAATTCTTCTGGACTGCCGTCAAAGGCAACGGTTTGGTTGCCCATGATGATAGCACGGCTACATTCGCTAGCCATGATTTCCATATCATGGGTAATAAGAAGGATTGTGATACCTTCTGAATTAAGCTGACGCAATAATGCTAATAGCTCTTTAGTTTCCTTACCATCTTGACCACTGGTTGGTTCATCAAGGATGAGGATTTTAGACTGCATAGCCAACGCAGAAGCAATGGCAACGCGTTGCTTTTCACCGCGGCGCAATGTTGGAGGATAGGCTTCACGCAAATGGCCGATGCCTGTGCGCTCCAATACTTCATCAACAATACGCTTCACTTCGGCTTTACTGCGCCCCAAGGACTCAGGTCCGAAGGCAACCTCTGTGGCTACGGTCGGTCTGAACATTTGGCGATCTGGCTGTTGGAATACATAGCCGATAAATTGACCCCGTTTAGACGGCGGCATGGACGTAATATCTCTGCCGTTATAATACATGTGGCCTTCCCTAGCCTTTTCGAGGCCTACGAGCAAACGCGTAATAGTCGTTTTGCCGCAACCATTACGACCACCGATAGCGATATATTCGCCCCCTTCGATGGTGAAAGTCACGTTTTGGAAAATATCTACGGATGGCACATAGCCAAAGCGGATGTTTTCAACCTTAAGCATGAGCGCCACCGTCCTTTCCTGGTACATCATCAACACGTTGAACTGGTTGTCTATTTTCTACTATATTAGATTGATCAGCAAGATTATCTACTGTATTTCTTTGATTAGCTGGAGAGTTGCTTTTACCATGCACCTCGGTTTGAATCGCATGAGCCATTTCAATTTGGTGCAAGCCCTTGATAGCAGACTCGATGCTGAGCCAAGGTTCATCACTGTGGAAGCCGGCTTGTTCCAATTCCATATACGTAGTAAACACGGATGGCAATGCATCGACGTGAATATTGTGCTCGTACATGTAACGAAGCGTAGTAGGTACATCGTCATCACAGGCGATAGAACCATTTACCATGAGGGCCATGCGGTTAGCATACGGCAATACGGCATGCAAGTCATGGTCGATAACGACAACGGTGATACCGTGTTTTTGGTTCAAATCACCTACGAGGCGATATAACTCAGCGGTCCCATCTGGATCGAGAGAGCTTGTCGGTTCGTCAAGAACAAGTACGGTTGGATTCGTAGCCAATACAGAAGCAATAGCCAAACGTTGGCGTTGACCACCAGATAAACTTGTAATCTTGCGATCTTCTAAGCCTACGAGGCCAACTTGCTTAAACACCTCTTCAGAACGAGCTTTAATAGTTTCACGGCCATAACCGCGGTTTTCCATAGCAAAGGCCACTTCTTCACGAACTGTCATCGTTACGAGCTGTGTATCGTAGTCGGCTAGAACTACACCGATATGGTTCGCTAGTTCTGGGATTTCCATTTGCGTAGTCGCATGACCATCTACGAAGACCATGCCTTCTAGACGTCCACCATAGAATTTAGGTACCGCCCCTACCATAGCCATACAAAGGGTGCTTTTACCACAACCTGCAGGGCCTGTAACAACGAGGAAATCACCTTCATTTACATCGAGATTGATATTTTCAAGGGATGGTGTAGTCGCCTTTGGATGATAGTAATTTACGTGCTCAATGGATATTTTAGCTTGGCGCTCAGGCAAAATAGTCAAGCGACTATGATCAGATGTCAATTGGTCCGCATTTGGTAGCATGCCACGTTTAGAGAATAAACGTTGTGCCGGAATATATAAGATTGGTGTAATGGCACCATTCAAGGCCCCTACGATAAGTACCAATGGCCACATACCGTACATGTACACATTATTTGGCAACCCAAGCACTTGCCACAAAATGGTAACAAAGATACCGCCAGATACAACAGTTGCTAAGAAGCCAGACACGACAGGCGTTAAATCAAAACCACCAATTTTACGGAACTTCATGGACAACATAGCGCGCGTTACGAGAGCCGCCGTCAAAGCACCACCTGGCTCAGACAACAAGTTGCCATAAGGGAACGCTGACTTAGACGTCAATACGTTGATGAGGGCCGCCACGAGGCCAATCCCCAAGGTTTGACTCAAACTAGGACGAGTCAATAAAATAGCTACGCAGTACGTAGCAATCGTCCAGTTCGGCGTTACCCCAGCCACACTAGGGCTTACCAAATGCAAAATCGTGCCCAATGCGAGCATCAATGTGCTGACAGTGACCCATCTAAACTGGCCACCCTGCACATGTGTGTACACAAGATCCTGAATCCGTTCCATAATAGCCTCATTTCTATAAAAATATATATGGATTTATTTTATCATTCTTCGAGAATTTGTGAAAGCCTAGAGGCTATCAAGGGACTTCAAGTAAAGCCCATAAAAAAAGCACCATCTATTAATGATAGTGCTTTTAAGAACTAATGTACTTCATCTAATAATATTCTAAGATAATTACGTCTACTGTTTAATATTCTATCAATATAGATAGTCCGATCTAAATAACGGTAAAAACTTAAATAATTATGACAAAGTAAATATCTGTATTCAATTTTACTTCCTAGATTAATCAATAATCGCTGCCCCATTTCTGGAAATATACTCAACGAATCATTCGCAGTTACTATATCCAAAACGGTTTTCTTAGCTAACTCAATATCACCGGTTTCTTCTTCTATAAAAGATTTTATTTCTAGCAAATCTTCTCGTGCTTTTGGTGCATAGCTAATTTGATTATTCATAATTAAATCCCCAATTCAGTCTTTAGTTGCTCTGATGAAATCCAGCCTTGTTCTTCACCAGATTTACGACCTGTCTCTAAAGCGCCCATAAGTTTTATCGTAGCCATTAGACGTTCATAATCTTGAATATCCATAATTGCATATCGGCCTCTACCATTTTTAGTTAAGAATACGGGACTATCTATAGTAACATCACGTAAAACTTCAGAATAGTTTCGTAAATCTGAAATAGGTTTTATATTCGGCATACTATCACCTCCAGAATACTTTAGTGATATACTACTCATTTTTCTAATATCTTATCACTATTGTAGTTAAATTATCGCGTAAATTCAACATTAAATTTTACAGCACCCTTTAAAATTACTATCAACATCTATGATACTTATATCTTCCTTTTCTTGTTATATACTTATGATATAATGCGCATAGATACTTATTTATGAATAAAAAAGGAAATATCATGGCACAAGCATTAATCGTAATCGATATACAAGAAGGCTTAGTTAAGGAAAACCCTTACAATGCCAAAAACTTTATCTCAAATACAAAAGCAATCATTCAACATTTTAGAGATCAAAATATAGAAGTCATTTTTATCAGACATTCTGAAGATGAAGGCTTATTAGCAACAGGTAGCGATAATTGGCAAGTCTATCACGAATTAAAACCGCAAGAAAACGAAAAGATTTTCAATAAATATTACAATAGTATCTTCAAGGACACTGAATTAAAGGAATATTTAAACCGAAAAAATATTACCGATTTAACATTCGTAGGAATGCAGGTGGAATTTTGCATTGATACATCTGTGAAAGTAGGCTTTGAGTATGGTTATAATATCACCATCGTCGAAGATGCTATCTCAACCTTTGACAATGAGTATCTACCAGCCGGTACAATCTTATCCTTTTACAAAGAAAAGATTTGGCGGAATCGATTTGCACAGCTAAAAACAACAAATGAAATGTTAAGCATCAATTAAATTACGAAAATAATACAAAGATTTTTATAATTTTTTCTCACGTATTTGTCATATATGTATGTTAAAATTTTATTAAATATTTATGCCCGAACATAGGAGGTCTTTTTTATGTATAAGTATATTACGATTTTAGGAGCTGCGGGCCAAATAGCTCAAAAGTTGACTGCTACACTATTAACATATACAGATATGCACATTACATTATACGGTCGTCAGTTGAAAACACGTATACCTCCAGAGATTATCGACCATGAACGTGTTACAGTGATTGAAGGTTCGTTCCAAAATCCTGGTAAATTAGAACAAGCTGTAACAAATGCGGAGGTTGTATTTGTAGGTGCTATGGAGTCTGGCAGTGATATGGCTTCCATCGTGAAAGCATTGAGCCGCAAAAATATACGCCGTGTTATCGGTGTGTCCATGGCTGGACTTTCTGGTGAATTCCCTGTAGCACTTGAAAAATGGACCTTCGACAACTTGCCGATTAGCTATGTTCAAGGTGAGCGCCAAGCACGCAATGTATTACGCGAATCCAACTTAAATTACACCATCTTGCGCCTCACATGGCTTTACAATGATCCAGAGAAAACTGATTACGAACTCATCCCTGAAGGGGCTCAATTCAACGATGCCCAAGTTTCACGCGAAGCAGTGGTAAAAGCTATCTTTGATATCTTACACGCTACGGATGAAACGCCTTTCCACCGCACAAGCATCGGTGTAGGTGAACCAGGTACACACTATGACAAACCAAGCTTTCACTAATATATAAATAAATATTTTGTAAAAAAGAGAAATTACTATATACCAATACAAGACTATCTTCAATACGCTTGAAGATAGTCTTTTTATATATCATTTTATGATTAAAGTATCTAGTTAACCTCATTTGAATTAAATATCTCATATATATATTTGTATACTGCAATTATATCGTTTAAATGATATAATTGCAGTATAAGAATGATGAACAAATACTTTTAAAACTATAAGGAGATAACTATGGGAATATTACGCGAAACAATTCGTCCATCCTCTGATTTACGAAATAAGTATCCTGAAATTTCTAAAACCTTACAACTTAAAGATGAGGCTGCCATTATTACTGTAAATGGTCGTGGAGATACCGTAAGTCTCGGCTATAATACATATAATATGTTAAAGTCAAAAATAGAATTATTATCCTCTCTTGTAGAAGGACAAAACGATATCATTCAAGATCGCACCACTACACTTGATGAAGCTTTCAACAGTATCGATAAAATGCTAGATCAAATGGGGTAACTCTATGAAATCCCAACCCTACACAATCATTCCTACTGAAAAGTTCAATAAAGAGCTACATCAACAAATACTTTATATAGCTATGCAGTTTTCAAAAGAAACAGCTATACAAGTAAAAGAAAATATTCAAAATTCAATTTCAAATCTTATGAACCATCCATATATGGGGACTACACCTAAAATTAGAGCACTTAATGACAGTGACTTTCGAATGTTGATTTTAGAAAAGCTTATTATTTTCTACACAGTTGTAGAGGAAACTAGAACTATTTATTTAATCTCTATACTTGATCAACGACAGGATTATGTAAATATACTAAACGGATTATAACATTTGAACTAAACCAGTGCTTCTTTAAAAATTAAATACCCTTCAAAGTGGTATATCCTAAATCTAATCGGTACATTTTTACTCATGTAACATAGATTTTGGATATACCTTTTTTATTCCTATATTTTATAGATATTTATATAGATAAACTCGCGTATTTACGCTATACTAATAAATGATTAGTATATACTATAGGTATGTGAAAGCAAATGCCTTTTTGGTTATCAATTATATTTATATATGCAACTTATTGTATAAAACGTCCTAGTTTTTATGTATAAAAATAAATGATAGTCATTTTTAGTCCCAGTTAGGGCAGAGGCGAATCAAGGAGTTATTATGAATCGCATTGTTGTTATTGGTAGTTGCAACATGGATATTGTAGTCCTCGCGGACAAACGCCCTACTGCAGGCGAAACAATTATGGGCAACGAATTGCACATCGCTCACGGTGGCAAAGGTGCAAACCAAGCGGTAGCAGCTGCTCGTCTAGGTGCAGAGGTTACCATGGTTGGTTGCATCGGTCAAGATGCTTACGGCCAAATGATTGTAGATAATCTAAAAGAAAATCATATCAATACGGACTACATCGTTACTGTACCTGATACTACAACGGGAACAGCACATATCACATTGGCTGAAGGCGACAATAGCATCATTGTTATTTCTGGCGCTAATGCAAAGGTAGATAATACTGTAGTGGATAATGCTTGGTCAGCTATCGAGCAAGCGGATCTCGTAATGGTTCAAAACGAGATTCCTATTCCAACAATCGAATACATCGTTCGTCGTTGTCACCAGGCTAATGTGAAAGTTCTCTTAAATCCGGCTCCAGCGGCAGACCTCGATCCTGAATGGTTAGCATTGGCAACCTATATTACGCCAAACGAACATGAGCTATCTGCGCTCTACCCTAACCAATCTACAGAGGAGACCTTACTAGCTAACGAAAACAAAATCATCGTTACCCTTGGTAGCAAGGGTGTAGGATATGCCGACAACGGTGAAATTCACATCGTACCTGGCTTTAAGGTTGAACCCGTAGATACAACAGGTGCTGGCGATACATTTAACGGCGCTTTTGCGACGGCTATCGTTAATGGTAAAACCTTAGCCGACGCTCTACACTACGGTAATGCAGCAGCTGCCCTCTCCATCCAACGCTTGGGTGCACAAGGTGGCATGCCAACAAAAGACGAGGTCGCTGCATTCTTAGCAGAACACGTATAGATTGAACCGGTCTTTCAAAGCTCCACTGGCCGGGTCTGCCTTCGCAGGGCCAAAGTCGCTTTGAAAGGCCTATTCAATCCAAACTATACGTTCTTCAAGCAATGAATGCAACTGTCCTCTATATAGCAGAGAGAGTTAATGACTAAGGCATTAAAGCCTTAGTCATCGGAATAGATAAGGAGTTATTTATGCAACGACAGGGCATTTTAAATAGCCATATTGCTAAGGTGCTTGCTGATTTAGGTCACACAGATACAATTTGTATCTCAGACTGTGGTTTGCCAGTACCTGAAGGGGTTCAAAAAATCGACTTAGCTTTGGATTTTGGTGTACCAAGCTTTGAACAAGTAGTATCCATCATCGCTAAGCATATGAAATCCGAAGCGATTCATGTGGCAACAGAAATTAAAGAAAACAATCCTAAGGCTTATGCCTTCTTGGAGTCTACATTCCCATCCGATCAATACGAATGGATTGAAACGAGCCACGACGCTTTCAAAGAAGCCACAAAACAATGCAAGTGCATCATTCGAACTGGTGAAGCATCTCCGTATGCAAACATTATCTTACGTGCCGATTGTATTTTCAGCGATCGTCCGTAGAATAATTAATTAGAGATACTTTCACCAATCATATAGGAGTAGTTATGGAAATTGTTATGTCAGGCATTGCGAAAGCATTTGGCACAAACCAAGTGCTGCGCGATGTAAGTATTACCCTCAAGGAGGGCGAGGTTCACGCCTTGATGGGCGAAAACGGCGCTGGCAAGTCCACCCTCATGAACATCCTCACTGGTATTCATAAGGCGGATGCCGGTACGATCACCATCGACGGTGTAGAGCGCACCTTCTCGAACCCGAGAGAGGCCGAGCTGAACGGTGTTGCTTTCATCCACCAAGAGCTCAACATTTGGCCAAATCTAACATTGTTAGAAAATTTATATTTAATGAGACCGAAGCGCAACAGCTTTGGTATGCTCGATAAAAAGGCGATGCTCGCCGAGGCAGAAAATACATGTCGCGAACTAGGCATCGAATTGCCGCTTACAACTGAAGCAGGTCTTTGCTCCGTTGGTCACCAACAAATGACGGAAATCCTCCGCATCTTGATGTTAGATGCAAAGGTAGTCATCATGGACGAACCAACTGCAGCCCTTACAGAACGTGAAACGGCGACATTGTTCAAGATGATGCGCAAAATGAAAGCACGCGGCGTTGCTATCGTATATATCTCTCACCGTATGGAGGAGGTATTTAGCGAGTGTGACACTATAACGGTTATGCGTGATGGTCACACAATCATTACAAAACCAACTGCAGAAATTTCTGTAGATGAAGTAGTACGTCACATGGTAGGTCGTTCTATCGACGAGTTCTACCCTGCTCGTACTACAACACCGGGCGATGTGGTCATGGGCGTGGATAACCTCAAACCAGAAGGTTTTGACAATGACATTTCCTTCTCCTTGCGCAAAGGGGAAATTCTCGGCGTAGCAGGCCTCATGGGCGCTGGCCGTACAGAAATTATGCGTGCCATTTTTGGTGTAGATAAACACAAAGGCGGTACCGTAACAGTTAACGGCTCCGTTCTAAACTGTAAAAAACCAGAAGATGCCATCAAAGCCGGCATTGCTTTCATCACAGAAAATAGAAAGAGCGAAGGGTTGATCCTCGATTTCTCCATCGGTTCCAATATTACATTGCCGAATCTTGGTGACATTTGCCCATCTCATGTACTAGATAAGGGCAAGCTCAATTCCTTTGCTGACGAATTGTCTAAAAAACTGGGCGTTAAAACACAATCTATTCACGAAGCGGCGTCCTCCCTCTCTGGTGGTAACCAACAAAAGGTGGTTATCGCAAAATGGGTTGGTAAAAAGACATCCATTATCATCATGGACGAACCAACGCGCGGTATCGATATCGGCGCGAAACGTGATATTTATGATTTAATGAACGAATTAACGAACGATGGTGTGTCCATTATCATGGTGTCCTCTGAGTTACCTGAAGTGCTAGGCATGAGCGACCGCGTTATGGTCATTCATGAAGGTCGCGTAGCAGGTATCTTAGACCGTTGCGATGCAACACCAGAATCGATTATGACATTAGCCACAGGAGGACAATAATGGACAGCAAAGCTCTACAGTATGTAAAAAAATTAGGCCCCCTTATCGGCCTCATCCTATTATTTATCATTATCTCTGTCATGAACGACAGTTTCCTTGAATTTTCTAACTTGCGTAACTTGTTGCGCCAAGTATCCATCAATGCGATTATCGCCTTTGGTATGACTTTCGTCATCTTAACTGGCGGTATCGACTTATCCGTTGGTTCCATCCTCGCCCTCTCCAGTGCAGTGATGGCAAACCTCATTGTAACTGGTACTGACCCTGTATTGGCTATCGTGTTAGCCGCAGGTGCGGGCCTCGTATTGGGCGGTATTAACGGTCTCGTTATTACTTATGGTCGTGTAGCTCCATTTATTGCTACCTTGGCGACCATGACCATCTATCGTGGTGCAACGCTAGTATTCACAGACGGTAACCCAATCTCCGGCCTTACACAAGATCCTCTATTCCACGGCTTTGGCCAAGGAGATATTGCAGGTCTTCCAGTTCCAGCCATCACAATGTTCCTAGCTTTCATCATCCTCTGGTTCGTATTGAGCCGCACATCCTTAGGCCGTAAAACATACGCTGTAGGTGGTAGTGAAAAGGTAAGTTACATTGCTGGTATCAAGATTGACCGCGTTAAAATCTTTGTATATGCCTTAACGGGTATGCTCTGTGGTATCGCCGGTGCAATCATCACATCTCGTCTTAACTCTGCACAACCTACAGCAGGTGCAGGCTACGAACTGGACGCTATCGCGGCCGTAGTTCTTGGCGGCACAAGCCTAGCTGGTGGTCGTGGTCATATCGTTGGCACACTCATTGGTGCCCTAATTATCGGTACCCTCAACAACGGGTTAAATATTCTCGACGTTTCCAGTTTCTATCAACAAGTCGTAAAAGGTATTGTCATTTTATTGGCGGTTCTTGCAGATCGCAAGAAAGCCTAGGAGGTTCCTATGAAAAAACTATTGTTACTGTTGGCGATGGCTATCATGGTTATCGGTCTTGTAGCAGGCTGTGGTAAAAGCGCTGATAACGGCGGCGACAAAAAATCCGGCACCATCGGCTTCTCTGTTTCCACATTAAACAACCCATTCTTTGTAACTATGAAGGAAGGCGTTGAGGCTCAAGCTAAAGCGCTTGGTCTTAAAGTTAAAATCGTTGATGCTCAAAACGACCCAGCTAAACAAGCAAATGATATTTCCGACTTGCTTGAAAGCGGCGTTTCCGTATTGATCATCAACCCTGTAGACTCCGCAGCTATCTCTACTTCCGTAGAAGCAGCAAATGCTAAAAACATTCCTGTAATCACTGTAGACCGCTCTGCTGACAAAGGCAAAGTAGTAGCTCACATCGCGTCCGATAACGTAAAAGGCGGCGAAATGGCAGCTCAACTTATCGCTGATAAAGTAGGCAAAGCTGCAAAAGTAGCTGAAATCGAAGGTATCCCTGGTGCTTCCGCAACTCGCGAACGTGGCCAAGGTTTCCATAACGTAGCTGACAAAGACTTAACAGTAGTAGCAAAACAAAGCGCTGACTTCGACCGCACAAAAGGTTTAAACGTAGCAACAAATATCTTGCAAGCTAACCCAGACGTACAAGCTATCTTCGCTCATAACGACGAAATGGCATTGGGCGCTATCCAAGCAGCTAAATCCGCAGGCAAAACAATCTTCATCGTAGGCTTTGACGGTACTGCTGATGCAGACAAAGCTGTTAAAGACGGCACATTGGCTGCAACAATTGCTCAACAACCAGACAAAATGGGTAAAATCGCTATCGATACAGCTCAAAAAGTTATCAAAGGCGAAACTGTAGAAGCTAAAATCCCTGTAGATCTTAAAGTTGTTACAAAATAATTGTATATAGAAACTGGGTACAGAAAAAGAGTCGCATCACAAAGATGCGGCTCTTTTTATTTTGGCTCTCGCTCTAAAAACTCTTTGAAAAACTCAATAAACCTCGGCAAATAGGTTTGATCTAAACTTTCAATAGTCATATTACATTTGTAATTACACGTGGTGCAGATAGTAACATCTATGGTCAAAGCACCCTTTGGGTTCAAAGAGAATGTTAGCGTATCCCCTTCTCCCGTTAGAATATATGTAAAGATTGCTTCGCCTTTGCAGCTTTCATACAAGTCAACTAATGCTTTGTAACCAGTACGAATCCCTGACCAATCACCGGGGTCAATATATCCAGAACAAATATTATAGCCCTGTTTAATATATATACCAAACACACCAAATTGAGATAACTCTGTATCCATATCAAAGGCAATTGTTAAATTTGGTTCATTTACAATTTCATACATTCTCTGTCACACTCCACAAACAACAATTTTTATTTATTATAGCACTGTGTTTGTGAATAAAATAGAAATTAAATAGAACCAATCCATCCATATCCTTGTACTGCCATATCCATAAAATGATTCATAAGTAAAGATACCTTAGAGTCAAAAGATGCTTTATCATAACTTTCAGGCAAATCATCATTCAAGGATAGTTCTACCTCATATTTTAGCTTAGCAATTGGCTGTTCATCCTTATACCAATCTACTACAAGAAGATTATTACGATTATCGACTAGCTTCTTATAAAGATTCTTGGCAGAGAGTTTTACTTTTTGCTCTTCATCCTTTGTCACCTTTTTTCCAGCAATTAGCAAATCAAAGATTTCCAGTTCTTCTTCTGTAAGGCCTTCTGTATTTGCACGATTATCTTCCTGACGAAGATCTTCAAGAAGTTTTACAAGTTGCTCATAGTAATCCTCATTTTCAGTGCCACCTGCATTATAGGAGTCAATAATTCGCTTGAAACGTTCGGAGAATTTAGTTCTCGTGCAATTTCTATTAAGCATCTGTTCGAGTGCTTGCTCAATGTATTCCTTCAAATCATTAATCTCAATAGCTTTATACTTAGCAACCTTAATTTCTTTTCTCAATTGCTCAATATCAACCTTAGAAAGATCAATAGCCTTTGTACCTTTTATCATGTACTGTGCAGGTTTTTCCCGTACATAGTTAACGAACTCTTGACTTGCTGTAACACTGCCATCCAGAATCTGATTCATTTTCTGTCTAGCACGAGCCACCTTTTCATCGTTAACAGTGTTATATAAGAGACCATGCAAATACACAAGCGGTGCGAATTTATCATTATTCCAGTTCTTTTCAAAGATTTCCGGCTTTGATGCTTCGTATAGATTTGTCAAAGAATTAAGGATAACCTTAAATTTTTCTTTATCATCATCTTTTGCCACGATAGTGTCATAAGCACTTCTTAATGCATCTAATTTATCCAGTGTATTAGAATCAGCAATTATCTTTTCTAAATCAATATCAAGAGAGACCAAGAAAGAATCTGCTTCATCAATTGTACCGTCAATATAGCTGATTAATTGATCAATATCTTTTGCAGGGAATTCTGTTCCGTCATCACCAGTGGCATATTCTGTTAATGCCTTCTTCATGTATTTAAACACGTTGACATAATCTACAATGATTCCGGCAGGTTTTTCGGGGTACACTCTATTGGCACGAGCAATTGCCTGCATCAGCGTGTGCCCTTTCATTGGCTTATCAAGATAAAGTGTAGATAAGTTCTTTACATCAAATCCTGTTAGCCACATTGCACAAACGAATACAAGTTGCAGTGAGTCCTCAGAATCTTTAAATCTATCCTCAATATCTTTTCCATCCGGTGTAATTTCGTTCATCTTTGCACGATGCTCAGCTATATTTAATCCTTGCTTAGCAAACTTCGTTTCTTCATCATTTTCCTCTGAAATGATAACAGCCATTTCAACCTTATTCATATAAGCAAGAATACGAGTGAGCTGGTCACGTTCTTCCTTAGTGGAAGCTGTATTTCGCTCTTTCATGATGTTCTGCTTTTCTATAGCCCAGTAATGCTGAACCTTGTCATACATTTTGACAACAGTATATTTATCGACTGATACGACCATCCCTTTTCCAAGAAATCCACGTCTTGGGAAGTGATAAGCTATGTCTTGCGCCACTTTATCTAAGCGGTCATCTCTCTTGATAACTTCAAGGATACGTGATGATGCATTCTCTAAGAGACGTGTTTCATCTTCGTTAAGATTTTCTTCCTCAATTATATCCACAACGTCATCGTCAAGAAAATCATTTTCAAGCCCAACTTCCGGAACTCGTCTAGAATAGAATAATGGCACTGTAGATCCATCTTCAACAGACTGTGCAAAATTATACTCTGAAACATAGTCACCAAACCATTGATTTGTAAGGCGTTTAGTGCCAAGAAGAGGTGTTCCTGTGAATGCCACAAAGTTAGCATTCGGAAGTGCAGTTCTCATGTTCTCTGCTAAGTCTTTATACTGTGTTCGATGCGCTTCATCAACAAGGACAATAATATCGTCACGAGTAGAAAGCACTGGATATTTCTTTGTCTTATCGTATCTGAACTTATGAATCAGCGTAAAGATAAAAGCCTTATTGGTAGTCAAGAAATCTCTTAACTGCTTGCTGTCCTTTGGCTGACATTCTTCTTTAGAACCAATAACCTCTGTACGCACAAAGTTCTTATGAATCTGTGTATCCAAATCTTCACGGTCTGTGATAATGAGGAACGAAAAGTTACCTTGAATCTTACGCTTCACTTTACGGGCAAACATAACCATAGAGTAGGATTTTCCTGAACCCTGTGTATGCCAGAAGACACCAAGCTTACCCTTAAGCTCTTTTCTGTTCTCCACAGATTCCATTAGATTATTTACGCCTAAGTACTGATGGTTCTTAGCGATAATCTTTATTCTCTGGTTTTCAAAGAGAATGAAGTTTTCAATATAGTCAATCAATCTATCTTTATTAAGAAGACCATCTACAAAATATCTGATAGAGCTATCCTTAACATTATCCGCAGCAAGAATGGCTTCTCTGTCCAGTTTCTCTTTTTCGCTATCAATTTTGAGCCATTCAAAGAAATAGTCATAGGTCGCATTAAATGCACCAAGCTTCGTTTCCAAACCATTTGAGAGCACACAGATCTGATTAAATGCAAAGAGATTCGGAATATCCCGCATATAATCTTTGAGATTCTTGTTGTAGGCTTCTTCAACCTTAACAATGCTATTTTTCAGTTCAATAAACACAAGAGGCATACCATTGACAAAGATAAGGATATCCGGTCTTCTGTAGTAGACCTTCCCCTGAATCCACATCTGAGATACCGCTGTGAAAGTATTATTCTCCGGGTGTTCAAAGTCTATCAATTTTACAAAATCGAAATCTTCCTTGCCGTTTCTACGAACTATGATTTTTATATTATTACGGATTTGTCTATATAATTTGTAATTCGTGTCTACGATATCAGTTCCTGTATAATCTTGCCTTAACGTCTTTACGATCTCTTTAATTTTATCTTCTTCGATAGCTGGATTAATACGCTTCAGAGAGGTCAGCATCACATCAGGAAGGATACATTCCTTCTTAGAGTTTCTGCCTGTACCATCAGGCAATACATCTCGTTTATCCGGTGAAGCATCACAAATGAGGATATCATATTTAAACGGTTCAGCTTTTAATATTGAAAGTATAGCCCGTTCTATATCATCTTCAGATATAAAATTACGCATATGAACACCTCCTTAAACCTCAAGTTTTCCGCTCATCAAGCGTGGTAACAGCATATCTCTTTGCTTTGTAATTCGTATTAACTGTTTCTTCAATACATAGATTTCATCAAACATTGGATTTATCAAATTATTGAAATGTTCCATTGTTATTACATCTGGAACTAAGATTTTCAATTTTTCCAATCTCCCTTTGCTAATCTTTGGTTGAGCACTTCCTGTAACAACACCAGTTATAGGGAATCTACAAAACGTCAAATAAAGAAATCGTGTTGAAATATTACCTTTTCCTCTTATAACATGTGCATGATTATTAACCCAAAACTTGTCATTTACTAATTGAAGTACAGGAAAACCATCCGCAGTAACAACAGTTCCATCCTCACCTAATAACAAGTATTCTCCGTCAAATAGATAATCATCAACATAATCCATTAACTTTGCTGCTCCGTAGTATGGATATATTTTTTCCATTTCATCTCTTTGCATAGAGCTTAAAGGTACTCTCTGGGAATCAAAGAAATCCATCGATTCTGAAATAGGTTGATATTGCCATCCGATTGGGAGCGTACCAACAAATTCCACATTCTCATATTCCGGAAAGCGAAATCTTACAAACCATTCTTTATATAGATTCTCTACCATTTGCTCCAACAACTTGATTCGCTTGTTGTTGTTTTCGATGAGGTTATCGTAAGTTGTTAGAATATCTGCAATCCTTTTTTGCTCAGCAAAATTATGTACTTTGAACTTAAATCTAAAAATAGTATCTAAGGTAATACTTGCTTGATTAGCTGCGCCTTGTCCACGTAAAACGCAATATGTTGAGAATTGATTTGCCTTAAGTGCATAAAATAAGTATGTATTATCAAAGTCATTGTTAGGTATAATTCGAACGATATTTTGGTTGAGATATGCACTATCACACTGTTTTGGTACTCTTACAACTTTTCCAACAATTGAATTAGGATTATTTGCCCACGATCCTACCGTCTGAATTAAAATATCATTAGTTTTCAGAATAAATTTGTCATACCTATCGTCTGGTGCTAAATATACTGCATCAGCATCACTAATAGAGTCTAACGTAAAATCCGTTACTCGAACAACCATTACACCTTCGTCAGTATATTCACTACTTTTGAACGCATATCCTTTGTTATACTTAACAATATCGCCTAATTTTACTTCTTTTGTCTCCATATCATTCACCCAACAATCCGTTCAGATTATTTGCGATGAGCTCTTCAAGATTCTTTGCCTCAGCACTTAAAAAAGTAAATTCAGAATTAAGGAAGCGCATTTCTTCTTTAAACTCTTCCTGAGTTAAACCATCATCTTCAAGAACCACACCAACGTAACGTCCTGCATTGAGAGAGTAATCCTGATCAATGATTCCGTCTTCACCATCCATTGGCGCAGCTTTGCAAAGACCGATAACATCAGTATACACACCATCAGGGAATCTTTCAGTTAACCAGTCAATTTGTGACTGCCAATATGCTTTTGTAAGAACTTCCTTATCATCAGATGCGTCTGGAGCATTGGCAAGTTCAATTTTATACTCATCAATCAAGTCAACAAGAGCTTGTGTATCTCCATGATAAAGCTTGGTAATAACGCCAAGGTTCTTAATCTGCTCATCAGAGAACTTTCTGTGTGCTCGGTCAACCTGTGTGAATACATTTCTTGCATCAATAAACAAGATTTCATTTTTCTTATCTATGTTTGGCTTTTGCTTATCAAAGAACCAAAGGGTGGCAGGAAGTGTAACTGATGAGAACATATTAGAAGGAAGTGTCACCATCTGTGAGATGACACCTTCTTCAATCATTTTCTTTCTAATATCATATTCTGAACCGGATGCATCAGATGCAGAGTTAGCCATAACAAGTGCTGCCTTACCATTCTCATTTAAGGCAGTCGCAAAATAGCCAATCCACAAATAGTTGGCATTTGGCACAGTTTCTTTCTTGTCAGATTTTTTCTTTGTTGATTTGCTTTTGTTTCTTGGCACTCCATATGTATTGAAACGTGCATCGTCAGAAACCTTCTCAACCACAACCTCATCTACGTTAAATGGAGGATTAGCCATTACATAATCAAACTGTCCAAATGCATTATATGGATCAGAATAAAATGAGTTAGCTTGTATAATATCACCACGGATATTATTAAGGAGCAAATTCATCTTTGCTAGTTTTACTGTATCAGGTTCCTTTTCAACACCATAGCAACGGAACTTCATCTGCTCACTTTCACTGGCGTTGTGATTATGCATATATCGTGCGGCCTGTACGAACATACCACCAGAACCGCAAGCCGGATCTAAGAACTTCTTTTCACCGGGCTGAGGATTTAATACTTCAACCATATATCTTACAACAGTTGCAGGTGTGTAGAATGTTCCTCCACCCTTCCCCTCTGAAAGGGCAAAGTTACCTAAGAAATATTCATAGATTTCACCAAAGATATCGACTGTACTATTTTCTGGAATATCTTTGAAAATACGTACGATATTAGAGAGAAGTTCTGGCTCTTCTTCTGGTACAAGCTGAGCATATACTTCTTTTGGAAGGACACCATCCATTTTAGGGTTTTCAGTCTCAATTGCTTCCATAGCATTCTTTACAAGAGTAGCTTTACTAGCATCATCTGGTGCGTCATTGATAAAGTCATAATAAGCACATTCAGGAAGATAGAATCCACACTTCTCGATAGAGATTTCTTTGATGGACTTTTCCATACGTCCGCCTTTAAGACGATTATACTCCTCCTCAATATTTTCCTTATGTTGTTTGTATAAAATATCTGCATATCTAAGGAAGATAAGTCCAAGAATAGGCTGACCATATTTATTCGCAGCTAAATGAGCACTAGCTCGAAGCACATCAGCAGAGTGCCATAACGTATCTTTTAACTGTTTTAATTCTTTATCTGTCATAACAATAGTGCTCCTTTATTTTTCTATTTTATAGTCAAACCAGGACTCTTCTAGTGCTTCATAAGGGATATTATTATCTACGCAAAATGTATTAATACTTTTCATTGCTTTTAGATTTGGCTTTGAACGCCCCGATTCCCAACGATCCACAGTAGAAAAAGACACCCCTATTACATTGGCAAATTCCTGCTGTGTTAAAAATGAACGTTGTCTAATTCTTTTTATTTCTTTAGGAAAATCCATATATATGCATCTCCTTTTTATCCATTAATATAGCATTATTATAGCAAACAAATATATATTTTTTTAATATCTATCCACTAGACATTTTGACTTATCGGTATTTACCAATATCAAAATTAGATAATATGATAACCATATATGAATAACTCCAAAGTAATCTTGAAATTAATACTATGATAGTAATATCTTATTGAACAACAAAGAGCCGCACCAATTAGATGCGACTCTTTTAGTTCGAATATCAAATTAATACTAATTTTCTTATCTTTATAGCGTCTTCTTAAAGAATATAGTAGTATGTACTTTTCCAGGCAGTTGTACTCGCTTATATTCTTTAAAGCCAAAGCTTTCGTACATTTTCGCGAGCCACGGATGTTCTGCGGCGGTACCTAGTGTTACGGCTGGTGTCTTATATACATTACGGAGTAGGTCTTCTGCTTCGGCGAGGACTTCACGAGCATATCCCTTTCCCTTATGTTCAGGGGCCGTTACAAAGTGTGCAATATGTGGATATACATCTGGTGTAGCCTTTAGTATCCAAGGCATACGGAAGGAAATAGAGCATACCAAAGAGCCATCTACGTAGAGGCCATACACAGGATATTTTAAAATCCATGCGCGAGACTCTTCTTGGCTAAAGTTGATAGCATCAAAGGATATGGGATAATTCTTATTCTCTGCGTAGCCTGCAATCAACACCTCGTGATACTCAATTGCATCATTTACGGTTAATTGTCTAAATTCTTTCATTATGTACCTCGTTTAAAGCGCTGCGCTATCAAGAGGCAATTCGCTATCTAGCGTAAGGTAACGGCTCAAGAATTTGCGTGTTCGTTCTTCTTTTGGATGTTCAAGGACAACCTTAGGGTCCCCTTGTTCTACAATAACGCCGCCTTCCATGAAGACCACTTGGTCCGCCACTTCTTTAGCAAAGCCAATTTCATGAGTTACGATAATCATCGTAACCTTTAACTCTTTTGCAATCTTGCGAATAACAGCTAATACTTCGCCTACGAGCTCTGGATCAAGAGCAGAGGTAGGTTCGTCAAAGAGAATAACCTCTGGGTCCATCGCAAGGGCACGAGCGATACCAATACGTTGTTGTTGACCACCGGAAAGTTGTACAGGATAGTAATCATCATAGCCTTCCATGCCTACTTCCTTGAGGAAGCGTTGCGCGATCTCACGGGCTTGAGATTTTTTCATTTTCTTAACCGTTACCAGGCCTTCCATGATATTTTCAATAACAGTCTTATTAGAGAACAAGTTATAAGACTGGAACACCATGGATGTGTTACGGCGTACGTTTAAGATTTCCTTGTTAGACGCTTTATGTAAGTCTACAGAAATATCATTTAATTGCATTGTCCCTGCATCGGCCTTTTCAAGGAAGTTAAGCGTTCTAAGGAATGTCGTCTTACCACTACCGGATGGGCCAAGGATAACCGTTACAGACCCTGTTGGCACATGTAAGTCGATGCCCTTTAAAATTTCACGGTTCCCGAAGGATTTGTGAACTTGTTTAATATCTATCATAATGCATTACCTCGTTTATACTTGCTTGCATAGATTTCTAAACGATGGAAGATAAATTCAAAGACAATCCCCATCACCCAGAATAGACCGGCCACCACGATGTAGGCCTCAAAATACTGTGAATTTTCCTCTGTATATAACTTTGCAGCGCCAAATAGTTCAATAACCGTAATAACAAATACAATGCTGGTACTCTTCATGGTGTTAAGGAACTGATTAGTAAATAGTGGCAACGCAAAGACTGTCGCTTGTGGTAATACGATACGACGGAACGCTTGGAACCATGTCATACCGATGGCCTGAGCCGCTTCCATTTGCCCTTTCGGTACAGATTGCAAGGCAGCTCGGAAGATTTCACTCAAATACGCCCCTGTGTGTAGTGTTAAGCCTACAACGGCTACAAAGGTAGCTGGCACCTTTTCAAAAGGCACATGCACGCCCGTTTGATCCTCTACGGCGAGGAATAAAATTGGCAAGCCATAGTACACAAGGTATAAGAGAACCATGTTCGGAATACTACGGCACAATAATACGTACAAGTAGCTAAGCTGACTGAGCACAGGTACTTTGTTTTGTTGTAGCACGCAACTTAATAATCCTAGGATTGTACCCAAACCAACGCTGAGGAAGGTAATCATGAGGGTGACTTTCACATAAGGAATGACAGCAAAGAAGGTGCCATAAATATAGGTTGAATCAATTATATGTCCCATACGCCCCTACTCCTCACTGATCAAAATGCGTTGCGTTTCCTTACCCGCAACGGTAAAACGTTTTTCAAGCAATCGGCCCAAGAGGGACACGATGATAATTAGAATGCCATAAATGATGGCGGCGTCGACGAATAACTCAAGATAGCGCTGACTATTGCCGCCCATGAGGTCCGCCTTACGCATCATATCGACAACGCCGACGTTAAAAATGAGCGCCGTCCCTTTCAACATGCCGATAACGAGGTTCGTCAACGGTGGAATGCTCATGGTGAAAGCCTGCGGCAAGATGATGCGCACATAGCTTTGAAACTCGGTCATACCAAGACTTTTAGCGGCTTCCTTCTCACCAGGAGAAACCGCATCAATACTGGAGCGCATAATTTCAGCACTATAGGCCGCAATATGCAAAGTAAACACGGCATACACAAATACGAGGCCTGGTACATTTTTCATGTTAAGACCCATGTGAGACATGATTTCTGGCACCCCAAAGTAAATGAGGAAGAGCTGTACCAAGAACGGCGTACCCCGCATAAAGGAGATAAATACGATAAATAATTGGTTTAATACTGGTACCTTCTTAAGGCGAATGATGGCTATGATAGAGCCCAAAATAACACCTAAGATGGCAGAAATAACGGTGATGAGTACCGTTACGTGCACATAATTCAAGAGCTGTGGAAACGCTTGGATCATGTAGGACACATCAAAATACTTGCCCACAGTAGCACCTCGCTTCTAGACATAATAGAATAAGGCCGCCAAGGCGGCCTATTCGTTATTTTTGTGTTGGATCGAATGTGTAATCCCCACCAAGATATTGTTCAGAAAGTTTTTTCAACGTACCATCAGCACGCATTTCTTTCATCGTTTTATCGATTTTTTCGTTTACTTGTTTCATATCATCTGTGCGTTTAGACAAGAAGTATGTTGGTACTACTGCCAATACATCACCTACAGCTTTGAGTGGTAAGCCACGGTCCTTAATAGCAGAGTTAATTACGTATTCATACTCACCTGCCGCATCGGCACGGCCTGTAGCAACGAGGTTCAATGTTTCGGCACCGGCTTTATCTGTATAGATCACTTCAATTTGCGGATTCGCTGTTTCGTTGAATTGTTTTACTAATTCATTGAACTCAGAAGATGTAGTAACAGCGATTTTTTTGCCTTTCAAATCATCTAATTTAGAAATGTCATTGCGGTCGTTTTTCACTACTAATTTACGTGTGGAGTAGTTATTAACCTCGTTTGTGTAGTAGTATTTTGCTTCACGTGTAGGATTGCGGCGCATTTGGTTTGCGATCATATCCACTTGACCTGCATCCATCGCTACGAAGGCAGCATCAACGGCCATAGGCTTGAAGTTGAAGTGAAGGTCTGGATTACGTCGCTCAATTTCTTTCAACAACTCTACGTCAAAACCTGTAAGATTGCCGTTATCATCTGTATAGGAATACGGACGAACTGTACCACGGGTAGCTACGTTAATCACTTTAGCATCTGGGTTCACCTTTGTTTCTTTTGATGTATCATCACCGCAACCAGCTACAACGAGCACACCTAGTGCCAATGCGCCGATAGCGAACAATTTCGTTAATTTCTTTGTATTAAACATGTAAAACTCCTTCTCCTCGCAAGGTGCGTAAGAACGGCTCCACCTCATCTGTATTGGTAAAAGCCTCAATAACTCTATCTATTTGTTTTGTCTCTAAGGTGAGACCTAGTTTAATGCGTATATCCTCTAGGTTGAGCGGATTATTCGGCGATCCTTTCGGATTGTTCACCGTTTCTGTGAAAGTATCCCCATTTTTCAGTGTAACGGTTACGCTCGTAATCCGCTCTGTTTGGGATACCCTCGGTAAATCATAGACACGCTCTATCCGTGACATACAGTCTCGTACTTCTTGGTCTATGGCATCTAACTTGAACAATTCATCCTGTACAGCCCCATAGGCTAGGACTTGATACACGATGTACTCTATGGAAAACTGCCCTTCTCGACCTGTACTTGGTGTTGTATAACGCAACGCCGCATCAGCACCAGGCGGGAAGTGAACAGTAACTCGATCTATATCCTCCCAAAGGGAGAAAACGTGGGTGGCACATAGTCTACATTGATCTTGTTCCTCTGCATCTGGTGAAAGGTAGTTATGTTTAGATACATACGAAGAGGATGTATATAGTCTATGTGCCACGATTTCTGCTGCTTCAGCGCCACAAATAGCTGCCGAGCAATAGGGGTGGACTTTCATCCACAAACCAGGATCAATAAGTTGCCCTGGTGCTAACCAACGGCTAGCGATATCATTTGATGTAACGGTAATATTACCGATTGTTTTAAACCAACCCCGTTCAGGTTCAAACGGTTTTGTACTTGTTTGAAGTGATGTATGTTGCAACAGTTCGTAAGCCCACACGCCATTGCGTGCTGCCAGTCCCGCATGGAGCGGCTTACCATCTGTGCCACTTTGAAAGAACATGCCCGCCGATTGTGTGGCAGCCAGAGATAAGAGCTGAGCCAAGCTTTCACCATGAAGGCCTCGCAAAGCACCTATAGCGGCCGCCGCTCCAATAACACCAACAGTCCCCGTAGAATGCCATCCTTGGGTCCGATGTTCAGGATTGATAAGGAAACCAATAATCCCCTCTAGCTCGGCACCGATGATATAGGCCCGAAGGAATTCGTTCCATGTATCCGTCGGCTCAAGCACTGCCAATAAAGCAGAATATAAAACAGTACTGAAGTGCCCTGCCAGATTAGCCTGGGCGTCATCAAAATCTAAATAATGCGAGGCAAAGCCATAATACAGGGCTTTATCGGCTCGTTTAACAGTTGAATTGCTCTCATAGCCATCTACATTAGCAAGTGTATCCTGTTTAACAGCTTTATTTTGATCAGCCCCTATGAATCGAGCTAAGTCCTGAACAGCTTGCTCCTCCTCAGCAGGTGCTAAGGACGCCAGATAATCTAGAAAGGCAATGCGAGACACTGCTAAGAGGTCCTCTCGGTTCGTCACATCAGTTTGTTCTATGTAGTTCACAATCGTCTGTGTTACAGAATCCATAAAGTCTCCCTTTCAGTTATCTATAAATAAATATATATCGATTGATTCGTCAGTAATGTATCAGATTTCATAGTAAAAGATTTACTAAATACAGTTCAGACAACATATAAATTTACTGCCGATTTTATTTACCAAATTTTTCAGCCCGATCATTTGGCTCTAACCAAATAGAGTCGTCTGGACCTTTTGGAACAAGGCGTGGTAGATCTTCAAATGGTGTATGGTCTACATAGTAGAAACGTTTACGCATAGAGTCGAAGTCTGTTGTACCGCCGAATGCTGGATTGGAATACAAGTCCTTCGCATAGTTCCATAGGTTTGGATAGTCTACGAGACGTTTTTTATTTACCAAGTATTTTTGGTAGAATACGAGGTCAAAGCGCGCCAATGTTGGGAAAATACGGATATCTGGATCGGTAATCGTATCACCCATCAAATAACGTTGCTTGCTAAGACGTTCTTCGAGCCAGTCCAAGCGAGCAAAGATACGGTCGTAGTAGTATTCGTAATCTTTTTGGTTTGTTACGAGAGCTGCCAAGTTTACAGCCAAGTTGAAGTCTGCGTAGATGATTACGTTCAATGCATCTATGTCGGCACGTAATTCCTCTGGATAAATATCTGGTGCATCAGGAGAGATGAAATCTTTAAAGCCCAATGCTAATTCCGTTGTTAACGCATGGTAGTCGTTGTTTACTACGGCACCAGTCGTAACATCTACAATGGCTGGTACCGTGGAACGTGCGTCATAGTTAGGATTACCTTTGCGATAGGCTTCACCTAAGGAGTGAATGCCTAATACAGGGTCTTTCTCATCCTTATCAAGGGTGAAGAACCAATCTGCAATAACACCTGCTGGACGCAATGGATCAACAGTACCTTTAGAGATTACCTTATCTAGGCCGAGCAAATCGATAGCGATAGCAATGCGATGGGCCCAAGGACAATGCTTAGACCATACAAGGCGGTAACGGTCCTTTTCTACAGGTAGAAACCCTGGTTCACTGCCAAAAGGTGTTGTGAATTGAGGCTCTTCACTATCAGAATATTTTTGTCGACGGTTAAAATTCGATGCATCTTTGCCTTCATACTCCTTTTGCTCCCCTTGAGAGCGAGGGTTACTAGATTGAAACTCAGAAAAATCGATAGGACAAGGATTCATCGCTCGCTGGAACTCAACTTCCTTACGAGCCGCTGCAATGGTAGGATCCTTGATTTTACTTACATCTACGTGTTCACTCATGCTATTCTCCTTATAGAGGCAACCTCCATTAACTTTACTTCACAACTTATAGTAAAAGCTTTTGTGATACGCCTCATATATCCCTACTAATTTAATATGATTATAGATTTATAATATAGCATTTAAAAACCTATGTCAATAGTAGGCATTTATTTTTTATTTCGAAAGAAAGCAACAAAAAGAGAGGCCTTAGGCCTCTCTTTTTGAGTATATAATTGTTTCCACACATGGTAGTCCTAAAAACTATATTACTATATATTATTCATGTGGAGTTGTATACGTAATATGTTGCGCTTCGTAGCTTTCACCATGAGCCAATACGTGAACGATGGTTTCTAGTGTAGCGCGTACCGTTTCAACGGCCATGCTCGGTTGATCTGGCTTGTTTACCACTTGGGATGGCAAGTACGGAATGTGCATGAACCCCACCTTAATGCCACCCTTTTGGGCTGCGTAATGAGATACGCCATACATGATATGGTTACATACAAAAGTGCCCGCCGTATTCGATACTTTTGCAGGGATACCCGCTTGGTGCAATGCATTAACCATGTCCTTGATAGGAAGTGTCGCAAAGTAAGCACTTGGGCCATCAGCTACAACGGGTTCGTCCGTCGGTTGATTGCCTCCATTATCTGGGATGCGAAAATCATCGCAGTTGATGGCTACGCGTTCAATTGTAATATCTGGTCGGCCACCAGCTTGACCTACACAGAGAATAAAATCAGGATTACATTTTTCTGCAGCCTCTATTGCTGTTTTTACAGAATTATAGCGCACAGTAGGTACCATCTGAGTGACTACTGTATAGTCCCCGTCTGTATACCCTTCCATCGTTTTTACAGCTTCCCACGCAGGATTGATACTTTCACCACCGAAAGGATCAAAACCTGTAATCAAAATTGTTTTCATCATATTACCTCGTAACAATATCAATTAATACTGTGAATTTAAATAGTTTAACCGAAATAGTATTACATATTGCAATACTATCAATATTTATAGTTTTCAAAACTGCACTTATCTCAATATTATGAATGCATGGTTCTTAAACTATGTAAACACCTACTATGTATTATAAGAAGTAGTACATCAAAAGAATATTTAATGTCAGCATCACAACAGCTACTGGAATTTGCGCTTTAATAACGCCGTACGTATCCTTCATTTCAAGAAGCGCCACAGGCACGATGTTGAAGTTTGCCGCCATCGGGGTCATCAACGTACCGCAATAACCAGCGAGCATAGCGATAGGTCCGATAATAGCAGGGTTGGCACCATGGCCTACAACGAGCATAGGCACTCCAATAGCACTCGTAATCATTGCAAAGGCTGCAAAAGCATTCCCCATGATCATAGTGAAGAAAGCCATACCGATACAGTACGCCACAACAACGAGGAACACATTATCTGCGGGCACTATGCTAGCTACCATACTAGAAATCAACTTACCTACCCCTGCGAGGTTAAACAGGTAACCAAGCGCCGCTAACAATTGGGACAAGATAGCCGTCCAACCGATCGCATCGAGAAGGCGACGACCTTCATGGAAGCTTTGTGTTACCTTTGCTTTTGTAATATATAAAGCCACGCACAAGGCGATAATGGAGGCAATCGCAAGCCCCACAAGGGCGCCGAGTTTCGTAAAGAACCCAATGATAAACGTAATAATCCCAACGAGCAATGCAGGAATAAAGATAACATTGCCTATGCGTAATGCTTCAAGTTTTTTGAAGTCCACAGCAGATTCAAAGTAATTTCCCTTGCCAAGTTGTTTGAACAACACGATGGCAGCCATCGCAATTACGAGCCATCCGTTAATCTCTTTAGACAAATAAGACCCAAAAATAAAGGAAATCCCATATAACAGCCAGAACAAACCAGTACCTATCCGATGTTTATGCTCTTTATCAAGGAAGGATTGTATAGAGAAGATAACTAAGATGATACCAATGAGAAGGTATACATAGTCTAAGGGCTGCATTTTATATAATAATTCCAACATATTATTTGCCCTCCTTCGCTAGCTCTTCCGGTGTTACAAGAATATTTAATTCATTAGGCACCAATTTACCTGCTTTCATATCGGCCTCGTCTTGAGCCACGCTAGATTGAATCGTTTTATCGAAAACAAAGAAGCGAATAACGCTAACTACATAGGCACATACGGCCGTTGGCAATCCATAAATTACCATATCTGTAAGCTCAACGGTATATCCAAGTTGCTCCATCACGCCTTTGATCAATAAAAGCCCACCTGCTGCTAAGAACAAGTTTTGACCAAAGAAGTTACCAAGATTATCAGTAGATGCTGCTACACCACGGATTTTATCAAGTGTACGTTGAGATATAGGTCGACCTTGTGCTACAGCGGCTTCACTCATTGGAGAAATCAAAGGCCGAACCATGGCTACTAGACCAGACATACTGATACCAAGCGCTACCGTCACTTGACGAACAAATAGGTAAATCATAAAAATACGACCCGCCGTTGCAGCGTGAATCTTGCCAATCAAAATTTCTGCCCGTTCACGCAAACCGTGACGTTCCATAATACCAATGACGGGAAGGACTAAGGCAAATAAGGACATATAACGATTCTTAACAAAAGCCTCCCCAATAGCACCAACGATATCGTTTATGCTAAGACCTGCCGCAAGGCCCGTTACAAAGCCCGCCGCAATAACCACCAATAGAGCATTAAAGCGTAGCATCAATCCGATGACCATCACTAAAATGCCTGATAAAATCAACATATGGACACATCCTTTCTATAAATTATCCATAACCGCATATAACTGCAAAGATGCATTATATGTATATATTATATAACAAATAGTAATAATCTTGCATAAGAAAAAGCCTTGTATCTAATTTTTAGTGAATGACAACGATCAACAACCGTACCCGCAAATCACTAAGATAGATTACAAGGCTTTTATTCAGTTAATTTAACTCTTTTTTAAATAATATAGTAGTATGTTGTTTTCCTCTAAAATGAACCTTATCATACGCAGTAAATCCAAAGGATTCATACATTTTAGGCAACCACGGATGTTCCTTAGCCGTTCCTAATGTAACAATATGTGTTTTAAACTGTTCTTTTAAAAGCTCCTCTGCATAGCCCAAGACTTCCCGTGCATACCCTTTGCCTTTGAAAGCTGGTGCTGTTACAAAATGAGCAATATGCGGATATTTATCCGGTGTTGAGTATTTCACCCAAGGCATACAAAATGTAATAGAACTAACTAATTGCCCATCAATATACAAGCCGTATACAGGATAATTTTCAATCCACTCCTTAGATTCCTCTTCCGTAAAATCAATAGCGTCGAAGCTAATAGGATAGTCTTTTATAGCTGCATAACCGTCGATTAATACCTTATGATATTCTGCTGTGTCTGCTACTGTTAATTGTCTAAATTCTTTCATGGTCTTCCCCTCATACCTATATTTTATTCACAAACTACGTATATTAATTCACTTTGTGAAAGTAATTATACACCTATATGTATTTATTTGCAATATATTTACATAAATATTATATGAAATCATAATATCTATAAAGGAAATCTTATATGCAATAATGTAATATATACACCAACCCTTAACCATACTAAGTATCAAATAAATTAAAGATCCAAATTCTCAACCGAAAGAGTATTTGTATAAAAATAAACACAATACAATTAAAATCTCAATCAAAGACTCTATCCTCTCTAACCATGATTGACGTATTTTTATAAAACAAGCACAATACCACAAAAAGATTTAGATAAAAAAACAGGATGTATCAAAAGATACATCCTGTTTTGAGCTTTTACAATCTCTAGAGAAAGTTAACCCTATTGATTATTGTATATACGGGAACCGTATACGTCACGTTCGTTTTTAGGTTCGTTGTTAACGCGAACACGTTCAGTTTTATGACGATCGTTATCATCACCAGAAATACGATCAACACGGAAGTGGTTAAGACGAATATTTTGTAATTCAGGACCGAATTCATTCAATGCACGTTTCATGTTTTCGTCAATAGGAGCACCATTTTGAAGTGCACGATACAACATGGTAGCGAATTCGTAACGAGTCATCTTAACATCGCCTTTGAATGTGCCATCAGGGTAGCCAACAAGGATACCATTACCAGCCAATTGGCTAATATATTGGTAAGCCCAGTGGTTGCGAGGAACGTCTGGGAATTCAGCAGTTTTGCTTGGATCAATTGCATGTGGAGTCAAGATTTGTAACAAGTTGTTATATTTGTTTTCCATATCTTGAAGACGTGCGTTCAATTCTGCAATTTCACGACCCATAGCTACGCGGGAACGGGACTCAGGGGAACGTTTACCAAGGCGAATAGATACACCTGCGTTCAATTGAGTTTCGCCAGTACCTACAGTGCCACCAACGGAGAACATTGTATCTTCGTTAGGACGGTAGAATGCGCCCAACGCAGCGGAGTTAGCATTATGGTAGTGACCATAACCAGCAGCAATTGTCCATTTGTCATCTGGGTTGAAATCCAATGGGTGCAATGCAGCCAATGCAGCAGAACCTGCACCTACTTTATTAACGCGTCTTTCAACAGTACCAACACGACTAGTCAAGTTCTTAATATTGTTATTGATTTGGCCAGGTGTGGAATTGTTGATTTGTGTTTGTAAGTCATTAGCTACGGAATATAATTGGCTACCGTTTACAGCATCTGTAGAAGTAGCGGAGATTTCCCCAGCCGCAACATTTTTAATTTGACGTTCAGCACCAGCTTTACCTACGGACACGGAACCATTAGCTGCAGAACCTACGCCAGCAAAGCCACCGAACGTATGACCAGCGATGGTTGCACTACTTTGTGCTGTAGCTTCGCTTGTAGTGGAACCTGTACCTAAAGCGATAGAGTTTAAATGTGTTGCATTTGCATGATCACCAATCGCCATAGCGTAGTCAGCTGTAGCACTTGCATCAGAACCAAACGCATTAGAACGCACGTTAGTTGCCTGTGCACCAGCGCCAAATGCTTGAGCATGATCACCAGATGCAAGAGCAGAGGAACCCATAGCAACAGAATGATTATTGGTTGCTTGTGCGCTAGAACCAATCGCATTAGATTTATAGCCAGACGCTAGTGCTTCATAGCCAATAGCTTGTGAGCGAACTTCGGAAGCCTTTGCACGAGTACCAATAGCGGTAGACCATGTACGTTGTGCTTCAGCAGAATGACCAATAGCAATAGATTCATTCATCAACGCTTTGGAAGAATTCCCCATTGCTAATGCAGAGGTACCTGCTGCAGTATTGTTAACACCTATAGCGACAGAATTACTTTTCCAGTCACCAGTTCTCTTTGTAGCATCATCTGGCTCATTTTCATAATCACGATCACGGAAGTTTGCATCAGATTCTTTTACAGTATTACCACTACCATACGCAACTGCATTATTAGCACCTGTAACAACATTAGTGTTGTCCATTACAACAGAAGCAGCGTCTACTGGATTAACATTCGCACCAACAGCAGTGACAGCAGCCAATACAGCAAATGCTAATTTTTTGGAATGTTTCATTTCTCTCATCTTACACCCTCACTAAATTAAAAAATTATCCAAATTACAATACAATTTTTCATTCTCTCTATGTTCCGTCTCTCACCTCGGTCTGAACAGGCGCATATTCTAAATTAGCATAAAGAAATACCCCTAATCAGTTTAAGAAAAATTTATATTGTCGATTACCCGCATAGCATATCAAAGTTTTACGATATACACAACCCTTTTTTCTAACACAAACCAAATTACCAAGTCTTTATACCTATCAAAATCCGCTTTATTCCTAGCTTTACAGGGAAATAAATTTTACTCATTATTTCCCCTTATGAGTTAAATTTTTCGCAACTTTGTAAACTTTTCTCATATAACAAACTGTATAACTTATAAATAAATAACCACCTTATAAGTACGCAAAATATACCTTATATCCTCATTAATTCACATTCACACTTAATTCATGAATTATATGTGAATTAAACTGTTTTGTATATTTAATCAACAACTTAACATTTTATTATAATTTTATATTTCTATAGCGCCAGTATCTATCAATGCAAATCGGTGCCCCAAAAAACGCTAACGAGAATGTTATGAGAATAAACATGACAAATACAATTTATATTGACTAATATTTTATGTATATGTTTAAAAAAAGAAGGCCCCTATTCTTCATGAAAATACCCCTTTTACTGATTATCCAGTAAAGGGGGTACATATCAAAAATAGGGGTTTTATAACAAGAATCTTTCTTTATTATATGTAATTATGCTAATAATGCACTTACAAGTGCTTCTGCTTTATTAAAGTCGGATTCTTCTGGGTTCCAGTTGCATTTGATTTCAGGTTCTACTACAGAGAATCCATATTTAGTCAACTCTTCACGGAGTACCTTTGTAGATTCACCAGACCAACCATAGGTACCGAATACAGCAGCCTTTTTATTTTTAAATTTCAACTCACGCAAGAAATCGAGCCAACCAGCTACGGAAGATAATACGCTATTACCTACTGTTGGGGACCCTACAGCAATGGCTTTAGACTTAAAAACTTCCGTCATGATGTCATTTTTATTGGTTTTGCTAATGTTAAAAATCTTAACACGTGTTTCAGGGGATTGTTTCGCAATTTCTTCAGCAATCTTATGGGCCAATTTCTTGGTGCCATCCCACATCGTGTCGTATACAATTGTGACTTGGTCTTCTTGATACGCTTGAGACCATTCATAGTATTTTTCTACGATTTGCATTGGATTTTCGCGCCAAATTGCACCATGACTTGTAGCGATGATATCGATTGGCAAATTGAGTTTTTGAATTTCTTCAACTTTGGCTTTTACCAATGGAGAGAATGGGTTCAAGATATTAGCGTAATACTTCATCGCCTCTTCCCATAGACGGCATTGATCCGCCTTGTCTGCCCACAGTTCTTCTACGGCAAAATGTTGACCGAATGCATCGTTGGAGAACAAGATATTGTCCCCTGTCATATACGTCGCCATGGAATCAGGCCAGTGAAGCATGCGCATTTCTACGAACACCAAGGATTTTCCGTTTCCAATATCTACGGAATCCCCTGTTTTAACGGTTTTAAAGTTCCATTCAGAGTGATGATATTGACCAACCAAGGACTTAACAGCATTTTCTGTACAATAAATAGGCGTATTAGGGATTTTTTCCATCAATGCAGGCAAGGAACCGCTGTGATCTACTTCGCCGTGGTTACATACGATAAAATCAATCGTATTCAAATCAATTTCAGATTCCAAGTTATCGATGAACTCAGAGGAATGAGGTTTCCATACAGTATCGATGAGGACCGTCTTCTCCTCTTCAATCAAATAGGCATTTTGGCTAGACCCATTATTAATGGTGTAATCGGAACCGTGAAACTCTTGCAATTCCCAGTCGATTTTACCAACCCATGATACGTTGTTTTTAATGTGCTTTCTCATAATAACCTCCATGTTCTGTGAAAGTAAATATACTCACCTCATATCTTTTAATGAGTCTATAGAGGCCCACAGATGAGAGGAGCAACTTTCACCGGTATTACCCAATATATGGCCCCATGTTGTATCAATAGATACAACACAAATCGGTCATTAACTATGGTTCTATTATACGGACATCACATAATGAAGTCTGTACCTGTAGGTACAGATTTGAGAATTATTATAAAAACCACTCATAGGTAATCACATGCCGTACATTAGTACACATCGATTTCCCATGAGTGGTTACGAGTATATGTAATTATATGATTATTTATTACCCGATTTAGATAGTCCAGGGATAGCTTTATAGATATATAATGCAATATATCCATCAACTAAACTATGAACGATGGTGCCGCCGCCTACAAGAACAAATACAACGTAGATGAGATCAATGTTTGGCATCGTAGTTGTAGTATAGAACAATAGGCATGCTAGTACCTCACCAATAGCGTGAACGATAGCACAAGCAAGGTTAAACGCAACAAAGGATAGAGCCCCTGTTAATACGCCTGGATGATGTTTAATATAGTAAGCCCCCATCAAGGCAAAGATGATATGAGATGCAGCACGCATAACGATAACAAGTGGGAAGCCTGCTACAAAGAAGCCGAGCGTAGAACCTATGACAACACAAGCTGCCATCTTACGAGATAAGAACATGGACAGAAATATAGGAACATGACTCGCCAATGTATACGATGCCGGTGGAATCACAACTTTCAAAGGCATCACAATAGGAATCATAATGGCTAATGCCATCAATAAAGCAGTAATGGTTAAATTTCGATACATCGAAGAATTCATAAAGGCCTCCTTAAAGAATATCTTGCCATACATCTACCAATATAGCACTCTGATATATGAAGAGCAACTACACATACCGCTAGGCGTCCTACAAAAAAGAGAGGGCCTTACAACCCTCTCTTATTTAATTAGACAAATATATTATAATATCCGTATTCTAACACTTATGATACGATTTTGAAAATGACGTAACTCACGTTAATAACTTTGAGGAATCTTAATTCATTGCTTTTATAAACGTTCGATTACGGCTTGTGCCATTTCTGTGGTACCAACTCGTTTTAAGCCTTCACGGTAGATATCACCTGTACGGTAACCATCAACGAGCACTTGTTCCACAGCGCGTTCAATAGCATCAGCCACTTGAGGTAAATCAAGGGAGTGACGGCACATCATTGCGGCGGACAAGATTGTGCCCAACGGGTTCGCCAAGTTTTGCCCCATAATATCTGGTGCAGAGCCGTGAATTGGCTCGTACAATGCAGTACCAGTACCCATGGATGCAGATGGTAAAAGTCCGATAGAACCAGAGATAACAGCGCCTTCATCAGACAAGATATCACCGAATAAGTTTGTTGTAACGATAACGTCAAATTGTGCAGGATTTACAACGAGTTGCATTGCTGTGTTATCTACATAGAAGTAATCTGTTGCGATATCTGGATTTGCAGCCGCTTTCTCTTGAGCGATTTTACGCCATAAACGAGAAGAAGCCAATACATTTGCTTTATCTACGGATACAACCTTTTTGTTGCGTTTACGAGCAGTTTCCATAGCGATATCCATAATGCGCTCTACTTCATAACGGCTGTATGTTTCTTTATCCCAAGCGAACTCGTTAGCACCTTCGCCTTGTGCCTCTTCGCGTTCACCGAAATAGATACCACCAGTCAACTCACGAACGATAACGAAATCTACATCTTGTACGAGTTCCTTTTTAAGTGGGGAATACTCTTGCAAAGAAGGATAGATTTTTACAGGACGCAAATTGCAGAACAAACCAAGCTCCTTGCGAAGACCTAAGATTGCTTTTTCAGGACGGATAGACGGATCTACATTATCCCACTTAGGCCCGCCTACAGCACCAAGCAATACAGCATCAGCATTTTTACAAGCCTCAATCGTGTCCTCAGTCAAAGGCACGCCGTATGCATCAATAGACGCACCGCCCGCTTTCTTATCAATCCAATTAACCTTTACACCGGCTTTCTCAAAAGCCACATCACACACAGCCTTCGCTGCTGCAATAATCTCAGTACCGATACCATCACCAGGAATCAATACAATATTCTTTTCGCTCATCTTACCTCTCCAATATATAGTAAATACTCATAGATGAACCACAACCCCATCAGTCTTTATTCCACTATTTAATTCTATATGCCGGGGTCGAACCTTCACACTCCCGAGAGCCGAATGCTCGTCGAAAACGACTTTGGCCCTGCGGAGACCGCAGGCCGAAGTCAGACCCGGCCAGTGGAGGCTTGAGATGAGTGTTCGGCTCGCCCCTATTTGCGGTTTTTCGCAAAGTTCACAAGCCCTCCTGCTGCCGCAATGTCTTGAATGAATTGTGGCAATTCAGTACCTTGGTATTGTTCATTTTTCGTCAAGTTGTACACGATCCCTTTAGACAAGTCTACGCCTATAGCATCGCCTGCATCGATACGATCAACTTGTTCACCGATTTCCACAACTGGTAAACCGATGTTGATAGCATTACGGAAGAAGATACGTGCAAAGGAGTGTGCTATGATAACAGGCACGCCTTTAGCTTTGATAACGCCTGGGGCATGTTCACGAGAAGAACCACAACCAAAGTTTTTACCAGCTACCATGATTTCGCCAGCTTTCACATTAGGAGCGAATGTAGTATCAATATCTTCCATCGCATGTTCAGCCAATTCGTTCCAATCAGCAATCGCCAAGTAACGAGCCGGAATGATTACGTCTGTATCTACATCGTCGCCGTAGCGCCAGATTTTCTTGCTTTCAAAATCCATATTAAACCTCCTCAGGGCCTGCAATGCGGCCTAATACAGCACTTGCTGCCGCCACATAAGGGCTTGCCAAATATACTTCAGAATCAACGTGACCCATACGACCACGGAAGTTACGGTTTGTTGTGGAAACTGTGCGTTCCCCTGCAGCCATGATACCCATGTAACCGCCTAGACAAGGACCACATGTTGGCGTGGACACAGCGCAATCAGCTTGAATGAAGATGTCTAACAAACCATCTTTCATAGCTTGGTCGTATACATCTTGGGACCCAGGGATTACGATACAACGAACGAATGGAGCCACCTTGCGACCTTTGAAGATCTCTGCAGCTGCCACCAAGTCTTCGTAACGGCCATTTGTACAAGAGCCGATGATAACTTGGTCGATTTTAATATCTTTGTCGATTTCGTTGATGTAATGTGTGTTGGATGGCAAATGTGGGAATGCTACAACTGGCTGCAATTTGGACAAATCGATTGTAATAGTTTGGGCATATACCGCATCAGCATCTGGAGTGATTGGCTCAACAGGGCGATTTACGCGACCTTTGATGTATTCTTCAGTAATTGCATCGTAAGGGAATACGCCGCATTTACCGCCCGCTTCGATAGCCATATTACAAATTGTAAGACGGTCAGCCATAGTCATATGCTGTACGCCTTCGCCAGCGAATTCAAGAGCCATATAACGAGCGCCGTCTACACCGATTTGACCAATCAAGTCAAGAATTACATCTTTCCCCGTTACCCATTTGTTAGGTTTGCCGATAAGTTCAACTTTGATAGTTTCAGGCACTTTGAACCAAGTTTTACCTTCTGCCATAGCAACGCCTGCATCAGTGGAGCCTACGCCTGTGGAGAATGCATTCACCGCACCATATGTACAAGTATGGGAGTCAGCACCGATCATCATTTCACCAGGACCGATAAGCCCTTTTTCTGGCAAAATAACGTGCTCAATACCCATACGACCAACTTCAAAGTAGTTCGTAATGCCATGTTCGCGTACGAAATCACGCATTACTTTCGCTTGTGTAGCAGATTGAATATCTTTATTTGGCGTAAAGTGGTCAGGCACCAAGTAGATTTTATGACGATCAAATACAGGTTTGCCAATCTTCAAAAACTCTTTGCGCGCTGGTGGGAATGTAATGTCGTTCATCAATACCGCATCCAAATGACATTCGATGATTTGGCCTGGTTTTACAACATCAAGACCCGCATGACGAGCCATATTCTTTTCAGTAATGGTCATACCCATATTATTCTTCCTCCTGTTGTTCTAGCTCCATAGCTAGGAATACTGAGTTTACTGCATTAATATATGCATTTACACTTGATTTAACAATATCGGTGCTGATACCACGACCATGGTACAAACGACCGTTATATTCTACCTTGAGAGTTGCTTCCCCAAGGGCATCTTTACCAGCTGTTATAGCGCGGATTTGGTAATCTTTCAAACTGATTGGCAAGCCAACCACACGTTCAACCGCTTTAAGGGATGCGTCTACTGGGCCATCACCAACGGCTGCATCGGCTTTTTCACCTTCTGGAGTCATGAGACGAACGTCAGCATAGGCATAGCCTTTTTCGCCCAATTTGTAGTATTGAGCCACGAGTTCAAATGCTTTTTTGTGGTGAAGATTATCTACTACAAGGGCTACGATATCATCATCGTATACTTGTTTTTTGCGGTCCGCCAATTCTTTGAATTTACCAAAGAGATCATTGATTTTCTCTTCTGTGAAAGATTGGAATCCAAGTTTTGCCAAATGATCGGCAAAGGCATGACGGCCAGAGTGTTTACCTAATACGAGATCTGTTTTTTCAGCACCTACGGACTCAGGCGTCATGATTTCATAGGTTTCAGGGTTGCTCATCATACCATGTTGGTGAATACCAGACTCATGAGCAAAGGCGTTAGAACCTACGATTGGTTTATTTGGAGGAACTACAACACCTGTTAAACGGCTCACAAGTTTAGATACTTTCGTAAATTGTTTTGTATCAATATTCACTTGAAGGTCATCGAAATAATCATGGCGTGTTTTAAGAGCCATAACAACCTCTTCAATTGCTACATTACCTGCACGTTCACCTAGACCATTAATTGTGCCTTCTACTTGACGTGCACCTGCTTTAATAGCAGCTAACGTATTCGCATTGGCAAGGCCTAAGTCGTCATGGCAGTGAACAGAGATGATGGCATTTTCAATACCTGGTGTATGTTCTTTAATATAACGGATTTTGTCACCAAATTCGTTAGGGTTCATGTACCCCACAGTATCTGGCACATTAATAATTGTAGCGCCACCAGCGATAGCCACGCCGAATACTTCACACAAGAAATCCAAGTCTGTACGAGCCGCATCTTCACCGGAGAACTCGATTTCATCGAATTTGCCTTTTGCAAATTCCAAGATAGATTTAACGCGATCCAATACCTCTTGACGAGTCATTTTCAATTTATATTTCATGTGGATTTCGGATGTAGCGATAAACACATGCAAGCGGCTACGCTCTGCATCTTTCAACGCATCAGCCACCTTTTGCACGTCCTTTTCGTTGGCACGGGCCAAACCACAAATTGTTGTGCCTTTAACCTCGCGAGCAATCGTTTGTACCGCGTCAAAATCTCCAGGGGATGCAGCCGGGAAGCCAGCCTCGATTACGTCGATGCCGAGGCGTACTAGGCCTTTCGCAATTTCAATTTTTTCAGGAGTTTGTAAAGACACCCCTGGTGTTTGTTCCCCATCACGAAGGGTTGTATCGAAGAAATATACGCGATTCTGTTCCATAATAGCCACCTTTTCTATCCTCATAAAACATAACACTTTATTATATCTATCCATCGTGAAAGTTTGTAACATCGCCAATGTCGACACTATGTATAATCAGTGATTTACTAGACTTTCACAAATAAAAAAGCCCCTCAGAACAACTGTCGTTGCTCAAAGGGGCGTTATATTCATAACACGGTACCACCCTAATTGGGACTCGTTTCGGGTATAACGGAACCACCGTCGATGACTACTGCTGAATTCGCCACCAAAGCTCACGGGAGAGTGTCAGCGTACAACCTCTATTGCCTCGCACCAGCCGGCAACTCTCTGAAAGCAGGATTTGTAAACCTTTATACCCGTTCATCGCTTGATTTAAGATATAAGGGTATTATACGGCATTCTATAGAACTGTGTCAACAGGATGGACATGTGAGTTTTGTGAAAGTACAGTTTTATCTCTACAATTTGACATAGACCATGATTTCACGCATACTGAAAGTAAGCAGTACCAGAGATTGGAGGAATTATTATGAGCAGTTCAAGTAAATTCTTCTTTATGTTATCAAGTATTGTACGCATTGGTGTACAAGGGGTTACAAGCGATAAAAAGAAACAAGTAGTTTGATAGAGTGGAAAAAGTATCAGATTTTCCACTCTATTTTTACATAGTCTCTGGTTGCGCTGATTGATGAAATCAGGCTGTCAGAGGCTTTTCATTTATCCTCAAAGTAATATGCTTCCAAGCGCCCAGATGCCTGAACAGTAATTCAATATGCTGGGATGACAACATTTCAACGGACAGGCCAGCAATCGTTTTGGACAGTGCTTTCCAGCGGTTGTCTAAAGCCTCGATTTTCTTGTAGGCCTAAGCAAGCAAGGTGGCATTGTCCCCAGTCAGGGTATCAAGCAGTTTTTCAACCTCGGCTTCTATCTGTGCAAACTCCACCTAATAGGCGGTAATCTTAGGATTGACTTTCCCATCGCCCCCTGAAGGGCCTTAAACTCCCAGAACTTTTCTCTCATAGCGGTGAAAATAAACTGTTCAAACTCATTCTTGCGGAGTGTACCGCATCTCGGACAACCTTTGTAGTCGGCCTGCTTGGAACAACGGAGGTATTCATAGCCAGAGAGGTTGCGGGCCTTTTAAATGTGTACCCACATTTTCCACATCTGATGTCCCCGGCCAGCTAGGTATTGCGAACCTTACGGCTAATCTGTGAAAATCTATTTATTAGGGAGCTCCCCAAACCCGTCACTTCGGGCCAACTTGGCCCGAAAAAATGGAGGAGAATCATTGACTTTCCTCCAAATAAAGATATTACTGTTTATTCTCTGGCATTTCGACCTCGATTTCACCGCTTTCAACAACCGATTCAATTTCAGTACGTATCACTTCATAGATTGGTATGTCCTGATTAATAGCCTCGAAACTAACGGCTAACGAATACTTTGCTTTAAACAAACCTCCCCAACCTTTATGACCACGAACCGCAATGCAAAAGGCATCACTTAATTGATTGGATTTGATTATACACCAATCCTTTTGAAGGGTACCATTTTTTCGTGAATACCCCTCCGCTGCGCCTCGATTGGTTGCCTCTCCGAGCACCCAGTTAAAATCGCCATCATCATCAATAATAGAGCCTGTTTCAAAGATACGACGAGCAAATATTTCCGCATTCTCTCCAATCCGACTACAGCACCAGTCTAACCATGTTGACAAATACCCTTTTACATAGCGCCGAGTCCGGCGAGGATTCGCTACATAAGACAGAGTAACTTCGACCAAAATATCATAATCCTCACCAACATTAGATAATTCTTCCGGGATAGGAACTCGAAAAATATGAGCTTCATCATCTCCAAGTTTCATAAGAGACGGTGTTACCAATGTTATTCGATATTCATCATTGTGAGTAGCACGTTCGACATCTGGAACACCATATCCTATATAGCGTAATGTAGAAACGCACTCTTCTTTACTGACATCATTAATATTCTTGGGCCACCGAGCAGATTGGGCTATTAATGCTCTATATAACAACACAGGTGATTCTGGCAAAACCTTTTCAATCTGTGATGCAATGTAGGTGACTTTTGGTGCTGAAAAAGACGTACCCACATCATCACGTGCAAAAGCAGGTCCTTTTGGAGATTTACGAATCAGTTCCGGACATACTTCGGGAGGTGTTGTAAGTTGAGGCGGAACACTTCCTTTATTATATATGTGTGTTCCCCCATATTCGACAACTTCTGGCTTTAAGACATCCCATATACCCGGCCCTGAGCGCGAAAATGAAGAAACCTCCATTTGCTTCCCCAAAGCAATAAAATCATCAGTCTCTAACTCAGTCGCTGACACAGATCCCACAGTGATTGCTTGTAAACTCTGCGCTGGATTTGAAATTCTACACAACTCTCTGTCAAGATATGCTGGATATGGATATCCAGCCTGCCAATAGGCTGATATTACATCTGTGGAAATATTCCCAGCCGCCTGTATAAACAAGACGTCATTGTTGTAAGACTGACTATCGATTTCAGCCGCCCAGGAAGTCATGTGCTTCATTTCACAAGATCTGCGGCTCCCAATAGAATGATTAAATATTCTAGTCGGTGGTGAACTCTCAACATTATATTTTTGAACTGCAATAGCTATTGTCTTGGGCGGATACACATCTTCTGGCAGACAATTATTTTCATCAAGGATTCGCATATTGCGAATCCAACAAGGAAGTTGATAGATTCCATCTAAAGGAATTGTTCTTGGATATAAGACTGCACCAGTTACTCGTGTTCCGTGTCCACCACCAGCAACTTCATCAATTGTGTTCAGATTATTAGGAAGTAAACTTACGGATTCATCACTAATAATGGCCGGCGCCAGATATTTATGTTCCTCTTGAATTCCACTATCCATTACACATACAATGGGAGCAGATTGGATAGGAGCCTCAATTTGTACGTCTTCGGTAAAACTATCGTTATTTTCGGAGGTCTCTCCCATAACTATTGTTTCAGCTTCGGATACTTCAAATATATATGCAAAATTCAACACTAAGTCAAGCAAACATTTACCAGATATTTTTAAACGTGCCGAGAAACTATCAGGCAAATCAGTCATTTCCGATATACCATCGGCAAATTGCATAATTTCACCATCATAATCAGAAACAAAACTTTCTATTGTTGTCTCTCGTTTCATCTTGATTTCGTCCCAAGTCATATAGGCAGCATTAAACTTATCCCTCCACCGTTGCTCACGAACAGAATAATGCTCATCGGTTTCATCATCTTTACGCTTGGGTCGTTTTGGCAACTCGATGTTTCCACAGCAGCTTACACCAATATCGATTGTATATACTTCATCTGGTGAAATAGTTGCCCATTTTGCGTAGAGTTCTTGCGACAAAACCCGTTTAAGCCTATCACCATCTTCACAGAGCGCATAGACTTTTGCTGGCGAATTGCACCTTGTGGTTACATTTGCAATAAAAGCATCTGCTTTCTCATTTAAAACCGAAAGGTCAACATCTTCTGTAGCAACTATAATAAATCCTTCCTCAATTTCACAGACGATTTCAAATCCTAGTCCTCGCAAGAAATCAATATTAGCAGAAGGATCTATTTCTAGCAGTATGGGAATACCAGTTTCTATTTCAGGTAAGGCTTTTTCTGAGCGCTCTGCACGACGATCTTTCCAAAAACGGGACAATTCAGCAGCGCGATGTTTCATATAGACACCATGAGCAATTCGATTAGCAGTATTCCTCTTTGTCTGGTCAGATGTTGGGCCGCCACCACGCAATTTCGGTTTCCCTTGAAATAATAGTGGAAGAGGTAAATGCATAAAGTCATTATTCTCTGCCATTGTCATACCCCCTTACAGATTAAAATTTAGAACTTTCTTCCAATGCTTTTACGAAATGTTCGTTACATACTTTTTTGCACCCTGCAAGAACACAAATCTTTGCAGCCCGTTGCGCAATCAGGACAATATTAGCGGCAGAGTATCCATCCAATTGATTTGATATTTGATCCATATCAACATCCGGAGAAACTGGTATTGCTGATAACGTCATCTCTAATAAGCATTTACGTTCTGATTTTTCCGGCATCGGCATTTCAATAACATCATCGAATCTACGGAAAAGAGCCTCATCAAGCGACACTTTTAAATTTGTAGTGGCTAAAACCAATCCCGGAGCATCGTATTCGTCTAACAAAGTGAGTAGCATATTGACGATTCTAGGGACTTCTCCAACATCCTGTGTCGTAATACGAGATTTAGCAATAAAATCACACTCATCAAGAAGCAAAACAACAGGTTCGCTTTTACAATAATCAAATACCATTCGAAGATTTGATGCTGACTCTCCAAAGTAAGAAGAAAGCAAAGAATCGAAACGAACTTTCAATAGCGGTAACCCAAGATTCCATGCAATTCGTTCGGCACTTAAAGTTTTACCACACCCCGGAGGACCATAGAGAAGTATTTTCCTTTTAGGTACGAGATTAAATTTTTTTAACCTTTCGCGCGCCACATACTCCTGCTCAATTGAAAGAAGGCGTTCTTCAACTTCGTTCGGTAAAATCATATGATGCTTTAACTGTTCTCTCGGAATATATGATACCAATTGTGAATTTGTACGCTTACTTTTAGGTAAAGTAGATAGTCCACTTTCGCTTTTTTTGCTCTCAAACAGAGTGTATTTTGGCTTTTCTGTCATTGAAATTTTTTCTAATGAGTCTGCAAGAATGTTATGACCGAGTTTGCGTTCCTCTTGAATGATCGTAATAGCTATTTTCTTTAATGATGGTATATCTTTGGAAAAAATAGCTCGAAATAGTCTCTTATATAATTCCGCTTTCATATAGCTAATCCTCCCTCTCGAATAATTGTCATTCTGATAGCGTATAAATTATCAATTGCCGCTGACTTTATACTTCTGCTGTCCAGAGGAAGTTTTTTCAATTGGTTCCAAATGAGTTCCAGATGTGTGAACATAGTTTAAGAACAATGTCCCCAATAACAATCTGTCACTTCTGGATATTCGGTTCCACTCATAGCCTTTAAATAAATCTCGTACAAGAAAAATCTCATTAGTACGCAAATGCTTTGTTTCTTCTATAGCCCAAGCTAAAAGATCGTTTGCAGTTGCCAATTCATATCCTCCTCGTTGTAAACAATCTGATAAATAACGTTGTTTATATCATAGCACGCGAACATACAAAAAGCAATAGCATACAAACGTAACCTTCAAGATAATATAATCCGTGTCAATACAAATTATAGGCTGTAATAAAACAGCCCCTTAATCATGCCTATTCGGCGTACACTAAAAAGGAGGGTGCAGCCACATAAAAGCCACTCCCCCTCCAAATCATTTTCCACCAGTACAGACCATTCCGTGAGCACATTGTACACCTGCCTCACAACCTTTCATAATCTCGCTGGAGCCCTGTTCCTCCGAATACACGCCGAAGGTATTAGCACGGACGACCACCTAATTAAAATTGTTGGCGCACCGTCCCTATAAGGAAAACAACTCCCAGACAAGAGCAAAATCTACATGGAGGATATAGCCATTTAAAACCATCTTCCGCATATAAACCCCAGCATTTGTAATGCTGTTCCTCAGAAAGCTTATCAATATGCAGATAATTGTCTTTCATCATCTGTATGATGACCTGTTCATCCATTAGGTCGCAGATGATACATGGCATATCCGTAAAACACGCAAGCTCGCCGGTCTTCTGGTGGCGGCGGTCTCGGCACTTCGGGGGATGTTCTTGCTTAGATACCGGATAGTCACATTTTGCTTTTCCATCGGCTATTCACATTACCGCCTTCTTATTTGATGACATGGTCTGACCATTTCTAGTCAAGCCCCACAGATAGGAATACCTCCTTTCTCTGTGCATAAAAAACTGCCCTTCATCTCAATAGAACGATAAATTCAGTAGGCTAACTTAGGCCTATTACTCATATTCAAGCCGATTACATTCAGTGAAATATTTATCTATTTCATCGCTTTCGGTTTCTTGTTTGAAGGTATTCAATCTCCACTGGGGAGTCTTTCAGAAAATAGAATATAACAAAATGATCACACTATAAGATTACTCATGTACTGCGAAACAGCGGTCACGAATTGCGATTACCATATCGTGTTCGCGGCCACTATCTTATTTAATAGTATCTATCTCCCAATATACTGCTAACCAAACATGGAGTAAATGCTATAATGAGAGCATCAAAAGGAACAGATACTCATATGATACTATTGATAGCATCGCGTTTCTGTTCCATAACTATACAACTGGATACTTAAAATAGCGATGGAGCCAGTAATTTACTGACTCCATCACCTACAAGACCAACACATCTTGCCCTATAACCCATCGATTATTGGTAACTAACCTTGGTTTATCACCACGATCTGACAAAAAAGCCCTTGCTAGGACCGGCATCCTTTGCAAGGGCTTCTTTAGTGCATTTAATCAACACTTTGCTCTATTGATATCTTACCATAAAAAGTAAAATATTGTCACTATGAATAACTTCATTTTCATATATGATGTAAAAAATCCCTCGGAGTTGCCGCTCCGGGGGATTTTGTAGTTAATTGCACAACTATCAATTGCCTACCTATAATATACTACACCTTTAGTTTTTTTTCAAAATTTTACACTGTTAATTATTTCCCTAGCCCGCTCAACAGAAACTGGCTCATTAAATAAGAACACATGATTTTGTCCTTCATGTTCCCAAGATGCTAAGTATACAGAATTATCTACCATTCGATAGGTCAGCGTTATACCCTTCACCACATCTGTTTTCTGAGGTAAGTAATCCTTATAATCACCTCCGATATTACCAGATACTGTAGATACGCGATATTTGATGTACTTCGGCATATCGTGTACCAGTTCAAAATATTTTCCTTTTGAAAGTTCATGATACGCATACACCACCTGTAGCACATCATAATCCACAATGGCTACATGTATAGGGCGGAGTCCCTCTACCCCCATCAGCAACTGAGGATTAAAGTTCAAATGCTGTTTAGCCTCATATATAGTATCAAATACCTCTATTGCCTGCCCCTTACGAGTACTTTTATAATCTGTATCAGTCATAGTACAACTACCAAGCCTATCGGGACATGGAAACTCATTTCGATCGCCATAAGGCTGATCATATATAGAGTTTCCATTAAAGCGAAACCGCATCAAGTCATCTGCGGAAGCAGCATTGATAGAACCTATGAAAGCTAATGCAGACAATGCACATAGAATCTTTTTCATGATACATTCCCCTATAAACAAACTACATCTATTAAGTAAATTATATCATTAAAAGGAGACTATCTAGATAATATTTACTGTCCCATACACTCTATCCGATGCACTCCAATAGAGTTTACTTTCACAAGTTCAGATTTTTTAAAAATTAAACTATGTATTATCTAAAATCTATCACATTTGATAGTATCTATCATAAATTATCCTACTATTCAAAATAATCGTAGGTGCTATAATGAACTCAAGAAAAGGAACATGTGCTCATATAATACTAGTTAGCGCACTGTTCTTATAGTTAGTAGTTTATAAAAGGAGACCATCATGACACATACACAAGTAAAAGAACTCGTACAAGCTTTATTAGATGCACCTACAAGCAATCCAACATTAAAAGAATTCGCTCAATCTTGGATCAATGCAGAAGGCAAACCTGAACAAGAAGCACTTACAAAACAACTCGTATCCGTTGCGGAGCAAAACATTGCACTCATCGACGAAACAATCGGCTTTGCAGGCTCTGAACTTGGTACACAAATTCTTGGTGCAGAAGGCGCAGCTAATCTATTACAACATGCTAAAGACATTAAGGCAAAAGGCGCTGAATTCTGCGACTGCCCTGGATGCACGGCATGTAAACACGTTATCGATTTGAAAGCGGAAATTGAATAGTAATATATTAATATTACTTATCGAAAGGTCATCAACACACCGTTGATGACCTTTTTATATACAAAAAAACGGCCCCTCATGGAGGAGCTGTTTTATTTAACAGTATGTCTGTATATCTGTGAAAGCTTTCCATTCACAGTCTAATCAAATGGTTTTTGTAACATCTGTAATATTTTAAAGCTCACCGCAATGTTTACAAGGATAAGCAGCAATGTTATGAACGAATACGCCAAGAGCCAATAGTTTGCCGATACTGCATCATAGATTCGGCAAGTACAATAAACAGCCGTGATGATGCCGCTAAGAACACCCGGTATGTACTGTCGCAGAAAAATACTTTGGAATATATGTCCAATTACATGGTATACGTATGCTATGATAATTGTAATATAAAAATCGAAGCTTTCAAAATATATACTTAATCCCAGTATAATCAACAAGAGTACAAATTCCTGATAGATGATTGCATTAATTCTGAAAGGTGTAAACGCCCCCGATAAAAATCGTCGTTGTAGTTGCGGGTTCCGATCCATAAAGCGAGGAAACAGAAGTATCTCCTCCAATTCGTGCAGCATGAAAATACTGGGAAATAGTAAGAAAAAACTATTCAGCTCCATAAGGTACCTCGTTCATAATTCGATTAAGTTTATTATGACAGTTTTATACTATCCCCTTTTTACCTGCACGCGCAGTACCGTCTTCAATTTTGCGGGTTCTACTTTTCGTGCATCAGACAAATAAATTTCCCAATGCCATTCGTCATTAACACGTTGCAAATTATGAGCACTGCAGAATTTTTCTACTTTCATAAATGATTCCGGTTCGTCATCATAAGGCCCGACATGCAATATCTGCACGCACTCCCCATCCTCAATTAATTCGAGCCGCACATCCTTAAATCGAGGCAACGATTTTTTCTTGGACACATTAATAGTAGCCGCCTCCAACACGTCAGGAGTGACAAAATCAGGTTGTCTGATCATCACCCGATATTGCAGATTATTCTTATCAAACTGCTCCGTATGCTCGATCTGCTTCCAGAGCGCCTCCAACGGATACACGGTGTAATCAAAGTACCCATCCGGCGTCACGCCCTTTTTCGGCAACATCTTTATCCCGTAGGACAACGAATATAACGCCTCGATATCATCGGCAAAGGCCGCATGATTAGGATTCCCTACGCCGTCCAGCACGAGGAACTTCATGCTCGGCACCGTAACCTGCACCGCCTGCTGCTTCGGACAATACAAATCCTTTTCGTGCTTGCGCCATTCATGCTTTACTGCTGTCATAATCAGATTTCCCTTTCTAAAATAAAATATATGATTTCTTTTATCGTAAGGGAGGATTATGAAAGATAATTAAAAGCCCCTATACCAAAGCATAGGGGCTCTTTTCACACACTAGCTTCCACAAGTGCTTGTGTATATGGATGTACCGCTTCTTTTAATCGATGTGACTCAATAGTTTCTACAATTTGCCCGTCTTTCATAACGATGATTCGGTCTGTTACGGCTTGTAATAGTCCGATGTCATGGCTGACGAATATGTAACCGAAGGGTTGTTCCGTATGTAGTTTTTGTAATAGGTCTAGCACCAGCTTTTGGTTCACCGCATCAAGGGCTGATGTAGGTTCATCAAAGAGTACTAGTTTTGGATTCATCAGCATAATCCGTGCCAATACGACACGTTGTAGTTGACCACCACTGACTTCATGAGGGTATTTATAAACTGTATTCTCAGGCAAATCTACTCGTTGCATCCATTTACGGATATCGTCCTTTGCTGCCGCTATATCCATGAGACCATAGTTGATATACGGCTCTAAAAGAAATGCTTCTAAATTCATCCGCGGTGGAATCACCGCCAAGGGATTTTGGAACATCATCTGCATAGAACGATATATGTCTCTATGATTTTGAATAGAATGTATTTCCTCACCAAAGAGTCGCAAGGCGCCAGAGGTAGGCTTTTCCAATAAGGCAATCAGTCTAAGCAGAGTACTTTTACCGGAACCACTGCCACCTGCAATGCCTACTCGTTCATTGTGCGCCACGGAAAAGGATACGTTATCAACGGCGCGGACCGTATGATTGTGGTTCGTATATTGTTTACATATATTCTCGAGTTGAATCATACTACACCACTTTCATTACGGAATCTAACAAAATACGAGTATACTCATCCTTTGGATGGGCCATGACCTCTTCGATGGATCCCACTTCAACGAGTTGCCCCTTATTCATAACCCCAATGCTGTTGGCAATGCGCGCCGCCGCCTTGATATTATGGGTTACAATAATCACCGTTGCCCCAAGAGCCTGCGTTACCTCTTTCATAAGGTCTAATACAGAGGCTTGCACCAGCATATCTAAGGCACTAGTCGGTTCGTCAGCAAATACGATACCAGGCTTCAAGATGAGGCTCAAGGCTATTGCTAACCGTTGTTGCATACCACCGCTCAATTGAAACGGATAGGACTGCAAGATACGTGCTCCGTCAGTTAAGTGAACGAGATTAAGCATATCTATCACTCGACTAACCTCGTAGCTTTCACCATGAGCACGGAATAAATCTTTGAAGTGATTTTCTACAGTTCGATTTGGATTTAGATAGGCGCTGGGATTTTGAAAGATCATAGAAATCTTCGTCCCCCGTAATTGTCGCCAATCACCATCACTCAATGTAGAAATATCGGTTCCGTTTAGCAAAATTTGGCCGCTAATGTTAGCTTGTTTCAACATGCCAAAGGCGGCACGAACTAACGTAGATTTACCAGAGCCGCTTTCACCAACGATGGCAAAGACCTCACCATTGGGCACGGAGAAGGATACATCGCGTACCGCTTGCTCCGCACCGTATGAAATTGTAACCTTATTAAATACGATACAATCAGATTTATTCAATAGTAGAATCCTTTGTTAATAAGTAGTAATCGATTGGATGTACCGGTACATTTTTAACTTTTGTAGTAGATACAACTGTTGCACTTGGATACAACAAATAGATATCTGCTACGTCATCAACTAAGATTTGTTGCGCTTGTTTTGCAATATTAGAGCGTTCGTTTTGATCAAATGTTACTGACAATTGGTCGATTAACGCATCTACTTGAGGGTTAGAGTAGCCACCAACGTTTGCTTTCGCACCAGTTTTGTAGAACAAGCTGAGGAACCAGTAAGGATCGTTTGTAGACATAGTCACTACATTACGTTCTACTAAATCGAAACCATCTGTACCAAGTGTATCTACTTCATCAGGGCTTTGTAATTTCTTAAGAGTTACAGCAATACCAGCTTTTTTCAATTCTTGTTGGATTTCTTCGTATAAGCTTGTGTCTTTACCCCAAATAGCAATAGTAATCGCTAATTCTTTGCCATCTTTTGCATACATGCCGTTTGCATTCTTAGCGTAACCAGCTTGAGTCAAGATTTGGTCAGCTTTTGCTACATCTGTCATCGGTTTATTAGCAATCGCATCATAACCTAAATTGGCAGATGGAGGGAATGGTGCCGCCCCTGGTGTAGAGCCATTGCCGATGATTTTAGCCATGGAATCATAGTTAATAATATGAGCAATAGCGGAACGCACAGCTTTATCATGTAATGGAGATGCTTCTGTGTGGTTTGCTTTCAACATAAACACACGAACGCCAGCAACGTCTTGAATATTGAAACCGTCTTTGAACAAGCTGCGGTTAGCAGAGTCCACTTTTTGAATTACGTCTACGTCTTTAGATTGCAACGCCATAGCGCGTTTGTTATTGTCTTCGATATCTTTTACAGTTACAGAATCAAGACCTGGTTTGCCGCCCCAGTAATCTGCGAAGGCTGCAAGTTCAATTGTTTCACCTTTTTTGAAAGCAGTGATTTTATAAGGACCTGTAAGAACTGGTTTAGATGCTACATCTTTAAGATCTGCAGTGTCCATGATAACGAAAGCTGGTTCAGTCAAGCTAGCTAACAAGGAACCATTAGGTTCTGTTGTTTTAATAATCAAGTTTTGACCATCTACTGCGATGGATTCAATCTTAACAGCTTTTGCAGAACGAGCACTTTGTTTCATTGTGTACTCGATGGACTCTTTTACCTTTTGTGGCGTCATTGGAGTGCCATTGTGGAATTTAACATTTTCACGGATGTGGAATTTCCATGTTGTAGGGTCTACATTTTCCCAAGAATCTGCCAATTGTGGGGCAAATTTCATATCCGGTGTAACAACGGCTAAGGTTTCACCTGCACCGATACGAGTCAATGTCCACGCATCCCATTCGTGAGTTGGGTCTAATGTTTCACCAAACCAATACAAACCAACATTCATATGCTTCCCTTGTTTGCCATCTTTAGCAGTATCATTGCCACAGCCGACCAAGAGAGCCACCATGCATAGCATGGATAAACATGCTAACAACCAACGTTTCATAATATCTCCTTTAAAATACATTGCCTCGTTGAGGCTTTCACCATAAAAAATCTATACACAGCACGGTTAACGAGATACATCAAGGGCATCGCGCAACGCATCACCAATATAGTTAAATAAAACAACGGTAATAAAAATAGCGAGCCCTGGGTAAATTAGCAGCCACGGCGCCGTTTGTAGAAAATCTCGGGAACTCAACAGAATCGCGCCCCACTCCGGATCCGGCGGTTGTACACCGATGCCGATGAGCGAAAAACTGGCTACCAAAATGATGGCGTCCCCTAAATGTTGAATAATAACGATCACCAACGGTGGCAATACATTCGGCAGAATATAGCGCCACAGAATTCGTAGATTTGAAGCACCTGACATACGAGCAAAGGTAATGTACTCCGCGTGGCGTTCAATCTGTACGAGGCCTCTAGTGATACGGGCATATTCCGCCCATTTCGTAATGCACAAGGAAATGATTACATTCGTTATGCTAGGTCCCATAATACCGATGAAAGCAATGGCAATCACCATGTTCGGGAACCCTAGTACCAAATCAATCAAGCGAGATAACCAACGGTCAATGCTAGGTGTAGAGAATCCTGCTAACCCACCAATAGCGATACCGATGGCCCCACTAATGCCAATGATGGTGAAAGCAATCCCTAAAGAGGCTTTACCACCGTACAGAATACGAGACCACACATCACGACCGAGTTGGTCAGTACCTAATAGATGGGTACTACTAATGTCTTGTAAGCGGTCCGCGATACTCGTCGTTTCAGGATCAAAGGGTGCTATATAGGGAGCGCATAAGAAAAATACGATCCACAGAGCTGCTAATACCAACATAACGTATAAAGTATAGGGCTTTTGTCTATTCATAAGAGCCTCCTTTTATAGCGGCTCTTCGCTTCGGATTCAGCCAAACACTTAATACATCAATGATGATATTAATCACGATAAACACCAAGGTAATCCAGATGATATAACCTTGCATCAATACATAATCCCGAGCCATAATGCCCTGTACCATCATGTAACCAATACCTTTTATAGAGAATACCGTTTCAATAACGGCAGAGCCACCTAGCATAGCGCCCATAGTTACCCCCATCATAGGCAACAACATAAGTCCCACATGAGGGAATATGTAACGGGTGTAGACCATCCATTCTGGCAAGCCCAATGCTCGCGCCCCCTGTACAAAGGGCTGTCGCGACACTTCTAAAATAGCATTGCGCAATCGACGAATGTAGAGACCACATATCCATAAAGCAAGGGTTACCGCGGGCAATACATAGGCAGAAAAGCCATTGGTATTCGTTATCGACACTAGCTGTAATTTAACACCAAATAAGTACAGTAATAATAAACCGACCCAGAACCCAGGGATTGCTAATGCTAGAAATGTAACGAGACGAACCCCATGATCAATCCATGAGTCTTGATACTTTGCAGATAACATACCGAGCGGTATGGTCACCACTATCCCCATAACAAGAGCTAAAGATACGAGCCCCAATGTATTTGGTAGGGCCCCTTTCAACAACGTGGCCACAGGTACTGCATAAAGTATAGACTCACCAAAGTCTCCTTGCACAATTTGACTAAGCCAACGCATATATTGTTGCCACCAAGGGTCATTTAAACCTAGTTGCTCCCTCAATTGTGCCACCAATACTGGATCAGGTGTAGCCCCTACAAGATTAAACTTCATCGACACGGGGTCGATAGGTGATAACTTTATCAATACAAATGTACCAATGGTCACGGTCAATAAAATACCAATAATACTCGCCAAACGTTGTAACACTAATAAACGCAACACATCACCTGCCTTCTTTATCACAAAATAGCATGTTTATATTTTAACAGTTATTCATATTTTTATATATACCCGTATAGGTATTTTAGAATGATTCTCATTATGAAAGTTTTGCATACCAACAAAAACGGCCCCTCATATGAGGAGCCGTTCTATATAAAACCCTTACAGTGTCCATGCGAGTGCTTCACCACAACTCGCATGCCTATCCCATTAGGCCTGGACTTTTATATTATTTTGTATGTTGTTTTGAAGCCACTGTATTAGCAACGATCGCTTTAGCCATGTCACGAGTTACAGGGCGTTCGAAGTACATCCCATGAGTTTGGCCGTCTTTGGTCCAACCTATGAGATATACCATTTTATTGCCACCTTTGAAAATAACCTTTGTGCCGTTTACTTTTTCATTAGCTGTTACACGAAAATCGCTATAATCGCCGCTAATATCTTCTTTTATTTCATTAGATACGCGATACACGATGCGTTTGCCTGCAGCCTGATTACGAGTAGCATCTTCACCAGCTTGGTAAACATAAACTACTTGCAATACATCTTTTTCGATAGTGCTTACAGACTCAATGTTGTAACCTACAGGTAATACCTTAGGCATTTGAGGTGTAATGTTCATATACTTAGCCGCTTCATCTACAGTAGAAAACTCATGAAATGGGCTTGGCATACCAACCATTGGTGCTTCTTGTTGAGCTACCACAGATTTAGGTTGATTTGGTTTTACATCAACAGTACCTTGAGCACCAGCAACAGTATAAGAACCTACACATGCACAGGCAACTGCCATCAATACAAATTTCTTCAACATTAATATAATCTCCACTCTTTTACAAATACATCTGCACAAACACAACACATGTATTAAGAATATTATAATTTATAAATACATTTTACAAAATATTCTTTATTAAAACTTGTTTTATAATTATACCCTAAATGATAGGGAATTTCAAGTAGTTATTTCCTATATAAAACCTTGAGTCCTATATTAGCTACTACACAAACATATAATCAAAATGGATAGTAAGGAGCTAACGAGAAGTATCTATGTCTATATATAATCCATCCCTATCTACTATTTGGCAGCAGCTAGGTAATTAAATTTTGGCCCGCTGAGCTTAAACTCAAAGCTAGTTAAATCCACCTCGCCAACACATGCATCACTATCATAAAGGGTGAGCAAAAAATCTGCGGTCTGTTCACTGCTATGATACTTTTCAAATGAAGCATCGTAATCAAATCCGCTTTTACCTGAAGCTACATCGCAGAACTCGCTTTTAGTAGCAGCAGGCGCTAAGATTTTAGCCTGCATTTTAGCATCTACATCCTGTGCAAGCTCATGATATAAGCCCTCTGTGAAGGCACTTACAAAAAATTTTGTGCCACAATATGGTACTACTCCGGGCGCTAAAAAATATCCACCCACGGAGGAAACATTTATCAACTGTGTTTGTTTACATTTATAATCTCGCACGAATAAACTGGAAAGTATCGCAAGTGCAGTTACATTTAAATCTATCATTTTTACCATTTTTTGAATATCATGATTGCCCATGAATCCAAAATCACCAAAGCCTGCATTATTAATAAGTGCCTTTAACTCATAGCTTTTAAGGTCATCCCAAAGCGCTAAAACGTTTTCGCTACGCGAGAGATCACAAGGTTTTACAATAACGTCTGAATCAGGCGAAATGTTAGCAATCTCGCCTTTCAAATTTTCTAATAATTCTGCTCTACGTGCAATAACGATTAAATTTTCTCCACGATGTGCAAAAGCTTTTGCCGTAGCTGCTCCTATGCCTGAACTTGCTCCTGTAATAACGATATATTTTTTCATTTTTTTGCCTTTCCTTTATAAATAAGATGATTCGGCTTTATTGCACTTGCTTTGCCTCCTTAGTTAACATACGAGTCCTTTACTCAGCTTCACATTAAATCATAAGATCTCTTATTTCTTATGCACCATAAACCCAGCTGCTTGTTGGTTCGCCATGATTGTAACATCAGAAATTTGCAAACGTTTAGGTTGGTTTGTTACGTATAGCACAACATCCGCCACATCCTCAGGTTGGATAGCATCAATGCCTGCATAGACGGCTTTAGCTCTTTCCGCATCACCGTGAAAGCGGACTTCACTAAATGGAGTCTCTACGATGCCCGGTTGAATGGTTGTGACCTTAATATCCGTAGCAATCGTATCCATCCGAATACCATCGCTTAACGTCTTAACGGCTGCCTTTGTAGCGCAGTAAACGGCGCCACCAGGATATGCATAAATACCAGCTGTAGAGCCCATATTCACGATATGTCCTGCATTTTTATCAATCATATAAGGTAGTACAGCCTTTGTTACATATAAAAGGCCTTTCACATTCGTATCAATCATGGTCACCGCATCATCAACAGCACTATCTTGGAAAGGTTCTAAGCCTTGTGCAAGACCTGCGTTATTTACGAGGACATCAACGCCACCAAAAGCCTCAATTGCTGCTGGAACCTTGCTTTCAACATCCTCACGACTACGCACATCAAGAACCAAAGTCTCAACGCGCACGCCATATTCCTTAGATAAACGAGCCTGTACCTCAGCCAACACCTCAGCGCGACGGCCAGATATCAAAACATTATCGCCATACTTGGCATACACCTCGGCAATACAAAGACCAATACCAGACGTTGCACCAGTAACAAAAACATTACGAGCCATAAGAACCTCCTTATCAATCCGAACTATATCTATATCCTAATTATACCACTTTAATACGTAATGGACTCTAGGCTACTACGCGTACCACACTCTCCTACTCCCCAAAATGACATATTGACGCATTTTAAGGTAAAACGCATAGAAATGAAAAAGGATTACCGTTCTAGAAGCGACTTTCCCTTTGTATAAATAATATGTCGAAGCATTTGTTTATAATACACTAATATTTGAGCTCTACAACAGCAGTAAGACAAATAGGGATGCCTATTCGAAGCCGCCTTGGGCGCTACGCGTACCCATGAAGGCTGAGGATAGGTATCCCTATGTCTTATTTAGTCTGATAAGTAGAGCTCAAATACTACGTCTTTTATTTCAAATGCGCCAACATATCATTTAACACTTCCATGCAATCCCCCACTATTCCATAGTTAGCGTGTTGGAAGATTTCTGCATTTGGATCGTTGTTGATAGCCACGATTGTGTCAGCCCCAGAGATACCGCTCACGTGTTGAATAGCACCGGAGATACCGAATGCCAAGTATAGTTTAGGGCTTACAGTTTTACCTGTTTGGCCTACTTGGTATGGCAATTCAATCCAGCCCTTTTCAACGAGGGGGCGTGTAGCACCTACAACGCCGCCGATAGCATCGGCAAGTTCGTAAAGCTTATCAAAGTTTTCTTTAGACCCCATGCCACGACCACCGGCCACAATGATATCCGCTTCTTGAATGTTGTACCCAGCTTTGCTGAACGGAATGAAGTCAAGACGCTTCATACGAATATCTTCAGGTTTAAGGTCGAATGGTTCAATTTGAATGCGTCCCCAACTATCTGCAATGCGTTCAGGCTTTTTAAATACATTAGGACGGACAGAACCCATTTGTGGGCGATGATTTGGGGAAATAATTTCAGCTAAAATATTTCCCCCCAAGGCAGGGCGTGTCCATTCTACAAGGCCTTCCTCAGTATCTACTGTCAAAATAGTACAGTCAGCTACGACGCCGTTTTTCATGCGACCTGACATACGAGGTGCCAAGTCACGGCCATTGTTTGTAGCGCCAATCAAAAGGATATTAGGCTTATGGTCTTCAAAGAAATCTGTCAAAACCTTTGTATAGCCGTCTGTTGTATAGTATTTCAAAAGAGGGCTTTCAAAAACGTGAACAATATCGGCACCATGTGCCACAAGTTCCTCCGCCTCGGATTGAACATTCTCACCAAGCAGCATAACTTGAACGAGTTGACCCAATTCCTTAGCAATACGGCGAGCTTGACCGATAAGTTCGTACGTAACCGGATGCACTACGTCATCGATGGTATCCGCTACGACAAAGACGTCTCTATATTCATCAAAATTTGTCACTCCCATTATCGATCACCTCCTTTGGAACCTTCTTCACCTTTAACAGCTGCTAAAACCTTAAACTCACTGGAGGATACACTTTCAACAGAGGCAGCCCGCTGCACAGGATCTTTTACATCTACGCCCTCATCATTGGTATCTACAGGCTCTTCAACCAGTTCTTCGCTGGGCACTAATAGATGAGAAAACTTTTCTGGCTTGATATTATAAGCTAGTTCAAGAATTTTCTTAGCGCCTTCGTCTACGGATGAAAGCATTTCTACCTTGCCTCGAAGCGGTGGTTGGTATACCTTGCGCACACGTGTAGGAGAGCCATTGAGACCAATACGGCTTTCATCAATATGCGGCATATCTCGCAATGTAATATGTGTAATCGTATACCGTTTAGCGTAAATCGAGCTCCAAAGACCTGGTTGGCGCGGCTCATTGAGTTCAGCCGTAGCCGTTACCAATAAAGGTAATGGAACTTCCACAATTTCATAGCCATTTTCATGTTCTCGTTTCACAATCGCTTTTTGGGCTGCTTGATCTACGGATAATTCACAAGCATAGGTAGCTTGCGCCATGCCTAGTTCCTCCGCAATTTGAGGACCTACTTGAGCCGTATCACCATCGATAGCCTGCTTGCCGCAGAAAATGATTTGGAACTCGCGATTCATGGTACGTTGAATATGACGAATGGCAGAGGCAATTGTATAGCTTGTCGCCAATGTATCAGCACCACCAAACGCACGGTCTGTAATGAGCACCGCATCATCTGCACCGAGGGATAAACACTCGCGCAGTGCCGCCTCTGCTTGTGGAGGCCCCATAGTGACAACGGTTACACGGCTATCTTCATATTGATCTTTTACCGCAAGAGCTGCCTCTAACGCATGCATATCATAAGGGTTTACAATACTAGGCAGACCTGTGCGGATGAGATTATTCGTTTCTGGATCCAGCTTAATCTCAGATGTATCTGGAACCTGTTTGATACATACTAATAACTCCATACACTCACCCCTGTCTAAATTCTACACCCTTAGCGTTACGCGGATATTTCCAAGTTTTTACGATGGTTTCGCCACAGAGAACACGGCAGGTGCCGCATTCAAGGCAACCTGCGAAATCAAAGGCTAAATCGCCATTTTCTTGTAATGTATATAGACCGGCAGGACAGCCGTTTACGAGTTTCATTTTCTCTTCCAAGCTAAAGCCAGCGCCATCCACAATGATATGAGGAGCCGTTTCATCTACATAGTATTTATTGGCGCCCAAGCGCTCTTCTAATTTCATAGGGAACGCACCCCTTTCCAAGCATCACGAATCAAGGTAACTAAACCAACGTCACTTACACTACCCATTAATTTCTTCATCATTGGGACTGCACCATCACCATTTACAGTGAATACATCGCGCATCACATGATTCACAAGAGCTGGATACTCTTTGAATATGCGAGGGTTGGATGCGAGGAAGGCAGGCATATTTTTATAAAGCTTCATGTCCTTATATAGCCAAGAATTCTTGATTTGACGTTCATACAATTTAGCAACGCGCTCCATGTTTTCATCGCGCAAGGCTACGTTAACTGCATCCGCTGCACACATGCCAGATTCGATGGCGAGGTCCATCCCACGAATGGTATACCCCAAGTTCATACACATGCGCGCTGCATCACCGACGATAACATACCCATTACCACCCAACTTAGGCAGCGCTTTAAATCCGCCTTCTGGCACGAGATGCGCACTATGTTCCTTCAATTGACCATTTTTTAATAGTGGTGCGATTCTTGGATGGTTTGTGAAAGCTAACAGCATATCATCTACCGATTTAGTAGCTTTACCGATATCTTCAAGGCCTACAACCATACCTACGGAAAGGCTGTCTTTATTCGTATAAATAAAGCCACCACCTAATAGGCCATCGGTCATATCGCCCAATATAAGCCATGCCATCCCCTCATCGCCAGATAGCATAAGGCGATTTTCAAGATCCTCTTTTTTGAGTTTATATACCTCTTTTACCCCTACAGCCATTGTTCTTGGATCTGTAGGGCCTGTAAGACCAGCCTGTTCCAATAATAATGTATTAGAACCTTCTGCGATGACAACTAGTTTTGCATATACTTCGTCATCGTGACAGCGAACCCCTATTACGCGGCGATGTTTACCTTCACCTTCGGTAATAAGCTCTGTTACCTGTACATTAGATACGAGGAGAGCCCCTTTTTTCTCTGCCTCTTCTGCTAGCCATTTATCAAATTTAGCACGCAATACTACGTAGGATTCTTCATTAGGTTCACCATCTTGGTAACTGTACTCGATAGTGGTCATTTCATTGCCTGTACCAATAGAAATGCGCTCTTTTGTCACCTTTCGTTCCAACGGCGCACGGTCTCTAAAGTCCGGTACAAGACGCTCCAAAGAATGTGTATAGATGCGTCCACCCATCATATTTTTAGCACCTGGTGCGGTTCCACGTTCGATAAGTAAAACTTTTACCCTCTGCTCCGCTAAGCGTAATGCTGCCGCAGAACCCGCTGGCCCTGCGCCAACAACGATAACATCAAATGTTTCATTGCGATCAATTGCCATATACTCAGCTCCTTTAAATGAAAGCTTAGACTTACATAAGTTCATATAGTATATATATTTCTCTATTTAGAACCAAAATACCTTTAAAAATTATCACAGAAAGATGAATATATTCTATATTTTTCAGAAATATATTATAAAAGTCTCTACAGGTTGTATATATACTCATTATATATTAATACTAATGTATACTTTCCGTTCTAAATAAGTGCAATAAAATTCATCAATTCGTGAAATTTATAAGTAAGTCTAGCTTTCACGGTGAAAGTAGCGTATGATAAAAGTAGCAAAAACCCTATACGGAGCAAGACGCGTATAATACGACCGCATAATGCAAGTCCACGGTCAAGGTTGGGAACTCGTTATTTTTTAATTAAGAGGAGGCCCTATGGACCCGTTAAAAATCTTGAAAGCATTATCAAATCCGCATCGGTTAGATATTATATTGTGGCTAAAACACCCAGAGAAAGAATTCGGTGTACAAGTACACTCTAAAACTCTTATCGATTTTCCACATAGTGTGAGCGTTAAGAGCATCCAAAAGCGCTGCGGTGTATCTCAATCTTCTATTTCTACATTTATGAGCATCTTAGAGAATGCTGAACTTGTAGAATCGCGTAAAATCGACCAATATACCTATTTCCGTCGCAACGAAGAGGTTATTCACGAATTTGGCGAATGGTACAACAAAGAAGTATCCATACAGTCTGACGAAATTGACAAATTATTAGAAACGGTTATCTTAGAAGACACTTCATATCCAGCAACTGAGGAACGCTCCATACCTAGCGAGCAACTGGCAGTCGAAATACGTACTAAGGGACCGCATCATGATGAAGAAAGTAAATAAAAGCCCTTCCCTACTTACCATATCTAGGGAAAAACGAAAAGAGCTATAATTTTGAATATTATAGCTCTTTTTTATGTAATACTATACCATACATAGTATCTATATGACTCATGATGATAACTTACAATGCAAAAAGAGTGCCTTCCCTTTGGGAATGGCACTCTTTACGTTTATACATTTCGTTGTGCTTCATAAGCTCTGAATAATTTAGATAATAGTTCAGGAGCCAAACGCAATAGCTCTGGGTTTTCACAGAAAGACACACGCAATTGTGTTTTACCAGGGT